>Ga0190269_10000894_pt1 | contig 14759 bp, 18 predicted proteins | sample Popmic249IS_FD_133749 | JGI IMG/M metagenome (GOLD analysis project Ga0190269, IMG submission 133749) | Populus adjacent soil microbial communities from riparian zone of Blue River, Arizona, USA - 249 IS | ecosystem: Environmental > Terrestrial > Soil > Riparian zone | place: USA: Arizona...
GCCAGCACCGGGTGCGGCGGCTCCTTCATGGGCGTGCCGTCGGTGCTGGTGATCAGCCAGCCGCAGGGCAGGCCGTTCATCTTGCCCGCGATGTCCTGGCCGGTGAAGATCCTGGCGACGCCGGGCATGGCCTGCGCGCGCGCGGTGTCGATGCCGCGGATGTTGGCGTGCGCGTGCGGCGAGCGCACGAACACGGCGTAGCGCTGGTTCGGCAGGTTGATGTCGTCGGTGTACTGGCCGCTGCCGGTGAGGAAGCGGTAGTCCTCCTTGCGGCGGACGGCCTCGCCGATGTGCGGCAGCTTGGCGAAATCGGTGGCACCCATGTGTGTCTCCTAGGGGTCGGCGAGGAGTGACGGAATGACTTCGCCTGCGGCTTCAATGACGGCGCTGCGCGCCATGACCGCGGAAGGTCATTTCGTCATCGAGCGCAGCGAGGTCATGGGCCGTCAGGCCTTCATCGCGGCAGCGCCCTGCTGGACCGCCTTGACGATGTTCTGGTAGCCGGTGCAGCGGCACAGGTTGCCGTCGAGTTGTTCGCGGATCTGTTCCTCGCTGGCGCCGGGGGTGCGCTGGCACAGGTCCACGGCGCTGAGCACCATGCCCGGCGTGCAGAAGCCGCATTGCAGGCCGTGGCACTCCTTGAAGGCCGCCTGCATGGGATGCATGGTGCCGTCCGCCTGGGCCAGGCCCTCGATGGTGGTGATCTCGGCGCCGGGGTGCTGCACCGCGAGCGTGTTGCAGGCCTTGATGGCGCGGCCGTCCACGATGACGGTGCAGGCGCCGCATTGCGCGGTATCGCAGCCCACGTGGGTGCCCGTGAGGCGCAGATGCTCCCGGATGGCGGTGACCAGCAGGGTGTTCGGCGCGAGGTCGAGCGACGCCGCCTTCCCGTTGACCTTGAACGAAACCAGCATTTGCCTTGTCTCCTGAGACGTAACTCCGGGGGGGCATTGTTGAATTCGCCATGGGGGCACTGGCTAGGCGAAACCCTAGGTTGGATGGACACTGGAACGAAATTCTCAAAATGGAACAGGACGGACAGTCTTCCGTCAGGAAGTGGCCCAACACTGCGCCCCAGGAGACAAGGAGCGGCCCCCATGAACGTTCCGGGAATGACTGCAGCCCACGAAAGGCTGCAGCAGATCGAGCGCGCCCGCCAGGCCGTGCTGGCCGAAGGCCGATCGATGACCGACGTGCTCGTGCACGCCTGGTACGACAGCGCCTGGATCGAGCGGTCCTGGCGCCGCTGCCTGCAAAGTGGGCAACGTCCCGCCGACACGGTGGGCTTCGATGTCGTGCTGCACCAGCAGGCCCGGCGCGTGGAAGAAGCGAACCACACGCTGGTGGCCGCCGCCCGACCGGTGCTGGAACAGCTCGGCCGTGCAATTGCCAGCACGCGCTACTTCGCGATCCTCACCAACCAGGACGGCGTGGTGGTCGACGCCCACGGCCCGATCGACCGGAGCGACCGGCGGGCGCAGGCCGTCGCCCGCATCGGCGTCGACCTGTCCGAGCGCGCCATCGGCACCTCCGCGATCAGTGCGGCCCTGGGCGAACTGCAGCCGGTCTGGCTGCACCGCGGCGAACACTTCTTCATGGACACCAGCTGTTACAGCTGCGCCGGCGCGCCGCTGTTCGGCCCCGACGGCAAGTGCGTCGGCATGCTGGATCTGACCGGCATCGACGCCGCCGAGCGGCCGGAGCTGAAGCACCTGGTGGCCCAGTCCGCACGCAGCATCGAGAACGCGCTGACGCTCGCGCGGCCGCACCGGCTGGTGCTGCGACTGAACTGGCCCGGGCGGCTGCTGGGGGACGACGACGACGGCATCGTCTGCCTGGACCGCGAGGGCTGGGTCACGGGCAGCAACGGCGCCGCGCGCCAGATGCTCGCCGGCCTGTCGCAATCGGCCCAGGGCGCGGTGCACTGCAGCGAGCTGTTCGCGCAACCCTGGGAGCCGCTGTACGACATCGCCAAGGCGAGCGAACACACCCCGGTGGAAGTGCCGCTGTGGTCCGGCCTGCGCCTGTCCTGCCTGGCCCAGGCCGCGGGCGAAGCGCGCACCGGCGGCGGCTCGCGGCTGCCGCTGCGCGACGTGGAGATCGCCCTGATCCGCAAGGCCGTGAGCGATGCCCGCGGCAACGTGATGGAAGCGGCGCGCGCCCTGGGGATCAGCCGGGCCACCGTGTACCGCAAGCTGTCGCAGAAGCAGCCTGTACGCGACTAGGGTTCCCGGCAAGGCCGGCGGGAATGCGAGCGGCCGGAAATTCGTTCATGGTCCATACTCCGACCTGAGCAGCTGGACCATGACTCACCTCTCCCGCGCCTTTGCCTTTGTCGTCGCCGCCCTGGCAGCCGGCGTCCTGCACGCGGCCCAGGTCCGCGTGGCCGTGGCGGCCAACATGGCCGCGCCCCTGCAGAAGATCGCCGACGATTTCGAGCGCGCGACCGGCCACGAGGTGGTGGCGGCCCTGGGCTCCACCGGCCGCTTCTACGCCCAGTTGCGCGGCGGCGCGCCCTTCGAGGTGCTGCTGGCCGCCGACGAGGAGATCCCCGCCCGCCTCGAGCGCGAAGGCCTGGCGATGCCGGGCCGGCGCTTCACCTACGCGATCGGCCGGCTGGTGCTGTGGAGCCTGGATCCCGGCGGCGTCGATCCGCAGGGCAACGTGCTCAAGCAGCTGCCGCGCGGACGGCTGGCGGTGGCCGACCCCCGCCTGGCGCCCTACGGCGCGGCGGCGATGCAGACCCTGACGCGCCTGGGCGTGCTGCCCGCGTGGGAGCGCGCGCTGGTGCAGGGCGAGAGCGTCGGCCAGGCCTTCCAGTTCGTGGCCAGCGGGAACGCCTCCTACGGCTTCGTCGCGCTGTCGCAGGTGATGAGCGAAGGCCGCATCACGCGCGGCTCCGGCTGGATCGTGCCCGCGCACTACCACGCGCCCCTGAACCAGGACGTGGTGCTGCTCAATGGCGGGCGCGCCAACCCCGCCGCCCACGCCTTCCTCGCTTACCTGAAGAGCGAGTCGGCGCGCACCACCCTGCGCAGCTTCGGCTACGACATCGCGACACCCTGACCGACCCGGCGGATGCCCATTGCGCGCGAGGACCTGCAGGCGATCTGGCTCACGCTGAAGCTGGCGGCCTCCACCACGCTGCTGCTCCTGCTGCTGGCCACCCCGCTGGCCTGGTGGCTGGCCCGCACGCGCTCGCGCCTGCGCGCGCCGGTGGCCGCGGTCGTCGCGCTGCCGCTGGTGCTGCCCCCCACGGTGCTGGGCTTCTACCTGCTGGTGGCCTTCGGCCCGCAGGGCTGGGGCGGGCAGTTCACCCAGGCGCTGGGCCTCGGGCTGCTGCCCTTCACCTTCGCCGGCCTGCTGCTCGGATCCATCCTGTACTCGCTGCCGTTCGCCGTGCAGCCGCTGCAAAGCGCCTTCGAGGCCGTGGGCCGCCGGCCGCTGGAGGTGGCCGCCACGCTGCGAGCCGCGCCGCTGGACAGCTTCGTGCACGTGGTGCTGCCCCTCGCGCGCCCCGGCATCGTGCAGGCCGCCGTGCTCACCTTCGCGCACACGGTGGGCGAATTCGGCGTGGTGCTGATGATCGGCGGCAACATCCCGCGCCAGACCCAGGTGGTCTCGACCCAGATCTACGGCCACGTGGAGGCGCTGCAGTACACGCAGGCGCACTGGCTGTCCGCGGGCATGGTGCTGTTCTCCTTCGCGGTGCTGCTGGCGCTGGCGCGCATGAACCGGCGCAGCACGCGCGTGGTGGGATGAGCCAGGCGATCGTCATTCGCACGCGCATGGAACGCGGCGGCTTCACGCTCGACGTCGACCTGGCGTTGCCGGCGCGCGGCATCACCGCGGTGTTCGGCCCCTCGGGCTGCGGCAAGACGACGCTGCTGCGGTGCCTGGCCGGCCTGGAGCGCCCGCCGCAGGCACAGATCGTCGTCGAGGGGCAGGTCTGGCAGGACAGCCGCGAGGGCGTCTTCGTGCCCACCTGGCAACGGCCCCTGGGCTACGTGTTCCAGGAGGCGAGCCTGTTCGACCACCTCGACGTGCGCGGCAACCTCGACTTCGCACTGAGGCGCCGCCGCGGCAGCGAGGGCGGCTTCGAGCTGCCGGCACTCGCCGCGATGCTGGATATCGGCCACCTGCTGGCGCGCCGGCCGCACGAGCTCTCGGGCGGCGAGCGCCAGCGCGTGGGCATCGCCCGGGCGCTGGCCACCCAGCCGCGCCTGCTGTTGCTGGACGAACCGCTGGCCGCCGTCGACATGGCCCGGCGCAAGGAGATCCTGCCCTGGCTGGAACGCCTGCGCGACGAACTGCACGTGCCCATGCTGTACGTGACGCACGCGGCCGACGAGGTCGCGCGGCTGGCCAGCCACCTGGTGCTGATGGAGGCCGGGCGCTGCGTCGCTGCCGGGCCGCTGGCCGAGACCCTCACGCGGGTGGACCTGCCCCTGCTGGCCGGCGACGAGGCCGCCGCCCTGCTGGAAGGGGAGATCGAGGAAGTCGATGCCCACTGGCACCTGGCGCAGGTCGCCTTTCCCGGCGGCACGCTGTGGATCGGCGACTCTGGCCTGAGCGCCGGGCGGCCGGTGCGGGTGCGCGTGCTGGCGCGCGACGTCAGCATCGTGCGCGAGCCGCCGCACGGCAGCAGCATCCAGAACGTGCTGCCCTGCCGGGTGCGCGCGATCGCGCCGGCGGGCCATCCCTCGCAGGTGACGGTGCAGCTCGCCTGCGGCTCCACGCTGCTGCTCGCGCGCGTCACCGCACGGGCGGTGCACCAGCTGAAGATCGCCGTCGGCGACCCGGTGTGGGCGCAGGTGAAATCGGCGGCGCTGGTGGGCTGAGCGGGCCCGGCGGTCTCAGAAGCTGTGAATGAATTGATCGCGCCCGCGACGGGGTGCATCGGGGTGCAGGCGTAGGCGCGGTCCGCAGTCCAGGCTCGCCGCCTGGACAAGGACCGCAACGCCCGCCTGCGCCCCGAGGCGCCCCGGCCCGAAGGGCGAGCCGGGAAGCGATCGTGGTCGATCCGCTGCGTCGAATGAGGCTCGCGCGGGTGCGAGGAATTCGTTCACAGCTTCTCAGGCGTCCCAGCCGCCGTCGTCGGCGCCGCCGTCGTCCCCGCCCGGCCCGCCGGCATCCAGCAGGCCCTGCGGCTCCTGCGCCGGGTCGAAGGCGCCGATGCCGGCATCGCGCGCCAGCTGCGAGTGGCGCGCATCCTCGTGCACCGCCGCCGCTGGCCCAGGGTCCGCCGGCGCCTGCCGTTCGCCGCCGTGGTCGAACATGCGGCGGCCGATCTCCTGCGCCGCGACCGCCCCCGCACCCAGGGCGAGGCCCGCCGCCAGCCCGCCGGCCAGCCCGCCCGCCGCCGGCATGCCGGACGGCGCAGGGTGGCTGCCCCAGGCCGGGTCCGGGCGGCCGAAGGCGTCGTCGCGCGCATAGGGCGAAGGCGCCACCGGCGCGGGCCGCATGGGCTGCCGCGGGCGCCGCAACAGCACCACGATCACCGCGACCGCCGCGGCCAGGAGCAAGAGCAGGACAAGGGTCAGGAAGGTCATGGGAACTCCGCCAATGAGCGCAATGTGGATCCTGTGCCGCCGGACTTCAAGGGGCACTTTCCGCCGCCGCGCATTGTCCGCGATACTGCGGCGAGCCCATGGCCCGCACCCGCCTGCTCCCGCTCCTGCTGCTCGCGCTCGCGCTTGCGCTGCTGGGCGCGCCGGCACGCGCCGCCGAAGCGGTCGTCGTCGGCTCCAAGCGATTCACCGAAAGCTACATCCTGGGCGAGATCGTGCGCCAGGCCCTCGTGGCCGGCGGCGTGCCCGCGGTGCACCGCCAGGGCCTGGGCAACACCGCGGTGATGGAACAGGCGCTGGCCACCGGCGGGATCGACGTCTATCCCGAGTACACCGGCACCATCACCCGCGAGCTGCTCAAGCTGGAGGGAGCGCCCTCGCCGGCGCAGGTCGGCGAGGCGCTGGCGCGGCGCGGCCTGAAGTCCGGCGTGCGCCTGGGATTCAACAACAGCTACGCCCTGGCCATGCGCGAGGACGACGCCCAGCGCCTGGGCATCGCCACCCTGTCGGACCTGGCGCGCACGCGGGCGCCGCTGCGCTTCGGCCTGTCGCACGAGTTCCTGGTGCGCGCCGACGGCTGGAGCGCGCTGCAGCGCGCCTACGGGCTGCGCGCCGCGCCAGGCAGCGGCCTCGACCACGGCCTGGCCTACCGCGCGCTGGCCGCGGGGCAGGTGGACGTGGTCGATGCGTACACCACCGATGCCCAGATCGCGCGGCTGAAGCTGCGCGTGCTGCGCGACGACCGCCACTTCTTCCCGCGCTACGACGCGCTGCTGCTGATGCGCGCGTCGCTGGACGAACGCCCGCTGGCGGCGCTGGCCGGCCGCATCGACGAGGAGGCGATGCGCGCCATGAACGGCGCGGTGGAGATCGACGGCCAGTCCTTCGAGGCGGTGGCGCGCGCCTTCCTCGCGCGCGGCGGCGTGGCCGCTGCGGCCTCCGCCGCCGCGCCGCCGGCGCAGGGCTTCGTGGAGCGCCTGTTCGCGCCCGACCTGGCCCGGCTGCTGCGCGAGCACCTCGTGCTGGTGTTCGCCTCGCTGGCCATCGCGGTCGCCGTCGGCGTTCCGCTGGGCGTGCTGGCGCACCGGCACCCGCGCTGGTCGGGCACGCTGATGGGGCTGGTGGGCGTGGTGCAGACGGTGCCTTCGCTGGCGCTGCTCGCCTTCCTGATTGCCATCGTGGGCACCATCGGCTTCCTGCCTGCGCTGCTGGCCCTGTTCGTCTACGCGCTGCTGCCGATCGTGCGCAACACCCACGCGGGGCTGGGCTCGGTGCCGCTCGCCATGCGGCAGGCCGCGCTCGCCCTGGGCCTGCGCCAGGGCCAGGTGCTGCGCAGCATCGAGCTGCCGCTGGCCGCGCCGACGATCTTCGCCGGCATCAAGACCGCGGCCGTGCTCAACGTGGGCCTGGCGACGGTGGCCACCTTCATCGGCGCCGGCGGGCTCGGCGAGCGCATCGTCGCGGGGCTGGCGGTGAACGACACGGCCTTCATGCTGGCCGGCGCCGTGCCGGCGGCGGTGCTGGCGCTGCTGACGCAGTGGCTCTTCGACCTGCTGGAGCGCTGGCTGCGCCGAGCGCGCGGAGTCGCCTAGGATCTAGGATCTAGGGGAAAAGCAAAGGGTCTTGGGAAGTTAAAGTGAACTATACAGATGAAGCGTTCTTGGTTCTGTTCGGAGTGACCTTCGCGCTGTACTACGCAGCGCGGGGTGCACGTCAGCAAGTCTGGATTCTTGTAATCGCCTCCCTGATCTTCTACGCTTGGGAGTCGCCACCTTTGTTGGCTGTCTTCTGCTGCTCTTGGCTGCTTACCGGCGCCCTAAGTTATCTCGCAGCGCGCGCACCTTCCGAGAAGAGAGCTCGCACACTTACTGGAGTGGGTGTAGTTTCGAATTTGGCTTTACTGGCATTTTTCAAGTATAAATTTCTGTTCCTAGCTCAGGCCACGGACGCCGAGCAAATCAGGACTGTCGCCGATTGGCTTATTTTCGCGCCGCTCCCGATCGGGATTTCGTTCTACGTGTTCCATGCTATTAGCTTGCTTGTAGATTCGTTTCGCGGGGATTCAACGATTTCCGGTCGCTCGAAACGCGTCTACGGCCATCTAGCCGACACACTGCTGTACCTAGTCTTCTTTCCGCAATTGATCGCCGGCCCGATTATTAAGGCGAAGCAGTTCTTTCCTCAGGTGACCTATAAGGCGTTTTCAGAGGTTCCCTTTCGCTCAGCATTTGGAATTTTGACGGTTGGATTTTTCTTCAAGCGCGTGGTAGCGGATAACCTGAGTGAGCAGACCTATTGGATTGCGTTTCCTTATTTTCTGGGTCGATCCAGTATCGATTTGTTGTTTCTTCTCGTCGGTTACTCTGCACAAATATTTGCAGATTTCGCTGGCTACTCGCTAATCGCAATCGGATTGGCCAAGCTCTTGGGATACACGTTACCTCGCAATTTTGATTTTCCGTACCTCGCCAGTTCGTTTTCGGAGTTTTGGCGGAAATGGCACATTTCCCTCTCCAGCTGGCTGCGTGATTACCTCTATATTCCGCTCGGCGGAAATAAGACTCCTGGGATGCGAACGTACCTCAATCTCATGGTCGTCATGTTCCTTGGGGGGCTTTGGCATGGCGCGGCATGGAGTTTTGCCATCTGGGGGGTTTGGCACGGATTGGCATTAATGGCCGAGCGCCCGTTCGCGACCACACGTTTCATGACGGCGGGAGGCGTCTGCAGGGTCGTGCGCGTGCTCATCGTTTTCAGCGTGGTCACAGTGGGATGGCTGTTCTTCAAGCTGCAGGACGCACGCGAGGCATTCATGTTCCTCCGCTCGATCTTCACCACGGATGTTGCGGGAGTATCGCCGTCGAACGTGCTGATTGCCATCTACGTGCTTCCAGTATTCGGGTATCACCTTTTTAGCTTGTATCGTGAACGTCTAAACATGCCTGGGCGCGAGTACGTATTGGCTGCAATGCTCTTTCTGACAATTGCCAATTCAGGGCCGGTCGCATCCTTTATTTACTTTCAATTTTGACGATGAAAAAGGCCCTGAGCGTTTGTGCCGTAATGTTTATTGCGTATGCGGCATTCGTTTGGAAGTTTCCTGAGGATAGGCCGAGGGGGCAGTCTCAGAGTCAGCAGAATAGGATAGTTCTGGAGCGCTTTTTAGCCGGCGAATCGCCGGTAGAGATCGTGTTTGTCGGCACCTCGCTCACAACAAAGCTGCTTGTGGAGCGAAGCCAACTGCGGGACTGCGCATACAATCTTGCCATTGACGGCGGCTCGGTCCTGACGGGTCTGCGGGCGATCAAACTGTCCGAGAGGCGGCCGAAGACAGTCATGGTGGAAACGAACTTCCCAAATCGTCCTGCGGACGAGGCGATTCTGCGCTCAACGTCCAGCCGTCTTTTACGGTATGCACCATTCTTGCGTACGGAAAACGTCCCGGTCAACCGCGCTCTCAGCTACGCTTACAGAGTTCTTCACGGCGATCGCCCGCCAACGGAGCGTCCCTTGGTTGAAGCGGCGCTGAAGGAACAGCAGAGGTGGCTTGCAAAGACCGTGGCCCCTCAGGTCCTCAGCGCCCGAACTGCCGAACTGGTGCGTCTTGTAACAGAACTGGAAGCGTCAGGTACGCAAGTGGTGTTCTACGAAATGCCCGTTGCCCCGTCTCTAACCCATTCCGCAGCCTTCGAGCAAACGCGCGCGCAAATGAAAGCCGCCTTTGCGCCTAACCGTTTTATTAAATCAATGGAATTGACTGGAGACGAACCTGTGGCTACGACCGATGGGGTCCACCTTTCGGCATTGACCGCCGCCGCAGTGCTAAATCGCTTTCCAGTCCGCTGCGACGAAGCAAAGCAAGCGCGATACGCCATCTAGGAGTCTGGCGGGCTTTCACCGTTTCCATTTGATGACTCGATCAATCCGGGCAAAGCAAACCAGACCGGATCGCCAATGAGCCGCTTTGTTCCCGTTGATCGAGACACCGCGGACCTGCTGCCGCCCTCGGTGGACGAATGGCTGCCCGCCGATTATCTGGCGCGCTTTCGTGGTGGAAGTGATTGACCGACTGGATCTGGAGGCGTTGACCCGCCGGTACGCGGGCCGAGGGTCGGCGGCGCATCACCCGGGGGTACGGTTGGGCCTGCTGGTGTACGGATATGCCAACGGCGTGCACTCCAGCCGCAAGATCGAACGGGCGACCTACGACCTCGGTGGCATTTCGGTACGTGGCGGCCAGCACGCACCCGGATCACGACACGCTGGCGACGTTTCGCCGGCGCTTCCTGGAGGAAGTCGAGGCGTTGTTCGTGCAGGTGCTGCTGCTGGCGCGCGAGATGAAGCTGCTCAAGCTCGGTCACATCGCGCTGGACGGCACGAAGATCAAGGCCAACGCGAGCAAGCACACGGCGCTGTCCTGGGGCATGCGAAGAAGATCGAAGCGCAACTGCGCCAGGAAGTGCAGACACTGCTGGCACTGGCCGAGAAGCCAGATCGCTCTGGCGTGCCCGACGGCATGGACGTGCCCGCGGAGATCGCCCGCCGCGAGGATCGGCTGAACGCCATCGCGCAGTCCAAGGCCAAGATCGAGCAGCGTGCGGCCGAGCGCTACAAGGCCGAGCGCCAGGAGTTCGAGGCCAAGCAGGTCGCCCGCCAGGCCAAGCGCGAGGCGGGCAGGAAGCCGCGCGGCAAGGATTGGGCGTGTTGAGGCGCTGCTGGGGGACAACGGTTACTTCAGCGCGGCCAACGTATGGGCCTGCGAGGCGCACAAAATCCAGACGCTGCTGTCGATCAAGCGTGAAGCGCACCACCTGCCGCTGCTCGAACGCTTCGCTGCCGATGCGCCGGCGCCCGAAACGCACGATCCTGTGCTGAGAATGGCACGCCGACTTGGCACGCAAGCGGGGCGATCACTTTATGGACTTCGCAAGCAGACGGTGGAGCCGGTGTTCGGGATCATCAAACGCGCCTGGGCTGGCGGCAGATGAGCATGCGCGGGCTGGAAAAGGCACGCGGCGAATGGACGCTGGTGACGATGGCGTGGAACATCAAGCGGCTGCACGTGCTGCAAGCGGCGTGAGCAGCACAGGAATGCCTGCCTGCAAACCTGCGCTGCTGCGCCTCAGCGCCCAAAGCCGGCTCGCCAGGTCATGACAACACTCAACCGACCCGCGTCGGCCGCGCACCGCAGAAAAGTCGACGGCGCTGGCCTCATCACAAACCCGCCGGACTCAAGTCCGACGGACTCCTAGGCTTTCTTCCAGTAGACGTAGGCCCACGCCGTGGCGAAGCCGCGCGCGGCATAGAGCGAGCGCGCCGCTGCATTGCCCTGCTCCACCTGCAGGAAGCAGCGCTGCACGCCGCGCTGCTGCGCCTGCCGCCCCAGCGCCGCCAGCACCGCGGCCGCCAGCCCGCGGCCGCGGTACGCCGGCAGCGTGCGCATCCCGTGCACGCCGCACCAGCCGTGGCTGCTGCATGCGGCGCCGACGGCGACCGTGCGGCCATCCTCGCGCACGCTGGCGAACACGGAATCGCCGCCGCGGCGCAGGATCGCGAGGCGGCTGGCGCCATCGAGCGGATCGAAGCCCTCCCCCAGGAAGACCTGTTCCCAATCGGGCGCGGCGGCCGGCGCGAGCTCGACCCGCACGGCGTTCCGCACCCCGGCCGCGAGATCGGCCACGCGTCCGGCCTGCACCAGCGTGGGCTTGAACCGGAGGTAGCCGACCGCGTGCAGTTGCCTCCGCAGCGCATCGAAGACGGGCAGCTCCGGCACGCGCAGCACGGTCGCGAGGCCCGCGGCCGCATAGCGCGCCTCGATCGCCGCCAGAGTGTCGGTCGCCGGCGCTTCGTGGCGCAGCGGCACGGCGCTGTGGCACCGGCCCACCGTGCCCTCGTCGAAAGCCAGCAGCCAGCCCTTGCAGCTCTCCTGCGCGCGCGGCGGCACGGCGGCCAGGGTCGCGCGTTCGATCGCCTCGATGGATTCCATCGTCCGCATTCTGCCGCGCCGCGCCGCGTGGCCGCGACGCGCCGCCGCCTGGGGACCGGCCTTCCTAGAATGGACGCTTTCCCGCCCGAACGAAGGACCGCCATGCCGCGCCATTCCCTGATCCTCACCTGCGCCATCGCGCTCGCTCTTGCCGGCTGCGGGCGCCAGGAGGCGGAGCAGGCGCCTTCGAGCGCCGCTCCGGCGTCCGCCGCCTCCGCCGCCGGCCCGGCCCAGGTGGTGCGCATCGGGCACGTGGGCCCGCTCTCCGGCCCGCAGGCGCACTACGGCAAGGACAACGAGAACGGCGTTCGCCTGGCCATCGACGAACTCAATGCGCAGGGCCTGGCGATCGGCGGCAAGACGGTGCGCTTCGAGCTCGTCGCCGAGGACGACGCCGGCGATCCGCGCCAGGGCACCGCGGCGGCACAGAAGCTGTGCGACCAGAAGGTCGCCGGCGTGGTCGGCCACCTGAACTCCGGCACCACCCTGCCGGCCTCGCGCGTGTACAACGACTGCGGCATCCCGCACATCACGGCCTCGGCGTCGAACCCGGCCATCACGCAGCCCGGCTACAAGACCACCTACCGCCTGATCGCGAACGACAACGCGCTCGGCGCGGCGGTGGCGGGCTACGCGGCCGACACGCTCAAGCTGAAGAAGGTGGCCATCGTCGACGACCGAAGCGCCTACGGCCAGGGCGTGGCGGACGTGTTCCGCAAGACGGCCGAAGCGCGCGGCATGCAGGTGGTGGACCAGCAGTTCACCAACGACAAGGCGACCGACTTCAGTGCCATCCTCACCTCCATCAAGTCGAAGGGCGCGGATGCGATCTTCTACGGCGGCCTCGATCCCCAGGCCGGTCCCATGCTGCGGCAGATGGAGCAGCTGGGCCTGGACAAGGTGCGCTTCCTCGGCGGCGACGGCATCTGCACCAACGAGATCGCGAAGCTTTCGGGCAACGCGAAGACGCTGGAGAGCGTGATCTGCGCGACCGGCGGCGCATCGCTCGATCGCATGCCGGGCGGCAAGGCATGGAAGCAGAAGTACGACCAGCGCTTTGCCGGCCAGTTCCAGGTCTACAGCCCCTACACCTACGACGCCACCTTCGTGCTGGTCGACGCGATGAAGCGCGCGAACTCCACCGACCCCAAGGCCTACACGCCCATGATCGCCGGCACCGACTTCCAGGGCGTGACGGCGCGCGTGCAGTTCGAGGCGAACGGGGAGCTGAAGAACCCGGCCACCACCCTGTTCACGTACAAGGGCGGGCAGAAGACGGCGCTGGAGTGAGGCTTCGCGGCTCCTAATTGGCCGTCCCGGCGTTCGGGAAGAACACCTGCTCGCCGCCGATGCGGTAGCGGGCGATCGCCTGCTGGCCGGCGGGCGAGGTGACCCAGTCGACGAACTTCTGCGCCTCGGCCGCCTTGACGTGCGGAAAGCGCCGCGGGCTCACGGTCATCACGCCGTACTGGTTGAACAGGCGTCCGTCGCCTTCCACCAGCACCGCCAGCTCGCCGCGATTGCGGAAATTGAGCCAGGTGCCGCGGTCCGCCAGCACGTAGGCGTTGCTGGAGGCGCCGATGTTCAGTGCCGGCCCCATGCCACAGCCGCACTCCCGGTAGCCGGCTCCGCGGCCGGCCAGGGCCGCCAGCCCCCAGAAGCGCTTCTCGGCGGCGTCGGTGCCGCTCTTGTCGCCGCGCGAGATGAAGGGCGCGCCGGCCGCGGCGATCTTCTTCAGCGCTTGCACGATGTCCCTGCCCCGCACGCCGGCGGGGTCGCCGCGGGGCCCGACCAGCACGAAGTCGTTGTACATGACCGGGTACCGGCGCGGCGCGAAGCCGTCGGCGACGAACTTCTCCTCCGCCGCGCGGTCGTGCACGAACAGCACGTCGGCATCGCCGCGCCGCCCCATGTCGATCGCCTGGCCGGTGCCCAGCGCCACCACCTTGACGGTGATGCCGGTGTCCCTGGCGAAGGCGGGCAGCAGGTGCGGGAACAGGCCCGACTGCTCGGTGGACGTGGTCGAGGCCATGACCAGCGTCGCCTGCGCCCACGCACCGCCCGAGGCGGCGAGCGCGAGCACCAGCAAGGCACGGCGCAAGAAGATCATCCCAGTTCCCCCTTGACGAAGAGTTCGGCCTCGCGCGAGGTCTGGCCCAGCGGGCCTTCGAAGAACGCCTGCACCGGCAGGTCCGCCAGCACGCGGCCCTGCTCCAGGTAGACCACCCGCGTGGCCAGGCGCTTGACCTGGCCGAGGTTGTGGCTGGCGAACACCAGCGTCATGCCGGAGGCGGCGAGGTCCGCCATCAGCGCCTCCACTTCGCGCTTGGCATGCGGATCCAGGCTGGCGGTGGGTTCGTCGAGCAGCAGCACGTCGGGCTCCAGGCTCCAGGCCCGCGCGAACGCCAGGCGCTGCAGCTGGCCGCCGGAGAGCGTGCGCGCGTTGCGCAAGGCGTGCGGCGCCAGCCCGACACGGCCCAGGGCGGCGCCGGCGCGCTCGCGGGCGGCGCGCCAGCGGAGGCCGCGCAGCCAGGGCGCGAGCGCCACGTTGAACAGCACCGAGGCGCGCAGCGCGAAGGGCCGCTGGAACACCATGGCCTGCCGCAGGCGCGCGTCGCGCACCAGGGCGCCGGCCGTGGGCCGCAGGATGCCTTCCAGCACCCGCAGCAGCGTGCTCTTGCCGCAGCCGTTGGCGCCGATCAGCGCCACGCGCTCACCGGGCGCGATGCGCAGGTCCACCCCGCGCAGCGCGCGCACGGCGCCGTAGTCCAGCTCCACGCCCTGCAGCTGGATCCATGCACTCATGGGGTCGCGCCCGCCAGCACCAGGCCTTCGGCATGCGCGCCACGCCAGCGCGTGAACAGCGCAATCGCCGCATTGAGCCCCAGCACCACCGCCAGCAGGATGAAGCCCAGCGCCAGCGCCAGCGGCAGGTCGCCCTTGCTGGTCTCCAGCGCGATGGCGGTGGTCATCACGCGGGTGAAGCCCTCGATGTTGCCGCCGACGATCATCACCGCGCCCACTTCGGAGATCGCGCGCCCGAAGCAGGCGAGCAGCACCGTCACCAGCGCGTAGCGCTCGTCGAAGGCGAGCAGCAGGCTGCGCAGCGCGCCGCCCGCGCCCAGCGACTGCAGCTGCTCGCCGTTGGCGCGCTCGGCGTCCTCCACCACCTGGCGCGTGAGCGCCGTGCACACGGGCAGCAC
>Ga0190269_10000895_pt1 | contig 14754 bp, 12 predicted proteins | sample Popmic249IS_FD_133749 | JGI IMG/M metagenome (GOLD analysis project Ga0190269, IMG submission 133749) | Populus adjacent soil microbial communities from riparian zone of Blue River, Arizona, USA - 249 IS | ecosystem: Environmental > Terrestrial > Soil > Riparian zone | place: USA: Arizona...
CGACCGCGCGGCCGGTGTCCAGCGACCCCTCGTCCAGCCGTTCTTCACGATCATGGTCGCCGCCGTGATCGCCCTGCTCGTGCTCTCCTGGTGGCTGGTGTTCCGGCGCTGGCACGCGGTGGTCGCCGCGGCCGGGCCGCCGCCGCGCGGCGAGGGCGCGCCGGCCGGGCGGCTCCGGTGGCCACGCGCCGTCGAGGTCGTCGAGATCGTCGCCGTGACGCTGGCGACGGTGCCGATCGCCGCGTTCGCCGCGAACGTCGTCCCGTGGTGGCGCTCGGAGCATCCGCTCTTCGTCTGCACCACGCTGATCACCGCCGGCGTCGCGGCGCTCACCGGCCTGGCGTACGGCGGCCCGTGGCGCGGACGCCCGACCGGTCCGATCGGCTGCGTCGCGGTCGGTACCGCGCTGGTACTCGGCGCCGACGTGCTGACCGGCAGCAACCTGCAGCTCAACGCGCTACCGGGCTACTCGCCGCTGGTCGCCGGCCGCTTCACCGGCTTCGGGAACCTCGCGTTCGGCGTCTACGCGGCCGGTGTGCTGATCGGCGTGGGGTGCCTCGCCCAGGCGGTGCCCGGCTGGCGCCGCCCGACGCTGTTCACGGTGGCCGGCGCCGCCGCGGTGCTGGTCGTCGGCGCGCCCGGCTGGGGCGCCGACGTCGGCGGCATCCTCGCGCTGACGCCCGCCGTGCTGCTGGCCGCGGTGCGCCTCTCGGGGCGGCGGGTGTCCGGTGGTGTCGTCGCCGGCGCCGCGGTCGCCGCGCTCGGCACGGTCTCGGCGTTCGCCGCCGCCGACTACGCCCGGCCGGAGGCCGACCGGTCCCACCTCGGCCGCTTCGTCGCCCAGCTGCTCGACGGCTCGGCGGGCACGGTGATCCAGCGGAAGGCCGAGGCGAACGTCAACCTGCTGCTCACCAGCCAGCTCACGATCCTGGTGGTGGCGGTCGCGATCTTCGTGACGTTCGTCCTGCTCGTCCCGGTGGGCCGGCTGCGGCGCGTGCTCGGCCTCTACCCGGCCGTGCGGTCCGGTCTGGTCGGGCTCGCCGTCGCCGCCGTCCTCGGGTTCGCGCTCAACGACTCCGGCGTCGCCGTACCGGCGTTCGCCGCGATGGTGGCGGTGCCGCTCGCGATCGGGCTGACGATCCGGGTGGCGATCGCCGGTCAGCGGCCGGTCCGCCGCGAACTACCGCTGTGGTCGCCGCCGGCGACCCCCGCGCTGCTCCCGCCGCTGCCCGGATCGGGCCCGGACGAGCAGCCGGATGATTCGCGCCGGCCCGGACCGGATACCTCCGGACCCGACACGTCGGGATCGCACGAGCCCGAACCGGACAACCATCCTTCGACAGGCGGAGAACCCGTTGTGCCCGAGGCCAGCCCGGTGAGTGTCCAGCCCTCCGCTCCCACCGGCCCGGAGACCCCGGCCGAGACGGAGCACCCGGCCGACACCCAGCACCCCACCGAGACCCAGCATCCCACCGACGCCCAGGAACCCGGCGGCGCGCGTACCGAGGCCGAGCCGGGCACGCCGAGCGTCCCGCCGGCACCCCGCTCACCCAGCCGGGCGGCCGGGAGCGTGCCCACGAGCAGCCGGGGACCACGGTGACCGGTCGCGCCCCGCTCACTCGGGCCCTCGGGCTCGCGCTGACCTCGCTCGCCGTCGCCCTGCTGATGCCGGGGGCACCGGCCGGTGCGCGCCCGGCCGTGGAGACGATCCGGTCGGACGCCGTCGTGGTGGTCGGCGTGGCCGGCCTGCAGTGGGCCGACGTCACGACCGGCCGCACGCCGACGCTCGCGAAGCTGGCGTCGAGCGGCTCGGTCGGCACGCTGTCGGTCCGCGCCGCCCCGGCCGTCACCTGCGCCGGCGAGGGCTGGCTCACTCTCGGCGCCGGTCGTTCGTCCGCGATCGTCGAGCCGGGGGACATCGACACCGCGGAGGGCTGCGGCCCGCGGACCGCACCGCCGGTCAGCACCCGCAAGAAGGGCTCCGGCGCCTCGGTCGACGGGTGGGAGGATCTCGCCGAGCTGAACGGGAAGCTGCGCTTCGGCGCGAAGCCCGGCCTGCTCGGCACGCGCCTGAACTGCGCCGGGGCGATCGGCACCGGCGGCGCGCTGGCGGCGGCCGACTCGTCGGGGAACGTCGACGTGTACCGGGCGACGCTGCCGGAGGACCCCGGCCCGCTGCTGCGTGCCTGCCCGCTCACCGCGATCGACCTCGGCGTCCTCCCGGACCCCGACGGGTACGCCACCGAGCGGGCCGCCGCGCTGCGCCGGGTCGACGTCGCGCTGGCCCAGATCGACGCCACCCGCCCGGCGAACTCGACGCTGCTCGTCGTCGGCGTGTCCGACACCGACGCGACCGACGGCCGGCTGCACGTGGCGATCGCCGACGGCCCGGGTTTCGAGGGCGGCTGGCTGCGGTCACCGAGCACGGGCCGGACGCCGTATCTGCAGCTGGTCGACGTCGCCCCGACCGTGCTCGCGGCGCTGGGCGAGCCGGTGCCGGAGGACGTCGCCGGGCGGCCGGTCAGCCGGTCCGCCGACGGCCGCCCGAACAGCTTCGACGCCACCCGCGCCGAGCTGGTCGACGCCGCCACCGCCGCGGTGGCGCGCAAGCATCTCGTCGGGCCGGTCCTCGCCGGTTTCGCGGTGGTCTGCGCGATCGTCTACGCGATCGCCGCCGCACTGCTGCGGCGGCGCCCGCTCCCGGACGCGCTGCGGCGCCGGTTCTCCGTGGCGGTCACCGGGCTGGGAACGTTCCCGGTCGCGACGTTCCTGGCCAACCTCGTGTCGTGGTGGCGGGTGGAGCCGACGATCCCGGCGCTGGCGGGCACCGTCCTGGGGTGGATGCTGCTGGTCACCGCTCTGGCCGTCGCACCGGCCTGGGGCCGCACCGCGACCGGCCGGATCGCCGCCGTCAGCGCGGTCACGGTCGTCGTGCTGCTGGCCGACGTGATGACCGGGGCCCGGCTCCAGCTCAACAGCGTGCTCGGGTACACCGCGCTGGAGGCCGGCCGGTTCGTCGGCTTCGGCAACGTCGCGTTCGCGGTGCTGGGGGCCGCTGCGCTCCTGCTCGCCGCGGCGCTGGCTGCCGGGCGACCGGCCCGCTCGGCGGTCGCGGTCGCCCTCGCGGTCGCGGTTCCGGTGGTCGTGGTCGAGGGCTCGCCCGGCTTCGGCACCGACTTCGGCGGCATCCTCACGCTGGTTCCGGCGTTCGGCGTCCTCGGGCTGCTCGTCGCCGGGCGGAAGGTCACCACCGGGAAGGCCGTGGCCGTGCTCGGCGCAGGCGCGGCGCTCGTCGCGGCGCTGGCGATCACCGACTACCTGCGCCCGGAGGAGGACCGCACCCACTTCGGCCGCTTCGTCGCGACGGTGCTCGACGGGGAGGGGCTGGCCACCGTCGACCGGAAGATCCGGGCGAACCTCGACCTGCTCTTCGCCGGGCCGCACACGGTCGCCGCGGCCGTCCTGCTCGTCGTGGCGGCGGTCGGGGTGTTCCGGCCACCGGCGGGGCTGCGGATCGCCTACCGGGCCCACCCGGGGCTGCGGACGGGGCTCCAGGTGGTGGTGCTGCTGGGGCTGCTCGGGTTTGCGGTCAACGACTCGGGTATCGCGATCCCGGTCAACGCGGCGCTGGTGGCTCTGCCCGCCGCGGTCGCGGCCTGGCTGCGCCCCTACCCGGCCGGGAAGTTCGGGGACGACGGTGGTCCCGGCTCCGATCACCCCGGTACGGACGGTTCGCCGGACGGCGTCGGAAGAAAGAACGGACAGCAAACGGACGAGGGCAACCAGGCGACTACGGACCGTACAACTGACGGCCGGAAACCGCCGGACACACCAGCACGCTCCGCAGAGGCCACCGCAGACGTGTTACCGTGAAATTCCGTGGGCGCGCGGGCCACCAGGCCGCGCCATTACCGCGGGAGTCCCCTTGTCGCTGTCGTCGCAGGCGACCACGCACGTCTTCGTCACCGGGGGAGTCGCATCCTCGCTCGGCAAAGGCCTGACCGCGAGTAGCTTGGGCAATCTGCTCAGCGCGCGCGGGCTGCGGGTTGTCATGCAGAAGCTGGATCCGTACCTCAACGTCGACCCCGGAACGATGAACCCCTTCCAGCACGGAGAGGTGTTCGTCACCGAGGACGGGGCCGAGACCGACCTCGACGTCGGCCACTACGAGCGCTTCCTCGACACCCCGTTGCGGGCGAACGCCAACGTGACCACCGGCCAGGTGTACAGCCGGGTGATCGCGAAGGAGCGCCGCGGCGAGTACCTGGGCGACACGGTCCAGGTCATCCCGCACATCACCAACGAGATCAAGGAACGGATCCGCAGCATGGCCGCGGCCGGTCCGGACGGCGTCGTCCCCGACGTGGTGATCACCGAGGTCGGCGGCACGGTCGGTGACATCGAGTCGCTACCGTTCCTGGAGGCGATCCGGCAGGTCCGGCACGACGTCGGCCGGGAGCGGGTGCTGTTCCTGCACGTGTCGCTCGTGCCCTACCTGGCGCCCAGCGGCGAGCTGAAGACCAAGCCGACGCAGCACTCGGTGGCCGCGCTGCGCAACATCGGTATCCAGCCCGACGCGATCATCTGCCGGTCGGACCGGGAGATCCCGGAGGCGCTCAAGCGCAAGATCAGCCTGATGTGCGACGTGGACGCGGACGCGGTGGTCTCCTGCTCGGACGCGGCCTCGATCTACGACATCCCGAAGGTGCTGCACCGCGAGGGCCTGGACGCGTTCGTCGTGCGCCGGCTCAACCTCTCGTTCCGGGACGTCGACTGGAGCCGCTGGGACGACCTGCTCGACCGGGTGCACCGGCCGCACCACACGGTGACGGTCGCGCTGGTCGGCAAGTACATCGACCTGCCCGACGCGTACCTGTCGGTGACCGAGGCGCTGCGCGCGGGCGGCATCGCCAACTACGCGAAGATCGACATCCGCTGGGTCCCGGCCGACCAGTGCGCGACGCCCGCCGGTGCCGCGGCCGCGCTGGCCGACGTCGACGGGGTGCTGATCCCGGGCGGCTTCGGCGTCCGGGGCATCGACGGCAAGCTCGGGGCGATCAGGTACGCCCGCCAGAACCGCATCCCGACGCTGGGGCTGTGCCTCGGGCTGCAGTGCATGGTGATCGAGGTCGCGCGGTCGCTGGCGAAGCTCGACGGGGCCGACTCGACCGAGTTCACGCCGGACGCACCGCACCCGGTGATCTCGACGATGGCCGACCAGAAGGACGTCGTCGCCGGTGACCGGGACATGGGCGGGACGATGCGGCTGGGTGCGTACCCGGCTGCGCTGACGCCGGGGAGCATCGTCGCGGAGGCGTACGGGTCCACCTCGGTGAGCGAGCGCCACCGCCACCGGTACGAGGTGAACAACGCCTACCGCAAGCAGCTCTCGGCGGTGGGGCTGGAGTTCTCCGGCACCTCGCCGGACGGCACGCTGGTGGAGTTCGTCGAGCTCGACCGCGAGCAGCACCCGTACTTCGTGGCGACGCAGGCGCACCCGGAGTTCAAGTCGCGGCCGACCAGGGCGCACCCGCTGTTCCGGTCGTTCGTCGCGGCGGCGCTGGCGTACAACGACGCGGGCCGGCTGCCGGTCGAGGTGCCGGTGGGCGACACCACCGCGGGTGCGCTCACGTGAGCTACGAGGTCGTCGCGCGCACGCCCCAGTTCTCCTCCGGCCGGGTGATCGAGGTCGTGACCGACGAGGTCGCGATGCCCGACGGCGGCACCGCCCTCCGGGACTGGGTGGTCCACCCTGGCGCGGTCGGCGTCGTCGCTCTGGACTCGTCCGAACGGGTGCTGCTGGTCCACCAGTACCGGCACCCGGTCGGGCGGGAACTCTGGGAGCTGCCGGCCGGGCTGCTCGACGTGGACGGTGAGGCCGGGGTGATCTCCGCGGCGCGCGAGCTGGCCGAGGAGACCGATCTGCGCGCGTCGCGCTACGACGTCCTGGTGGATCTGCTGACGACGCCCGGGGCGTCGAACGAGGCGATCCGGATCTACCTGGCGCGGGAGATCTCGCCGGTGCCCGACGCCGAGCGCCACACCCGCACCGGTGAGGAAGCCACGATGACGACGCGGTGGTTCCCGCTGGACGAGGCGGTCGACATGGTGCTCGCGGGCGCGGTGGAGAACGCGGCCGCGGCCGCGGGCGTCCTGGCCGCTGCCGCCGCGCGGTCGCGGGACTGGAAGGGCCTGCGGTCACCGGACGCACCGTGGGCGGCGCGGCCCGCACGCGTGTGACCGGCCGAGCGGAGAAGTAGAGCGCCGCGGTGCCCTCGGTGACGAGGGCGCCGCGGCGCTGGGGCGAGCGGGCTCAGTTCGGGCGCAGCGGGCGGCCCTGGGCGTCGGTGCCGCCGTTGACCAGGATCATGATCCCGTCGATGAGCGGCCACAGGGCGCCGAGGCCACAGGTGAGCCACGTCGCCGCGATCTGGCCGATCGCGATGCCGGTGTGGCCGGTGTAGAACCGCCCGGCGCCGAAGCTACCGAGCAGGATGCCGAGCAGGCCGGCGATCAGCTTCGACTTGTCGGAGTACGGCAGGCCGGTCTGCGGGTCGACGGCGCCGTAACCCGGCTGTCCGCCGGGGTAACCGCCCGGCTGTCCGCCGGGGTAGCCACCCGGCTGTCCGCCGGGGTACTGGCCAGGGGGTGGAGAGTAGGTCATGGCGCCGCAGCGTAGTGGGCCCGAGTTGCTTCGCACGATCGGGTAGGCGACACCCGTGATTTCTTGTCCGTTTTGCGCGCTAATGTCGACCGAATTGCCACCTTTATTCTTGGGTGGGTGGCCGTCTGACCACGCGTTTCGTCATAGTTTCTCCGCGCAACGATCAAGAGGGTGGACCGCGTGAAGATCGGTGTCCCGGCCGAGGTGAAGAACCACGAGTACCGCGTCGCGCTGACGCCCTCCGGCGTCCAGGAACTCGTCCGGCACGGCCACGACGTGCTGATCGAGGCCGGTGCGGGCCTGGGCTCCTCGCTCGCCGACGCGGACTTCGCCGGCGCCGGCGCGCGCATCGTCGAGGGCCCGGACGCGGTCTGGGACGACGCCGACCTCGTGCTCAAGGTCAAGGAGCCGATCGCGTCGGAGTACCACCGGATGCGTCCGGGGCAGGTGCTCTTCACCTACCTGCACCTCGCCGCGTCCAAGGAGTGCACGGACGCCCTGATCGACCGGCAGGTCACCGGAATCGCCTACGAGACGGTGGAGCTCGCCGACCGGTCGCTACCGCTGCTGGCGCCGATGAGCGAGGTGGCCGGGCGGCTCGCGCCGCAGGTCGGCGCCTACCACCTGATGCGGTCCGGCGGCGGGCGCGGCACGCTCATGGGCGGCGTGTCCGGGGTCTACGCCGCGAAGGTCGTCGTCATCGGCGCCGGCGTCTCCGGGATGAACGCGGCCGCGATCGCGCTGGGCATGCAGGCCGAGGTGCTCCTGCTCGACACCAACATCGACAAGCTGCGCGCCGCCGACCGGATCTACCAGGGGCACCTGCAGACCGTCGCGTCCAACGGCTACGAGATCGAGCGGGCGGTCACCGACGCCGACCTGGTCATCGGCGCGGTTCTGGTGGCCGGGGCCCGCGCGCCCAAGCTGGTGACCAACGCGATGGTCGCCGAGATGAAGCCGGGGTCGGTGCTGGTGGACATCGCGATCGACCAGGGCGGCTGTTTCGAGGACTCCCGCCCGACGACGCACGCCGACCCGACCTACCGCGTCCACGACTCGGTGTTCTACTGCGTCGCGAACATGCCGGGCGCGGTGCCGCACACCTCCACGTACGCGCTCACCAACGTCACGCTGCCCTACGTGCTGCAGCTGGCCAATCAGGGCTGGAGGGACGCGCTGCGTGCCGACCGGGCGCTCGCTCTCGGGCTCAACACGTTCGCCGGGCAGGTCGTCTCGTCACCGGTGGCGGCGGCGCACGGGCTGCCGGTGCTGGCGCTGGAGGAGGCGCTGGCCTGACGCGGTCGTCGGCGGGGGCGGACGCGCTAGCGTCGCCTCTCGTGGAAGCGCTGGAGCGGGCCGTGCGGGGGTACCTCGACCATCTCGCCGTGGAGCGCAACCTGGCGCGCAACACGCTGCTCGCCTACCGGCGCGACCTCGGCCGGTACGTCGAGTTCCTCGGCGGGCGCGGCATCGACGGTCTGGCCGGCGTCGGTGAGCGGGACGTCGGCGACTTCCTCGCCCGGCTGCGGGCCGGCGACGACGAGCACCCGCCGCTGGCGGCGTCGTCCGCGGCCAGGGCCGTGGTCGCGGTCCGCGGCCTGCACCGCTTCGCGGTCCGCGACGGCCGCGCCGGATCCGACCCCGCCAGGGAGGTCCGGCCGCCGACACCGGCGCGCCGGTTGCCCAAAGCACTGCCCCTCGCCGACGTCGAACGCCTGCTGGACGCCGCCGGGCCCGACGACTCCGCCGGTGGCGCCGACGCCGGCCCCGCGGCACTGCGGGACCGCGCCCTGCTCGAACTGCTCTACGGCACCGGAGCGCGGATCTCCGAGGCGGTCGGCCTCGACGTCGACGACGTACCGGCGGCCGGCGACGAGCGCGACACGGTCGCGCTGACCGGAAAGGGCGATCGGACCCGCCTGGTGCCGATCGGGTCGTTCGCCCGCCGCGCGATCGACGCCTACCTGGTGCGCGCCCGGCCCGCGCTGGCCACCGCCGGCCGGGGAACCCCGGCGCTGTTCCTCAACGCCAGGGGCGGCCGGCTGACCCGCCAGGGGGCGTGGGGGCTGCTCGCCGCAGCCGCCGAGCGGGCCGGCCTGGCCGGGCGGGTGTCGCCGCACACGCTGCGGCACTCGTTCGCGACGCACCTGCTCGACGGCGGCGCGGACGTGCGGGTGGTGCAGGAACTGCTGGGCCACTCGTCGGTGGCCACGACCCAGATCTACACGCTCGTCACGGCCGAGCGGCTGCGGGAGGCCTACCTACTCGCCCACCCCCGTGCTCTCTAGTGGGCGGCCCGCCGACGTGCGAGCCTGACAGACGAGCGGGCCTCCTTATGACGCAGGCCAAATGTCACGACGTCGGCCCGCTCGACTGCCCGCCTCGTCCTCGGCGGGCTCCAGGTCGGAGCAACTGCGGGTGCTTCCGCTCGGTCTCTTCGGCTCGCGCCTGCGGTGGCTCGGGGTGGCGGGCTCGGGCGGGGGACGGGTGGCTTTCGGACGGAACGGGCTCGCGTCGGCTGTGGACACCCCCGGCGGGGCGGTCCCCGCGCACCACCGGGTTGCGACGCGGGAACGACACGCCGGGCGACTTGCAGTTTTATCGACAATCTTTGCTTTGCCCCCACCGGCTCCTTAGGGTTCACGGCAAGTTCGGCGGACTCTGCCGTCGCACTGTTTGTGCACATGGGGGACTCGTCCGCAGCGGGCGAGGTGGACGCGGCGGGAGCTGGTGAGATGTCAACGAACCCGGTGATGAGCGACGACTCGGGCGCTCTGGAGCAGGCCACCCTCGACCTGGCGGCCCTGGGCATCGTCAACGAGCCGCGGCGAGCCCGCCGGCCGGACGAGAGCCCGCAAGCCAAGAGTGGGCACGGCCCGGCCCGGATCATCGCGCTCTGCAACCAGAAGGGCGGCGTCGGTAAGACCACCAGCACGATCAACCTCGGCGCCGCGCTGGCCGAGTGCGACCAGCGGGTGCTGCTGGTCGACTTCGACCCGCAGGGCGCTCTCTCGGTCGGTCTGGGCGTCAACGCCTACGACCTCGAGCTGACCGTCTACAACCTGCTCATGCAGTCGGGCATCCGCACGGAGGACGTGCTGGTCAAGACGAACGTGGCGGGGCTGGACTTACTGCCGTCCAACATCGACCTGTCCGCTGCGGAAGTGCAGCTGGTCAGCGAGGTGGCCCGGGAGCAGACGCTCGAGCGCGCGCTCCGGCAGGTACGCGACGAGTACGACTACATCCTGATCGACTGCCAGCCGTCCCTCGGTCTGCTGACGGTCAACGCGCTCACCGCCGCGCACGGCGTCATCGTTCCGCTCGAGTGCGAGTTCTTCAGTCTCCGTGGTCTGGCGATGCTGATCGACACCATCGAGAAGGTGAAGGACCGGCTCAACCCCGACCTCGAGCTCGACGGCATCCTGGCGACCATGTACGACTCGCGCACCGTCCACTCTCGCCAGGTACTGTCCCGCGTTGTGGAGGCATTCGGCGACAAGGTGTACGACACGGTGATCTCGCGTACCGTCCGGTTCCCGGAGACGACGGTCGCGGGTGAGCCCATCACGACCTGGGCTCCCGGGTCCGGCGGGGCGAAGGCCTACCGGGCGCTGGCCCGCGAGGTGCTCGCCAGGTGAGGCGGCGGGTTCAGCTCCCCGGCGCCTCCGAGCTGTTCCGGATGACGACGTCGTCCGGGGCCAGCACGGTCGAGGTGATCGGCGGGACGCCCACCGCGGCCTCCCGGCCGGCGCCGTCGCGCTCGGCGCCCACGCCGGCGCGGTCGCGCCCCCGGGTGGACCAGCCACCGGCCGAGGTCACACCCATTCGCGGCGCGTCGCCGCGCGCCCCGAGCGGTCGGCAGCGCCACGATGAGAAGATCACCGTGTACCTGTCCTCCGGTGAGCTGCTCGAACTCGAGCGCACCCGGCTGGACCTGCGGGCTCGTCACGGCATCGGCATCGACCGGGGCCGCATCGTCCGGGAGGCGATCGCGATAGCGCTAGCGGAGTACGACGCGAACGGAGAGCACTCGGTGCTCGTCCGGCGGCTCGCGAGCGGCCACTGACGTGCTGTTCGCGCTCGGTCGGCCGATCGCGCTCGCAGGTCTGGCGCTGGCGTTCGTGTTGGGGCTCGTCATCAGGGTGATCGCGATCCGGATCGCCCAGCGCCGCCGGGTGCCCGCCGGGTGGGACACCCCCCGGCGGGCCGGCGGCAAGCTCGTCGACGTGCGGCGTGACGTCGACATCTTCGGCGTGGTCGCCGCCGTCGTCGGCGGCACCGGCTGGGGCAAGAAGGCCGAGGACGTCGGCATGGGCCCGGCGCCGCTGCGTGTCCTGCTCGCCGGCCCGATCGCCGTGCTCGTCGCGTCACAGCTGGCGTTCCTGGGGTTCATCCTGGTCGCCGGGCCGGTCTCACTGTCCGCGCTGAGCGCGTCCAGCGTGCTGCGGGGCGATGTCTTCGGCGCCGGTGCGGCCGAGCTGTTCCTCCTGTCGCTGGCGGTGGGCCTGCTCTGCTTCGGGCTGCTGGCCCTCGTGCCGCTCCCTCCGCTGGACGGGTGGGGGCTGCTGCGCCACGCGGTGCGGCGGCCGGGCACCGGGTTCCAGAAGGCCCGGTACTGGCTGGAGGACCAGAACGTCGGCATCGCGATCCTGCTCGCCGGGATGCTGCTACCGCTCTTCCGGGGCCTGCCCCTCTTCCTGTTCCTGCTCGACATCGTGAGCTGGCCGTTTCTGCTGCTCTGGGGTTGAGGGCCGGCGCGGTACGGTTCTGCCGTGACTGAAAGCCCACCCGAGAGCACCGCCGTCGCGGAGGCGCAGGCGCCGCCGCAGGGGTCCGGGTACGGCGAGAAGTTCCACATCCGGCTGGAGAACTTCGAAGGCCCCTTCGACCTGCTCCTGCAGCTGATCAGCAAGCACAAGCTCGACGTCACCGAGGTGGCGCTCAGCCAGGTCACCGACGAGTTCATCGCGCACATCCGGGGCATGGGCGACGACTGGGACCTCGGCCAGGTGAGCGAGTTCCTGCTGATCGCCGCGACACTGCTCGACCTCAAGGCCGCCCGGCTGCTCCCGGCGGCCGAGGTGGAGGACGAGGAGGACCTGGCGCTGCTGGAGGCCAGGGACCTGCTGTTCGCGCGGCTGCTCCAGTACCGGGCGTTCAAGCAGGTCGCGGCGTTCCTCGCCGAGCGGGAGCGGGACGGCTCGACCCGCTGGCCCCGTGCGGTGCAGCTCGAGGCCCGGTTCGCGGCGGCCATGCCCGAGGTGCTGCTGGGGCTCGGCGTCGACCAGTTCGCCGCGCTCGCGGTGAAGGCGATGACGCCCAAGCCGGTGCCGACCGTCTCGATCGACCACATCCACGCGCCGAAGGTCTCCGTCCGCGAGCACGCGGCGACGCTGCGGGAACGTCTGGCCCGGCTCGGCCAGGCGTCGTTCCGGGCGCTCTGCTCGGACTGCACCAGCACGCTGGAGGTCATCGCCCGCTTCCTGGCGTTGCTGGAGCTGTTCCGGGAAGGCGTCCTGCAGTTCGACCAGGTCGAGCCACTGGGCGAACTCCACGTACGCTGGGTGGGGGGCAGCGACCGCGTAGCGGTCGAGATCGACGAGTACGGCAGCGACGCGGACGCCCCGCCGGCCGACGCGGCGCTCCCCGAGCGGGCGACTCCCGAGCAGGCAGGGCCGCCGCCCGCCGTGCCGGCCAGCCGCTCGGCCCCACCGATCGAGACGAAGGACCGCGGTTGAACGACGAGAGACGAGACGGGGCGCTGTTCCCGGCCCCGGACGGGGAGCAGGGCGACCGGATCGAGCCCGCGCTCGAAGCGATCCTCCTCGTCGTGGACGAGCCGGTCAGCGAGGGCCTGCTCGCTCAGACGCTGGGCTGCCCGGTCCCGGCCGTCACGACGGCGCTGCGCGGGCTGGCCGCCGAGTACACCGACGCCGGGCGCGGTTTCGAGCTGCGCCAGGTCGGCGGCGGGTGGCGTCTGTACACCCGGTCGGAATACGCACCGTACGTGGAGCGGTTCGTCCTGGAGGGCCAGCAGGCCCGGCTCACCCAGGCCGCGCTGGAGACGCTGGCGGTGATCGCCTACAAGCAGCCGGTGACCCGGTCGGCGGTAGCGGCGATCCGCGGTGTCTCGGTCGACGGAGTGATCCGTACCCTGCTCTCCCGCGGGCTCATCGAGGAGTGCGGTACCGACCCGGAGACGGGTGGGTATCAATTCCGCACGACCGTGCTCTTCCTCGAGAAGCTCGGCTTGAACTCACTGGACGAACTGCCGGCGCTCGCGCCGCTCCTGCCTGGAATGGATGCCCTGGATGATGTCATCGCCGCGACGTAATTCCGACCCGCGCCGGGGGGACAGCTCCCCGCGCTCGGGTGGCGGCGCGCCGCGCCGCAGCGGCGGTGACGCACCCCGCCGCTCCGGGAGCGACGCTCCCGGCCGCCGGAGCAGCGACGCACCCCGCGCCGGTGGCGCCGCCTCCGGCCGGGGCGCCGGTAGCGCACGCCGTACGCCCGGAGAGGCCGGGGGCGATCCCCGCCGCGGCTCCGGCGACGGGCCGGCCCGCAGCGACCGTGCGGGCTCTCCGCGCGGTGACGCCGGCGCGCGGGGCAGCGCTCCGCGTCGCGGCGACAGCGCCGGGCGTGGCGACGCGCCGCGGACCGGCGGTGGCGGCTCCCGCGGCGGCGCCCCGCGCACCGGCGGCGGCGCCCCCCGTACCGGCGGCGGCGCCTCCCGCACCGGGGGTGGCGCAGGCCGCGGCGAGGGCGCGCGGAGCTCCCGGAGCGCCGAGACGCGCTCCGAGCCGCTCGGCCGCGACGGCTCACCCGCGCCGCGCCGCGCCTCGCGTACCGTCGGCCGGGGGAAGGCGGCCACCCCCGAGCGTCCGTACCAGGACGTGTGGGAGGAAGAAGAGGGCGACCCGAACTGGGCCGCCAAGCTCGACGAGCCGAAGGAAGGCGAGCGCCTGCAGAAGGTGCTCGCCGCGGCGGGCATCGGTTCCCGGCGCGCCTGCGAGGAGCTGATCGAGCAGGGGCGGGTCAGCGTCGACGGCAAGGTCGTCCAGGTGCAGGGCAAGCGGGTCGACCCGCTGACCGCGGTGATCCACGTCGACGGCCAGCGGGTGATCGTCGACGACCGGATGGTCTACATGGCGTTCAACAAGCCCACCGGCGTCATCACCTCGATGACCGACGACAAGGGCCGCCTGAACATCGGCGACTACGTCCAGGACCGGGAGACCCGCGTGTTCCACGTGGGCCGGCTGGACGCCGAGTCCGAGGGCCTGCTGCTGCTCACGAACGACGGCGCGCTCGCGCACCGCCTGACCCACCCGTCCTACGGCGTGCTCAAGACGTACCTGGCCGAGGTCCCCGGGCCGATGAGCAGCGACGTCCGCAAGAGGTTGCTGGAGGGCATCGAGCTCGAAGACGGGCCGGTGAAGGTCGACAAGTTCCGCGTCGTGGACAACCTGCCCGGCAAGCTGCTGGTCGAGGTCGTCATCCACGAGGGGCGCAAGCACGTCGTGCGTCGGATGCTGGAGGAGGTCGGCCACCCGGTGAGCCGCCTGGTCCGCACCGCGTTCGGGCCGATCCAGCTGGCCGCGCTCAAGCCGGGCAGGGCCCGGCACCTCAGCCAGACCGAGATCGGTCAGCTCCACTCCGAGGTGGGCTTGTAGGGCGGACCCCCGAGTCCCCGACTCGGGGCCACTCGCAACGCGAGGTTAGAGTCGGCCGCGAACCGTGCGGAAGGGGAGGCGTGTGGCGGTCAGGGCCTTGCGTGGTGCGATCCAGATCGACGAGAACTCGCGGGACGCGATCCTCGAGGGAACGACCGAGCTGATCAAAGCGGTGCTGCACCGCAACACGATCACCCCGGACGATCTGATCAGCGTCGTCTTCACCGCGACGCCGGACCTGGACGCCGAGTTCCCGGCGTACGCGGCGCGGCTGCTCGGGTTCACCGACGTCCCGCTCCTGTGCACCACCGAGATCGGGGTGCCGGGAGCGATGCCGCGGGTGCTCCGGCTGCTCGCGCACGTCGAGACCGAGACGCCCCGCGCGGACCTGCATCACTGCTACCTCCGCGGCGCCGC
>Ga0190269_10000896_pt1 | contig 14751 bp, 13 predicted proteins | sample Popmic249IS_FD_133749 | JGI IMG/M metagenome (GOLD analysis project Ga0190269, IMG submission 133749) | Populus adjacent soil microbial communities from riparian zone of Blue River, Arizona, USA - 249 IS | ecosystem: Environmental > Terrestrial > Soil > Riparian zone | place: USA: Arizona...
CAACCTCTCGGCACACGAAGCCTTCGCCGCAATCGTCATCCGCCTCGCAGCTCATCGCGATCGGTGAGCAGACGTTGAGGCCGCTCTCCGCGCACGGCACTTCGCTGCACTCGGGACCGCCCTCGGTGTCCTCGCACAGCTCGCAGCCGCCGAGCGGCTCGAGGTCGACGCACATGAAGCCGGTCGGGCACTCGGAGTCGCTGCTGCTGCAGGTGGGCTCGACGTAGGCGCAGAGCGCGCCGCTCGGGTGCTGGCTGTCGCAGTACAAGGGCGCAGGGCACTCGCCGTCAGCGTCGCAGCGCAAAGGCTCGGGCTCGGCTTCGGCGCAGAAGCCTTGCTCGAGGACTTCGAGGCATTCGCCGCTCTGGCAGTCGGTGCCGAAGAGCACGCGGCTGCACACGAGCGCGCCGTCGCAGTCGGCGTCGGTGGCGCAGGCTTCTTGGGCGTGTGCGGGAGCGCTGGCGATCGCGCACAGCAGCGCGATCAGCGCGCGCTCAGTCTTCGATGGCAACGCACTGAAGCGGGCCATCGCTGCCCTCGGGGATGTTGGCGACCAAGGTGGCGTCTGCGTCGGGATCCATCTCCACGCCGCCGTCCTCATCGGAGCCGAAGGTGCCAAAGGCGTCGTTCGTGCTGCCGGCGTCCGCCGCGGCGGTGCGCTCGATCATGCCCTCTGGGCACAGGCCTTCGCTGCCGGACTGGCCGCCGGCGCACCCGGCCCACAGGGCGGAGGCGAGGATGGAAAACAGAACGGCCGGCGCCACGCGCAGGGGGGTCCGGGGCAGGCCTGCCGGGCCGGTTGTGAGCCACGCTCGCACGCTGTGCATCATGCACACGTCCTGCGCGCGGGCCAGTTTTATCTGACCCGGGTTTGAACATTCCGTGTGCCGGGGGCGCCGCCAAGCGTGCAATAGTGGGCAAACCCGCCATGTCTAGCCCGCGAATTCCTCCCGCCGTGAATTTATGAAATTACATGCCGAACACCGAGAGTGGATCGGGTGAGCCCGTGGTCCCGCCGATCGCGGAGGGCGCAGAGGGCGAAGCCGCCGGCGATGCCGACAAGGAGCACGCCGAGGATCCGCGCGATGCGATGGCCCATGCCGCCTCGGAGCTGCTGCGCGCGATCCGGGGCAAGCGGTCGCAGGTCGCCTTCGCGCGGCGGCTCGGGTACCGGGCGAATCCGATCACGGACTGGGAGAACGGGCGGCGCTTTCCCACGGCGGCGGAGGCGCTTCGGGCGGCGTCGCGCGCCGGCATCGACGTGAGCGCGAGCCTGGGGCGCTTCCATGCCGCGGCGCCGCCTTCTCAAACGGAGCTCGCGGCGGGCGCGCCGGAGCAGCTGGCGGAGTGGCTGTGCGCGCTGCGAGGGTCGACGCCCATCGGGGCCATCGCAGAGCGCAGCGGGCGGTCGCGGTTTGCGATCGCGCGCTGGCTGCGTGGCGAAGCCGAGCCGCGGCTGCCGGACTTCTTGCGGCTGATCGACGCGGTCACGGGGCGGTTGCCGGATCTGGTGGCCGAGATCGTGGCGATCGACGAGGTGCCGACGCTCGCCCTGCGGCACCGCACGGCTGCGGCGGCCAAGCGGCTCGCCTTCGAGGAGCCTTGGACGGAAGCGGTGCTGCGGTTACTGGAGACGACCGCGTATCGCGCGCGGCCCGCGCATGACGCGGCGTGGCTGAGCAAGCAGCTCGAGGTTCCGGTCGTGGACATCGAGCGCTGCGTCGCGCGCTTGCTCGACGCCGGGATCGTACAGCAGGACGGGTCGCACATCCGCGTCGCGGGCGCGCTGAGCGTGGACACGCGCTCGGATCCGGTGGCCATGCGCGCGCTGCTCGCGCACTGGTGCGAGGTGGCGCTCGAGCGGCACGGGCGCGGGCGGAGCAACGATCTGTTCGCGTACAACGTGTTCTCGGTGACGCACAAAGATCTCACGCGCGTGCGCGAGCTGCTGCGGTCTACGTTCCGTGAGATCCGCGCGATCGTGGCGGCCTCGGAGCCGAGCGAGACGGCGGCGCTCATCAACCTGCAGCTGGTCGCGCTGCAGAGCGATGAGCACGAGGCCAAGCCGCAAGAGCCCAAGCCACCGGAGCCCAAGGCCAAGTGAGCATGGAGCGGGTGATCCTGCATGCGGACATGGACGCGTTCTTCGCGTCCATCGAGCAGCGCGATAAGCCGGAGCTGCGCGGCAAGCCGGTGATCGTGGGCGCGACGTCGCGGCGCGGCGTCGTCGCGGCGGCCTCGTACGAAGCGCGCGTGTTCGGGGTGCGCAGCGCCATGCCGGGGTTTCTGGCGCGCAAGCTGTGCCCGCAGGGCATCTTCTTGGCTTCCGACATGAAGAGGTACCTGGAGGTGTCGGCGCAGATCCATCGCGTGTTCGAGGAGGTGACGCCGGTGATCGAGCCGATCGCGCTCGACGAGGCGTTCCTCGACGTCACGGCGTCGCGCAGCTTGTTCGGCAGCCCCGAGGAGATCGGTAAGCACATCAAGAAGCGCGTGCGGCAGGAGACGGACCTCGCGGTGTCGTGCGGCATCGCGCGCAGCAAGCTGGTGGCTAAGATCGCGTGCGCGCTCGGTAAGCCCGATGGGCTCAAGATCGTGTGGCCGCATGAGGAGCGGGCACTGCTCGATCCGCTGCCGATCCGGCGGCTGTGGGGTATCGGGCCCGTAGCCGAGGAGCAGCTGAAGGCAGCGGGCTACGAGACGTTCGCGGACTTGGCGAACGCGGATCTCTCGGTGCTGCGGCGTGTGCTCGGCAGCAGCGCGGAGGAAGTCCAAAAGCGCGCGCGCGGCGACGACGACCGGCCGGTGGAAGCGGATCGCGAAGCGAAGAGCTACGGCGAGGAGAACACGTTCGAGTCGGACATCACCGATCGCAGCGTGATCACCGCAGCGATCACGAGCCACGCGGAGTCGGTCGCGCGGCGGCTTCGACACGACTCGATCGAAGGCAAGACGGTCACGCTTAAGATCAAGCTGTCGCGCGCGCGCAAGACGCGCGTGAGCCGCATGCCTGGCGGAGATGACGAGCCTAGCTATCCCATCCTGACGCGCAGCCGGACGCTCGCGCAGGGCACGAACGACGCCGCGCTGATCCGCAAGACCGCGATCGCGCTGTGGGACGCCGCGAAGATCCAAGAGCCGATCCGCCTGCTCGGCGTCTCGCTCAGCTCGCTCGCGCCGAGCAGCGCGCAGCTCGGGCTCTTCGGCGAAGAGCCCAGCGAAAAGCACGGCAAGCTCGGCGCCGCCATGGACGCGATCACGGCCCGCTTCGGCTCGGGCATGATCGGCCGCGCGGTGGACGCGCCGGACAAGGTGACGCCTACGATGCGGAAGAAGAGGGGCGAGACTTAGCCGCCGAGGCCAATCTCACCTCTCCGCTGGCGCCGGTGGCATGCCGAGCTTGTCCGTCACGATCGTATGCGCGACGTAGCAGAGCGGCGTGAGCGTGATCGCGACCGCCATTTTGTAGAGGTAGCTGGCCAGGATCACTTTCATGATCTCGCTCGCCGACATGAGCCCGGCGAGCGCCACCGAGGTGACGACCGCGGTGTCGATCACTTGGCTGATGGCCGTCGAGCCGGTCGCGCGCAGCCATAGGTGCCGGCTCTGCGTGAGCCGCTTGTAGAACTGGAACGCGTAGATGTCCGTGAGCTGGCCGAGCGTGTACGCCACGAGTGAGCCCGAGAAGAACCGGAAGCTCTGGCCGAACACCGCGTCGAACGCGGGCTGCGGGATGGGGGAGTTATCGGCGGCCGGCAACATGCGCGCGAGCGCGATGATCGAGAACGCGAAGATCAGCATGGCCATGCCCACGAACGTGAGCAGGCGCGCGCCGCGGCGGCCGTAGTACTCGTTTACGACGTCGGTGAGCACGAACGTGATCGGGAACGGGATCACGCCCACCGAGATCGCCATGCCGCCGAGCGTGAAGAACTTGCCGGCCGTAACATCCGCGATCAGCAGCGCGGTGAGGAAGATCGCGGCCAGCACCACGAACAGCCGCTCGTGGATGGGCGAGGCCGACGAGGCGAGGTGCGGCGAGTCCGCGGCGATGGGGGCGCTCACGGGCCCGCACTGTACACGGGTTCGCGGCCATGAAGGCCTTTCCGATGGCTTCTTTACGCTTCGCGACGAATCGAGCCATGCTCGGTCCCGAACCACGGGGCTCATGAAGCGCTCTCTCAGCCTGTTCGACGTCGTGTGCATCGGGCTCAACGCGATCGTGGGCTCGGGCGTGTTCGCGTTGCCGGACGATCTGTATCGCCAGCTCGGGATCTGGTCGCCGCTGGCGTTCGTCGCCTGCGCGCTCGGGTTGTGGCCGGTCGCGCTGTGCTACGCGGAAGCGGCACGGCGCGTCGATCGCACCGGCGGGCCCTACCTCTACGCGAGCGAAGCGTTCGGCCCGCGGGTCGGGTTCGTGGTAGGGTGGATGTGCTACGCGAACGCGCTGTTTTCGTTCGCGGCCGTGGCGTCGGCAGCGTCGGCGTACCTCGGGCGGCTCGTGCCGGCGCTCGGCGATCCCACGCTGCTCAAGATCTCGGCGGTCGCGATGATCGTCGGCTTCGCGGCGCTGAACTACTTCGGCGCCAAGCCCGGCGCGCTCGCGATCGATGCCTTCACGATCGCGAAGTTCAGCGTGCTGTTCGTGATGATCGCCGCGCTGCTACCGCACGCCTCGCTGCCGGGCGCGGGCGCGCCCGCCGAGGCCACCGCGCTGCCGGCGATCTCGGCCTTGTCCGCCGCCGCGTTCACGGCGCTGTTCGCCGCGCAGGGCTTCGAGGTCGTCCCGGTGCCCGCGGGCGAGACGCAGGCCGCGCGGCGCAACGTGCCGCTCGCGATCCTCGCCTCGCTGGGTGCTTCCTCACTGCTCTACGTGATCGTGCAGAGCTCGCTCGCCCTCGCCTACCCCAGGCTCGGCGACGAGACGAGCACGCCGCTGGCGGACGCGGCGGCGCACATCGCGCCGTGGCTCGGCGCGCTGGTGACGTTCGGAGGGCTGGTGTCCACGCTGGGCTTCGTGTCGGGCAGTGCGTTCGGCACGCCGCGCTACCTGTTCGCCGCCGCGCTCGATGGGCACTTGCCGCGCAGCCTCGCTTCGCTGCACACGCGCTTCGAGTCGCCGCATCGGGCCACGCTGGCCACCGCGGCGGTCGCGATCGTGCTGGTCATTCCGTTCGACTACCGGTCGCTCATCGGCATGTCGAACGTCGCGGTGTCGGTGCAGTACCTCGCGACCTGCCTCGCGGTGATCCCGCTGCGCAAGCGCGACGGCACGGCGCGCGCGGGTATCGTGAGCACGATCGCGCCGTGGCTCGGCGCGGCCGTGAGCCTGTGGATCGTGACCGAGGCTTCGGGCGAAGAGCTGATCTGGGCGGGCGCCTCGCTCATCGCGGGCCTCGCGCTGCGCGCGCTCAGCGCGACGCGAGCGGCTCAGTAAGCCTCGCCGATGCCCACGTAGATGCCCCAGCTCTCGCGGCCGACGCCGAAGTCGGCGCGCAAGTTGAGGCGCTCGTCGGTGTTGAGCAAGATGCGGCCGCCGGCGCCCACCGACCACTCGGGCGGCGTGAAGCCGAACTCCGCGGCGCTGCGCGCGACTTGGCCGAGGCCCGCGTGGCCGACCGCCGACAAGCGCCAGATGATCGGAAAGCGGTACTCCGCCTGCGCGCACCACATCGCCTTGTCGCGAAAGCGGCCTTCGAACAGCCCGCGCAGGCGGTCCTCGCCGCCGAGCGTCGCGAGCTTGAAGAACGGCACGCGGCCCGACTGCAGCTCGCTCAGGAACTCCAGCGCAAGCGTGTGCGTGTCCGTGATCGGGACATAGCGGCGCAGGTCGAGCAGCACGGTGCTGAAGCCGTACTCACTGCCGACCAAGTTGCCGTAGCTCATCACCGCCAGCTCGTGAAAGTCGCCCTCGTCCGGCGTGAGCATGTGGTTGCGGCTGTCCCAGAGCACGCCGCCGCCGAGCCCGATCGCGCGGCCGCCGTCGGCGCCCGGCAGCATGTCGCGGTCCAAGAGGCCGTTCGGCCGCAGGTCGGAGAGGCTCATGTAGATCGCCTCGAGCTTGCCCTCGACGCGCAGCGCGCCGAAGAGCGCGCGGTCGACCAGCACCTGCCAGCGCAGGCGGTCTTCGGCGTAGCGCTCCTCGGTGTCGAGCCGCGCGCGGTTGCCCTGCCCCCACAGCTTGTTCGGATAGCGGCGGTAGTCGACGCGCGACCAGATGTGCCAGTTCTCCTGGTCCCAGTACACCTCCGGGATCAGCTCGGTGATGAGCTGCTCGTTCAGCGTGTAGAGACCGACGAGCGACAAGCTCGAAGGGCGCGTCGCGGTGGGCTCGTTGCCGAAGCGGAAGAAGTGCGTCGCGAACGCGCCGAGGCCGAGCGAGGTCTCGGGCGAATACGTGCCGATGGGCAACGCGGCCCAGCCGCTGCGCGGGCGCTCGGCGGCCCGGGTCTTCTCGACCTTGGCCACGCTCTCGGGCTCCTGCGCCCGCGCGGTACCCGCGCGCACGACGGTCAACGCCGCGAGCAGCAGTATGCCAAGGCGCACGCTCAGTCGCTCTCGCGGTGCACGAGGTCGTACGCGAACGCCGGCAAGCAGATCGCGACGTAGCGCGCGCCCTCTGGCGTGCTGTAGCGCACGCGCTCGCCCGCCTTGGCGATCACGGCCTGGCCGGCCTTGACCTCGAGCGTGCCCCCGTCGTGCTCGACGTGCACCGCGCCCTCGAGCACCAGCGTCCACTCGTCGAACTCGGGCCTCTGCGCTGGCTCGACCCAGCCCGCCGGGCTGTTCATCACGGCGACGCTCAGCCGGCCTTCTTGGTTGTTCACGTGGCCGACGTACTCGTCGATCAGCTTGGGCTTGGTGCCCGCGGCTTGCACGCGCGTGGGTTTCTCGATCAGGACGGGCATGGTGAGCTCCCTTTCTTAGCCGAGCGCTTCCGCGCTCTGCGCGGCGCTCACTCGAATCGCTTCGCTGAGCGTCGCGAGGTCCGGCCCCTTGCGCAGCACCTCGCGCGACGCCGTCGGGATGACGCGGGCTGCGACGTGCCCGAAGCGCGCGCGCAGATCCGCGAACGTACCGCCCTGCGCGCCCAGACCAGGCGCCAGCACCAGGCTGCGCGGCAGGTGCTCCACCAGCTCCTTGCTGCCTTCCGCGGTCAGGCCCACCACCGCACCGATCGCGCCGATCGGTTCACTGCAATGCTCGGCGTTGTAGCGCGTGATCTCGCTCGCGATGTGCTGCGAGACCGAGACGCCCGGCGAGACCTGCGCGCGCTGCAGGAGCGCGCCCTCGGGGTTACTGGAGAGCGCGACCACGAACACGCCGCACTTCAGCTCGACGGCGCGCTTCAAGATCGGATCGAGCGCGGCAAAGCCGAGGTAGGCGTTCACGGTGATCGCGTCCGCCTCCATGGCGCTGTCGGGGCCGAGCAGCGCGGTGGCATAGGCCTCGTTGGTCGCGCCGATGTCGCCGCGCTTGACGTCCAACAGCGGCAGCGCGCCGACGGCGTGGATCGAGCCGATGATATCGGCGAGCACCTCGAGGCCCGCCGCGCCGAAGCGCTCGAAGTACGCGGACTGCGGCTTGATCACGCTGACCTGGCGATCGGCCGCGTCGATCACGCGGTTGCAGAACGCGCGCAGGCCCCAGACGTCGTCCCGCAGGCCGTACGCCGCGAGCAGCTCGGGGCTCGGGTCGAGGCCCAGGCAAAAAGGACCGCGCTGCGCGCGCAGGGTCGCGAAACGCTCGGCAAACGTGTGCGTGTGGGTCATGGGACGGCGGGATTAGTCCCCGACCAGGCCCCGAGCGTCAATCCCGTGCCGCGGGCAATGCGATCGACACGCACGTTCCGCGGCCCAGCTCGCTGGTCACGACGATCGAGCCGCCCAGCTCCTCGATCGCGCGCTTGCTCGAAGGCAAGCCCAGGCGCATGGCCACGCGGCCCTGCTTGCGCGTAAACCCCACGTCGAAGAGGCTCGGCAGCCGCTCGGCCTCGATCCCGCAGCCCGTGTCGCGCACCGCGATCTCGACGTGGCCATTCTGGCGCTTCACTTCGATGGCGATGCCGCCCCCGCCGTCGCAGGCGTTCACGGCGTTCTCGAGCACGCTCAAGAACACTTGATTGAGGCGCGCGGGGTCGCACTCGACCCGCGGCGCGTGCTCGGGGTAGCTGCGCGTCACCTCGATGCGCTGCGCGAGCACGGGCGACAACAGCGTGAGCGCGCCATCGAGGCCCTCGCGCACGTCGAGCGCCTTGAGCCGGCCTTCGTCGAGGCTCACGAAGCGCTTCAAGCTCGTGACCAGCGCCTCGATGCGCTCGCCGCTCTTGGCCATCGCACCGACGAGCGCGCCGCTGTGGCCGCTCGCCGCGAGCAAGCGCTGAGCCTCGCCGTCGCCGAGGCTCGCCGGCGTGGCCAGGTATGGCTGCACGCGCGTGAGCAGCCGGCCGGTCGTATCTACCGCCGAGCGCAGCGAGCCGAGCGGGCTGTTGATCTCGTGGACGATGCCCGCCGCGAGCCGGCCGAGCACGGCTTGCTTCTCGGACTCGATCACCTGGCTCTGCATGCGCTGCAGATCCGAGAGCGCCTGCGATAGATCGCGGGTGCGCTCTTCCACCTGCTGCTCGAGGCTCTCCTTGAGCGCCCGCAACTGCTCGAACGCGTCGGCGCCGTCGATCGCGACGGCGAGCTGACTCGCGAGGGTGGCGAGCAGCGCGCGGTCCGAGGCGTCGAGCGCGCGGCCGTCACGCTTCGGGCCGAGCAAGAGCAGGCCGATCGCGCGCTCCGGGTGGTGCGCGCCGCCGAGCGTCATCGGCACGATCCACTCGAGGCCGTAGCGCTGCCAGAACGTAGCCTCACAGATCGCCGCGCCTTCCCCGCTCATGGGTTCTTCGGGCAACTGCGCCGAGACGGACTCGCTGTCGTGCGCGCTGACCATCTTCATGGTCGACAGCGCGCGCGCCACCGGGGCGAGCTGCGAAGGCGCGAGGTGCTCGGGCAGCGCGAGCGGCACCTCGAACGTCCACGGGTCGGGCCCCGTGCCGAGCACGGTGCAGCGCAGGCTGCTGCTGCCGGGCTCGCGCAGCGCGACCGCGGCGCGCGTCAGCTGCGTCGCGTCGAGCAACGCCGACCGCGCCGTCTCGATGACCTCGCGCCGGCTGCGCGCGCGCGCGAGGTTCTGACTCGCGAGCGCCAGCGCGTCGCCCAGCACGTAGCGCGAGCGGAACACGATGCGGTTGATCACGCCCTGCACGCGCAGCTGCATCACGCTCAGCACCAGCACGCTGATCAGCACGGTCAGAAACAGCACCGTCGGCTCGTCCCCGTTCGCGCCGAACACGCGGATGACCAAGAACACGAGGCCCACGTAGCCGAGCAAGAGACCGATCGAGAGCACGGCGTAGACCAGGCCCTGACCCAGCACCACGCGGAAGTCGAACATGCCGAGCCGCACGATCGCGTAGGCGATGATCAACGGGAACGTCGCCATCAAGCCGACGACCACCACCCAGTACGCGCCGAGGTCGCTCCACAGCAAGCTCAGGCTGGGCACGAAGAACGCGGTCACGGTGGCGATGCCCAGCACCCGCGCGCGGCGCCGCAAGCCGAGCGGATGCGGCCTGCGCGCGGCCGCGAAGCTGATTCCGGCCGTGACCACGACGGACAGCGCGAGCAGGGTCGCGATCGCGGCGCGGTACGCCACCTCGCCGCCCGGGCTCACGCCGACCCACCACACGTACGCCGAGACCACCATCATCGCGAACGCAGCGATCGTGAACGCGCGCAGCGTGCGGGCGGCCTGCTGCTGCATGCCCGTAAACTGCATGCCCAGGTTCACGATCGCAGGCGCGTAGAACGGGCACATCAGCTCGAGCACGCACGTGAGCAGCGTGCTGGCCGGCGTGAGCCACAGGTTGAAGGTCATGTGCGTCGCGGCGACGCACGAGAAGATCAGCAGAGGAAACGAGCCGCGGTCACGCGAGCGGCGGAAGAACACCAGCGCGCCGAGCACGAAGTACACGAACCCGACGAGCGGGAACGCGATCGCCTCCGGCGTGTGGAACAGCAGCGTGGACAGCTTCGGGTAGTCCGCGGCGATGTCCACCTCGACGGTCTTGCCGGCGCTGTCTTGCAGCACGAAGTGATTGGTGGCACCGACGCGCTCGTCGACGAGCGATGAGAGCGGCGAGCTGAACGGCCGCGTCGCCACCGGCTCCTTGCCGTTTACACGGCGCACGAACACTTCAGGGCCGAGCTCGCGCACCGCCCACGCCGCGGCGTCGGTCGACACGAACACGCGCGCCGCCATCGAAGGCCGCGGCGCGTAGATGAAGCCGGTGCTCGGCCGCGACAGGCTCGCCATGTTGATGCACAGCGAGCTGAGCTGGAGCGCGATCACCGCCCCGACCAGCGCGCGGGCGATCACTTTACGCCGGGCGGTCGCCTCGTCCGGCCGCGGCATACGAGGCGCCGGCGGCCAGGACGGCACCTTCGGCGCGGCGCCGTCCTCCGTCCCCTCGCCGCGCGCCGCCGCCGTCACGCGGGCGGTTGTAGCGCGAGGTCGGGAGCCGTTCGAGGCCGCTTTGCACAGCGCGGCTGGTCCACTTCATGACTGCTGCCAAGTTGTGAGAAAGTCGTACGGTTTCAGCGGCATGCGAGGAGCGATTTGGTTATGAATGGACCGGCTCGGCCCGTTGCGCTCATTACCGGTGCGTCCGCCGGCATCGGCCGCGCGTTTGCCGAGCAGCTCGCGATCCAAGGCTACGACCTCGTGCTCACCGCACGCCGGGTGGAGCGGCTCGAAGCGCTCGCGCGCGAGCTGCGCGAACAACGCGGCGCGAGGGTCGAGGTGATCGCGGCGGACCTCGCCGACCCGGCGTCACCCGCGCAGCTGTTCGAGGCGGTCCGCGGGCGCGGCCTCGCCGTCGACATGCTGGTGAACAACGCCGGCTACGGCCTGCACGCCGGCTACCGCGGTACGACCTGGCGAGAGAACGCCGACTTCCTGCAGGTCATGGTCACGGCCGTCGCGCACCTTACCCACTTGTTCGTCCCGGGCATGGTCGAGCGGGGGCGCGGCCAGATCGTGCACGTGGCGTCGATTGCGGGGCTCATTCATGGGGCCCCGGGCAGCACGCTGTACGCGGCCTCGAAGGCCTTCCTCGTCCGCTTCGCCGAGTCGCTGTCGCTCGAGCTCGAGGGGACCGGCGTGACGGCGACGGCGGTTTGCCCGGGCTACACGTGGTCCGAGTTCCACGACGTCGCCGGGACGCGCGAGCGGGTAAGCCGGACGCCCCGCCTGGCTTGGATGAGCGCCGAGACGGTGGCTCGGCAGGGCATCGCCGCGGCGCAACGTGGCCAAACGGTGTACGTCAACGGCGTGTTCAACCGCGCTGTAGCGATGGCCATGCGCTATCTGCCCAGGGCGACCGCGCGCGGGATTATGCGTGCCCAAGGCCGGCGCTATCGCAAGTTCTGAACGAGCGAATGGATGTTGTCAGATGCGCGGCTCTTGATGATACGCTTACGCGGCGACGGAGGGCGCATGACTACCGATAAGCGCAAGCAGAGCCTCTATTTCCCCGAGATGATGCTCAAGGACATCCAACGCGAAGCCGATCGTCTCGATCGCTCGCTTTCGTGGGTCGTTCAACGCTGTGTTCGCTCGGCACTCGCCGAGCTGCGCAAGCTCCCGTCGACGCAAGAAGCTGCGGTGCCGACGCCCGAGCCCAGAAACTAGAAAAGCAAAAGGGAGAACGTCACCGTTCTCCCTTCGCGTTTGCACAGCGTGAGCTTCGTCGAGGGAGAACGTCACCCGTTCTCCCTTTTCTTTTTTGTCGCGGCTTTTGCCACGCGCCACCGACTGCGCCGCGCGCTCTACGGTCCTCAGCTGTACGTGAAGCGGATTTCGTAGTCGCAGATGCGGAAGGCGTCGCCTTCGTCGATGCGCTTGGTGTCGAAGCGACGGCCCTGGTACTCGATGCCGTTCGTGCTGCCGAGATCCTTCATGTAGTAGGCGCCGTTGTGGAACACGACGGCGGCGTGACGGCGCGAGATATTGCCGTCCTTGATCGCGAGGTCGGCGCTCTTGCTGCCGCGGCCGATGATGAACTCGTCCTTGGCGACGGGGATCTTCTGACCGTTGAAGATCGCGTACAGCATCGTGCGCTGCGCCGGCTGCTGCACCTGCGAGGGCGAGCGACCTCCGGGCAGCGGAGGCGGCAGCGACTGGCGGCCGGTCGAGGGCGGGCCGTTCTGAACCTGCGGCTGGCCCGTCATCGTGGCGGTGCGCGGAGGCGGCACCGACGACAAGCCGCCGCCACCTTGGCCGGGCGCCTGCGGCATCGACGGGCGCATCGGGCGCGGCGGCGGGACCGGCATCGAGGGCCGTCCCGGAGCGTTGCCGCGCAGCGAAGGGATCGGTGCCGCCGCAGGCATCGCAGGCTGAGGCTGCTGCACTTGCGGAGCCGGCGCCGATGTCTGCTGCGGCACGGGCGCGTCGAGCGTGCTGCGCCCCGCGCCGTAGTTACGAGAGCGCGCGTACTGCCGCATCGCCTCGTTGATCAGGTAGTCCACCGAGCATTCGAGCTCACCGCTCATTTGCTCGAACGTCTCCCAGAGGTAGTCCCGGCACTGAAACTGCCGCAGCGTCTTCTTGTTCTGATCCTGCGTCGTCATAGTCCGAAATGCGGAGCGCTTGCGCGGCTACCCATTTTGCCCCTGCGCCACACGTTCTCGTAACCCGGTAATCGCCTGGCTGGCAACCTTGCCAACCGTGGAGTCCTTCGGCCAGTGCGATCCCTTGGTCGGCGTCCCGTCCGTAGCCAGGGGCTCCAGCAGCCGGACGTCCGCCTGGGTGCCCTTTCGGGCGAAGAAGTGCAGCGCCAGCACCTTCGCGTGCCAGTTGGGCGAGCTGAGCTGGGCCTGCGCGATTTGGCGCGGCAGGGGGTTCATCTGGCCCAGGCGCGTCGCGTAGCCCTCGAGCTCCTCGGGCTCGTACTTCACGTCCGGGCCGGCGGGCAGCTTGGCGAAGAACTCGGCCAGCACGTTGCTGCCGCCTAGGGCGAGCACCAGCTCGCCGGCGCGCCAGCGCAGGCGCTGGTCCTTCGCGTCCTTCACCAGCGGCCACAGCGCCGGGATGGCCCGGGCGCTCTGGGTGTCGCCGACGCGGTCGAAGGCGTAGTCGCGCACCGAGGCCGGGGCCCCCGGGTCGAGCGCCAACGCAAGCAGCGCATCCAGGTGCTCGTCGCGCGCCTTGCCCTGCAGCGCCTGCAGCGCGCGCGTGCGGCGCACGGCCAAGGCCGGGTTCGGGTCCTTGGCGATGGCCAGGAGGCGGTTGGCGATCTCGGGCTGGTCGGCGAGGTGGCGCATCGCAGGGATGACGCCTTCGTCGATGAACTTGTCGCGGTTGAGCAGCGCGGTCTTCTCGACGCGCGTCGCGTCCGCCTTTTGGCCGCTCGCAGCGAGCTGCGCGTTGATCTGGCCCTTGAGCCAGTCGAGGAACGGCGCGCCCTGCATCTCGGCCTCGATCTCTACGAGCTTGTGCGCCGCGCGCTTCTTGGTCTCGGCGTCGCCGACCTGCGCGATCAGCTCGGACAGCTTGATCAGCGCGGCCTGCGGCGAGCGCGCGTTGAGCGCGTCCACCAGCGTGGAGGCGGCGCTCGCGCCGAGCGCGCGCACGACCTGCTCGGCGCTGTACGCGCCCGCCAAGCTGCGGCCATCGAAGTCCGCGACGTACCAAGCCATGATCGCGCTGGTCAGCCCCTTGCGGGTTTCCGCGCTCGGCCCAGCCTGGCTGATCAGCGCGAACGCGGCATCCTTGGCGCGGATCTGAGCGGGCGGCGCCTCTTGGCCGGGCTCGACCTTGCCCTCGTTCATCTGCTTGGTGAGGCCGGGCACCAAGCCCGAGAGCACCTTCTCGCGCGTCCCGGAGTCGAGCTTCTGGAGCGCCTGCAGCAGCTCGCCCGTACCGTCGATGTCGCTGCGCTGCATCTCGACCAAAGCCAGCGCCGCGTTGGTGCGCAGCGGCAGCTCGTACTTGTCCGCGAGCAGCACGGCGACCATCTTGCTCGGGCCCTTCACGGTGCCCTTCCACGTCTCGACGTCGTTGTCGGTGACGCGGCAACTCGCGACGCCAGTGAGCGCGATCGCGAGGGTGAGAGTGATCAGGTTGCGCAGCTCAGGTCGCATCGCCCCTCCACATGGGCGCGCCGCTCGGGGCGCGTCGTCGCCCTAGAGCGACGCAGAAACCGTCGCTCCAGGGCGACGCGGATCCGTGATGCCTGCAAGCGACGCGGATCCATGATTCGTTCGTGTCCGCGCGGGGTTCCCCCCGGCTTAGTCGGCCGGGAGAATAGCTGACATCGACGTCCGCCCGACAAAAGAAAACCGCGGGCAATTTCGCGGTCGCAGGATTTTTGACCGCGCGCCGACCCGGTCCTTAGCCTAGGGGCCGGGTCCCGTGCGTTCTAAAGCCACAAATCCTACATTTGACCACGAGTCTTCTTCGGGAATTACGCAGGCCCCGGGAGGTCGGCGGCACGAGGTGTTGGGCATCGTGCTGTTCGCCTCGACCGTGCTGTTCGGGCTTTCGCTGTTCTCGTACGACGCCCAGGGCGGAGAGAACTGGATCGGCCCGGTCGGCGAGACCGTCGCGGCGTTCTTCGTCGCCGCCTTCGGTTTGGGCGCCGCGTGGCTGCCGATCGAGCTAGGCCTCGCCACCCTGCAGCTGATGGGCATGCGCCTTTCGCAG
>Ga0190269_10000897_pt1 | contig 14731 bp, 12 predicted proteins | sample Popmic249IS_FD_133749 | JGI IMG/M metagenome (GOLD analysis project Ga0190269, IMG submission 133749) | Populus adjacent soil microbial communities from riparian zone of Blue River, Arizona, USA - 249 IS | ecosystem: Environmental > Terrestrial > Soil > Riparian zone | place: USA: Arizona...
CCCAGCTGGAAGAAGCCGAGCTGCCGGGGGGCGCCGACGACTCGATCGCACTGGCCGGCGTCGAGCTGCGTGCCGAGGAGCGCTACCAGAAACTCGTGATGGAACTCGATGCGCGGCTCAACCGCATCGGCCTGATGATGTACGTGCCGATCTTCTCCAAGGCCCTGGCCCCGGCGAGCTTGTGCCGCTCGCTGCAGGAAACGGCCGAGACGATGCAGTGGCCGCCGCGCCAGCGCCGCCTGTTGATGGAGCAGTTCGATCGGCTCGTCATCCCGGCGCTCGAGCGCCTGTACCGCGCGCTGATCGCCGCCCTGACCCGCATCGGCAGCGAGGCGGTCAAGGCCAGCGGCGAAGCGATGAAGAAGACCGGCCCGCGCCGCGCCGTGCCGCCGCCGCCGAAGGGCCCGCAACCGATGCAGGCCCCGGCCAATCCGCGCCAGGTCGACGGCGCCTCGCTCGGCATGCTCGAGACGATGGCGCTGAAGTCGGACGGCGAGGGCTACACCGACGGCCTGCTGGCCGCCGACCTGCTCGCCCTGAACGACGGCAAGCCGCTGCCGGGCGTAGTGCAGGACCAGAGCTGGGTGCCGATCCAGCGCGTTTCCCTGGCCGGCCACTTCCTGAACGTCGTGATCTCCGACGCGATGGTGCCGGACGAACTCAAGCCGCAGCACGAGACGGTGCGCTTCCCACTGATGAAGTCGGCGCTGACCGACGACAGCCTGTTCACCTCGAAGACCCACCCGCTCGGCTCGCTGATCAATGAGTTGCTGTTGAAGTCCGCGACTTCGCGCGTCACCGGCAACCCGGAAACGCGCCGCATGGCCGAGCTGCTGCAGCAGGTGCTGGTGCAGTTCAACCTCGCACCCGAGTTCGTGCGCCAGGCGATGCGCACCACCGGCCCGATCGAGAGCAGCCAGATCAACCGCTTCTTCGAGCTGCAGAAACAGCAGGCTCAGCAGCGCCGCGACTTCGTCATCGCCGAGGCCAAGCGCGTCGTCGTCAAGAAGCTCGAGGAGATGACGTTCGCGCGCAACATCCCGGCGCCGGGCATCCGCTTCCTGAACACCGCCTGGGGCCCGCTGCTGACCAAGCGCCTGCTCCAGCACGGCGCCAACAGCGCACAGTGGAAGCTCGCGCTGGACCAGATGGACAAGCTGCTCGACATGCTCGAGGCGCGCCAGCCGGGCACGCAGCCGACGCCGGAGTGGAAGGAGCTGCTACAGCTGATGGGCCAGGCGCTGGTGGCAGAAGGCATGGACCGCGCCAAGGTCACCGAAGCACTACAGGCGCTCGAAGCCTCGCGACATACGCAAGTTACCGACGCAATCGGCTTCTAGCGTTCGCGCCGCCCGCGGCCTTCCTGCCGCCGGCCCTGTTCCCTGGCTTGACCTCGTGACATTTCGCGACCGCCACCGTGCGGCCGCTCGCCGCGCGCCCCGGCGTCACGCGATTCCCGTGATTCCCGCCGTTCCTCTCGGCCCCACCCTCCGCGTTCCTCCTGCGGGCGGGATTGGCGACGCGCCTCGTGAGGCGCTTCACGACGCTCGTCCGCCGCCTGACGGTCGCGACGAGGCTCACGGCCGTTGTCCTCGCGTTGCTCATGCCCCCGCGCCGGGCCGCCCTGTCGCTCCTGGCGGCGCTCGTCGCGACGCTCGTGCGCGGCATCCTGGCGGTCATGCGCCGACGCGGACCTGCCGCGCGACTCGCGGCGCTGGCTCAGCCCGTCGCGCACCTGCTCGGCATTGCGCCGCTCGGAGCGGTAGCCCGGATGGTCGGCGCGCGGCTGGCGCTGGTCGTGGCTTCGACTGTCCCGGTCCGGACGGCGCGTCTCGTGGTTGCGCCAGCCGGAATCGCGATCGGCTCGTCTCCCGTCACGCACCGTGGTGCGACCCTGCCATCTGTCCGGCCGGCGCATCGAGCTGCGGCCGGAATATCCCGGCGACGGAGCGTAATGGCGGTGCGGACGCGCGACGACGACGTGCCGGTGCGGCCAGTTGAAGCGGCTGTAGTAGTACGACGGGCCGAGGTGGAACGCCACGCCCCAGTAGAACGTGGAGCCGTGGTAGTGGTGCACCGGATAGCCGCCCCAATAGGCCCAGCGGTGCGGCGGGTAGTACGGCCACCACCACGCGCCGTACACGTACCAGGGGTCGTAATACGGCACGTACACCACGCGATCGACCGCGGGCTCCAGGTAGATGTATTCGCGCTCGCGCACGACGCGCACGTGTTCGACCTTGTCGAGCGTTCCGGCTTCGTCGGCGCGGTCGCGCAGGTACTGCACGCGGTCCATCACCGTCGCCTCCTGCTCGAGGAAGGCCACGCCGAGGTCCTCGGTCCACTCCGGATCCTCGTCCATTCGCTCGAGCACGTCCGGGAACGCGACCAGCGCCTTCACGCTCGGATCCCAATCCTTCTTCGCGACCGCGTCGACCGCGGCCTGACCCTCGAGGTCCGGGTGGCGGCGCGACCATTCGGCCGCCTCCTCCACGTCTTCCGGAACGGTGGCGGCAATCAGCACGTGCGACAGCACGCTGTCCGGGTAGAGCGCGACCGGTGCGAGCAGCGCGTCGATCTCCGCATCCGTGAACGGCGCCGCGGAACGCGGGGCCGCCGCAAGCGAAAGCGGCAGCGAGAGAGAGATGGCAAGGAAGGCTTTGAGAGCAGTGTTCATGACTGGCTCCTGCGGAACACGAGGCCGGACAGCACGAGCACCAGCAGGGTCCACGGACCGAAGGCGCCGGCGACGTAGACGTAACCGTCTTCGTAGTCGTCGTAGCCGTCGTCAAGGTGCCCGCCGCGGAATTGCACATCACCGCCGCTGAGGACGGAATGCCCCACACGCCCATTCACTTCCTCGACCTTGAGGTGCAGCGTGTATTCGCCATCCGGGATCGAGGCCGGCAGGCAGTCGAAGCCGGGCCGGTCGCGGTAGTCACCGGCGTAGAGACCGCTGATGCGCGCCGAGCACAGGGTGTGCCCGGACGAGGCCGGACCGAAGCCGTGCGTGGCGTACAACGTCAGCTGTATGTCGTTGGTGACGGCGTTGTCGATCCGGTTGTTGCGCAACTGCGCAAAGTCCACCGAGAGGGTGCTGCCAGGACCATACCGGTAGACGTCCAGCGGGCCGAGGGCCTCGAGCCCGCCGCGCCACAGCATGCGCGGCGTCAGCGTGCGCGAGTCCTCGTACGTGCCCGGCGCCGAATCGTCCTGCAACAGGACATGCGCGTAGTACTCGCCCGGCACGGCATCGTCGGCCGGCACGGTGTCCTCGAAGTCGAGCAGCTCGCTCGAGCCCGGGATGAAGCCCACGGGCGCGTCGGCCACGTCGGTGCCCTCGCCGTTCGGGCTGGACTGCCCGGTCAGCCAGGCCGCCAGCGACAGCGGCCCCGTCGCCGAAGCGGAGGAATTCTCGATGCGCTCGGCGTAGAACGCAGCGTCGACGAATTCGTAACCTTCCGGGTCGACTTCCGCCACGTAGTAATCGAGCAGGACCTCGCCCTCCAGCGTCACCGCCGCCCGGGCAGCCGGGGCGACCAGCAACAGGGCCATTCCAAGGGCCGGAAACAGGCGGTAAAGGCGGGTCGTAGTGTCCATGGGGCCAGCATTGCCCCGACCGCCTGAAGGCAAGCTGAACGCCCCAAGCGGCCGTCCGGGCCGATGCCCGGCGGCAGCTTCCCGGCGCTGGCCTGTGACGCAGTGCTCACTTGCCGAGCCGCTTGTCGGCGCTCGACGAACGCGGGGCCAATTACGAACTTCGGGGGGGGTTTGGGCGTCGGACAATTGGCATATGCGCAAGGGACAGTCCAGCACGAACAAGGGCCTTAACCGGCAGTGGCCAGGGCTGCCGCCGGGCGAGGACCCTTTTCGCCAGCTGGTCGACAACGTCCGCGAGTACGCAATCTGCCTGATGGACGCCGATGGCCACGTTCGCAGCTGGAATGCAGGTGCGGAACTGATCAACGGCTACCGGGCTGACGAAATGCTCGGCCATTCGTTCTCGGTGCTCTACGCGCTGGCCGACATCCAGCGTGGCCTGCCGCAGCAACTGCTGGACACCGCGCGCGAACAAGGTCGCGCAAAGCTGGAAGGCTGGCGCGTACGCAAGGACGGCACCTGCTTCTGGGCCGAGGCCGTCATCACCGCGCTGAATGACGCCGACGGCGAAACCTACGGTTTCGCGATGATCACGCGCGACCTGACCGACCAGCTGCGGCAGGACGAAGAGCTGCGCCGCACGCAGGACCGCTCGCGCCGGTTCTGGAACGCCGCGATCAGCGACCCGCTGACGGGCGCTTACAACCGCCGCTACATGTTCAATCACCTGCGCGGCGAGCTCGACCGCCGCGAACACGCGGTCTCGTCGCTGCTGCTGTTCGACGTAGACCATTTCAAGGAAATCAACGACCAGCACGGCCACGACGCCGGCGACCAGGTGCTCAAGCGCATCGCCACGGTGGCGCGGCAGGTCTCCCGCGACAGCGACATGCTGTTTCGCCTCGGCGGCGACGAGTTCGTGCTCTACCTGCCCGGTGTCGGCGCGGCCGGCGCGGCGGTCATCGCCCAGCGCCTGCGCCAGGCCCTGGCGGAATCGGCGCCCGCCGGCGGCCGCAAGGTGACGCTCAGCGTCGGCGTGGCCGAGCGCAAGCGCAACGACACGGTCGAAGCCTGGATCCGGCTCGCCGACCTTGCGCTGTACAGGGCCAAGCAGGCGGGCCGCGATCGCGTCGTCTGATCAGAACCTCACGCCGAGCGTCGCGAACAGCTGTCGGCCGCCGGCCTGCTGCGTGAAGAACGTCCCCGGGAAGAACGGGGCATCGGTCACCTGGTTGATCGTCAGCTCGTCGGTCAGGTTGGTCCCGCCCAGCGAAACCGTCCACCAGCCTCCCGTGCGCGCGAGCACGAGGCGCGCCGCGTACTTGGTATAGGCCGCCTGGAACGTGTTCGGATCGAGGTCCGTGTCCGTGTACTGCGAGCCCTGGTGCAGGACGTCGATCGCGAACGTCGTCAGGAAATCTCCCAGCAGATAGGTCAGCGTCGGCGTCAGCGTCACGCTGCGCTCGGGCGCGAACGCGATGCGCTGCCCGCCGAGGTTCTGCTGCGCGCCGATGCCCTCGCCGATCGGCGCCGGCGCCCCGGGATAGTCCTCGTACTTCGCGTCGAGCACGCCGATCGCGCCCATCAGGCGCAGCGGCTCGTACGGGGTGATCCACTGGAAATCGAGCTCGGCACCCTTCGAGGTCGCCGCCGCGGCGTTGCTGACGTCGAACAGGAAGCCGTTGAACGCGAGCACCTGCAAGTCGTCGAACCGTGTCGTGTACCAGGTGCCGTTGAGGGTCAGCGTGCCGTCGAACAGCCGCGCCTTGAAGCCCGCCTCGATCGTGCGCGCGCGTTCCGGCTCGTACTCGAGCTCCTCGGGCTCGATCACGCGGCAGGTGGTCTGGTCGTTGGGATCGTCGCAACGGCGACCGAACGACAGCGAGTTGAAGCCGCCGCTCTTGTAGCCGCGCGCAAACGAGACGTGATAGTTGACGCCGTGGCCGCTGAAGTACTGCAGCGCGACTTTCGGGGACACGTCGGTCTCGTCGCGCGTGAGGTCGGTGAAGCTGTAGTTCTCCGCCTCCAGCAGCTGCTGCATGAAGCACTGTGCGCCCGGATCGGCCTCGCGTGCCTGGCAGAACGAGTTGCCGGCGACATCCACGCGCTTGTGCTCGCGCGTGTAGCGAATGCCCGGGGTGATCGCCCAGCGATCGGTCAGGTACCAGCTGGACTGGGCGAACAGCGCGCTCGATTCGACGTCTTGCGCGTAATCGAAGCGGTAGCCGTCGTTCTCCGTCAGCGGGGCGGTCGGCAGGCTGAGCCCTCCGCCGATGCCCCCGGCCGGCGCGCCGATCAATTGTGCCGCGTCCGCCGTGGTCACATAGGAACCGAGGTCGGCGCCGGCGAGAATGCTCGCCAGCAGCGTGTACGACGATTCGTACCGGAACGCGCCGACCAGGTATTCGAGGCCGGTTCCCAGACCGAACAGGCTGTCGAAGCGGCCGGCCACGCGCAGCTCGGCCGAGTCCTGCTCGTGGTCCTCGTGGTTGTCGAGCCGCGCGATGTCCGCCGGCGAGACATCGAGCTCGTTGAGCTGGTCGATGTAGAACGTCGAGGTGCCGAGCACCAGCACCGGCACGTGGCTGCCGCGATTCCACTCGGTCTTCAGACCGACCGTATCCGAGCCCTTCTTGATGAAGCCCGGCGTGTCGAACGACGTCACGAAATTCTTCGGGTCATCCTCGATGTTCGGGTCGAAGCCGTCCAGGTAGTCGCGCGTGTCGGCGTCCAGCTTCATCAGCTGGAACGGCCAGAACGGCGCCTTGGTCTCCGACGCCGACGCGGTGAGCTCGGTGGACAGGTCGAAACCCGGCAGCAGCAGCAGCTTCACGCGGCCCGCCTGCTGGTCGAGCTCCTCCTCGTCGCGCTCGAGGAACTGGTTGTGCAGCTCGCCGTCCTGCGAGCGCGCCAGCGCCGCGACGCGCGCGCCGAACCAGTCGGTGACCATGCCGCCGACGCCGCCTTCGAAGCGCTGCTCGCCGGCCTCGCCGCCGAACACGCGCGCGTCGGCCGAGAACTGCGGCTCGACGCCGCGGCTGGTGACGTTGAACACGCCGGCCACGCTGTTCTTGCCGAACAGCGTGCCCTGCGGCCCGCGCAGCACCTCGAGCCGGTCCACGTCGAACATCGATTCGGTGAAGTACCCGGGCCGGCCGAAGAACAGCTCGTCCTGCACGAATGCGACCGAGCTTTCGAAGCTCGGATTGAACGAGTTGGTGCCGAAGCCGCGGATGAAGATCTGCGGCGAGCCCAGGTCGTCGGCGTCGATGCGGGTGTTCGGCACGTACAACGAAAGGTCCGCCAAATCGGCCGCGCCGGTGTCGGCGATGAAGTCGCCGCCCAGCGCGGTGATCGAGATCGGCACCTTGCGCAGCGGCTGCTTGATCTTCTGCGCCGTGACGACCAGGTCGTCGAGCTGCGCCGGCCCATCCGCCGGCGGGGCGACTTCGGGCTCCTGCAGCGGGATCGTCTCGAGTTCGCCGGCCTGCGGCGCCTCGGGGGAGGCCCCCGGATTCCCGGGCCGCGGCTCTTGCGGCGGCGTCTCCGCGGGCTGGGCGTCCTCCTGGGCAGGCAGCGCGAGCGGCAGCGACAGCGCGAGGGCGAGCAGCAGGCGTTTCATGGCATCCACTTCTGTTCAAGCAGGCGCGCAGGATATCCTGCAGCGCCACTCCGGGAGATAGCAAAAACACATGCGTCGGTCACGCCCAGTCCTGCTCGGCTGCTGCGCCGCCCTCCTGGGGGCAGCCTCGGGCGCGCATGCGCAAGGCGCCGATGCGGCCCGCATCAGCCTGCTCTATGCGCAGACCTGCATGGCCTGCCACACCAGCGCCGGCAGCGGCGCGCCGCAGGCGGGAGATGCGCAGGCCTGGCGCGCGCGCGTCGAGCAGGGCATGGACGCGCTGCTCGAGCACACCATCGACGGCCGCGGCGGCATGCCGCCGCTGGGCTCGTGCATGGATTGCAGCGAGGCGGACTTTGAAGGGCTGATCCGCTTCATGTCGGGCGCCAAGTGAAGCGCCGCGACTTCCTCGCCGCTTCCGCATCGATCGCCGGCCTGGCGCTGAGCGGCTGCGGCCCGGACGCGCTGCCGCAAGGGCCGCGCTTCACGCGCGGCGGACCGATCCGCTGGCGCAACTGGTCGGGCTACCAGCACTGCCTGCCGCAGCAGCGCCTGGCGCCCGAATCGCTCGAGCAGCTTGTCGACCTGCTGCGCAGCGCGAAGGGTCCGCTGCGCCCGGTCGGCGCCGGCCACTCGTTCACGCCGCTGGTCCCGACCGACGGCACGATCGTGTCGCTGCGCAATTTCCTCGGCGTCCTCAGCCACGACCCGAAGGCGCTGACCGCCACCGTCGGCGCCGGCACCAAGCTCGGCCTGCTGGCGCCGCAGCTCGACGCGCTCGGCCAGGCGCTGGCGAACATGCCCGACGTCGACGAGCAGTCGCTCGGCGGCGCACTCGGCACCGGCACGCATGGCACCGGCCAGAAGCTCGGCGCGCTGCACAGCTACGTCGAGGCCCTGAAGCTCGTCACGCCGCAGGGGCAGGTCCTCGACTGCAGCCGCACCAGTAACCCGCAGGTGTTCGAGGCGGCCCGCGTGTCGCTCGGCAGCCTCGGCGTGGTCACCGAGGTCACGCTGCGCAACGTGCCCTCTGCCACGCTGAAACGCCGCCTGTGGATCGAGCACTTCGACACGCTGCTCGAGCGCTTCGATGCACTGGCCGCCGGGCACCACAGCTTCGAGATCTATTACTTCCCGTTCTCCGATTACGGCGTCGCCATCGCCATCGACCCGACCGACGAGGCGGTCCGGCCGCGCGCGAACGAACCGGACGACGTGTCGGTGCTCGACGCGTTGCGCCACCTGCGCGACTTCACGCGCTGGGCGCCGGGACTGCGCCGCTGGCTGATCAACCGGCTCGCTGCCAGCGCCCCGCCCGAGGAGGGCGTGGATATCTGGTACCGCGTGTTCCCGTCGGCACGACCGGTGCGCTTCAACGAGATGGAGTACCACCTGCCGCGCGAGGCGCTGCTGCCGACGCTGCGCAAGGTGCGGGAGACGCTGGAGTCGAAGCACCCCGAGATCTTCTTTCCGGTCGAAGTGCGCCTGGTGCGCGGCGACGACGCCTGGCTCAGCCCGTTCCAGGGCCACCAGGTCTCCGGTTCGATCGCGGTGCACCACTACCACCTCGAGGACCCGCTGCCCTACTTCGCCGACATCGAACCGCTGTTCCGCGAGGCCGGCGGGCGCCCGCACTGGGGCAAGATGAACACCCTCGGCGCGGCGGATTTCGCGGCGCTCTATCCGCGCTGGCAGGAGTTCCTCGATGTCCGTGCCACGCTCGACCCGGAGGGCAAGATGCTGAACCCCTACCTGCGCAAGGTCTTCGGCCTATGAACAACAGGCGACGCGCGCTGCTGGCCGCCACGATCGCGGCACCGCTGGCCTGGCTCGCCGCGAAGAAACCGCGCCGCCATGGCGGCGCGCACGACGAGTACTTCCTCGGCCTGCAGCGCGCGCTGCAGCAGGCCGGGCTGTTCCGGCCGACCCTGGTGATCGATCGCCAGCGCCTGCAGCACAACCTCGGCGTGCTGCGCGCCGGGCTGCCGAAGAACATGAAGTTCCGCGTCGTCGCCAAGTCGCTGCCGAGCCTGCCCCTGCTCGGGGAAGTGCGCGGCGCGATGCAGACCGACCGGCTGATGACGTTCCACCAGCCGCACGTGAACCTGCTGGCCGCGCGGATGCCGGACGCGCATCAGCTCCTCGGCAAGCCGATGCCGGCCGGCGCCGCCGCGCGCTTCTACGCGGATCACCGCGCCAACGGCTTCGAGCCGGCGCGCCAGGTCGAATGGCTGGTCGACACGCCGCAGCGCATCGGCGAGTACGCCGAGCTGGGCCGCGCGCACGGCCGCCTGAAAGTGAACCTGGAGCTCGATGTCGGCCTGCACCGCGGCGGCTTCACCTCGGCGCAGGCCGTGGCCGAGGCGATCCGCGCGATCGGCGCCGAACCGGCGCTGGAGTTCTCCGGCTTCATGGGTTACGAGGCGCACGCGGCAAAGATTCCCGAGGCCCTCGGCGGCGTGACCGGCGCGCTGCAGAAGGCCATGGCGTTCTACGGCGAATGCGTGAATGCCGCACGCGAGGCGCTCGGCGCCGCGTTCGATCCCACGCGGCTGACGCTGAATGCGGGCGGCAGCAATACCTACATGTATTACGACGAATCGGCGCCGTGCAACGAGCTCGCCATCGGCTCGGGACTGGTCAAGCCGACCGATTTCGACACCAAAGGCCTCGTCGAGCACGTGCCCGCGGCCTTCATCGCGACGCCGGTGCTCAAGGCGCTCGACACCACGCGCATCCCCGGCCTGGAGTCGATGGCCGGCGTGTTCCGCGCCTGGGACCCCAACACCGCCCGCACCTTCTACATCTACGGCGGCTACTGGCTGGCACGCCCCGAATCGCCGGCCGGCCTGCAGCGCAACGACATCTGGGGCCATTCGACCAACCAGGACATGCTCAACGGCTCGACCGACGTGCAGCTCGGTGTCGGCGATTTCGTGTTCTTCCGGCCGCACCAGAGCGAATTCGTGTTCCTCCAGTTCGGCGACATCGCCGTCTACGAGGACGGCCGCATCACCGCAGCCTGGGCGCCCTTTGCGGAAGGGCCCGCCGCCTGAGCGCCGGGCTGACCACGCAGCGGCTGCGCCTGCGCGCTTTCGTGCGCGACGATTTCGAGTGGCTGCACCGCATCAACAGCGATCCCGAGGTCAAGCGCTACGTCGGCGGCCCGGCGACGCGCGAGGGCACCGGGACGATGATGCGCGAGCGCATCTTCGCCTACTACGACGCCAATCCCGGGCTCGGCATGTGGGTCACCGAGGAGCGAGCGACCGGCGCGCCGATCGGCTTCCACCTGCTGATGAACATCCAGGGGGAGACCGACATCCAGGTCGGCTACGTCCTCGACCAGCCGTTCTGGGGCATGGGATATGCCACCGAAATGTGCCGGGCGCTGCTGCACTACGGCTTCACGCAGGTGCGCCTGCCGCGCATCGTCGCGATCACGGACCTGCCGAACGTCGCCTCGCAGAAAGTCCTGCTGAAGTGCGGGCTGCGCCGCAACGGCGAGCGCACTTTTTCCCACCCGGCCTACCGCGGCGCGCCGCTGGCGTGGTTCGAGCGCGACGCCGCGCAGTGGCTGGCCGAGATCTTCCTGAACCCTGACGTCGCGGACGCCTCCAATCACTAAGCGCCGGCGAAAGCCGCGCGTAACTTTTACGAATGGAGGATGCCATGCGCATCGAGAAGGACATCGAGGTCAACGCCCCGCTTCACAGCGTCTACAACCAGTGGACGCAATTCGAGGATTTCCCCGCCTTCATGGACGGCGTTCGCGAAGTGCGGCAAACCGACGACACCCACCTGCACTGGCGCGCGAAGATCGGCGGCAAGGACCTCGAGTGGGACGCCGAGATCCTCGAGCAGGTGCCGGACCAGCGCATCGCCTGGCGCAGCATCGGCGGCAAGCTGAACGCCGGCACCGTCGAGTTCGAGCCGATCGACAGCACGCGCACGCGCGTGTGCCTGACCATGGAATACGACCCGGAAGGTCCGGTCGAGAACGTCGGCAGCGCGCTCGGCGTGACCGGGCACCGCGTCAGGCAGGATCTCGAGAAGTTCAAGGAGTTCATCGAGAAGCGCGGCGCCGAGACCGGCGCGTGGCGCGGCGAGGTGCACGCAGGCCGGAAGACCTCGCGCAGACGCTCCCGCGGCGGCACGCGCCACTGACCGCTCAGCCCGTCAGGATCTCGATCGGCCCGCCCTTCTCCAGCGCCCGCTGGTAGGCCGGTCGCGCCTGCGCCCGGTCCAGCCACGCCTGCAGCCGCGGGTGATCGGTGCCAAGCCCCGCGCGCACGGCCGCGGCCTCGACCGGGAAGCTCATCTGCACGTCCGCGGCGGTGAACTCGTCGCCCGCGAACCAGGTGCTCTTGGTCAGCTCGCCTTCGAGGTAGGCCAGGTGCAGCCGGATCTGCGGCTCGAGGTAGCCGTCGCTGACGTTCTTCACGATCAGGCGCGCGACCGGCTTGACGAAAAACGGCATGGGCGCCGACCGGATGCGCGAGAAGATCAGCTTCATCACCAGCAGCGGCATCAGCGAGCCTTCGGCGTAGTGCATCCAGTAGACGTAGCGGCGGTGCGCCGGCGCCGACGCCGGCGGTGCCAGCGCGCCCTTGCCGTAGCGCTCGACCAGGTATTCGCTGATGGCGCCCGACTCGGCGATGGTCAGGTCGCCGTCGGTGATCACCGGCGACTTGCCGAGCGGGTGCACTTTCCTCAGCGCCGACGGCGCCAGCATGGTCCTGGCATCGCGCTGGTAGCGCTTGATCTCGTACGGGACGCCCAGTTCCTCGAGCAGCCACAGCACGCGCTGCGAGCGCGAGTTGTTCAGGTGATGGACGGTGATCACGTCAGGGTCCGGCGATCGGCTCGTCGCCGTCGACCACGGTGCCTCCATCCATCAGGCGATACAGCTCCTCGAGGCCCTTCTTCATGACCACGGCGTTGCCGTCGCCCTCCCAGACGTGGCCCGATCCCGTGACCAGGTAGAAGTGCGCGGGGATGCCGGAGGCGCGCAGGTTCTGCGTCATCTGCTGGCTCTGGTCGACCGGCACGGTCGAGTCGTCCGAGCCGTGGGTCAGCACCACGCCCTTCAGCGCCGTCATCGAATCCGCGTGCAGGACGTTGGTGATCTCGTCGTAGCGCTCCGGCACCTCCTCGATGGTGCCGCCGTTCTCTTCCTCGATCTCCTGCTGCGCCTGCGCCCCGGCCTTCTGCAGGTCAGGGTCGAGGCTTTGCTGCGCGACGGCGCGGGTGCCGGTGTATTCCTCGCTGAGGTTGTGCACGCCCTCGGTGACGATCCACCAGTCCCACAGCGGCGAGCAGTCCGCGCGAACGGCATCCGCCGAGTAGGCGGCGTAGCCGGAGACGTTGCCGCCCATGCTGGCGCCGAAATTGAACACCGTGGTGACCGACGGGTACTGGCCCATGAAGTAGCGCGCCGCGGCGATCGAGTCGGCGGCGCCCGAGCGAACGAACCATCCCCAGTTCTCGACGAAGCCCCACGGCGGCACGTCCTTGTCGGTCTGGCCGGTGTAGTTCATCGCCACCGCGATGGCGCCGTGCGCGGCGGCGCTGCGCAGATGGTCGCGCCACGAGCAGGAATCGTTCTGGTGGCCGTGGAAGAACACGACGAGTTGCGTCGGCGTCGCGCTTTCCGGCAACGCATAGCGGCCGGGAGGCAGGCCCAGCGCGCTGGTCAGGCCGATGCCGGCGTCGCTCATCGCGGTGATGCGCTGGTCGCTGCGCGCCGAGCACGGGATCTCGGCCGACGACACCACGACCGGCGCCGGACACAGCGCCAGCTCGCCGCCGGTCGGCGGCGTGCCGGTGGTGCTGCTGCCGCAGGCCACCAGGCCCAGGGTCGCGAACAGGGTCGAGGTGCGCGCTGGCATGCGGTTCATTGGAGGATCTTGTCGAGCAGCTTGGTCTTGGCCTTGGCGCCCTGGGCGCGCAGGTACTCGCGGCTGGCGGCCCTGACCGTGCTGTCGACGATCGGACGCATCACCTGGTTGGCGATGTCGGCGACGGCCAACCCGCCCTGGCGCTTGCCCAAGTCCTTTAGCACCACCGGCGGGATCTTCACCGTCTTGTCGAGATTGAACGCCGGCGCCAGCGCCCGCGCCTCGGCATTCTCGAAGCGGAATTCGTCGACGATCATCTTCTTGCCACCGCCGTCACCCGCACCGCCGGAACCCTTGCCGCCGCCACCCGCCGCGGCGCGAACATTGTTCAGGATCGCGTTCAGGTTGTTGCGCCCGGTGGCGTCGAACTCGGCGAGCAGCTTCGGGCCGTCGACGACGATCTGCCGGATGTGGACGACGCCGGACGCCAGCGACTTGGGCTCCACCGCGATGCGGATGCGCCCGAGGTCGAAGGCCTTGTCGTCCGAAAAGCCCTTCGGGTTGTCGATGCTGAAGCGCTTCAGCTCGCCCTCGCCGCTGAAGATCGAGACGCTGGCGCTGCCGAGCTCGACGTCGGTGCCGGTCAGCCCGGGACCGTGCTCCTCGACGCCATCCTCGATGAGGCGGCCGAGCTGGCCGAGCACGACGCCCGCGGCGATGGCCGCGACCACGACCAGCGCTCCGGCGGCAATGCCGATGGTTTTTCCGGTCTTGCTCATGAACCCTCCATCAGAGCGGGCGGCCGGCGTGCCGGGCGACGATGTCGGCGACCACCATGCTGACGCGCTTGCCGGTCGGGATGTGCAGGAATTCGTTCGGGCCGTGCGCGTTCGAGTGCGGGCCGAGCACGCCGGTGATCAGGAACTGCGCCGACGGGAATTTCTCGCCGAGCATGCCCATGAACGGGATCGAGCCGCCCTCGCCCATGTAGGCCGCCGGCGCGCCGAAGTATTGCTGCGAAGCCGTCGCGACGGCCTCCTCGAGCCACGGCGACAGCTGCGGGGCGTTCCAGCCGGTGCCCGACTTCTCGAGCTCCAGCGTGACTTTCGCGCCGTACGGCGGGTCGGACTCGAACAGCTTCTTCAGCGCCGCCCCGGCCCTGGCGGCCTCGAGCGTCGGCGGCAGGCGCAGGCTGACCTTCACGGCCGTGTAGGCGCGCAGCACGTTGCCGGCGTTGTTCAGCGGCGGCAGGCCGTCGGCGCCGGTGATGGTCAGCTGCGGCCGCCAGGTTCGGTTCAGCACCAGCTCGGTGAGGTCGTCGTGCACCGGGCGCATGCCGTCGACGAGCGGGAACTTGTCGTAGACCGCGGCGCCGAGCGTCTTCGCGACCCCGCGCGCCTGCTCGACGCGCTGCTTCGGGATCTCGACGTAGAAGGCCTCGGGCTTGATGCGGCCGCTGACCTCGTCCTCGAGGCGCGACAGCACCTGGCGCAGGATGCGGAAGCTCGACGGCACGATGCCGGCGGCATCGCCGGAGTGCACGCCTTCGTCGAGCACCTGCACGCGCAGGTTGCCGCCGGCGAGGCCGCGCAGGCTCGTGGTCAGCCAGAGCTGGTCGTAGTTGCCGCAGCCCGAATCGAGGCAGATCACCAGCGACGGCTTGCCGAGC
>Ga0190269_10000898_pt1 | contig 14727 bp, 11 predicted proteins | sample Popmic249IS_FD_133749 | JGI IMG/M metagenome (GOLD analysis project Ga0190269, IMG submission 133749) | Populus adjacent soil microbial communities from riparian zone of Blue River, Arizona, USA - 249 IS | ecosystem: Environmental > Terrestrial > Soil > Riparian zone | place: USA: Arizona...
AGATCCCTGCACGATCCAGCGAGCGTAACGAACCATTAACCTGCTCCTTCGTTGACCGTGCTTATCGCACCACGGCAGGCGGCACAACCTCATCCGAGACATACGTCTTGTATACTAGACTTAGGTCTCGCGACCCGATAGATCAGAGGCGAAACTGCACCCCGAAGGAGTCTTGACAGTGCACCAGTCCGTGACTCGCCTCTTGCTCATCGCGTCGCTCGTGCTCGCGTGGCTTCCTAGCGTCCACGCCGAGGACAAGCCCTCACAGATCCGCGTCGCCAATCCCGGTGTCGGCGTCGGCGGAAGACCAGTCGTCGCCTACGGCGCGTGGTCGCTCTTGCATATCAAGGGCATTCTCGAAGAAGAGTTCAAGCCGGACGGCATCCCCGTGACCTGGACGTTTGCGCGCGGCGCGGGTCCCGCAGTCAACGAGCTGTTCGCGAACAACCTGGCAGACATCACGCTGCTCGGCGACCTGCCGTCGATCATCGGCAAGTCGAGCGGCCTCAACACGCGCATGCTGGCCGCGGCGGGCTTGAACAACTTGTACATCGCGGTGCCTGCCGAGTCGTCGGTGCAATCGGTGAAAGACCTCGTCGGCAAGCGCTTGGCCGTGGCGAAGGGCACATGCAACCACCTCGCGGTGAACCGCATCTTTGGCGCGCATGGGCTCGAAGAGAAAGACGCACGTACGATCAACATGGACAACGTGACAATGAGCGCTGCGCTCGTGACGCGTGACATCGATGCTGCCATCGGCGGCCCCGAGCTCCTGGCCCTGCGCGACCGCGGCGCGGCTCGCATCATCTACACCACGAAGAACAAGCCGCAGTTCACGTGCAACAGCACGCTGATCGTCTCGGATGAGTTCGCGAAGAAGTACCCCTCGACGGTCAAGCGCATCGTGCGCGCGTACGTGAAGATCGCCAAGTGGGTCACCGACCACGAGCAGAACCCGAGCGAGGTGTTCCAACTCTTTACCAAGTCCGGCATTCCTTACTCGGCGTTCAAAGAGGACTGGGGCGGTGAGGTCTACAAGGTCAAGGTCAGCCCGCTGGTCGACCCGTACCTCAAGACACGTTACGCGAACAGCATCCAGGACGCCTACAAATACAAGCTGATCCGTCAGACGTTCGACGTGAACAAATGGATCGACACGAGCTTCCTCGACCAAGTCGTGAAAGAGGAGCAACTCGAGAGCTATTGGCCTGAGCGGCCAGTGCTGTGAAGCCTCTGCCAAAACTTAGTCTGGTTTAAAAGAGCGTCGTCTGTTATACGAGCCAAACACCCAGGAGGCCAGAATGTCGACTCAGCGTTCCCCATCCGCCAAGATTCGCGCCCGTCTCGACTTTCCCGTGATCGATACGGACGTCCACACGAACGACTACCAGCCGCACATCGAGGACTACATCGCTAGCCACGGCGGGTCTCACCTGGTCGACGAGCTGCGCAAAGCGTCAGAGTCGCGCATCGATCGCGGCGGGATCAGCAACGGCAAGAACTGGTACGAGCAGACGCCGGAAGAACGGCTCTATTATCGTTCGATTCGCGCTCCCTGGTGGGCACGCGTGACGAAGAACTCGCTCGATGTCGCGACCTACCACATCCCCGCGCTGTTTGCAGAGCGCCAGGAGGAGCAGGGCTCGGACTACTCGGTGCTGTTCCCGAACAACGTGCTCGCGCCGCTCGCGGTCAAAGACAGGGACAAGCGCATCGCACTGCAGCGGGCGGTCAACCAGTACCACGCGGAGCTGTTTGCTCCTTACAAAGACCGCATGACGCCGGTCGCTGGCATCGCCCTCAACACGCCGGAAGAAGGCATCGCTGAGCTCGAGTACGCGGTGAACAAGCTCGGCTTCAAGGCGATCAACATCGCTGGCAGCGTGCGTCGTCCGATCCGCGCACTCGCGGACAAGTACCCGGCGGCAGACCATCCCGAGCTGCAGAAGTACATCTCGTTTCAGGACTTCTACGGTCTCGACAGCGAGCACAACTACGACCCGTTCTGGGCGAAGGTCGTGGAGCTCGGGGTTCCCATCCTGACGCACTACGGCAGCCAAGGTTGGACGGGCCGCAGCTCGATCAGCAACTACATGAACAATCACATCGGCCACTTCGCTGATGGCTCCGAGGCGTTCGCCAAGGCGCTGTTCTTCGGCGGCGTGACGAAGCGCTTCCCGAACCTCCGCATCGGCATGCTCGAGGGCGGCGCGGACTGGGGTGCGCGCGTGTACATCCACCTGGTGGATCGCTGGACGAAGCGCAGCCGTAAAGGCTTGGAGCACTACGATCCCGCGTCGCTCAACCGCGATGAGCTGCGCGCTCACTTCGCGCGCTGGGGCGAGTACCTCACGAAGGGCCACTCGGTCGACGGTGAGGACATCGTGCGCGGCACGCTCGGTGAGCGCTACGTCAACACGGCGCGTCAGCCGCGTGCGGAGGAGCTCGAGGACTTCGGTGCAGCAGGCATCGAGTCAGTCGAGGACATCAAGAAGCGCTGGGTCGACAGCTTCTTCTTCGGCTCCGAGTCGGACGACCGCACGGTCGCCCACGCGTTCAACGACCGCGCGAATCCGCTCAACGTAAAGATCAACGCGATCTACTCGTCTGACGTGGGCCACTGGGACGTGCCCGATCTGACAGACGTGCTCGCAGAGTCGTGGCAGCTGGTCGAAGACGGCGCGATCACCGCGGAAGACTTCAAGGCCTGGACGTTCAGCAACCCGTACAAGCTGTACACGGAAGCGAACGCTGACTTCTTCCGCGGCACCCGCGTGGAAGAGAAGCTGAACCAGAAGAAGCAGGCGGAGGCGGCAGAATGAGCGGCGCACTCGACAAGCGCTTTCTCGGCCGCACCGGTCTGCGCGTCACGCCGATTACGCTTGGCGCGATGAACTTCGGCGGCCGCACGGATGTCGCTGAATCAGAAGCTGTGATCGCGGACGCGGTGGCAGCTGGCATCAATTTCATCGACACCGCGAACGTCTACAATGCTGGACGCAGCGAGGAGATCGTAGGCGCCGCGCTGAAGAAGACGGGCCTGCGCGAGCGCATCGTGCTCGCGACCAAGGTGCATGGCAACGTGCACGCGGGCGACCCGCTCGAGCCCACGCAAGCAGGCAATAGCCGGCGGGCGATCATCGAGCAGGTGGAAGTGTCGCTGAAGCGTCTGCAGACGGACTGGATCGATGTTTATCAGATCCATCGCCCGCAGCCGGAGACGCCGATCGACGAGACCTTGCGTGCGCTCGACGATCTCGTGCGCAGCGGCAAGGTTCGCTACATCGGCACGAGCACCTTTGCGGCCTGGCAGATCGTCGAGTCGCTATGGGTTTCGAAGGAATACGGGCTGAACCGGTTTGCGACGGAGCAACCGCCGTACAACTTGCTCGATCGCAGGATCGAGCGCGAGCTGATCCCGGCCGCGCAGACGTTCGGGATCGGGCTCATCCCCTGGAGCCCACTGGCGGGCGGTTACCTCACGGGCAAGTACGCAGCCAAGAGCGGCACGAGCGATGGGCGGTTCTCGGACCGCAAGCATCCTCGGGCGAGCAAGTTGCTCGACAGTCCTGCTGCTGCAGAAGCGGTGAACAAGCTCACGGGTGTCGCTCGGGAGAAGGGGATTCCGCTGAGTCAGCTCGCGCTCGGTTGGACGTTGCAGCAGCCTGGGATCGCCAGCGTGATCATCGGGCCGCGAACTCGCGAGCAGCTGAAGGACAACTTGGCTGCGCTCGAGGTGCGGTTCTCGAAAGAGGAGCTCGCGAAGATCGATGCGATAAGCCCTCCGGGAGAGGTGATCGTGCCCTTCTATCAGGCGGAGTTCGGGCCGCACCCGCATCGCTTCTAGTCGTCCCGCGGCAAGCAAACGCCCACGTGAAGACGTGGGCGTTTGTCGTTGATGGGCCGATGCACCTATTCCGCTGGCACCTCCAGCACGTGCCCTCCGCGCTTGCGACCGAAGAGGCGAGAGCCCAGCGCGAGACCCCAAAAGGCGAGGAGCGACAGCACGCCTAGCCACCGCGCGCCGCACACGAGGCTCAGCACCGCAGCGCAGATCGAGTGTGCGCCAAACACCGGCGCGCCTGCAACGCTCAGCTCAGCGTGCGAGAAGTACAGATAGCCCACCACGCTCTCGAGCACACCGCCGCCGATGGCTGCCCATAAACCGAACATGGTCCAGCATCGAAAGAGATCGTGCGTGCGCACGCTGCGCGGCTTGTAGTCTCGCAGACTACGGATCGCATACACCACGAGCGTGCAAGCCAAGAACCCGAAGCACACAGCGAACAACGCGTTCGAGCCGTAGGCCGCTCCCAGCTGCTGGACGTGCTGGGAGCGCTCGGTCTCAGGCAGGATCAACGCAGACAGTCCGCGCTGCGCGAGCTGCAAAGGCGACAGCGGAGTGGGTCCGATCGAGCGCGTGTTCAATACGAGGAGCACGTAGCTCAAGGCGCTCGCGAGATAAGATGCCCAGAAGAAGGTCAAGCGCGGGAAGCGCAAGCGTGGCTCGAGCTCGAGCTCTTCGCGGCCACGACGCGTACGCAGCGACTCATGCTCGTCCGCGGCTTCCGGCGGCGGCCTACGCTGCAGGCCCGTGAGTGCCCAGAGCGGAGAGACCAGCGCTTGATCGTGCGCGATGGCGCTGGCATCCGGCTTCGGCCAGTCGGGCCGCGATGCAGCGTCAGCCACGAGGCGCAGCTTGCCATCGGGCAACGCGTCGAGCTCTTGCAGCATCCACAAGAGGGCACCGTCGGACAAACCGGCTTCGGCGTACGAGCCGCCGACGTCCGAATGCACGCCCGGAAACCAGACTTGCTTGAACGACGGCTCGCGGTCCCTACCCTGCCCACACCAGGTGTCACGCGTCTCACCGATGTACAAGCGCGGCGCGTACTTCGCGCGGTATTCGCCGTCAGAGACCGCGTGGCGCACATGGCGATAGGGCTTGCCCTTCAGGAACGGCCGTGTCGAGAACCCCATCGAACGTACACCGCCCACGCTCGACACAGTATCCCACACACCGATGAAGTGGATCTCGGCGTTGCGGCCGTCTTCATCGGTGAAATGCTCGCGCACATCTCGAGTGAAACAGCGGCCGTGCTGCGTTTTCCGATCCGCAGGCACATGCGGCGCAAAGTAGTTACGGATCATCAAAGGCAAGAGCGGCAACGAGCTCGCCCGCACGATGCCGTACTCCGTCACGAGCCCACTCACGCACCGGACCGTGAACGCGCCGCGCGAAAAACCAAACAAGAAGATGCGGTCGCCAGCGCGATAATTCTGGACCAGGAACTCGTAGGCTTGCGAGATGTTCTCGTAGATGCCGCGCCCGAACGCCAAGCCGAGCACCATCGTCAACTTTGACTGAATGCTGTCGATCGCATCCACGCTGGGCAAGCCGCTCGCTGTGCCGACCCCTGGGTCGTAGAACACCAGCTGCTGAGCGTCATTCGCGCATAGCCGCGCGAGCCGCACCACGTTCGTGTCGTGCTGATTGCCGAGCACGTTGCCCGTCCCATCGCAGCACACGACCAGGTTACGAGGCTCGCGCGTGCTCGCCACGCGCTCCTCGTCCACACCATGCACGCGGACCTGCTCTCGTGTAGGCATGTACAACCTCCGCCCTCGACAAGCATGGTCCGCGGCGCGCGTTTGCACCTGTGAAATGCTTCATTCGCTCGCACAAAAACGCGGAGCAAGGGCCGCCTGGCGCGCGCGCGCGACCCGAGACAAACTTCGCGCGCTCAGCGGTAGCCGGTCGGATCAGCGGGCTTACCCTGCTCCTCCACCTCGACGATGTAGCGCCACGCATCCGGCCTCGAGCCGTCGAGATCATCGAACTCGTAGATCTGCGCGAGTTGGCCGCTGGATACGGATTGTCCGTTCCAGCGCGCGCGCTCGGGATCTGCTGCGAGCGCGACCACCGCGCGACCCACGAAGCGTGGCGTCTCGGAGATGATGAAGTGCGGAGAGATCTTGGTCGCGTCGCGCCAGTTCTTCTCCTCGACCTTGTAAGCGTCGAGCATCATCTCGGAGCGCAACCAACCGGGTGTGATCGACACCGACGTCGCGCCGTGCTTCTTCAAGTCGTGCGCGTGCGCCCAGGCCATGCGGTTCACGGCGACTTTCGCGAGATCGTAGAACGGATTGATGCGGTAGTGGGTGGCGTTGTACTCGGTCGTGCCATCGTTCACCTCGAGCAGCAAACCACCGGGGTTTTCGATCAAGAGCGGCAGTGCGTGGTGCGCAGTGATCAGGTGCGTGTCGATCGCGAGGTGCAAGAGCCGCAGCCCGTTCTGCAGATCGTGCTCCCACACCGACTTGCTCCATTCTTTCAGATTTTCGCCGCCCCAGATGTCGTTCACCAGGATGTCGAGTCTACCCTGCTCCTTGCGGATGCGCGCGACGAGCTCCGCCACGCGCTCGGACTCCAAGTGGTCGAGCGGTACCGCGATGGCGCGGCCGCCAACAGCTGCAACCAGCTCCGCCGTCTCTTCGATCGTCTCGGGCCGGTCGTATTCGGAGCGCTTCCCCCGCGTGCTGCGCCCAGTCACGTACACCGTCGCGCCGGCCGCACCCAGCTCGATCGCGATCCCGCGTCCCGCACCGCGCGTGGCACCTGCCACCAGCGCGACCTTGTTCTTCAATGGTTGATTGGACATAGCTATCCCTCCCGCGGCCCGCCGCTTGCATGGCCGCCCCTAATCGTTTATAAACGAACGTTCATTTACAAACCCAGCTTAGCAAGATGCCTCGTCCGCGCAAAGCCTCCGACGCTGAAATCCTCGATCACACGCTGGCCCTGATGGAGCAGCTGGGCTCGGATGCGCTCACCTTTGCGGCGCTCGCTGAACGCACTGGCCTGTCCGGGTCCACCCTTGTGCAACGCTTCGGCACCAAACAAGGGTTGATCGCTGCTGCTGTCGCGCACGCGTGGGATGCGCTCGATCGCCAGACCAGCGAGCTCTTGCAGAACGAGCCGAGCACGCCGGAAGGCGCGCTCGACATCATCACGCGCCTGACCGAGCAGTACGGCGACATCGACACGTACGCGGACAAGCTGCGCGTGCTGCGCGAGGACCTACGAAACCCAGTGTTTCGCGCGCGCGGCAACGCATGGGTCAATGCGCTCGCTGCTGGGCTGGAGCAGCGCTTCGCAGGCGCGCCGAGAGGGTTTGGCCTGCAGCTGATCGCACAGTGGCAGGGCGCGCTGATCCTCTGGGCATTCGCGCCGACGAAGCCAGTCGATCGTTACGTTCGCGGGCATTTGTCACGCTTTTTGGAAGCGTTCATGCCTCAGGCGCGTAAGCGCAAGCGTTAGGGGCTGTCTGTAATTCTCGGTATTCGCTAGCGCAGCGTCATCGTCATCGTCCCCGTGAAACTGCTCGTAGCCGTGCGCGTGCGCGTGCTCGCCGCTGGTTTTCCAGCGTGTTTGGTATCGGCGTGATGGGATCGCTGGTCGCGCTGTTCGCGCACGCGCACGCGCACGCCTGCCCGCACGCCGCCCGCCCGCACGCACGCGCACCCGCACGAGGATGGCGACGCGCGTTCTTCAGCTCAGCCACGCGAGGCACACACAGCCCTCATGTAGATCGGGCTCGGAGGCAGAGCGGGCCCACGCGCGCGTGGGCCCTCTCGATCAGTAGTACCTCAAGGAAGCGAGGCGTTTGCCCCGGACCAGAGCGCTTGTGCGGCGATGACTTTGTTCATCACCGCGGGCACGATGCCTGCGCCTAGGCGCTCTACGAATGAGACCGCGAGACCTTCGAGCTCGTCCGCGATGACCCCGCCCACGTTTGTGACCTCACGGAACAGCGAAGGATCCGCGACGTCCGCGATGTCGCGGCCGCCGCGCACGAACAAACCTGGCGTGGGCAGCGAGAACTCTTGCTGGAACGTGGTCTGGGTGCGGACCGCGTCGGGCATGCTGTGACCGTGACCATGCGCCGCTATCAGCTGCTTACTCACCAGCTCGGACTTCACGACCGCGTGCGCGGCCTGGAAGTCTTTGTAGCTGCCGATGTTCGAGGGTTGGCCTGCCGCTGCAGCGGACACAGCGGCCCGTGCGCCGTTCGGAGCCGCGACCTTTGCCATGCGCCACATCGTTCGCTCCGGCGATGACACGGTGATCGAGTCGACGAAGAACTTGACCGTGTGCGCGCGCCGGATCTGGAAGAAGTAGAACGTGACTGCACGCGTGCGGCTGGGATTGCGGAAGCTGCGATAGTTCATCTCGACGTGCGTATCCAGCTTGCCTTCGATGCTGTTGCGAATGCCGACCGCCCCGACCGAGACTGCGCTCGCAGTGTTGGTCGCTGTCGCTGACAGGTGATGCGCGGTCGAAGCTTGCGCCGACATGCCGCCCACGAAGTCTGCGAACGAGCTCGTGTTGAAAGAGCCGCTCATATCGGCCTCGGGACCGGACCAGAAGCTGTCCCACGCGTTGCTCGCTTCGGCGTGTGCATTGAACGATCCCGAAGTGCCCGACTCTGCGTGCGCCCAGCTCGAGGCCGTCATCTGACCCATGAAGCTGTCCATCGCGGACAAATACATTTGATCTTCGAACGTCGCCGACATCTGGTAGCCGATCTTTGTCTCGGTATCGACGCTAAAGCGCGTGCGCCGATCGGTGGTGAACATACGCACCTCCTCACCGGGCAGGAGGCTCAGCGTGTACACGAGATCACCGATCAAGTATTGACCGGCCGTGCGCTCCATGCGCGTCGACACCACCACTTCGACCGGCGCCGGCAGCGGGTCGCCGTTCTCTTTGGTCCACAGCAGATGACGAAACTCGCGGCGGATCACGTCGGTCGAGGGCGTGCAAACCAGGTTCGGCGGAAACACGGTCTCCTCCGATACCTCTGATTTCTTCTTGGCAGCGAGCGCTTGGAGATGCTGATTCACGAGCAACATAGCAAGTATTCCCTCCGTAACAATGACTGACATCGCCGCTGATGGCGGCGGCACTGCAAATGCGCCAACGAGGCCATTTAGCAAGCCCTGCGACAGCAATGCTGTCAACCCGCCGCGCGCGCGTTCCGCACGTTGAGTGCGCGCGCGAACACGTTGTGCGACCACGCGCTGCCGCAATCAGCTGCAAGTGTGAACGATTCGACAGTTAGATGTGTTGCAGCCGTGGGATGCTGCCGTCACTCAAACCGTACCTTCGCTTAGACCTCTTAGAATTTGCTCGGCGTGCTCGAGGGTCTCTCGGCGGTCTTTCAGGCGATCGAGCCCGCGGATCATGTTGCGCACGCGCGGGTGATCCACGAAGCGGTCGCGATGCCGCGCGAAGAACGACCAGTAAAGCGTGGTAAACGGGCACGCGTGCTCGCCGGTGCGCTCCGTCGGACGATAGCTGCAGCGCTGACAGGCATCGCTCATGCGGTGGATGTACGCGCCACCGCCCGCATACGGCTTCGTCGACATCTTGCCGCCGTCTGCGTACAGCGCCATGCCGATCACGTTCGGCCACATCACCCATTCGCCGCCGTCGATGAATGACACCTGCATGTAGCGCGCGAGCTCGAGCGGCTGAACACCCGCGAGCAATGAGAGGTTGCCGAGCACCATGAGGCGCTGGATGTGATGCGCGTAGGCATGCTCGTCGATGCTGTGGAGCGCGTCTTTCATGCATTGCATGCGCGTGCGGGACGGATCTGTATACAACGGCAACAAGGCTCGTTGCGCATTCAAGCTGTTAGACGATCCATATTCAGGACCGAACAACCAATAGGTGCCCCAGATGTACTCGCGCCAGCCGAGGATCTGACGCAAGCAACCTTCGGCAGACGCGAGCGGCACGCCTCCACTCTCGTAAGCCGCTACGATCGCGTCGCAGACCTCGCGCGGGTGCAAGAGGCCCAAGTTCAAGTACGCGCTGAGCATCGAGTGGGACATATGCCAACTGCGATGCAACATCACATCCTGATAAGGTCCGAAGCCGGGCAATACCTGCTCGATGAAATGCTTCAGCCTGCGCAATGCAGCCGCACGCGTGGTCGCCCACGTTCCATCGGGTGCTGCGCCAAACGCCAGAGGAGGTAGCTCGCGCAGCACTTCTTCATCGATCGCATCGAGGTCGTCGCGCAGCGCGTCGGGCCAACGCTCGGGCGCGCGTGCTGCTGGCTCGCGATTTTCCGAGTCGAAGCTGAACGCGCCGCCGATCGGCTTGGAACCTTCCATCAAGTACCCCGTGGCTTGCCGGCGCATGCGGTAAAACGCGTCCATGCGCAGCACACGCTGACGCTTCGCCCATTCGCCGAACTCACGGTAGTGACACATGAAGCGATCATGGCGCACCAGGGTCACGCCGAGCTTCGGCAGCGCGCGCCGCAGCCCGTGGCTCATCGGTTCCGCGCACTGCACGCGCGCAGGATCGAAGCGCTTACGGTGCTCGGCCAGGCCTGCGCGAAAGCTCTTTGCGCGCAGGTAGTCCACATCGAAGCCCTGCGCGCGCAGCCCCTGTGCGTAGTGACGCATCGCGCTCAGCACCAGATGCAAGCGCTGCTTGTGCCAGCGCTTTCCGGACAAAAGCGCCTCGCTCTCGATCATCACGACGCGCGTCTGCGAGGGTTGCGCGCGCGCCAGCGCGGGATGCGCCGGATCGAGCTGATCGCCTAGAACCAAGACGCTCACCGGGATATGCGCGCGCTTCGCCATTTTGCACCGCTATCGAAGAGACATGGTCCCCGTGCGGCGCTAGGCAAGATGTTCCGGCTGCAAACGCGCGCAAACAGCTCGAATCGTGCCAAAGCTCGCAACCTTTTGTGGCAGAGTCCGCGAACCATGCGCGGCCGCTGACGAAGGTCGTAGCGTGCAGTACGGCGTCGCGCAGATTCGATGACTCATTCGATGGAGCACGTACGCATATGAAGCGCCTATCTTTTCACTTGAGGCCAGCCGTCCCGCTCTGCCTTGCGCTCGCGATGTCGTGGGCAGGCTGCGACGACGAGACGGAAAGCGGTCAGCAGGATGAGCCCAGCACGGGCGAGTCGAGCAGCGGCGGAGGGCAGCGCGACGCCGCAGCAGCCGACGCATCAGAGCAGGACCAGCCAGACGCGCAGGCCGACGCGAGCGAGCCGCGCGCGAAGACGAGCTACGGCCAAGTGTCCGGCAGCGTGGAAGACCAGATCTTGGTCTTCAAAGGAATTCGCTACGGCGCGGACACCTCTACCACTCGCTTCGCAGCGCCCGCGAAACCTGAGCCCTGGGATGGGATCAAGACAGCCACCGCGTTCGGCAACAGCTGCCCTCAAACACCCACTGGCAACCCCGGGGGCCTGTTCACCTCATGGGCGCCGGTGCCGGATCCAGGCATGTCCGAAGACTGCTTGTTCTTGAACGTGTGGACACCCGCGGTCGCTGACAACGCCGGGCGACCCGTGTTGGTTTGGCTGCACGGCGGCGGCTACACGAGCGGCAACGGATCGAGCGCAGCTTACGACGGCACGCGGCTCGCGCGCCGTGGCGATGTCGTGGTGATCACGCTGAACCATCGCTTGAATGCGCTCGGCTACTTGAACCTCACAGACTACGGCGACGAGTTCAAAGACTCTGCCGTCGCAGGTGTGCTCGACCTCGTGCTCGCACTGAATTGGGTGAAGGACAACGCCAAAGCATTCGGCGGCGATCCCGACAACGTGACGATCTTCGGCGAGTCGGGCGGCGGCGCGAAAGTCAGCACGCTCCTCGCCACTGAAGCTGCGCGCGGCTTGTTCCATCGCGCGATCGTGCAATCCGGCGCGCTCTTACGCTTGCCCGAGAGCGAAGGCGCGCGCGCCGAAGCAGCCAAGGTCGTCGAGAAGCTCGGTCTGACAAGAGACAACATCGCCGACATCAAGACCCTGCCGGAAGCAGACATTCGCGCTGCGACCACCGGCACACGCGCAGCGAGCGCCCCCACGGTCGATGGCCGGACACTCACGCGTCAACCCTTCACGCCTGACGCGCCAGAGACCGGACGCGATGTGCCGCTGCTGATCGGCTCGAATCGCACTGAAAACTCGCTGTTCGCGGGGCCGATGAACGAAGCGCTGTTCGAGCTCGACTGGGAAGGCCTGCCGGAAGCGCTCGCCGCAGACTTTCCAGGCCAGGACGTCAACGCGATCATCGCAGGCTACCGCGCCTTACAACCCGAATCCTCGGCATCTGACATCTACTTCGAAGCGACGACAGATGCGAACTACTTGGCCGGGCACCGCATTCAGGCAGAGCGTAGAGTCGCGCAGGGCGGCGCACCCACCTATCTGTATCTGTTCAACTGGGACACGCCAGTGCAAGGCGGCAAGTGGCGCTGCCCGCACGCGCTCGAGATCGGCTTTGTGTTCGACAACGTCGCAAAGTCCGAGAGCATGTCGGGCATTGGTGACGAGCAGCAGCGCGTCGCCGACGTGATGTCCGAGACCTGGCTGGCATTCGCGAAGACTGGCGATCCGAACAACGCAAAGATTCCCGAGTGGCCCGCATACAACACAGACGATCGCCCTGTGATGGTGCTCGATGAGACGCCGGAGCTGGTGGAAGATCCACGCAGCGAGCAGGTGAAGCTGTTTGGCCCGAATGCCGGCCTGCAGTACGGCAACCGCTACCAGTAGCCGAGTGGCGAGCAAGGAGCACACGCGCAGCGCTCCTTGCTCGCAACACCGTTTGCGTCACACTGGGGCGGCATGTCGACCAGCACGCTCAGCACCGAAGAGCTCGCAGCACGCACCGCACGCGCAGTGGCAGCTGCGACCGACGCAGCGAGAGCACTCGGGCTCGCAGTCTCAGAGCCCAAGATCTTGCACGATGTGTTCTCCGTCGTGGTGCAGCTCGCGCCTGCACCGGTGGTGGCGCGCGTGCAGATGGTGCTACCGCACGAGCTTGGAGCGAGCGCACAAGCAGAGCGTCAAGCACGCGAGCTCGCTGCGGTAGGCTGGCTCGCTGAGCAAGGCGTCCCCGTGGTGCGTCCAAGCCCGCTCGTGGCAGCAAAGCCCGTGCAGCGCGACGGCTTCTCGATGACCTTCTGGGAGCTCGTCGACGTCACGCCGCAGACTGAAGCCGATATGCTTCCGAACACAAAGCTCGTGCCGCAGCTGCACGCGGCGCTGCGCAACTATCGGGGCGAGCTGCCGTTCCTATCGCCCGTGGCGATCACCGTTCCCAACTGCCTGCGCTTCCTCGAGCAACATCCGGAGCTGCTCGCGCCCGAGGATCTGCAGCGCGCGCAGCGCGAGTGGCGCACGCTCGAGCCGATCTTGAGCTCACAGCACGCGTTCGAGGCCGCATTTCCGCACGCGAGCGTGCAGGCGGTTCATGGCGATGCGCCGTTCTACAATGTGATCCACACAGCGTCCGGCGTGCGCTACGCGGACTTCGAAGACGTCACGCTCGGCCCACCCGAATGGGATCTTGCCGGCATGGGCTCAGAGTACATCGCGGCCTACAATGAAGCCGCTGGTGCTGCAGGCGTGCGCCCACTGCAAGACGATGTGCTGCAAGTGATGGGCGCTGCGCGCAACCTGCAGCTGGTGGCGTCGCTGGCGCTCGTCCCGCAGCTTCCGCTGCTCGCGACGTGGTTCGGTCCACTGCTCGACGGTTGGCGCAGCTCTCCGTTTGCAGGTGGCTTCACGCGCTAGCCCGAGCCGACTTGAGGTGAGTGTGGAGCGCGCCCTGCATTTGCCCCACTCGCAGTGCCCGAGCGCGCTCACCTCGAGTGGGCTTCGGGGGTAGGCGCGGTCACAGCGAGCAAAACCCGCCGCCTTGCGCGACCGGCGTCGAGTTGTCGTTGGCGAGGCTGGCTTGCCAGGCGCCCATGCCCCCTATGTTTGCATCAGGCGGGAAGAGCACGCCTGCCATCGGCATCTCCTTCACGCTCCACTGACCGTTGGTGAAGCTGGAGGTCGCGGGATCATAGGTGGCCGGGGCGGTGCCTTCGAAGCGGAACAAGATGGTCGCGACGTCATAGCAGCCGTTCTGCAACAGGCCGCGAAACTGCCCGCGCGTACAGTCGAGCTCGCCTCCGAAGTCGATCTCGAAGCGAATGGCGAGCGTGAAGAAGTCGCCGCCGTCATCATCTGAATCTTCACCATCGGAGAAAGGATCGGCAAAGCCGCGAATCTTTCCGCCTTTCACCGTGAAGTCGGCACAAAATTCAGTGCCTGGTGGGCACGCGCCCCCGGTGCTGCGTTCCAACCAGAACTCGAGTCCCGGTCGGCCCATCGACGGCACTGCGGCGATCGAGAGCGGCACCGAGCCATTGCCCCACGCGGCCGAGTTGTAAGACCCGTCGAAGCTTCCGACGTAGTGTCCGGGCTGACAGCCACCTCCACCGCCTGAGCTCGTTACAGCGCCCGACGTGGGCGTGATCAAGATACTCGTGCTGTTGGTTGCGCCAGGAGCGGCCGCGCCGGCGGCCCCGCTCCCACGTGTGCTCGGCCCACTCTCCGCGAGCGCGCACGCGCCCAAGGTCAGCAAACACAGCGCAGCTCTCACTCGACTCCCGAACATGCTTTCACTCTCCATGCAACAACACGTGGGCGACATCTCCCCACCGAAGTGGCAGCGCACGCGCAGACAAGCTCACCGAGAGCGTCAGCTCTTGTCAGTTCGTGGCGCGTACCAGAAGCACGCAACCGCTTTTTCGAAAGCGGATCGCCACTCCACAACATCCGTTCGGATTCAAACGGAAATCCTAAAAGCGTTAGACGTTTGACCCGAAAGTGATCGTTCGCGTGAGCTCAC
>Ga0190269_10000899_pt1 | contig 14718 bp, 13 predicted proteins | sample Popmic249IS_FD_133749 | JGI IMG/M metagenome (GOLD analysis project Ga0190269, IMG submission 133749) | Populus adjacent soil microbial communities from riparian zone of Blue River, Arizona, USA - 249 IS | ecosystem: Environmental > Terrestrial > Soil > Riparian zone | place: USA: Arizona...
AAGAACGGGCGATCGATCGCGGGCGTGGCGGCGCACAGCGCGGTGCCCATCGCCAGCGAGTCGTTGATGCCGTCGCCGACCATCAGCGTGTGCTCGGGATCGTGGGCCGCAATCCAGGCGGCCTTATCGGCCGGCGAGCACGCGGACAGCGCGTCGCGCGGCGGGATTCCGAGGAGAGCAGCTGCGTTGTCCACGCGCTCCCGAGCGTCGCCGCTCAGGATTACGATGCGCTTACCGGAGGCGCGCAGCCGGGCGACCTCGCTCGCAGCGTCCGCGCGGAACGTCTCCGTGGTCTCGATGACGGCTAGCAGCGTGCCGTCGACGGAGAAGCACGTGTCGCTGGCCGCCGGCGCGTGCGGCGCGGCGAAGGACGCGCGGCCCAGCCGGAACGTGCGACCGTCGATGGTGGCCTCGAGGCCGAGGCCCGCGCGCTCCAGCACGCGGATCTCGGCGCGGTACGGTAGGTCGGCGCTCTCCAGCGCCGCGCGGATGGCGAGGCTCTTGGGGTGGATGCTGCGCGCCGTCAGCTGGTACAGCGCCGCGCGCGCCTCGGGGGCTAGCTCGCGCAGCGCGCTTGCGTCCGCGACCTGCAGCCTGCCCGTGGTGAGCGTGCCCGTCTTGTCGAACGCGATCTGCCGGACGGAGCGCGCGCGGTCGAGGAAGCTCGAGTCGCGCACGAACACGCCGCGCTTGCGCAGCCCGACGTGGGTGAGCTCGTACGCCAACGGTACGGCGATGCCGAGCGCGCACGGACAGGTCACGACGCAGATCGCGGTCGCGACGGCGAGGCCACGCGCGACGTCGCCCGAGAGCAGCGCGTGCACCGCGAAGCCAACGGCGGCGAGCACGAGCACGGCGACCACGTAGGCGCCCGCGAAGCGGTTCAAGTGCCGCGTCGCGGCGTGCTCGACCGCGGAAGGCCGCAGCAGCTGCAGCAGCTGCGAGTCGCTGAAGCGCTCGAGCGCGGCGACGCGCAGTGCCTGATGGCCGGCGTTGATCGCGCCCGAGGGCACGCGCTCGGCGCGCCCGAACGCGCGCGGCTCCGACTCACCGTCGATCCAGGCGAGCGAGCAGCTCGCGCTCTCCGACAGCAGCGTGGCCGCGACCGGCACCAGCTCGCCGGGCGGCACGAGCAGCACGTCGCCGGGCGCGATCGAGCTGCAAAGTGTCAGCTCAAGGCGGTGCTCGCGCTCTCGACGGCACCGCAGGCTGAACGCGCCCGGGTCGTCGAGCAACTCGGCGCGGCTCCGGCCGACCGCACGCTCCTGCACATATCGACCGGCGACCATCAGCGCGACGAACGCGGCGAGGGAGTCGAAGTAGGCCGCTTCCGAGTGACCGCCGAAGTACGACCAGATCGCGGCTACCGTCGTGAGCGCGATGCCGGCGGCGATCGGCAGGTCGAGGTGCAGCACGCCGGCGCGGAGTGAGCGCCACGCGGAGGTGAAGAACACCGGGCCACCGATCAGCGCAGACAGCATCGAGGCGGCGAAGCTCAGGTCGTGCAGCAGATCGCGCAACGGCCCCTGCTCGACCCCGAGGTGGATGGACGCGGAGAACGCCATGGCGTTCATGGCCAGCGCCACGCACGCGCCGAGGCGCACCAAGAGCGCGTCGCTCGCGGCCGCGGTGCGCTCGCCACGGCGGCCGACCCGGTACCCCACCGAGCCGATCGACTCCAGGTAGCGGCGGATCGGGAAATGCCGCTCGACCAGCAGCTCGAGGCTGCCGCGCGCGACGTTGACGTCGATGCGCAGCGCGCCCGGCAACCGGGTGAAGAGCTGCTCGAGCACCCACACGCATGCCGCGCAACGCGCGCCCTGGAGCGAGAGCGCGACGCGCTGCGGCGCGGGCTGGTCCGCGATGCGCGCCTCGAGCTCCTCGATCAACGCTGCGTCGAGCGCGCTGTCGAGCTGCTCACCGACCGGCTCGCCGCTCGCGCCGCGCAAGGTGTAGTAGCGCTCGAGGTCGAGCGACGAGAGCGCGCCGCTCACGGCTTCGCAGCCTCGGCAGCAGAACGCGCCTTCAATGCCGGGCGGCCGTGGCTTACCGCAGTGCGCGCAGGCGCTGCTCGCGATGGGTGCTCGAAGGATGGCGGTCATGGTCAATGGCAGGAGGGCGCGTGTGCAGCGTGCGGGCTGGGTGCACGCAGCTCGCGGTAGAGGGGGGTGAGGCCGACGTACAGCGCGGCGCACGCGAGCACGGTCGCAAGCAGGCGCGGCGTGTGGCGCCCGCCGAGCCGCGCGAGCCTCGCTAGAGCCGCGGCGCCACCCAGTACGCCGATCGCCGTCGTCGCGGCGAAGCCCGCCATCAACGCGGCGCCGCTCGCGCGCGCCTGTGTGGTCGCAGCGAGCAGCAACGCGGCGCCGAGGGCTGCACAAGGCAACAGCGCGGTCAGCGCTCCGAGCGAGCCAGGGTCTGCGGGCGCGTAGCGCGCGAGCCATGCAAAGAAAGTCCGGCGCTTACGGGCGCGCTTGCGCTCGAGGCGCACGAGGGTGCTCTGCTCGCCCAGCACGCGCCGCGCGAGTAATAAGAGCGAAAGGGCCGTCACGACCGGCACCACGTACATCAGCGCGGGCGAGATCGAGCTCACCGACAGCGCACGTCCGAAGCCGCCGGCGATCGCGCCGGCGAGCGCGTAGCCTGCGGTCCGCCCGGCCTGATAGCGGAGCAGCGAGCCGCGCGCGTTCTGCTGCGCGCACGCCGAAGCAGCGAGCGGCCCGCACATCGCCGCGCAGTGCGCGCTGCTCGCGAGGCCGGTGACGGCGCCGAGCACGAGGGATTGAAGGAGCATCGCGTGATGCGGCGAGTCCACCTTCGCTGCGGCAGTGCAGCTGACTCGACGCGTACGCGGTGTTTTGCAGCGAATGTGCCAACGAGTTTTCTGCGCCTACGCGCGCGTTCGCTGCACAGCGCGCGAAGAAAGCGCGGCATCGGGCGGGCTCGTCGCGGGCTCACGCGCGATGGCGGCGAAAGAGCTGCAGGAGCACGCGCAAGAGCTGCGGGCTTCGCGCGTCAGCTCGAGGCGCGGCGATGAACGGTGAGCACGGCGCATGGCGCGCTGCGCACGACGCGCTCGGCGACCGAGCCGATCAACATGTGCGGTAGGCCCGTGCGGCCGTGTGTGCCCATCACGATCAGATCGAAGCCGCCGGAGCGCGCGAGGTCGACGATCTCGTGCGCCGGATGACCGGTGCGCTGCACGGCTTGGATGGTGCGACCCGACGCCGTCGCGGTCGACTGGCGCTTTTCCTCGAGCGCTTGCTCGAGGTCTGCCATGAAGTCCGCGAGCGAGAGCGTCGAGTAGATGCCGCTGCCCTCCGGGAAGGAGAGCGCGAGCGGCTCGAACACGTTGACGAGCGTGATCGCGGCGTCGTAGCGGCGCGCGATGTCGAGCGCTGTTTCGATGGCCGCTTCGGCGTGCGGCGAGAAATCCATCGGGACCAGGATCTTCGAGAATGGGTTCACGGCGGGCTCCTCTCGGCTTGCGGCTGGAAGCGGTGTGCGGCGTGGGTCTTGGGGCAGCAGCGCGGCAGCTCGGCGAGGATCAGCGACAAGGCATGCTCGGCCTTCGTCACGAAGCTCTCGGTGCTGGGCACGACGGCGTAGTTGGGGTGACCGCTCCACACCTCGGCGATCCGTGCGTCGATGCGCGCGGCCTCGGCGGAGGTCTCGATGCGCACGGGGTTGTCGTGGTTGTATGCGTGCCGCTCGGGGGTCCGCATGTGGATCACGGTGTCGTAGCGGGCGATCTCCGCGTCGCGCGTGGTGCCCACGGCCGACCACAGCGTGTCGGGCCCAGGCCAGTACGCGGCGCCATCGACGGTGCCACGGTCGCACAACAGGATCGTCACGTGCGCCATGGCCGCGGTCGCGGTCTCGAGCTCCCGCTGCACGTGGTAGATGGCGCGCTGAGCGGCGCGGCGTACCTCGGGCTCCGGGCTCCGCGGGAAGCGGCCCTGAAACAGCATGCTCGCGGACTCGGGCAGGATGGCGACGTGCTCGCACACGTGCAGCCTCGCTAGCTCGAGCGCCGCGGTCTTGCCTGCGCCAGGACCGCCCGTCAGCACGATGCGCTTGTAGACGTCACCGCACGCTTCGTTGGGCAGCATGGTTCGGCTCCGATCAGCTGGTGCTCGAGTCTTTGTCCTTCTTCGGACTCGTGCCCGCGTACTCGTGCATGCGGTACTGGATGGTGCGGGTCGAGACGCCGAGGATCTCGGCGGCGCGCGAGGTCGAGCCCCCGGTGTGCTCCAGGGTCTTGAGGATGGCGTAGCGCTCGATCTCCGCGAGCGACGCGCCGGGGACGTGGGGCATGCGGTCCTTGCCGTCTTCGCGCGACTCGCTCGACTCGGCCACCTGCGAGGGCAGGTCGGAGGCGGCGATCTCGCTGTTGCGGCAGATCACGACCGCGCGCTCCACCGCGTTTTCCAGCTCGCGCACGTTGCCGGGCCAGCCGTAGCCGGTCATCGCGCGCAACGCGTCCTCGCTGAAGCGTTCGATGCTCTTGCCGTTCTCCTCCGCGTACTTGCGCAGGAAGCGCATCGCGAGCAGTGGGATGTCCGAGGGGCGGGCGCGCAGCGGCGGCATCTCCAGCGACACCACGTTCAGGCGATAGAAGAGATCCTCGCGGAACTTGCCCTCCTTCACCATGCGTGGCAGGTCGCGGTTGGTCGCGGCGACGATGCGCACGTCGACCTTGATGGTTTGGTTGCCGCCGACGCGCTCGATCTCGCGCTCTTGCAGGAAGCGCAGCAGCTTCACCTGGATGGCTGGCGAGATCTCGCCGATCTCGTCGAGGAACAAGGTGCCGCCCTCGGCTTGCTGGAGGCGGCCATCGCGGCGCGCGGCGGCCCCGGTGAACGAGCCCTTCTCGTGGCCGAACAGCTCGCTCTCGAGCAGGCTCTCGGCGAGCGCCGCGCAATGCAGCTTCACGAACGGTCCAGAGGAGCGGTTCGAGTGCTGGTGGATAGCGGCGGCGATCAGCTCCTTGCCGGTGCCGCTCTCGCCCGTGATCAGCACCGAGGCGCGGGACGGCGCGACCTGGAGCAACGTCTCGAAGATGCGCAGCATCGGCGGGCTGGAGCCCACGATGCTGTCGATGCGGTCGCGCTCCGAGATGCGGTCGCGCAGCTGCGTGGCCTCGCGCTTCAACGCGCGCCGCTCGAGCGCGCGCTCGAGCACGATGCCGAGCTCATCGATGTTGAGAGGCTTGGTCAGGTAGTCGGCCGCGCCCGCGCGCATGGCCGCGACCGCGGTGTCGACCGCTCCAAACGCGGTCATCACGACGACCAGCGCTTCCGGATCGAGCTCACGCGTCTTGCGCATCAGCTCGATGCCGTCCATGCCGGGCATCTTGAGATCGGTCAGCACCAGGTCGGGCCCGAAGTCTTCCAGCTTCGGCAAAGCCTTGAACCCGTCCGCGGCGGTCTCCACCGAATAGCCCTCGTCGCGCAGCAGCTCGGCCAGCGCGGTGCGCGCGTTCGGCTCGTCGTCGACGACCAGGATGCGCCCGCGGGCAGCCGAACGGACGCCCGGCTTGGGGGACTCGGGTGGCGGGTTGCTCGTCATGCTCGGTTCGTTTCGCGCATTGTTTGCGTCTAGGTTCATAGGCCTGCAATCCGTGCGTGGGGTCCGGCTCAAATGCGGGCTTTTGCGCCGCTGCTCAGGTCCTTCAGCACGGCTTGTGCCAGCCGGCCTCAGCCAGGCGCTGACCGGGCGATGGGTAGCGACAGCCGGAAGACCGTGCGGCCCGGACGGCTCTCGGCACTGACCGTCCCGCCATGGTCCATGACGATGCGGTGCACGATCGCGAGCCCGAGGCCGGTGCCGTGCTCCTTGGTGGTGAAGAACGGCTCGAAGATCGGCGCGTCGGTGGCGAAGCCGGAGCCGTCATCTTGCACCGTGAGGTGCGCGGAGCTGCCCGAGGTGCCGACCTCGATCACGACCTTGCCGGAAGGGCCGGCTGCCTCGAGCGCGTTGCGCACCAGGTTGAGCAGCACTTGCTTGATGCGCTCGACGTCGAGCTCGAGCGGCGCAGGCGGCCCTGGCAAGAGCGTGAGCGAGGTGCGCTTGGCGGCCGCTTCGGGCGCCGTGAGCTCGACGACGCCCTCGGCCACGCTGCGCAGATCGCTCAGCGTGAGCCTGAGGGGCTGCGGCCGCGCGAACTGCAGGAAGTCGTCGACCAGCCCTGCCAATCGCTGCATCTCGCCTTCCGCGACGCCGACCGCGAGGTCGATCGGCTCGAGCTCCTTCTTCGCGCCGCGAGCCAGCTTCCGCCGCGCCAGGCTGAGCTGCAGCGCCGCGGCGTTCAGCGGGTTGCGGATCTCGTGGGCGAGGCCGGCCGCCATCGTGCCCAGCGCCGCCAAGCGCTCGGCACGCCGGGTACGAACGCTCAGATCATGCTCGTTGGTGACGTCGATGCCGATCGCGCACAGCGCCGGCTCGGCGCGGCTCGGCAAGGTGGTGAAGTGCCAGCGCACGCGGCGCGGCGCTTCGCCGGTTGCGGCGCACATCTGAACCGGGCCCTCATAGGAGACGCCGCCTTTGCCCTCGAGCGCAGCGGCGAACAGGCCGCGTACGCGGTTGCGGTCCACCTCGGCCGCGAACACGTCCAGCCACAAGAGACCCACGGCGTCGCGCTTGTCGACGCCGGTGACGCGCGCGGCCGCCCCGTTGAACAGCAGGATCTTGCCGCGTCGATCGATGGTCGTGATCAGCGCCTCGGCCTTCTCCACGATCTCGTCATAGCGGGCCTCACTGAGGACCAGCTTCTGCTCGATGTCGGCGCGCCGTTCGTGCTCCATCTGCTGTAGGTTCTCGAGCGATGCGTCGGCATAGCTCTCGAGCATGATCGCCAGCTCGATATCGAGGATCTTGTGCAGCGCGGCGACGGGCGACCGGCCGTTCATGTCTTCGAACGACGTCTGCTCGGCGAGCGCGATCAGCTCGCTGCGGATCAGGCTCATCGCGCCGAACATGTAGCGCTGCGGCAGGCCGATCCGGACGTGCACGCGACCGATGCGGCTGCGCGCCTGGAAATAGGCCTCGTCCCACGGCCCCGTGAGCAAGAGCCGGAGCCAGCCCTGCAGCGTGCCCTTGAGCCGTTCGATCTGATCTGGCCCCGTGAACACGGCGCGCGCTCGCTCGTGCTCGCTCAAGCGCTCGTAGAAGCGCTGCGCGATGCGCGGGAAGCTCGGCGCGGCGATCGGGGCGAAGGCACGCAGCGCGGCCTCGTCCTCGCCACCCCATCGCAGGTAGCGCTTGAGCTCGTCGAAGACGCTTGGCTTCGTCACAGCTCGATCACCTCGCCCGATCTCGGTACGTGCACGTTGGCGTAGCCGCCCTTCAGCAGCTCCCCGCGCAGCGTATCCTGCGCGTCTGGCTCGCCGTGGACCAGAATGATGCGCCGCAGCGGGCCCTGGTCGGCCGCGCGGTCCACGAACGTGCATAGATCGCGCTGGTCTCCGTGGGCGCTGAAGCCGTTCATGACCACCACCTCAGCGGCCAGCCGGCGGTCGACACCCAGGATGCGCAGCGTAGGCCGCCGCTCGACGATCAGCCGGCCGAGGGTGTGCTGGGCCTGGAACCCGACGATGACGATCGTGTTCTGAGGGCCCTCGACCGTGGCCTTCAAGTGGTGCAGCACGCGGCCGGCCTCGCACATGCCGCTGGCCGAGATGATCACGCACGGGTCTTGGCTGGCGTCGATCGCCATGGACTCCTCCCGCGCCGAGACGTACTGGAGACCCTCGAGGTCGAAGGGCGACTCGCCTTCCGACAAGAGGGCTCGGGTCTCGCTGTCGAAGCACTCGGGATGCATCCGGAACACCTGCGTGATGTTGGTCGTCAGCGGCGAGTCGACGTACACCGGGACGACCGGGATCGCACCCGCGCGCTGCAGCTTCTTGAGCGAGAACACCACCTGCTGCGCCCGCTCGAGCGCGAACGAAGGGATCACCACCTTGCCGCCGCGCGCGATGGTGCGGTTGATGACCGCGCCGAGCTCGGCGTCGAGCGCCTCGATCGGCGGGTGGAGGCGGTCCCCGTAGGTGCTCTCGAGGATCAGCGCATCGGCGCCCGTCGGCACCTCGGGATCACGCAATAGCGGCAGATCCTTACGGCCGAGGTCACCGCTGAACACGAGCCGCTTTTGCTCGCCCGCGTCGAGCAGATCGAGCACTACGATCGCGCTGCCCAGCACGTGCCCGGCATCGAGGAAGGTTAGCCACACGCCCTGGGCGATGCGCTGCCGCCGGTGGTACGGCACGCTGATCGTCTGCTCGAGCACGCGCGCGACGTCGTCCGTCGTGTAGAGCGGGTCGATCGGCTCGCCTTCGGCGCGACCGCGCTCGATCGCGCGATTCATGTAGCGGGCGTCGGACGCCTGGATCATCGCCGCGTCCTCGAGCATGACCGCGCAAGGTCGCGCGTGGCGGGCGTCGCGTAGATCGAGCCTCCGTAGCCCTGCTTGCACAAGACCGGCAGCGCACCCGAGTGATCGATGTGGGCGTGTGAGAGGACCACGGCGTCGATGCCGCGCGCCGAGACGCCCAGCTCGGCGTTGCGCTCGCGCGACTCTGCGCGCCGCCCTTGGAAGAGACCGCAGTCCAGCAGCACGGTCGCGTGCTCGGTGCGGACCAAGTGCCGTGAGCCCGTCACGGTCTGGGCCGCACCAATGCACTGCACGCTGACCGTCACGTGACGCTCGCGCGCTGCTCTCGGCGGCCGCCGAGCGCCTTGATGGGTTGGTCGCGGAGCGCCGAGGGTGCGTTGTTCATCGTGGCCTCTTTCCTTGGTGGGACCGGCTAGCAGCGCGTGTGCCAGGTAATTTCTCCGGCGTTTTCGATGACCTCGCGCAAAACGTGCGGGCGGCTCGCGAGCCGCGAAAAAGGTGCGTGAATGCGGCGCGCGCGCGCCGCACGAAGACCCTCACGCACGCTGCAACGCGCAGTTTTCGCCGGTGGCACGGCTCTTTCATTGGGGGTGGTCATGACCATCCTCTGCGGAACCGATTTCTCCCAAGAAGGCTCGAGCGCGCTGCGGCTCGCGGCGCAGCTCGCGGCGCGCATGAACGCGCCGCTGCACCTCGTGCACGCGGTGGCGCTGCGCGAGAGCGATCTCGTGGATCAGGGCACGCGCGCGGAGCTGGCTCGCAATCACCGGCAGCGCTTGGTCGACCAGGCCGAGCAGCTCAAGCAACCGGGCTTGCAGGTGTTCTTCCACGTCGCCGAGGGCGCGCCCGACGAGCTGCTGCTGCGCTTTGGCAGCGAGCTGTCGGCTTCGCTCATCGTCGTCGGAGCGCTCGGCCATCGTCGCAAGTCGAGCTGGCAGCTCGGCAGCCACGCCGACCGGCTCGCCCAGCGCTCGCACATCCCGGTGCTCGTGGTGCGGGATGGCGGCTCGCTCGAGGCGTGGGCGCGCGACGAGCGCCCGCTACGCGTCGTGCTAGGCGCGGATCTCACCGCGAGCACCGACGCCGCCATGCAGTGGATCAACTCGCTCGCGCGCTTCGGGCGCATCGAGGTGACGGCCGCGCACCTGTATTGGCCGCCTGAACAGTACAACCGCCTGGGCTTGAGCGGCGTGCGGGACTACATCCAGCCCGTACCGATCGTGACCGCGACGCTGGAGCGTGATCTGGAGAGCCACCTCGGCAAGCTCGGCAAGGGCACGCTGAAGAACGTGCGCATCGAGCCGCACCTCGGCCGCATCGGCGATCGGCTCGCGACGATCGCGCAGCAGGAGCAGGCGGACCTCGTGGTGGTCGGCTCGCACGACCGCGGCGCTGCACGCGTCTGGGAAGGATCGGTGTCGCGCATCGTGATCCAGCAAGCGCAATGCTCGGTCGCGTGCGTGCCGGCGCCGAGCTTCGCGGCGACAGACGGTGTGTCGCGCGTAGGCTCCGTGCTCGTCGCGACCGACTTCTCGCCAACGGGCAACGCCGCCGTGGCGCTCGCGTACGGCGTGGCTTCACCCGGCGCGACGATCCACCTCGTGCACATCGTGCCGGATCCGGTGCACGGCGCCGTCACGCCGCGCGACATCTTCCCGGAGCAGCGCTCGCAGTGCGACAAGTATCGCGACTTGTGCGAGCAGCTCGCGAACCTCAAGCCGAAGGCGGCGTTCGAGCGCGAGCAGAAGACCGAGCTGCACGTGCTCGAGTCGCACCACCCGGCCGAGGCGATCTGTCAGGCGGCCGAGCGGCTCGGCGTGGACCTGATCTGCATCGGCACGCACGGGCGCACGGGGCTCGCGAAGGTGGTCATGGGCTCGGTCGCGAATGCGGTGCTCGCGCAGTCGCACAGGCCGCTGCTCCTCGCGCGCAAGCCGGCGGTCTAAGAGCCATGCTCCGGCTCGCCGCCGTGTTGCTCGTCGCGTGCGCAGGTTGCGGCGGCGCGACGCTCCACAACGGCGTGTACCGCGATGAGCACGCGACCTATCGCATCGGCGCGCTGCCCGATGGCTTTCGTAAGGTGGACGTCGAGGACAATGATCTCGCGTTCCACCGCGACGGAGACGGGACGATCAGCGTGAACGCCACCTGCACCGACTACGAGGACGTACCGCTGGCCGCGCTGGTCAATCACCTGCTGTTCGAGACGACGGAGCGCACGTTCCTCTTGGAGGAGACGGTCACGCTCGACGGCCGAGCCGCGCGTCACGTGCTGGTTCTGGCACAGCTCGATGGAGTGACGATCGAGCTGGAGCTGTACGTGATGAAGAAGGACGGCTGCGTCATCGACATCTCACACGTGCGCACGGCGCGGGCCTCCGCGGCGTCGCGCGCTTCGTTTCAGCGGTTCGTCGCGCGGTTTTCGCTGCTGGAGGTGCGCCGCGATGCTTAGCCGCGTGGCCAGCGGGCTCGAGAGCCTCGGGCAAGTGTCCGCGCTCGCGGGGCAAGCGTGCGTGCGCGCGCTCAAGCCCCCGTTCGGGCTGCGCGCCGTGGTCGAGCAGGTCGAGGCGATCGGCGTGCGCTCGATGTCGATCGTGCTGCTCACCGCCATCTTCTCGTCGATGGTGATCACGGTGCAGTTCACGCTGCAGCTGGCTCGGTTCGGCGCCAAGGAGTGGGCCGGCAACGTGGTCGGTGTGTCGCTGGCGCGCGAGCTCGGCCCGGTGTTGACCGCGCTGATGGTGGGCGGCCGCGTGGGCGCGGGCATCGCGGCGGAGCTCGGCTCCATGGCCGTGACCGAGCAGATCGACGCCGTCCGCGCGCTGGGCGCCGACCCGATCAAGCGGCTGGTGGTGCCGCGGGTGATCGCGACGACGTTCGTGCTGCCGCTCTTGTCCACGATCTCGGTGGTCGTAGGCGTGCTGGGCGGCGCAGTGATCGCGTCGATCGATGCGGATCTGCCGATGCTGCAGTTCGTCCAGGCCGCGCTGCGCTCGGTGACGATGGCGGACTTCCTGTCGGGCGTGACCAAGACCGTGTTCTTCGGGCTCAACATCGGGCTGGTCGCCTGTCACCGCGGGATGCGCGCGCGGGGTGGCACCGTCGGCGTGGGCCGCGCCACGACCGAGACGGTCGTGATCACCTCGGTGGTCACGCTGATCTCGGACTTCTTCTTGACCAAGTTGATCTTGGCTTCGGGCTGGGAGTGAGCATGGAAGAGGTCATCCGCTTCGAGGGCGTGGATAAGGCGTTCGGATCCAACGTGATCTACGAAGGCCTCGACCTCTCCATCCACAAGGGCGAGGTGCTCACGATCCTTGGCGGCAGCGGCACCGGCAAGAGCGTGATGCTCAAGATGATGCTGGGCATCATCCCGTGGGACGCCGGCCGCGTGACGGTCCTCGGGACCGACATCACCGGGCGCTCGGACCGCGAGATCCTGCCGGTGCGCCGGCGGCTCGGCATGGTGTTCCAGCAAGCCGCGCTGTTCGACTCGCTCACGGTGTTCGAGAACCTCGCGTATCCGCTGCTCGAGCGCGGTATGACCGACGAGGCCGAGCTGAAGTCGCGCGTCGCCAAGGCGCTCGCGCGCGTCGATCTGCCGGGCACCGAGGACATGATGCCGGCCGATCTCTCGGGCGGCATGCGCAAGCGCGTGGGCATCGCGCGCGCGGTCATCCAATCGCCGGAGATCCTGCTGTACGACGAGCCGACCACGGGCCTCGACCCGATTAACGTGCGGCGCGTCGACGAGCTGATCTTGGCCCTGCGCAAGGAGCTCGGGCTCACGTCGGTCGTGGTCACGCACGATCTACAGAGCGCGTTCTTGCTGAGCGACCGCCTCGCCATGCTGGCGCGCCGGAAGATCGTCGCGGTGGCGAGCGGCGCGGAGCTGATGCGCAGCGAGGTGCCCGAGGTCCGCGACTTCATCGACGCCATGAACGTCACGGCCAGCGAGCTGCGCCGCGCGGGAGAGCAGGCTCATGTCTAAGAAAGATCGCAACCGGGATCTCCGCGTCGGCATCTTCGTCGCGAGCGCGCTCGCGGTGCTGGGGGCGGCCATCTTCGTGATCGGCCAGGAGCGCTCGCTGTTCACGCCCATGACCAAGCTGTACACGAGCTTCCCGGACATCAACGGGCTCGTGGTCGGCGCGCCGGTGCGGCTCGCCGGCGTGGACGTGGGCCGCGTGACCGAGATCGCGTTCTCGGACCGGCTGGATCACGCCGAAGCTCGGGTCGAGCTGGCGGTCGAGACCCGCTACATGGAGCGCGTGCGCGCCGACTCGCGCGCGTACATCGACTCGAAGGGCTTGCTCGGCGACAAGCTCATCAACCTGACCGTGGGCACGGCCGGGCAGACGCGGGTGGCGGACGGCGGCTACGTGCAGCCGCGGCCCGGGCTGTCGCTCGAGGGCATGGCCAAGGAGCTCGAGTCGACCGCAGGCGCCATCGGGCGCGCGGCGCAGACCGCCGAGGGGGCGGTGAGCGAGCTGGCGAGCCCCGAGGTCGCCGACAACGTGCGGCGCATCTCCGGCTCGATCGCCGCCATTCTGGAGGAGATCGAGCGAGGAGACGGCGTCGCGCACCGCTTGATCTACGAAGAGAGCTACGCGCAGCGCGTCGAGGCATCGCTGGCGAGCCTCGAGGCCATGAGCGAGCGGGCTAGCTCGGCGACCGCGCGTGTCGATCGGGTGCTGGCGCGTGTCGAGCATGGGCCGGGTACGCTGCATACGCTGGCCTACGGCGGCGAAGGCGCGCAGCTGCTCGGCGAGATGACGCGCGCCGCGAGCGGCGTCGCGGAGGCGACCGACGCGCTGAACCACGGTGAGGGCCTCGCGGCCGCGGTGCTGCGCGACCCGTCCGGACGCAAGCTGGTCGAGGACCTCGCCGACGTGTCGGCGCGCATGAAGCGGATCTCGGAGCAGGTCGAGGCCGGACGCGGCACGGTGGGCGGGCTGCTGGTCGATCCGTCCGTGTACGAGGAGATGAAGACCGTGCTCGGCAACATCGAGCGCAGCACGGTGCTCAAGGCGTTGATCCGGATGACGATCAAGGAGGAGGGCGTCGCGCGGCCGGCGAAGGAGGCGAAGCCTTTGGTGCGCTCACGCTAGCGCGAGGCGCAGTTGCCGGCGCATCTTGTCGAAGCCCTGCTGCTGCAGCTGGCGTACGCGCTCGCGCGACACCCCGAGGTCCGCGCCGATGTCCTCGAGCCGCCGCGGCGACTCGTGGAGCGCGCGCTGCGACACGATCAAGCGCTCGCGGGGGGTGAGCAGGTCGAGCCCGCGGTGCACGGCGATGCGCGTGCGCTGCTCCCGCTCGCGCTCTGCGGCGACGGCTTCGGGTGAGGGCAGGGGGCACACCGCCTCGTAGCTGCCGCGCTCGTGCTGACCGCACGCGACATCGACGCGCTGCAGCGCGAGCTCGACTTCTTCGACATCGGCTTCCGAGACGCCCAGCTCGCTCGCGATCGCTGCGGCGTCCGGCTCGGTACCGGTGCGCTGGGCGAGCTCGCGGCGGGTCGCGCTGAGGTGCGCGATCACCTTGCGCGCCTTGCGCGTGCTCGGCGCGCGCACGACGCGCCGGTTCTGGAGGGTGTAGCGCCGCAGCAGCGCGCGGATCCACCACGCCGCATAGGATGCGAGCCGGGCGCCGTTTTCGGGGTCGAACCGCCGCACGGCCTCCATCAAGCCGAGCACGCCCTCGCTGACCAGCTCGTCGAAGCTCACGCCGTAGCGCGTGAACTGATCGGCGATCGCGAACACGAAGCGGATGTGAGCGGTCACGAGCCGCTCCTCGGCTGCGGCGTCGCCGAGCTTGGCCTTGCGCGCGAGCGCCGTCTCCTCTTCGGCCGTGAGCAGTGGAACGGTTGCGGCTCTCCGCCGCATGGCGTCGAGGCCGGTACTACGGTGCGGCACGGTCATGAAGGTCCTCTAGCAAGCGAGCGTGAGCACCGGGCGTGCCAGAGGGACATCGGCGTCACACGCCTGTCCAACCTCGGTCTCTCGTCGCACGCCGTGGGCTGAAATCGCGCGAGACGTGCGCGCCGTCCGCGCGGTCGCGAAGGGATTGCTCGTTTTGCGGCGTCGTGCGGGCGGAAAGCAGCGCCGGCCTCGGCTGGAACGGGCGTTGCTGAGGCGTCACGCAAGCATTGCGCCAGCGGCACAACCTGCGTTGGCGCGCAAAGAAAGATGGCGATGACCCTCGACGACGACCGGCGCGGCACCGCAATCCGCGACGGCCTGAGCCTAAAGGAAGCTGCTCGCCGCCTGCGCGAGCACGGTGCGAACGAGCTGATCCAGCCGCGCAAGGCAGGTTGGTTGCGG
>Ga0190269_10000900_pt1 | contig 14713 bp, 12 predicted proteins | sample Popmic249IS_FD_133749 | JGI IMG/M metagenome (GOLD analysis project Ga0190269, IMG submission 133749) | Populus adjacent soil microbial communities from riparian zone of Blue River, Arizona, USA - 249 IS | ecosystem: Environmental > Terrestrial > Soil > Riparian zone | place: USA: Arizona...
CAGCTGCACGCATGGTTCCATAGGACAGGATGGCGATGAAGGGATTGATCAAGACGGCGAGAACAAACCACTTATATTCTTTGACACGTTTGAAATCGAAGGATCGTTGGAGGAGTTGGAGAACTCCCTGTAAGCGATCATGTCGATAAAGAAGGATACAGGCTGCCAGTGTGGGAATAAGTACCGCAAGCGCACTGATGGGAATCCCTGGTAGTATTTCGACCGGATATACAATGCCCAGGATCCAAAATGGGATGGACAATGCAAATATAAGCACAACGTAAATTGTCATAGTTTCATCTTTGATTCGCAATGGAACCTGCCACTGTTCAAGTTTCTGGATCTATGAACATCATTGAATTCGCAGAATGTGCCTTACCGACAGTTACAAAATTGTGGCACAATGCCATCCGTTCCACAATGGATGAAGATCACAATCCATATAAACAGACAAAAGCGGTCTTCCTTGTGGAAAACCGCTTTTCACCTGAATTTTGATTAAATGTAGTTTTAGAGTGGTGAGCGTCCCGGCAGGGCACGGACAATGGCAATAGCCACGATCGCACCTAGGAACGCGATCACAACGCTGCCAAAATTGACGCCGTTCACAGCATTCGGCACGCCGAAGAGCGCACCGGCGAGCCAGCCGCCTACCAAACCACCGATGATCCCTACGACAATGTCAGTGACCATATTTCCACGGCCACCTCGCATAACCTGGTTGGCAAGCCAGCCTGCGATCAACCCTACGACGATCCAAGATAAAACACCCATAGCATATTCTCCTTTCGTATATTGAACAGTCTATACTTGTAAGTACTGCTACGGGATAAAACGTGGGTAGATGCCCTGTGTTACGCCTTTTTCACTGCCCGGGTGGCAATATAGCTGGGGTGGTATTCCCGTAGGGGTGAGTCCAGCATGTAATCTTCATAGATATCTGTGATCACAAAACCTGCATCACACTGCCCGCCAAGCAGATCGGTAAGAGAATGTCCGAACTCAACAGGTAATCCCTTCTCCATGTGTTCCTCCAGATCTTCCTTGGGAATGCTGGTCAGGTCTGAGTAGGGGATCGAGTGGGCAACTTCAAGAATGCCTTCATCTGCTTTGTAGAGATCAAAAATGTAATGAACTGGATTCATCGAGCCGGTCATCAAAACCCCTCCGGGGCGCAGAACCCGTGCGCATTCCTTCCACACCGTACGCACGTCAGGCATAAAAACGGTTGAGCATGGATTGAAGACCATGTCGAAGGATGCATCCGCAAACATGGATAAGTTCGCAGCATCGCCTTCCACTGTTCGGATGGGAAGCGCCTCTCTCTCAGCCACAAGTTGGTCCTGTTTCAACTGGGCGGGGGAATTATCGAAGACGGTCACCCGCGCGCCCGCCGCGGCAAATACAGGTCCCTGCTGACCACCGCCGGATGCAAGACACAGCACATCGGCGCCGGTTAACGGTGGGAACCATTCCATTGGGACAAATCTATTCTCGGTCAATAAGATCGAAAACTCTCCCGTCTTTGCCCTGGCAATCACCTCCGGGCTGACGGGCTGAGTCCAGCGACTCTTGCCGCCTTCCACTTCACGGTTCCACGCATCGCGGTTGTAGGATCGAATATCCATAGCTTCTCCAATTTTGTATTTTGTCCTTCAGAATATATCACCCCTTCGGGGTTCATGAAAATTTTCCTGGCACTTCTAAAATCGTTCCGCTTCTAACGGGAAGACCATTTTCAAACACAACCCCGCAAAAACGGGGCAAAGGACACGAAGATCACAAAGGAAAAAAGCTGTTCAAATACCTTCCTTACACCCTTTGTGTCCGTAGTGTCCTTCGTGTTTAGGCTTTTTTCCCGTCAAGTATGGGAGAGCCAAATTAAAGAAATCCCGAAGGGATGTCATATGTCTTCCATACGTGGAGACTTTATAAGAAGAGATGATGCCTGTTGAGATGGAATCAATTACCGGCTTGGTGCGAAGCGGATCTGTTAAAAAAGTCGGGACAGGCTTGCGTAGAGCCTGTCCCATAAATGAGGAGGAGAATCTCAGTTTATCTAATCAGCTGCAGATGGCTCAGGTAAAGCCTCATCTGCATTACGAATTTTGTTGAGGACCAGGAAGCCTGTCGTCGCCATCATCCCGATCAGTCCGCAAAAGGCCCAGAGCAGGGATGGGTTGGCACTCTCGAGGATCAAACCTGCAAAGTACGGTCCCACCGTGAACGAAATGCTCCACGAAAGACCGGAGACCGCCATGTATCGTCCACGCATATCTTCGGGAGCGAAACTGGCCACCAGCGATTGCTGGAATGGAGAGACTACCATTTCGCCGATCGTGATAATGATCATTGCCACGATGAAGAGGGCGAAACTCGGGATGAAGCCATACATCGCAAACCCAATCGCATAGAGCAGTGAGCCAGCCGCCATCATCAGGAACGGCTTGTAATTTTGCAGGCGGCGTGTTACCCAAAATTGGAAGAACACAACAATGATGGCGTTCATACTCAGCAGCAGGGCATATTTCACCTCAGGCAAGCCGCGTTCATCACGCAAGAAGACACCGAGAGTGGAGTTCATGTTCAGGTACACGAGCGTCATCATCACGGTCACGCCGATGAATGCCAGGAAGGGAGTGTCCTTGAAGACTCGTTTGTAGCCAGCGAAGGTCTGCTTCATGGTTTCAGGTTTGACGTGTGGTAGCGCCTGTGGCTTGGTCTCAGGCAGGAAGAAGAGTACGACGCCTGCGCTAATGACACTGATGACCGCGTCCACGATGAAGAGAGTCATGTAGGAACGGGTGATCAATAAGCCTGCAATCGGCGGGGCGATGATGACGGCCACATTGAAGACCACGCGGATGATGCCATAGCCTTCGGCACGTTTCTCCTGGGGCAATAGGTCAGCGACTACTGCTTCATGAGCAGGACCGCCAACGCTGGATAGTGTACCCACAAGCACAACCACTGCAACGAAGATTGCCAACGTCGGTGCAAAGCCCATTCCCAGCGCACTGAGCGACGAGAGCAGCAAACTTGCGATAATGACAGTCTTGCGTCCCATCCGGTCCGCGATGGCGCCGCCGAGGGCGCTTCCGACCATTCCTGTGATAGAGAAGATGGCGAAGACGAGTCCCACGGTGGACATGCCGATGTCATATTTTTGGGTGAGATACAGTGCGAAGAACGGATAGAGCATGAATCCGCCGAGGCGGTCAATGAACACAATGATGTTGTAGATCCAGAATGCTCGCGGATACTCATTGTATATTTTTTTGGTTCGAGCCAGTAAATTATTCATTCTTCTCCAAAATGATTCAGTGAACCAGATGTGCTTTCTTATGTTCACTGTCACGCTAACTATAAAACTTCACTCTCAAATGCCACCCATACATTGAGCCGGTTTTATTGCTGGCCAAGTGGATAGGTTTTATAACTCCAATTAATGAGCAAAGCTTTCAGTGTTGCTGCAATTCATAGCCGGAACTTCATAGCGCTTGCGTAATCCCTTGCCGGTGACGATCATCCAGTTTGCAAAGTTGAACATCGTCCGTGCGAAGAAGCGCGGTTGATATGTGCCGACTGATAGTGCAGCATCCTCCATACGAATTTGTTCCACTTCCTCCAGGATTTCCTGTCGATGATATTCAGCCATATATTCAGTATGCCAGTTGTTCATGTTCTCTCCTTCTGCGTTCAAGCGGCCAGCCTTCATGACTGGCACTTATCATTAAGGACGACCCAATAAAAAGGCGCGGACTGCCTTCAATGTCTTTTCAATTCGATCTTCATTGAGAATATATACCTTTGCTCCGCTGGCTCTCCTTTCCTGTAAATATCCAGCCGCCACGAGTTGCGAAAGATAACGCGATACGCTGGGCTGGCTTAGATTGATCGTTTCCATGATCTCCTGGGAACGCATCTCACCACGTTCGGCGATCATCTGCAGGATCTGTAAACGTGTATCGTCTGCCAATGCTGAAATTCTGGAGACGATCTCGGCCCTGTCCAACTCAGGGACGCGTACATCGGATCCTTCGGGCAGGTGGGCGCCGAAGTAAATGAAAAATTTATCGCCGACTTTGGTTGAGCGAATATAAGGACCAAAGTGGGCGTTGGGGATGAAGATCAACTCTTTGGCCGACTTGAGCTGGTCGCCCCATTTCGCCTCGTTGACTTCCTTCCCGGTCACATACTCAATGATCTCGAGGCGTGACATCCCACTGGTATCGATCTGATTGAATGCCCGGGCCGATTCTTCCAACATCGGGCGGACACGGTTCCACTCGGCTTGCAGGTGGTTCTTCCAGAACCAACGGATGTGACCTGTCACCAGTTGTTTCAAGGCAGCGGGGTCGATCACATATTGGTAGGCGCGGCTTTCCATTTCAGGATCAGTCAGTTCATCGCCGAAACGTGAGCGCAGAAACTCAACATAGTTTTCGGCAGAGGTAAGCACATCATCCCAGTTGACATCCTGATTGACACCCTGCTGCCCAACGCCGGTCAAACAGGAATTTGCGTATGCCTCGAGCAGGCGCTGGCGAAGTTCAGACGGGGGAGTAGCTTCGAGTTCATCTAGATATGTCTCAAAGGATTGCCCTGTGCGGGTCGGCAAAATGGAATAATGAAAACCGATCAGCACCAACTTGTGCCGTGCCCGCTCATCAGCAGACATTTGTGCGCGGGTCTTGGCGATCCATTCGTGGATGCCAGGGTCGTCCTCGCCATACGTTAACAGCAACATGCTTCCAAAGGCGTTCAAAGCTGGTTCAAGCGTAACCAGCGAAGTTTCAGTATGAGTTTTTTCCAGGTCAATTGCGAAAGGGGACATGATTTTCTCTCCAATTATTGAATTATTCAAAAAATTGAATAATGTGCATATTTTAATGATTTATCTAATTTTGTCAAGGGTTAAAAACAAAAATCCCCGTCGAATTCTCAACGGGGATTAGATTTCTTCTTGTTGCCAGGATTATGGGCTGGGTGTGCCTTCGACAGCCACACCAACCCAGGTAAAGACACGCTTCTCGCTGATAGCGCCGGCGGACTCGTAAACGGCTTGTCCCTGCTCGTCCACGCCATTCTGGCGCACCGTGGTGACCCACCAGCGGATGACATGTGCCAGGTTGTCATTCGGGCGGAAGGTGGTTGGAACCACGAACTTTTGGTCGGTCACGTAATCTGTAATTCGGCGGCCCTGTCCTTCGGTCACATCTTCAATGGTCACCTGATACCATTCGTTTTCACGCAGCGTACCGATGGAGGCCCATTGCAGGGTCACGATATCGTTCGCCAGGGTGAAGGAAGCGCCATCCGCAGGCAGGAGCAAATTAGCGGCTGGGTAGGGAGGCGGGAGTGTTGCTGTGGGAGTGGGTCCCGGTGTGGCAAACCGCTCGCATAACGGGATGATGAGCGTCGTTCCAATGAAGACGTTATCAGATGACAATCCGTTGTAGAACTTGATCGCATCCTGTGGTACGTTGTAATTGGCAGCAATAATTCCCAACGTGTCATTGGACTGGACAGTGTAGGTGACCTTTTCACATGCCTGCGCGGTCTGTGTTGCCTCGTTTGGGACATCCGTGGGAGGCGGCCTGGGTGTTGACGTTGGATAGGGGATCTTCAGCGCCTGTCAAACGGAAATAATGCAGGAGGCCGGCAGCTGGTTGGCGATCACAATACTTTGTACGGAGACACTGAATGCTACAGCCAGACCACCACAGGTATCGCCATCGCGCACCGTGTAATCCAGTGGCGGCAATGGTGTTTCTGTCGGAATGTCTGTTGGTGGCGGTGTATCGGTCGCTGTGGGAGTGATCGTTGGCGTTTCCGTTGGTGTGCCTGCTTCTGTAGGGACAGACAATGTTGCATTTGTCATGCCTGAGCTTAGCACCAGGTAGACAACCAACGCACCGATCAACAGGATGACCACCAGCGCGCCAAGCGCCACCGGCAGGCTGAGAGTGATCTCAGGCATGCGGCTGGCCTGCATTCCAGATTCGATTTTTTTCGACTTCGTGGCGGCCTTCGCGCTCAGTTCTGTGCCACAGACCAAACAGCGTGTGGCATTTTCACTTAAACGCGTTCCGCAGGTTGGACAAATTTGCGATTTTTGAGATGAAGGTTCTTGAAGCATACCGGCGGAGATTATACCATTGAACAAACACCGCAATTTCGGATAGCGACGCGCCGTTTCAGAACGTATACGAACCGTCAGGTTTACCTATTTTCGAGCGGATTCGTTTCTTCGGGCGCGTCGCCACCTCTTTCCACACTTCAGCCTGCCTTCAGCCCATTCGGCATGACGCCAGCCTTGGCCGCATAATCGCTATAGCCGCCGATAGACTCAGTGATCATGCCATCTTCCAGCGCAAAGATCCGGCTAACGGATTGGTCAAGAAAATAGCGGTCATGCGAAATGACCAATACGGTCCCATTGAAATCATGCAGAGCGTTCTCCAATACTTCAGCGGATGCAATGTCGAGATTATTGGTCGGCTCATCCAGCAATAGGAAATTTGCGCCCGAGAGAACGAGTAGCGCCAACTGTAGACGGCTCCGCTCTCCGCCAGATAACAAACCAATCTTTTGCGTGGACTGTTGATACGTAAACAGATAGCGGGTGAGCAGGGAAACTGCACGTCCCTCACTCATGTTTCCGGCTAAACGCACGGCATCGATGACCGTCTGATTGAAATCCAGCGTGTCATGCTCTTGCGCATAGTAACCGACCTTCACACTGGGTCCGATCTTGATCTCGCCGCTGGTCGGGTGTTCACGCCCAAGGATCAATCGCAATAGCACAGATTTCCCTGCACCGTTCGCACCGATCAAACCCACACGTTCGCCATGTCGAATTAAGAAGTTGATATCCTCAAGAACTGTGCGATGAGAAAAAGTTTTTTCAACGTCTACAAATTCCAGCACCTGATTTGATCCACGCCAGCCGTTCAGCTCCAAATTCATCTTTCGACGTTCCATTACCGGCCGATCGATCTTGTCCATGCGTTCGATGCGCGCTTCGATATTCGTGATTTTGCTGGCGAACTTGTCGTTAAAGACAACCCATTGTCGATAACGCTTGACTGCCATCTCCAGGCGACCAATTTCACGCTGCTGAACTTGATACAGCTCTTCCTGTCGGGCGAGTCGTTCTTCCTTATCGATGATGAATTCAGTATAGTTTCCAGTAAACGTCGTGATCTTTCCATCTTCGATCTCTGCGATATGAGTGATACAGGCATCCAGCAAATAACGGTCGTGCGAAATGATCACCACCGCGCCAGGATACTCAATGATCAATTTTTCCAGATACGCTTTTCCGGGCATATCAAGGTGATTATCGGGTTCATCCAACAATAATACAGATGGTTGCGCCAGCAACAACTGTGCCAGCCCGATCAATTTTTTCTGTCCGCCGCTCAGTGCACTAATTGGCTTCGCAAAATCGGACTCTGGTAATCCGAGTCCGCGCAGCAGTTCGCGAACGCGCGACTCATAGTTCAAACCGCCAAGCGACTCGAATTCTTCCAGCAATTTGTGTTGTGCATCCAGCGTGCGTTCCAATGCTTTCGGGTTGTTGTACACAGCCGGCTCGCCCAGCCTGGACTCCACGCGCTGCAATTCCGCGTCGATCTCTGCCACACGTGCATTCCCCTCCAACGCAAGCGAAATGGCAGTCCGATGTGGGTCGAACTCGGGATGCTGGGGGAGGTAGCCAAGCGTCACACCTTTGGCTTTGATGACCGCTCCGCCTTTTTCGGGCGAATGTTCGCCATTGATCAGTTTAAACAGCGAAGACTTCCCGGCGCCATTGGGACCGATCAAACCGATCTTCTGGTCGTGCTGAACTTCCCAATTCAGGTCACGGAAAATGGTGTGGGCACCGAGAATGAGTGTGGCATTTGAAACTGTGATCGAGATCATGATTACTCCAATGGTACAACTTAAATAAAAACGCCGCAGGACAACCTGCGGCGTGACAAGATAAAAGCGGATACTTATCCATGCTACAGGCGCGATTCGAGGAACCCCTCCCGATCAAAGCCGCGCACACCGATGCACAGGTACATGTTGCTGGAACGTTGGTATCTCATAGTGGGCAGATTATATCATTCCCTGCTCAAAACGCAAACAATCTGATACAATACCTGCCGCACGCCGAACGAAAAGGTAAAACCCTCGGCTTTCCCCGTCGGGGGTTTTTGTGTGTTTATTGGACCATAGACGATGGACAATCGACCATGGATCTCGTATATGGTCTATCGTCCATTGTCCATGGTCAGAAATTAAAAATAACGAGTATCAAATGCAAATTGAAAGAACTGACCTCCGAAATATCGCTATCATCGCCCACGTTGACCACGGCAAGACGACCCTGGTGGATGGACTCTTGCGTCAATCGCATACCTTCCGTGAGAACCAGCACGTTGCCGAACGCGTCATGGACTCCAACGATCTCGAGCGTGAACGTGGCATTACCATTTTGGCGAAAAATACCGCCATTACCTTGAACGATCCAAAGACTGGTAAGCCGATCAAGATTAATATCGTCGACACTCCCGGTCACGCCGACTTCGGTGGGGAAGTGGAGCGCGTCATGAACATGGTCGATGGCGTTCTGCTCCTGGTCGATGCTGCTGAGGGACCCATGCCGCAGACGCGCTTCGTCTTGAAGAAAGCGCTCGAAATGGGACACAAGGCTGTCGTCGTCATCAACAAAGTCGACCGCAAGGATGCCGAGCCTTCTCGCGTGTTGAACGAAACTTTTGATCTATTTATCGAACTTGGCGCCTCAGAAGAACAGGCGGATTTCCCCGTGGTCTATGCCCAGGCGACCGCTGGTCGAGCGGGCTTATCGCCGGAACTTGGACCGGACCTGCAGCCGATGTTCGATGTCATTCTTCAGCACATTCCCGCGCCAAAAGTAGACGCGGATTTGCCGCTGCAACTGTTAGTCACAATGCTTGGTTATGATGATTACCGCGGTGTCACGGCCATTGGACGTGTTTTTGCGGGCCGCATCAAAGCCGGTCAACGCCTTGCACGATTAACGACCGACGGTCGCAATCTTCCTGAATCTGCCAAATATCTATATACCTTTCAGGGGTTGAACAAGACTGATATCGAAGAAGCCAGCGCAGGTGACATTGTTTCTCTCGCCGGACTGGATGGGATCGCGATTGGCGAAACTCTTGCTGACCCGACCAATCCAATTGCCTTGCCGACCATCAAGGTGGAAGAACCAACCGTTCGCATGACCTTTGGTGTGAACACATCGCCGTTTGCTGGGACAGAGGGCAAGTGGGGTACCTCCCGCCGATTGCGCGAACGCCTCTTTGAAGAACTGCGCACAAATGTGGCCTTGCGCGTGGAAGAAACGGACACAGCAGAGAACTTCCTCGTCTCAGGACGTGGAGAGTTGCACCTGGGATCCTGATCGAAACGATGCGACGCGAAGGATACGAATTTCAAGTTTCGCGACCTGAGGTTATTTTCCACAAAGCGGATGACGGTGCGTTGCTCGAACCGTACGAAGAAGTCCATATCGAGACCAGCAACGAAACGGTCGGCGCGGTGGTGGAAATGCTCGGGGTGAGACGAGGCTTGATGCAGGAGATGCATGATGCGGGCCAGGGAATGACGCGCATGGTTTATATTGCACCAACGCGCGGTCTACTCGGTTTCCGTTATCAGTTCCTGACATCTACGCGCGGCGCGGGCGTTATGCATACGATCTTCCATGGGTACGATGAGATGGCGGGACCGATGTCCACTCGCCAGACGGGTTCACTGGTGGCCTGGGAGGCTGGTGATACAACCGCCTATGCCTTGAAGAACGCAGAAGAACGCGGCACCCTGTTTGTAGGACCTGGGGTTGCTGTCTATGAAGGAATGGTGGTCGGCGAGAATTCCCGTGGCGCGGATATGCCCATCAACGTTTGCAAAAAGAAACATCTGACAAATATCCGTTCGGCAGGTGGGGATATGGAAATCCGCCTCACTCCGCCTCGCCGTATGTCGCTGGATGAGGCGATCGAATACCTCTCAGATGATGAACTGCTCGAAGTCACACCTGAGTCGTATCGCATCCGCAAGCGCATCCTCGATACAGAAGATCGCGGCAAGCAGGTCAAGAAAGCCAAAGAGCTAATGGAAGAAGCATAGGTAACAAAAAAGTCTCGGAGAATTCCGAGACTTTTTTGTTCTCAACAAGTCAACTTCCCGACAATGACATTGACGGTTCCCCCAGGACCATACACCTGCAAGTAATATTCTATGCTCTCACCTGTGTCCATGGCAATGACCTCCGAGTAGTCTGTAGAATTGGCAGGGAGTTCTGCGACTGCCTCGCCATTGCGGAGAACGCGATAGCCTGTTTCATTGGTTGCCCGGTCGGTCCATTCGATGGTAATGGTCATCTGTCCTGCACTGCAGAAGTATTCCCAGTTCTGGAGTGACGGTGCCTGTGGTGGTGCGAGCGTTGCTGTCGCGGGCGGTGTGACCGAGGGGACGGCCCAATAACTTCCGCTCACTTCCACATATTCACCCCACAGCCAGCATGATCCGCTCCCACTTTCAGCAGATTTCACGAGCCAGTAATTCGTTGGATCGTATCGTCCAAGAATCTGAAGTTGCTTATTTTCCAGATACGTGAACACTACCTGGTAATCCTGCCCGGGTCCTTCGCGACAATTCGTTGATTCCAAAACAGTTAGCATTGGCGTGGAGAAGGTGGGTGTGATGGTTTGTGTCAGTGCTCTTGTCGCGGTTTGGGATGCAATCGCAGTAAACGATGGTCTTGCGGTGATTGTTACATCGCTGTCATTTGGAGTCTGTGCCTGCAAGGTGGCCGCGATGGCGGTTGCTGCCTGGTCGTTCACCGAAAGAGTTGGCGCAATACCAGGTATATTGCAGGCTAGCATCGCAAACACCAGACTGACTCCTGCAAGGAATTTAGCTTTTGATTTCATGGGGTTTGAGAATAGAATCTCTCCTGTCCATAATTGTATCACCCATGAAATAACTGAATAAAAACAGCCCGCCCTCCTGGGAGCGCGGGCTGTTTTGTAAGAAAGATGTTACTCGGTTACCAGATCATGATCATGGTTATGTAGACCGCTATCGGCAGATGTGCCGGTAGTTCCTGTGCCACCACTGAGCGGCGGAAAATTGCCTTTGCCTCTGACCGCATTGATATCTGATGTGTTCATCGCATATTGCAGCGTGGCAAATGCGACCGCATCTGCATTGACATCCAATGCATAATCGTTATTGTTGGCATACGTGTCACATGACTGGTGATAGCAGGGATCATAGGAAATACCAGCAGTACCGCCCCAAAGCACTGCTTCTTCTGCTGTCTTGATGCCTTCTGCGCCAGTGAAGAGACCACCCGATGGAATGCCTGCTGCAATGAACGGACCGTAATCAGAGCGTCCCGAGAAATCGGTGCCCTTGAATGGAATCCCTCTCATGCTGAAGTAGCTCTCAAAGGTCTTTTCAATCTCAGCCGAACCGGCAGGACCAGCGCCGTTACCGACCGCATCTGAATCATCTCCATCGTAAATAAAGAAGACATGGTTGGGTGAACCGATCATGTCAAAGTTCAGATAGAGCGTGATCTTTGCCAGCTCGTCCGCGCTTAGATTATTGACATAATAGGTCGAGCCTACCAGGTTGGATTCTTCCGCGCCCCAGAGTGCAAAGCGTAGCTTGTTGCGAGGCGTGACCTTAGACATCTGTTGTGCTACTTCAAGGATGGCTGCTGACCCCGAACCATTATCATTGATACCAGGTCCTGCATTGACCGAATCAAGATGCGCTCCGACCATGACAACGTTATTGGGATCGCCACCGACCGATTCCGCAAATATATTGTAGGTGGTCGCTATGCCGCGCAGGGTTTCCGTCTTCACCCGCAGAACGAGTCCTGGTGTGGCTGCCAGTTGCTGACCTAATGCCTGTGTAATCCCTACTGCAGGAATATCGAGGGTGAAGGTGTTCCCAAGAGTGCCATTGAGGGGACCGGCAATATTGTTATAGATCACCACGGCAGATGCTCCCGCGTCATACGCGTTCGTTGTCTTTAATGCGAACGTACAGGCTATCGGAAAACCTGCAGGCGCACCGCGACTGATCAAGGCAATGTTCCCGGCCGGGAATCCGGCAAAGTCAGAAGCGTTGCAACCTCGGAAATCACCGCTCGGAACGCTTACCGCTGCGGTTACGTCACCGCTGCCTGAGTACGTCATGATGTTGTGAGGCAGGGCACCACCCAGAGGCGCTACCTGCTCAAGGATGGAGGGGGAGAGCGAAACAAATGTCTGGAATTGGAAGGGTTGAACAGTTACGTTATAACCCGCCTGGGTGAAGACCTGTTCTGCATATTCGACTGATAGGTCAAAGCCAGGAGAGCCCGAAACACGCGTGTGACCATTGGCATCCGCAATTGCCTGTAAGGCGGCCTGGTGCTCACGTACTCCCTCCAGCGTCACGCATTCTAAAAGTTTATTGAAGTTATTGTTTACCCTGGAATCACAGGCTTCCGAACCTGCCGAGGCAGTGGAAGCAAATGCCATGGTTGCTGCAAGAATAGACAAAATCGTAACGAGCCGAATCGCTTTGCTAAGCATGATTATCTCCTCAGTCATTAATAAAGTTGGTATCTCGTTGACGTTTGCAATGATGTTCATGATCTATTGGCAGCCACGTTTGTATTTGTTTTTGCACCTCCTTTGAGAAAAAAACTACCGAAGACATATCTTTGGCAGTCTGGCAATCCCACCTCGCGGGACCCATGACTTTGCGTCCCCGCTTCGCAACGGGTTTGCCTGTTCGACTTCAATGAAAACTGGATTTGTTTTGTCCTAATTATAGTGATAGACGAGGCACAATTCAAGCACCAATGGGTTACAGCTCGGTTCCAACTCAGCCGAGACCTGTTCCGTTAAATCCGCATTCTTTCACTTCAGTTTTTTGTGTGCCCGACCACCGATGCGGAAGAATTGCAGTCTGCCCTTCTCATCGCGGAAGAATTCTCCGAGCGCATCCTTATAGGGTTCATCAAGACCGATCACCCTGTCTTTTGCATGGAACGAAAAGCGCATCGGCGGCATGGCGGGACCTGGAAGACTATCAGGTGTGGGGAAGCCGCCCAGCGGAATGTGGTGATACACAAGATGCAGCCCTTTGAGTTTTAGGTCAAAACATTCGGTACCAATTTGATAACGCCCGGCGTACTCATGTAATTCCTCTTTTGACACTTCAATTGGCTCGGGCAATGTTGCTTTCGCATTGAAATACAGTTCCATCACTTTGGAAAAAACACCCGCTGTGATAATGCCACCATCGTCACTATTGGTCAGGATCGCGCAGGCAAAATCCTTCTCCGGGACGAAGAAAAAATACGCCTGTTGACCATTCGTCGCGCCACCATGAGCATAGGCTGTGACATCACCTACTTTGCGGATGAACCATGTAATGCCCATCATGCCGCGCCCACCTGTATCGGCTTGCGGAACACGCATGGCTTGCAGGCTTTTGCCTGAGATCAGGCCCTTCTTCCCGTTACTCATATGGAAGCGTGCATATTTCAACAGGTCGCGAACAGTACTCACGACTCCGCCGACGCCGTTGCCTGCTCTCCCAATCGCCCAGGGCCGCGCTACCTTAAGCTGCTTCTTTTCCATGTAATGCCCAATGACAAAACGATGTGTAAATAGAATATCACTGGGATAAAAGAAGGTCATATCCAGCCCAAGCGGATCGAGCAGCATTTCGTGCATCGCCTGTTCATAGGGTTTCTTTGTCACCACTTCGATAATGCGTGACGCGACATTGAAACCGGTATTGTTGTAAGACCAGATCGTTCCCAACGGCTGGACCTGTGGCAGCTTCGCAATATCTTTGACCATCCTGTCGAGCGCGTCGTCGCCGTCGCCGAAGCTATTGAAGTAATCACCGACCCAGCCGCCCATGTGGGTAAGCAAATGTCGCACCGTGACCTGCTCACTGACTTGCTTGTCTTTGACCCGGAAGTCCTTGATATATTTTCGGACCGGCGCATCGAGATTCACCTTACCTTGTTCGACGAGCATCATCATCAATGTGCCGGTATACGTTTTACTGATCGAGCCAGTTTGAAAGAGTGTATCCGCTGTCACGGGAAGCGGATGTTCCACGCTGGTGACGCCAAATCCCGCTGTGTATTCCTTGCCTTTATGCCAGATGCCAATCGAAACCCCCGGCACATGCAAGCGTTTCATTTCTGAAACGATCTTTTGCGCAACCTTCTTGAATTTTGGTTCCTTGATCTGTGATGTGGATAGATTCATGAGTAGTCTCCGTAAAAACGGCGAGCATCTCGCTCGCCGTCTTATTTATTCTCTGCCGCAATTATACGACTTCTTACTTTTTACTTCTTACTCGCCTGTCCCCTCCATCCACGTGGACATATACTCCGGCTTTTCCATTTCCATCGCATGCGTGGTGAGATGCAGCGGATAGAATGTGTCCACCATGACCGCCAGTTCCTGCGTCTCTGTTTTGCCGATGCTGGCTTCGGTCATTCCTGGCTGCGGACCATGTGCAAGTCCATAGGGGTGCATACTGATGTCACAGCGGTCAATGCCTTTGCGGGACATGAAATTGCCTTCGGCATAGTAAATGATCTCATCAGAATTCACATTCGAGTGGTTATAGGGCG
>Ga0190269_10000901_pt1 | contig 14698 bp, 7 predicted proteins | sample Popmic249IS_FD_133749 | JGI IMG/M metagenome (GOLD analysis project Ga0190269, IMG submission 133749) | Populus adjacent soil microbial communities from riparian zone of Blue River, Arizona, USA - 249 IS | ecosystem: Environmental > Terrestrial > Soil > Riparian zone | place: USA: Arizona...
CGGAAGTCCGCGCCCTCCTGGAAGCCACTGCCGGTCGTGAAGATGAACTGGTTCGACTGGTTGCGGTCGCTGTAGGCGTGCACCGCATTGCCGAACGTAAACGTCGCATTCGGCTCGAGCCACGGGTCCGCGTGCTTGTTGAAGCCATCCATCTGCACGAGCACGGACTCTGCGAACTTCGGCTGGAAGTTGTCAGGCACGCCGGTCGGGTGTGGAGTCGCATCGACGATCGGCCCGTCCATCGGCGTCTTGGCGCCGGTGGTGTCTGCGAACACGCGATAGGTAAACGCTTCATTTGCGGTGGTGGAAGCGCGGTAGAGCTCACGCCCATCGTCCGCTGCAAAGACGTAACGATAGGACTGGTTCTCGAACGTGGCCGGGTCCTTCGTGATGATCTCGACTTGGTAGGCAGCCAAGAGCTGCTCCCCTTCGGCGAACATCACCTGGCGTGTGGAAGCATCGACCACGCCGAGATGCCCTGCGGGCGTGCGCAGCTGGTACGAGAGGAAGTCGTGCTTGCGCGCGAGACTCTCTTGGATCGCTTCCAGCAGTAGCTCGGGACCGCCCGACGCGACATAGGCGCGGATCAGGGCGCGCTCACGCGATAGCTTGAACTCCGCCGAAGCAGGGACGCTCAGCCAGGATGGCGCGAGCCCGTTCGCAAGCGAGATGAGATTCTTGTTGCCGTCGAGCACGAGCTTGGCGCGCGCTTGGAAGACCGGAAGCCCGTGCACCTTCTGTGTGAACTGCACGATCGAGGCGCCCGCAGGCAGCTTGTGCTCGTTCTGCAGGACGAGCGTCGCGATCGCTTCTTCACTGAGCCCGAGCTCGTCGCGGTAGCGGAACAAATGCATGCGCGCCGCGTCCACCGCGCTCACACCTTCCGGCATGGGTTTGGTCATGCCAGCACCATCGAACGCGCGCAGCACACTGGCGTGGCCGAGATCCGCGAACGAGGTGGCGTGCGCAGGCGGTGCCGATTGCACGGCATCGAAGGCATCTGGATGACTGAGCCACGCGCTCGAGGCGAGCGCCTCGTCCGAGAGGCTGTCGTTCTTGGTGTGAAGCGAGCTCTCTGCTTCGCAGGCCTGCAGCGTTGCTGCAGTTGCTGCCACAAAGCCGAGCCTCACAACTCGGGTGACTCTGCTAGTTCTTCGACTTGCGTTGCCCATAGTTACGGCCTGCTTTTGTCGCACAAACCTGATCGGTTTTTGAGGGCTGGAGGCACTGTCTGAGCAAACTCAGACGTGTTGTCCTCAGATTGATGCGATGAGGAAACAGCGAGTCAGCACGTAAAAATGCTGCTTTTGCTGCACCATCGCTAAGCACAACCAAGCATAGTGATCCGCAGAGCCAAAGGCGGGTCAGCGGATAACGCAGCGCCGCGCGCGTAGTTGAAAGTCGCGCGCGAACTCGATGAGCATCGACATTTCTTGCGAACGCATCGCACGACTGCGACAGGGGTTTCGCACCCAGCATCGGCGGGCGCCGGCAGTGTCCGAGGACGTGGCTTCTGCGCACATGTGTGCAACTGGCACCGTTCCGACACAGTTGCCGGGCCCGCGACCACCACCTCCTCGGCGGTGGCGTAGCTCGCGCCGCCCAGCCGCTTCGCCGCCCTCGGCTGCAGTGTGCGCATGCGTAGCAGGCGCACACCGACAAAGCGTTGCGGCACAGTAATGGGCGATCGCATACACTTACTAACAGGATGCACGCCGCGGTTTTCGGAGCTCGATGACGAAAGCAAGTGCATCGGTCCCAGCGCCGCAAGCCGGCCTCACCCATAGCCGCTATGAGCTGCAGGAGCAGCTGGGCCGTGGTGGCATGGCCAACGTGTACCGCGCGCTCGATCGCGTCAGTGGCAAGGTCGTCGCGCTGAAGCTGGTGTCTACCCGCATCGACCGGGAACGCACCGTGCTGACCACGCTCTTCGAGCGCGAGTACCACACGCTGATGCAGCTGCGGCACCCGCACGTCATCGACGTGTACGACTACGGCGTGTTCGCGGATGGCACGCCGTTTTACACCATGGAGCTGCTCGATGGCGGCGACGTGCGCGCGCGCGCCCCGATTCCCTGGCGCGAGGCGTGCGGCTTGTTCTTCGAGGTTTGCTCGTCACTCGCGCTCTTGCACTCGCGGCGCCTCTTGCATCGCGACATCAGCCCACCGAACGTGCGCTGCACCTCGGACGGGCATGCCAAGCTGATCGACTTTGGCGCGATGACAGTGATGAGCGCGGGCGGCGCGGACGTAGTGGGCACGCCTGCCTTTGTCGCGCCAGAGACGCTGCACCGCTTGACGCTGGACGCGCGCACCGACCTGTATTCACTCGGCGCCACGCTCTACTACGCGCTGACCGGCAACATTCCCTACCCTGCGCGCACGTTCGCCGAGGTCATGGAAGCTTGGAGCGGCAAGGTGCGCGCGCCTTCGTCTCTGGTCACTGACATTCCACCGGCGCTGGACGATCTGGTGCTGTCGCTGATCAGCGTCGAGCCCGCGCTGCGACCGCAGAGCGCGTTCGATGTCATGCAGCTCTTGGCGGCGATCGCCGAGCTGCAGCCCGAAGAATCCGAAGCCGTGCCGCGCGCTTATCTGTCGACGCCAGCGCTGATCGGGCGCGAGGGTGCGCTCGATGAGTTTCGGCACAACCTGCTCGCGTCGCGACTGTCGCGCGGACGTGCGCTCTTGCTCAAAGGTCCGCCGGGCGTCGGGCGGTCGCGCATGCTCGATGCGTGCAGCCTCGAGGCGAAGACGCTCGGCTTCACCGTGCTGCGCGCACAGGCGACCGGCGCACACTTGCCGTTTGCGACTGTCCAGAGCTTGGCGAGCCAGGTGCTGGAAGCGCTGCCAGAGGATCAGCAGGCGCCACCTGACTTCAGCGCTGACACGCAGGATGGCGAGGGCGTGCAGCGTGAGGCCGCACGGTTCTTCTGGAACAAGAGCGCGCAGAAGCCGCTGTTGTTCGCCGTCGACGACGTGCACGCGATCGATCCGCGCTCGGCGGCCGTGCTCGCGAGCCTGCTCGACAAGGCTGCACGCGGCCGCGTGTTCGTGATCATGAGCGCGGACGGCGATGCGCCGGAGAGCCCCGGCTTCAGCGTGCTCGCGCGTCGCTGCAGCACGCTGGACGTCGAGCCGCTCACGAAGAAGCAGACCCGTGCGCTGTTTTCATCGGTGTTCGGCGACGTCGCGAACCTCGACCTGCTCGCGCAGGAAGTGTACGCGGTTTCTGGTGGCGTCCCGCGCGTGTGCATGGACATCGCGCAGCACCTCGTCGACCGCGGGTTGATCCGGTACGCATCAGGCAGCTGGACCCTGCCCAGCAAGTTGTCCACGACCGATCTTCCGCAGAGCGCTGCAGAAGCAGCGTATGCGCGAGTCGCGTTGCTCTCGGAGCGGGCGCGCTTTCTCGCCCAGGCGCTGGCCCTCTCGTTCACGGAGCGCTTATCCGACCAACAATGCAGGCTGCTGCTGCCGGCTGCGGATCGCGCTGAGGTCGACGCGGCGCTGAGTGAGCTGGTCGCGAGCACCGTCGTGCTGCGCCAAGGCTCCGAGTACGCGCTGCCCAACCGCCTGTGGACCGACGCCCTCACGCGTTTTCTGTCGGAGACCGAAGCGCGAGATCGCCAGCGCGCGCTCGCCGAGCTGTACCGCGAGCGCAACCGCGTGGCGTTCATCTACCACGCGTTTGCAGGCGAGCTCGATTCCGAGGGGCTCGATGCGCTGGCGGCGCTCAACGCGGGCTACGCGCAAAAGCTCGATCTCGCGCAGATCTACGAGGACAACGTCCCCAAGATGATGGTCTGTTATCCGCGCGCGCTGGAGAGCGCAGCGCGCCTCGGCAAGAGCCCGCGCTTCGTGAATGAGCTGCTGCGCTGGCGCTTCGCAGGCGCGCTCATGGAGGACGCCAAGCTGCCGGATTCAGCGCACATCTGGTGCACGCAGTTGTGTCATGACGCAGGACTCGATCTATACCAGAACGACCCTGACACATCCGATGCGATGCAGCGGCTGTTCCGCGCGCTGCAAGGCGCCCAAGCGCGCTACCTGGCGACGCCGGAGGCCGAGCGCGTCTACACAGTCGAGGAAGCGATCAAGCTGCTCGCAGAGTACGTGGTGCTCGCCATCGGTCACAGTGGGCGCTCTCACGACTCCAAGCTCTTGCGCAGCCTGCCCGGGCTGCTGGAGCCGTATGTGCCGCTGTCTCCGATGCTCGATGCGATCTGGAACAATGCGGTTGCCACAGTGCTCGGCCAGGACGACGGGCTATACGACGTCGCGCGCGAACGCTGGATCGATGTGCTCAAGAAGCTCGATGCGCTCAAGAGCAGCGACATGCCCTACGTCGACGCCATCGCCAACGCGGTGTCATTTGGCATCGGTCTGATGGAAGCGCAGCTCGGCATGCCGTCTGCGACGAGCTGGGCCGAGCGCTTGGATCGCGATCCAACGCAGCGCGTAGCTGCACTGCAGCTGCGACGTGTCGTGCGGATGCAGCAGGGTGATGCGCGCGGCGCCGATCGCTTCCGTAGACAGGCGGAGCTCCTGTCGCTGTCGTCGCGTATGCCGCAGATGTTCAAGTCACTGCTCGCAGTGGAGCTGACGGCGTGTGCGAACGCGCGCGATCTCGCGGGCATCCAAGACGTGATCGAGCGCATGCGGCCGGTGGCGGCGCGCTTCGAGCACTGGCAGCCGAACCTGCTGTACGCCGAGGCATCGTTTCACCTCGTGCGTGGCGATTATCCTGCAGCAAAGGCCAAGTGCGACGAGTGCCTCGCGCTGACCGCACCCGATGCGCGCGGCATCTCGAGCAACACGATGATGTGGAACGCCGCGCACGTGTGCCTCGCCGAGGTGCTCCTCGCCACGAACCAGCCCAGCGAGGCGCGTGCGGTCGTGCTGCAGCTCAGCGCGCCACGCCCCGGCCAAAAGGCTCATCCACTGCGGCACGAGGCGGAGCGCGCGCTGGCGCTGTGTGAGGCGCGGCTCGGGGATGCTGCGGCTGTGCCGCGGATCGAGGCGTTGATCGCGAGCCAGCGCGCGCTCGGTGTGAGCGGGCTGCGGCTCGGGATCAGCTACGAGGCGCGCTGCCAGATCGCGATCTGGCAGCAAGACGCCGACGCGTTCGAGGAATACGCGGTGCTGACCGCACACGAATACCGCTACGGTGCGGATTCCGCGCTCGGCGCGCGCTACGATCGCATGATCAACGAGGCCCGCCGCCAAGGGCTGCAGACTACGGCCACTCTCGAACACTTCGCGACGGATGCCCAAGAGAGCACGCTCTTCACGAATGAGGTCCGCAGCTCGGTGAAGGGCAGCCTGAAGCCGGAGCAGACGACCAGCGGGCGATTGTCGGCCGCTCTGCAGCTGATCTGCGCTGCGCGACAAGTCTCAGAGGGTCAGCTGTACATGCGAGGCGACGAGGGCATGCAGCTGTTGGCATCGATGGGCAACGCACCTCCGATCACCGAGATCGGGCCGCTCGAGACCTTCTTGGATCGGGCGGAAGAGCGTGCGCGCCGGCTCGACGAGATGTCCACCGATGAGCTTGTCAGCAGCGCGAGCGGCGCGAAGACGACCGTTCAGGCCGGTAGTCTGGAGCTCGAGCTGCTCGCACTGTCTGCGATCGTCGACGGCAATCATCACTTCATCGGCGTCATCGCGGTGCCGATCCCGGAGAGCGGGGTACATGAGCCGCGGGAGCGCCAGCTACTGGGCTCGATCGCCGCGCAGCTGATCTCGCAGCGCAAGAGAACCCTAGCGCCAAAGCGCTGAACGCTCGCAGCGGTTCGAGAGCACGCCGAGGCCTGCGATCTCCGAGCGAATCACATCGCCCGGCTTCAGATAAACGCGCGGATTGCGTGTAGAGCCGACACCCGCCGGCGTGCCCGTGAAGATCAGATCCCCAGGCAAGAGCGTGCAGCGCGCCGAAAGATAAGAGATCAGCGGAGCGACACCGAACACCATGTCGCGCGTGTTGCCGGTCTGCATGCGCTCACCATTGACGTCGCAGAACATGTCGAGCTGCGAAGGATCGACCGCGTCGCTCGACACGAGCCACGGGCCGATCGGGCCGAAGCCGGGAGCAGATTTCCCGAGCGAAAACTGCGGCGGCACGTCGCTGAACTGCAGGCGACGATCGCTGATGTCCTGCCCGACAGTGTACCCCGCGACGAAGCTGAGCGCGTCCGCCGTGGACACCGCGTTCGCCATGCGACCGATCACCACGACCAGCTCGATCTCCCAGTCCACCGAGTCCGAAGTGAGCGCGACGCTCGCCTCGGCCCCACTCACGCAGCTCGGAAACTTCGTGAACACCATCGGCTTCTTCGGCTCAGGCAGGTTCGCTTCCAGCGCGTGGTCGCGGTAGTTCAAGCCGATGCCAAACACCTGCCGCGGCCGCGGCACGCACGGCCCGAGCGCAGCACGCTGCAGCGGCGCATCGTCCGGCTGAATGGCCACGCGCTTTGCCCAAGCGGCGAATGCATCCCAACGCTCTAGCGCATTCATCACATCGCTCGAAAATCGCCCGCCGATCGACGCTCCACATCGATCACGCACCCTTCGACATGCAGGCTCGCCCGCCCATCCACATTACAAAGCTCAAACCGACCCATGGTTGCCTCCGCGCGCCGACAGAGGTAACACACTCAGCGCGGCGCTGCCGGCTTGGTCGATGGTGAGGAGCGCCCTTGCGGTCGTTTCGGCCTCTGCTGGCGTGAGCGGGACCTGGGCGCGGGTGGCGCAGTCGTAGAGCTTTTCGATCAGGCGCTCGTCGCCGAGTGGATGGTCGGGGTGCCCGAGGGGGCGCTCGATGCGTGTGCTGAAGGTTTCGCCGCTGCGGAGCTGGAGCTGCAAGCTGCCGCTCGTAGCTTCAGCCATGCCAGCTGTCTCGTCGACATGGTAGCTGACACGTTGGGCAACAGGCTGGTTGAGCGCAGCGGGCATGAAGTCGTCGAGCGTGACTTCGCTACGCGAGAGCGCCACCGCGACGCAGAATGGAATGCTGAACTTGGCGTCGATCGCAGTTTGCGGCGCTTGTTTCTGCGCGAGCGGCTCGGCCAGCATGCGGTTGAGCGGCGCGCCGTACGCGACGATCGCTGAGATGTCTTGCGGTTCGATCGCATGCTGCCGCTTCAGCTGCAGTGCGGCCTCGATGTACGCGTGGGTGCCACGGCAACTGGGCCATGGCTTGAAGCTCACGCGCTCGCCCAGAAACTGTTTGCCGAGGTCATCGAGCAGGCGAGCCTCGTCGCAGCGGCTACGCGCGTGCGCCGCGTAGAAGCCGTGCTCACCTTCGAACGCCGCCTCGAAGCCGCGCACGCCGAGCGCGGCCAAGCGCGCGCTCTGCAGACCTACTTGGGCGGCGAACGCGTCTCGCACGGCGCGTAGCGACGACAGCGGGTCTCGCTTGAATTGCGAGCTACACATGGCTTGCGACAACGTGAGGCCCCACGTGGCCACGATCTTGTCTTCGTCGAAGCCGAGCAGCTTCGCTGCACACGCGGCCGCGCCGAATGCGCCAAGAATGGGCGGCGTGTAGAAGCCGTAGCGGTCCGGGTTGTCGCGCAGCCCGAGCGCGAGCCTGCAGGTGATGTCACTCGCCGCTGCGAGCGCAGTCACGAGCGCGCGCCCGGAGATCGAAGCATCTGCGTCAGCCAGCGCGAGCGCGACAGGTACGCTCGCGGCGTTGGGATGCGCAGGCGTGCCATCGTACGCATCTTCGTAGTCCAGCGCATGGGCGAGCGCACCGTTCGCGAATGCAGCCATGAGCGGCGAGCTCGTGACGTCAGTCCCGAGAATCCGACACGGGCCCGCCGACTCGCGCGCGAGCGCGATGAACGGCGCACACGCCGGCTCCAAGCCACTCGCCCCGAGCGACACTGCGACTGCATCGAGGAGCGAGCGCTTGGCCGCGTGCAGCGCAGCAGCGGGAATGTTTTCATAGGAGAGGCCCGCGAGATGGCGCGCCAGGATGCGTGTGATCTCTGCCATGCGCGCTCAGGTGGGCGTGGCAGTGATCGCGCGTCGCGCATCGACGATCGGGCCGAGCGAGAGCAGCGTGATCGCCGCTACGAGCAGCAGCGCACCGAACAGCTCACCCGCCGTCGGCGGCTTGTGCCCGAAGAACAGCGACAGCACAAACGTGCCGATCACACCCGCCAGGATGCTGGCCGAGCGCTCCATGGGCACGCAGAACGAGTTCTCACGCTTGTCGAGCAAGATCACCACCGAGAAGATCGAGACGACAAACAGTAAGATCGAGAGCACACTGATCGCAGCGAGCTGCGAGCTCGTCCAGACCTGCACGAAGCCGAAGCTCAGCTGTTGGCCCGCTTTACCATCGCCGAGCCCGGACAAACACGCGAGGAACAAGACCGCGAGGGGAATACCGACGAGCTTCTCCTCAACGAAGTACATCTGGATGCTCTCGCTCGTGCCGGTCTTGGCGATGCGCGTCATCACCCACAGCCGCACGAAGTAGCCCAGCGTGTAGAGCGCGAGCGTGATCCAAGCGAGCAGCGGGAGCTGAAAGCCGCGACGCTCTCCGACGGTCACGAGCATCGCCACGGCGACGAGCACGAGCGCGACCCACGAGTACCAGCGCACTTTGCGTCGGCCCAGCAGATCCACGAGCGGTGCGATCAACAGCAGATCACCGCGCATGAGGAGCTGCATGAACGGAATGCTTACGCCCTCGAACGTAAATGAAAGTGGAACGGTGAACAGGATGAGCGCAGTGCCAGCGCCTGACAGCGCTGTCCAGCGTGTCGGGCGCGGCAGCTGCCGGCCCATGAGGCGCGTCGTGTGCGCCGAGCGCCACCAGCCGGCGCGCCAGACGAAGACATACGTCCACACCGCGCTCAGGATCAGCGAAGCGGGCAAGATCTCGAGCCCGGTGAGCGGACGCTGCAGCTCGGCTGCAGGTGTGGTGGCGAGCAAGCGCGTGATCGCGATGTACGGGACATAACTCACCATGTACAACAAGCTGACGAGCCACAGCGGCATGCGCGCGAGATATCTCATGGCAAGATCAACACTTGGTCGCCAGCGACCTCGTAGCGAACATGTAAGTGCTGGCTGTCAGAGATGCGCTGCATGTACGAGACGATCTGCTGAAAACGCGGGTCACTCGGCGAAACTAGCTCGGGCTGTGCTTGACGATTGATGTAACAGGGCCAAAACGCGGCTTGGATCTCGCCGCTCTTGCACAGGCGCATGCTGACGATCATGGTCATGCGCGACTCGGGCGGGAAGTTGTACAGGCTGTCGAAGTCGGGCACCCACTCGGGATGCAGCACCTGGATCTCCTTGAAGCCTTTGCTCTCCGCATGCGCTTTGTCCATGCGCAGATCCATCGCGAAGTTGCCGAGGCAGTAGAAGATCGGTTTGCCTCGGTAGACCTCCGCGCCCTTCAAGATGTGCGCATGGTGTCCGAGGATCTCGTCCGCACCGGCATCGATGGCCGCGTGACCCACCTCGCGCTGATAGTCCGCGAGCACCGCAGGCACGAAGTGAATGCCCCAGTGGAGTGAGACGATCACGCGGTCGACCTCACGCTTCAGCGCGCCGATGTCTGCGCGTAGCGCCTGCAAATCGCCGCGCTCTGCGTAGGTGTGAATACGCGGCGGCGTGCCAGGCTGGTCGGGCTCGATCGGCTCGTACAGCGTGTGCGCCCGCATCGGCGCACAGCCAGGTCGATGGGCCTCTGCCCAGTAGTGAGAGGGCAAAATCGAGGAATACGCGAGAAAGCCCACGCGCACGCCCTGGCTTTCGACGATCACCGGTCGGCGTGCTTCTGCGATGTCCTTGCCGACACCGACCACCTCGAGCTGCGCGGCGCGCAGATGATCGATCGTGTCGAACAAACCATCCGGACCCCAGTCGAGGCAGTGATTGCCCGCGAACGACACCACGGAAAAGCCCGCATCGGCCAGCGCTGCCGCAGTGCTCGCACGCGCGCGATGCGTGTGCCGCACTTGCGGCAGGCGCGCTCCGCGCTCGGTGAGGTTCACCTCGAGCTGACAAAACGCGATGTCAGCTTCGCGCAGCTTGCCCCGCGTGAGCGCAAAGCACTCGCGCGGATCTTCGCGATCCGGCGCGATGTCGCCGACGGCGAACAACATGGGGCCGCGCGCGCTCATGCCGGCTCGAAGCTGAGCGGCACGCGCAGCGCGCCGATCTCAGGACAACGCGTGGGCACGATCGGACCAGCAAGCGCGAAGCTCCGGGTGCGGGCGAGCAGCTCCTCGAGCGCGATCCGCAGCTGAAGGCGGCCGAGCGGCGCGCCGGGGCAGGCGTGCGGTCCGCGCCCGAACGCGATGTGGTCCGACAGGTTCGGACGATCCAGCTGAAACTGATCGGCGTTCGGGAACTTGGCTTCATCGCGGTTGGCCGAGGCGTACACGATGGCGATCGGCTCGTTCGGCTGGATCGTGCGCCCGCCCAGCTCGACCTCGCGTGTGGCTGTGCGCGCGAAGCCGCGGTACGGCGTGTACAGACGCAGGAACTCTTCGAGCGCACGCGGCAGGATCTCTGGCTCGGCACGCAGACGCGCCTGGAGCGCAGGGTCGCGCGCAAGGTGCACACAGATCGAGCCGATCAACACGGTGGGCGCGATGATGCCCACCACCAGCACCTGACGGATGCAGCCGATCAGCAGGTCCTCCGGCAGTGGCTCCCCGTTGCTACGCGCAGCGAGCAGGGCGGAGGTAGGATCGATCGCTGGGTCGAGCGGCTCCAGCCTGCGGCGCGCGATCAGCTCGCGCGCCACTTCGTAGAGCTCCAAGCTTGTGCTCTTCACCACATCGTCCAGGTTCGACTGCACCGCGATGTTGAACGCGCGTCCCACGGTCGCCAGCTTGGCAGCGTCGGCGTCGCGCAGGTTCATCCAATCGGCGAACACTCGGATCGGCAAATGGGTACCAAAGTCAGCGCAAATGTCACCATGACCTTGTGCGATCAGCGGGGTGAGCAGCTCGACGACACACTGACGGATCGAGCCTTCCAGTGCTGCCAAGCGATCCGCGCTAAACAGAGGATTGAGCGCGCGTCGGAACGGGGTGTGCTCTGGCGGATCGAAGTGCAGCGGGGGGCGGCGGCCGGTGAACGCGACCTTCGGCACAACATTCTGGACAGTTGTCGTAAAAGTTCGGAAGTCCGCGGCTGCGAGACACACGTCTTCGTAGCGCAGCAGCGCCCAGAAGCCGCCCCAGGCCGCGCTGTAAGCGACGGGACAACGCGCGCGGAGATCCGCATAGAGCTCGTATGTGGAGTCGAACGTCTCGGGTGCGAGCGCATCGAAGTCAGCGTCTGCAGGATCGCGTTGCAGTGCCATGTGCATGGACAAAGACACAAAACCTAGGACGTCGCAAGCGAGAAACTATGACACAACTACAACGAGAATCTGGCTAGATGTCAGAAGCACTGTAGCCACGAAAAGCTGATGACATCACACAGTCGTTGGTGGCAGTAATCGCGCGAACGCACGTCGTTCATCGAGAACGCGGTGCATATGGAGCGCGGGGTTTTATGCGGCGAGAAGCACGCTGTGTCGCGGCGTTGTCGGCTTTGTTGTGCACCCTGTTATGCGAGACAACACTCGCACAAGGCGATCCGGACGCAGGCATGACTGCACCAGCGCCCGACGCTGCGACGCCGCCAACAGCAGCAGAACCCCCCGAAGCTATCGAGCTCACAGACGAAGCGCCGCTGCCCGCGCGCGAAACACCTCTAGAGCCCGAGTCGTCAGGTGGGCTGAGCGAGATCGTCGTGACTGCGCAGCGGCGCAGCACCAACCTGCAACAAACACCGATCTCGATCACCGCACTCACGAGCGAAGCATTGCGCGAGCGCAGCGCGAACGACGTGAGCGGCGTCACCGACTCGACACCGAACGTGCAGCTCGTCACCTCGAGCCAAGCAAGCGGCGGCTCGAACTTCGCGCAGCTCTTCATCCGCGGCGTAGGGCAGACTGACTTTTACATCACGAAAGATCCGGCGGTCGGCTTGTATGTCGACGGGGTCTACCTCGCACGTGCACCGGGTGCGCTCTTGCAGCTGCTCGATGTCGAGCGCGTCGAAGTGCTGCGCGGACCGCAAGGCACACTGTTCGGCAAGAACACGGCGGGCGGCGCGCTCAGCATCATCACCAAGCGTCCAGAAGGTGAGTTTTCCGGCGTCGCAGAGCTGCAGGCGGGCAACTACGGGCGACGCAATGTCGCAGGCTCGTTCGAGGTGCCGCTGATCCAGGACCGCTTGTTTTTGCGCGCCACCGGTCTTTCGCAACATCAGGATGGTTACTACGAGCGGCTACAGGCAGGGCCTATCGACAACCGGACAGCCGATGGCAACAGCATCAATGCGCATTCGGGGCGGCTCACCTTGCGTTGGACACCCGTCAGTAACCTTGACATCTCACTGTCAGCCGACGGCACACTGCAGCGCCAGACTGCGACTGACTATCAAGCGATCAGCATCGTAGACGACCCGCCCAACATTCGGCTCTACAATCAGGTGGTGCTCGCACCGCGCGGGGCGATGTACGGTCGCGGCTTCGTCGCGCCGCGGCCCTGGACCACGTATTCGACGACGCCTTCGTACAACAACACGGATGTCTGGGGCAGCTCCGGCACGATCAGCTGGGATCTCGGCCCCGTGCAGCTCAAGTCGATCAGCGCATATCGATCGCTGCGCGCCGCGGCACGGACGGACGCGGACGGAACGCCGTTCGACATCGTCGCCTCCGACGGCGTCGTGATCACGCAGCATCAGATCAGCCAAGAGTTTCAGGTGACCGGCAACGCGTTCGATCGCCGCTTCGCGTACGTGCTCGGGCTCTGGTACTTCCAAGAAAACGCCGAGGATCGCCAGTCCTCGCGCCAGCTCGTGGGTCTGTTCGAGGCGCTGGAGGCCGCGCCCGAGCGCTCGATCGCAGGCCCAGGCGTGATGGCAGACGCTTGCCCTGGCGACGGCACGCAGATGATGTGCCTCGGCGGCATGGGCAACCCTGCGAACGCGCGCTTCGATCTGTCGCGCAACTTCTTGCGAACCCTGCGCGGACGCAGCTATGCGGCGTTCGGTCAAGGCACGTTCAAGATCACGGAAGCGTTCAGCATCACGGGGGGCGTGCGCATCAGCCGCGAAGAAAAGGCTTTCACGTTCGAAGAGACGCGCCCGCTCCAGAACAATGAGTCGGCTTTCGGCGAGCTCGAGGTGAGCCCGTCGTGGAATGTGTTTACGCCGCGCGTGGGCGCCGAATATCGCTTCACGCCAGCGCTCATGGCGTACGCATCGTACGCGTGGGGCTTCAAGGCGGGCGGTATCACAGGCCGCCCTACACGCGCCGATCTGTTTCGCGCGTTCGATCCGGAGCGCTTGATCACCTACGAGCTGGGTGGCAAGAGCGAGTGGTTCGATCACAAGCTGCGGCTCAACCTCGCGGCGTTCTTCAGCCAGTACCGCGATATCCAGATCACCACCAACACGACCGACGCGCAGGGCATGTTCGTGCGGCTCGAGCAGAACGCCGGCAACGGCACGATCAAAGGCTTCGAAGCAGAAGCGACGTTCGCGCCGGTGCGCGCGCTCAATGTCTCTGCAGCTGTCGGCTACACGGACTTCGAGTTCAGCTCGCTGTTACCGCAGAGCGGGCCCGCGGGCATGGCGTCGATCACACTCGACAGTCAGCTGCCCTACACGCCGAAGCTGACAGCGGCATTCTCCGCCTCGTACCGCTTCGATCTGGGCTCGGGTGGCTTCATCACGCCGCGCGTCGATCTCGACTACTCCAGCGGATATTTCGTGGACATTCCCAACACCCAGGCCATCGCGCAGGGGCGTTTCGCCCTGGTCAACGCGCGCATCGCGTATGCGCCCCGCTCGCTGAAGTGGGAGGCCTACGTGGCTTCGACCAACCTCGCAAACGCCGCGATCGTGGGCTCGGGCGTGTACGGCGTGTCGAACGGCAGCCAGGTCGTGAGCTATAGGCCGCCGCGGATGATCTTCGCCGGCGCACGCTTCAACTTCGACTGACGCATCTGCCATGAGCATGTGGGGCCGGCGCCGGCTATGCTCGGCGCTGCCATGAGCCCTGCCACATGCTGACCGGTAACAAGTGGATCACGTTTGCGATCGTCGCGACGGGCGTGTTCATGGCCACGCTCGACAGCTCGGTCGTCAACGTGAGCCTGCCCGCGATCGCCCATCACTTCGGGGTGCCGCTAGGAGCGGCAGTCGAATGGATCGTGCTCGCGTACCTGGTCACAGTCGCCGCGCTGCTGCTCAGCATCGGGCGGCTGGCGGATCTCTTGGGTCGCAAGACGATCTGGCTGACCGGCCTCGGCGTCTTTACGGTCGCATCGCTCGCGTGTGGTGCGGCGCCGAGCCTGCGCGCATTGATCGCCGCGCGCGCGCTCCAGGGCGTCGGTGGTGCGTGCATGATGGCGATCAGCCCGGCGATGCTGACCTCGGCGTTTCCACCCGAGCAGCGCGGCCGCGCGATCGGCCTGAACGCGGTGACGGTGGGGCTCGGCATCAGCACCGGCCCGACGCTGGGCGGCTTGATCACCGAGCACAGCTCGTTTCGCTACATCTTCCTGCTCAACCTGCCGATCGGGATCTTGGGCTGGATCGCCGCATACACGTTGCTCCCGAAAGAGCCGCGGCCCGAGCGGAGAGCGGTGCACTTCGA
>Ga0190269_10000902_pt1 | contig 14696 bp, 11 predicted proteins | sample Popmic249IS_FD_133749 | JGI IMG/M metagenome (GOLD analysis project Ga0190269, IMG submission 133749) | Populus adjacent soil microbial communities from riparian zone of Blue River, Arizona, USA - 249 IS | ecosystem: Environmental > Terrestrial > Soil > Riparian zone | place: USA: Arizona...
AACCGCAGCACCCGCGAATGCAACCGCAGCACCCGCGAATGCAAACCCAACGCACGCTGCCACGAACACAGCACCCGCGATCGGAGCGGCAACATCTGTGACCGCGAGCGCAGCACCCGCGACTGCAACCACGACGCCTACTGCGCTTGCCAAGTCATCAGCTGCGCCGGACGAGCCCAGCTTACGCGTGGCTCGCGTGCCGCCGTCAGCGGCAGGTGGTCCGCCTCGGCCGCCAGTGGCTCCCCGCGCGGCGGCGGACGCCTTGGCTGCAGGCGACATTCCCGCAGCGGCCGCTCTCTACGCACGCCTTGCCGAGCAACAGCCGAGCAACAAAGCCTACGACATGGCAGCCCGCATCCTGCGCGAGCGTGCAGCGAAGGGCCCGCGATGAGCTGCCCACGCGCGCGTCTCCATGCCGCGCAGAGCGCGTTCCGACCCGCTGCCCCTCGGAGCGGCAGCGTGCATGACGGCGCTCCCGCAATCTGCCGACGAGGCGTTGTACGCAGCGTGATCCCGCCGACCTCTGCAACCAGCACCAGCAACCGGCGGTTGCACTGCCGCTGTCAGCTGCGCGCAGAGCGCGCGATTCCGCGCTGCTGTGCTCGGCATGCAGCTTGCTCTACCACCGCACATATGGGCCGAACACGACACAGGCGCGAGCGCACGCACGGTGCGACGCTGGTCGAAGTGCTGATCACGATAGCGATCATCGCGCTCGGCGGGATCGCCGCGATGCGCACGGTCGCGAACGCGATCGGTAGCAAGGCCACGCAGACCGGCGAAGCCATCGCCACCTTGAGCCCGTTCGGCGCGCAGCCAGGAGCTGCAACACCACCCGCAACTGGCGTCGCGCCCCAGGTCCCGCCCGTCCCCACCCCGCCTGTGATCGTAGAGGTCGAGCCGGACGATGACGACGGCTTCGACCTTCCGTTCGGCATCCCCACACCTCCGATCGTCCCGATGAGCAAAGAGGCAGCGTTTCATGCCATCAAAGCAGGCGATCGCACGCAGGGACACAACCTGCTCGACACGCCCTTCGAAGACGAGATGCTCCGTCGCTGGCTCGAAGGCAGTGGCGACACTTACGAGCTCACACCCGATGAGCTCGCGCTGATACAAAACTCTCCGAAAGCACAAGAGTACGGCGACTGGGTGCGACAGAACGGTCGCAACCTCGGCGATGGTGAGGTCGTAAAACCGGGCTTCGACGATGGCGCAACCAGCGTCGAGCGCGTGATCCTCGAAGACGGTCGCGTCGGCTATCGCGTGTCAGGGACTTTCAATGACGACAACACTGCGCCAGGAGATCCGCTCGACGGTGCGTTTGGCAAAGCCAATGTGTATTACGATGAGAATGGCAACGTAGTCGGCATCACCGATACCTACGACTTTTCGAACGCCGGCGCGGCCGTCAAGGCGGTCAACGCGATGGGAGCCGCAGCGGGCGCTAAGAACTTTGCGGTGCGCGGCGGTGTGATCGCGCGCGATCCGCGTCCGGAAGAGGTCACAGCTCCCGACGGCCCCACGGTGCAAGACGACATCGCCGGTGAGATGGTAGAGGAAGGCGGCGAGCGTTTGGGCCCAATCATCGACAGGGCTGAAGACATCGTGGACCCGCTGCTACCAGGAGGCGATGTGAGCCCCCCGGACATCTTCGGACCGTTCCTGCCGTAAGCACAAAAAGGACTGCGCGGCTATCGACGACTACGGCCGCGCCTTTGTCACGTGGGCAGAGGCTGACGACTTGTGGGTCAGCCTGTAAGCGTGATCCACGTTCTTGCGTTCTCCGCGGCGGAACGCCTCCCATAACTTCGCGTACTTCTGACCGGCGCTCACGAGCTCGTCGTGAGCTCCTGTCTCGACGACCTTACCGTTCTCCAGGACCACGATGCGATCGGCGTGGCGAGCCGTCTGCAAGCGATGTGCGATCAGCAAAGTGGTGCGTCCGCGCGCGACTCGGCGCATCGCGCGCTGCACTTCGGCTTCTGTGTGCAGGTCGAGATTGGCCGTCGCCTCATCGAGGATCAGCACGACTGGGCGGATCAGCTCGGCGCGTGCGAGACACAAGAGCTGACGTTGGCCGGCGGAGAGCGAGCTGCCCGACGCAGACACTGGCGTCAAATACCCCTGCGGCAGCGAGCGAATGAAGTCGTGTGCACCGACGGCGCGCGCAGCACGTTCCACTTCGAGATCGGTCGCGCTCGGACGACCGTAGCGGATGTTGCTGAGCACAGTGCCCGAAAACAAAAACGCTTCTTGCGGCACGTACCCGAGCTGCTGTCGCAACGCAGCCGTCGCTAGCTGCGTGAGCGGGATGCCATCCATCGTGATGCGACCTCTCGTCGGATCATAGAAGCGCGCCGCGAGCTTCACGAGAGTGGACTTCCCCGCACCCGTGGTGCCGACCAGGCCGACCGTCTCGCCAGGTCGAACCGCGATGTCGATGCCGCGCACAGCTTCGGGCGTGCCCGGCGCATAGGCGAAGCGTACCCCCTCGAAGCGGATCTCACCGCGCAAACGCCCAGGATCGATCGCATGCGACGGCTCGGGCGTCGTGCTCTCCACCGCCAAGAGCTCGTGCACGCGATCGAGCGACACACGCGCCTGGATCCATTGATCGAACACCGCCGACAGCTGCTGCAGCGGCGAGAAGAACTGATCGAGATACAGCAGCGCAGCGATAAGCACGCCAGCTTCCAATAAACTCGCGCCGTGGCGGCTCGCGCCGATCCAAAGTGTCAGCACCTTCGCCAGCACCGAGACCAGCTGCAAAAACGGGAAGTACAGCGCCATCGCGAGCATCGACCCAAGCCGCGCTCGCCGATAGCTCGCGGACAACTCCGCAAAGCGCGCTTCACTCGCGTGCTGACGCGCGAACGCTTGCGTGACACGCAAGCCTGACAGGTCCTCCTGCAGGTAGCCGTACACCCGCGCGATGCGCTCGCGCGCACGCAAGTACGCGCGCGTCGAGTAGTGCCGAAACACCAGCGTACCGACGACCAAGAACGGCAGCGTGCAGAACGCGCCGATCATCAGACGCAAATCGAGCACTGCGAGCACGATGAACACACCGCCCGAGGTCAACATAGCGACCAGCGCGGTCATCAGCCCCTGCTGCACCAGCTGCGAAAAAGCTTCGATGTCGGTGGTCATGCGCGCCATGATCCGACCGCCGATCTCCCGGTCGTAGTAAGCGAGGGAGAGCCGCTGCAGGTGCGAGAAAGTACAGGCGCGTAGGGCGTACAACATACGCTCCGCGGTGCGCGCGGTCTGCAGCAGCATCGCGCGCGCGTTGACCCAGCTCGTGAGCTGCACAAACAGCAGCGCGAGCGCGATCCACCACAAACGCTGCGGATCTTTCGCGAGGATGGCGCTGTCGACACCGCGACCGATCAGGTACGGCGCTGCGAGGCTGGTAAGCGCGTCGATCGAGACCAACACCACGCCGCACACGAGACTCGGTAAAAACGGTGCAAAGATGCCCCGCAGACGCGACGCGTTCGTGTCGGCCAGCGCAACCTCGGGCTCGTCGCGCAGCGGAGGCAGCTTCGCCACGCGCTCGAGCAACTCCGGCGTGGCAGCGACGAACGCGACACGTCCGGCGCCGAAGTCGCGCGGCCCACCTCCCCCACCGCCTCCGTTGCCGCCTTTCAACGCCGCCATGCTCAAGGTGCTTTGCAGGCTCGCAGCGCGCTCACTGCCCGCGCGCGACACTTCCGAGGGCCACGCACGCGGATCGACGCGCAGCGGCTCCTCGGGCTCGGGAGATGCATCGTCGACCACGTCCGGCCCGGTCAGCAGGCGCCGATACAAGCCCGAGCTCTCGAGCAGATCATCGGGTGTGCCGTCGGCGACGATGCGCCCGCCGTCGAGCACGACCGCACGCCGCGCGAGTCGCAGCGTCGACTGACGATGTGCGATCACGATCGTGGTGCGGTCGCGCATCTGCTTTTCGAGCGAACGGTGGATCGCCTCCTCGGTGTTGGCGTCGAGCGCAGACGTCGCGTCGTCGAGGATCAGCACTTTTGGATTGGCCAAGAACGCGCGCGCGAGCGCAATCCGCTGACGCTGGCCGCCGGACAACAGCACCCCGCGCTCACCGACGCGCGTCTCGTAACCCTCGGAGAGCTCCAGGATAAAGTCGTGCGCCTGCGCCGCGCGCGCTGCACGCTCGACATCTGCGCTGCTCGCCTCCGGGCGCGCAAACGCGATGTTCTCGCGAATGCTGGTCGCGAACAAGAAACTCTCTTCGAATACGAGACAGACGTTTGTGCGCAAAGCATCGAGCTCGAGCTGGCGCAGGTCATTGCCGTCGAGGCGCACGGTGCCCGCGCTGGGATCGAAGAAGCGGTTGAGCAGCAGCGCGAGGCTGGTCTTGCCCGAGCCGGATCCCCCCACGATGCCAAGCCGCTCTCCGGGCGCAATCTCCAGCGTCAGACCGCGCAAGACAGGCTCTTTGCCTGGGTACGCGAACGTGACGTTCTCCAGCGAAATCCGCCCAGCGGGCCGCGCGATCCGCTTCGCGTCAGGCGCATCGCTGATCGCGGGCTCGACATCGAGCAGCTCGAACACGCGCTGTGCGCCGACGCGCGCCTGCTGACTGTTCGCAAGCACGCCGGACAAAAAGCGCACCGGCGCCACCAGCTGCACCACGTAACTACAGAACGCAAGGAACACACCGAGACTGATCTCTCCGCGCAGCGTCAGCAACCCGCCGAGCAGGAGCACCGCGAGCTGTGCCAGGCTCGGCAGGGCCTGCAGCGTCGCAGAGTAGTGCGCGGTCAAGCGCGCCGTGCGCAGGCGCGAGCGAAACAGATCGCGCGCGCGCTCGAGGAACAGCGAGAGCTCCTGACGCTCTTGGCCGAACGCCTTGACCACGCGTACGCCAGACACAGCCTCTTCCACGACGCCGGCGACCGCGCCCGAGACCTGCTGATCATTCCAGCTCGACGGGAACACGCGGTCGCGAAAGCGCACCGAGAGCACGACGAACAGCGGCACGAACACCGCGATCACGAGCGAGAGCAGCGGTGACAGGTACAGCATCGTCGTGAGCGCGACGACGAGCAGCGTGATGTTCGCGACGAGCATCGGAATCTGATGCACAAAGGCTTGCACGAGCGTCACATCGCCGGCAGCACGCGCCATGATGTCGCCGGTCGACAAGCGCTCGCGCGTTTGCACGTCGAGCGTGTGCAGGCGCCGCTGCATCGCCACGCGCAGCCGGTGCATCAGCTCGAGGCTCACTTTGGCCGAGATGTAGCGACGCCAGAAGTGAAGCACGAAGCTGACCACGCCGAGCACGACCAGACCGAAGAGCCATGGCGCGAGCGGCCGCCGCTCGGCGAGGATCGCGTCATCCAGGATGATCTTCTGGATCAGCGGCAACACGCCCATCAGCACTTGGCCGATCACTGTGATCGCAATGCAGCGCGACAGCGGTCCGCGCTCGATGTAAGGGTCTAATCGTTTCCACCAATCGGGCAGCAAGCGCATGAGTGTCCCGCGCGAAATATCGTGAGGCGAGCCATTGGTCTTCCAATTGTCTCGCGGGACCCCATCATGTCTGTTATAGGGGACGGAGTCTACAGTGCGCGGACCGCCGCCCGACCGGCGGCTGAACGTAGCGCTTCGGCGCCCAAACGAGCCCCTTGCTCGAGAGGAGAGCTGTGATGACGCCGCACCCCACCTTCTCTCTTTCTCAGAACTTATGTCTTGTAATCAAGACACAGCCGGGCTATCCCAAAAGGACGATGCCATGAGTAGCTCACAAGCCTCATCCTCAGCGAAGGTGGACCGCTCCGAAGAAGCAGCCGAGGAGCTGAGCGTCGCGGCCCCTGCTCGAACCAAGGTGCGGGTCGCCCCAACCCAATCGCCCGCGCGACGCTGGGAGGTCTCAGCGATCGTCTTTCTCACGTTCTTGGTGCACGGTGGAATCGCCTACGGCGCGCACATCGAAGGCAAGCGACCGCGTGTGGCGAAGCGTTGGACGAAGGTCGAAGTGGATATGGTGCGACCACCACCACCGCCGCCGAAAGCGGCAGTGCCTCCGCCCGAGCCACCGAAGCCGCCGCCTCCTCCGCCTCCGAAGCCAAGGGCGGCACCCAAGCCTGTTGCCGTTGCGAAACCTGAGCCGGAGAAGCCAGCGCCAGAGCCGCCGGCACCGCCGCCCGACACCGGCAGCAGCTTGCCTTCGGATCCGGACGGCGAGCTGTACGCTGGCAGCGGCGGGCTCGGGATCGCGCCTCCGGCGCCGCCTCCGCCCAAGCCAGCTCCGCCTCCGCCGCCACCAGCGCCCATCATCCAAGCAAAGGAAGGCGCCAATTACCTGAAGAACCCGCGTCCGCCGTATCCAAGCCGCGCGCTGCGCGAAGGCTGGGAAGGCACCACCGTTCTCAAGGTGCAAGTGAGCCCCGCGGGCAAGCCCAGCACCATCCAGGTCTTCAAGTCCAGCGGACGCAGCGTGCTCGACGAAGCTGCACAGGAAGCAGTGAAATCTTGGACATTCACGCCCGCGACACAGGGCGGCACGCCGATCAGCGGTTGGGTCACGGTCCCGATCGTCTTCAAGCTTCAGTAAGAACAAACAATCGAGGAGCTATGTCTGACAGAGTAAATGACATCATCGTGCAGGGTGCGTTGGGGATCCTCATCCTGTTTTCAGTGGTCACCTGGGCGATCGTGGCCATCAAATGGTTGGAGGGCGTGCGCGCTCGCCGCCAGGATGCACGCTTCCGAAGGGCGCTCGAAAACGAGAACGAGCTGCCTGCGCCTGAGCTCCTCAGAAATCACGTCGGGCCCACCGCTCGCGTCGCACAAGTTGCGGTGACGACTTGGGAGGCGAACGGCAGGGATGTCAGCGCGGATCAAGCGAGCGTGCCGCGCGAAATCTTGGAGCTCAACCTGCGTCGCCAGATCCAGAAAGAGCGTCACACCACCGAGAAAGGTCTCGCGGTGCTCGCGAGCATCGGAACCACCTCACCGTTCATCGGACTGTTCGGGACTGTGTTCGGCATCTTGCACGCGCTCACGAGCATCAGCTCTGCGGGCAACGCCTCACTCGATGTGGTCGCCGGTCCGATCGGTGAAGCGTTGGTCGCGACAGGCATCGGCATCGCAGTCGCTGTGCCGGCTGTGCTCGCGTTCAACTACTTTGTACGCAAACTGAAGGTCCAAGCTGCTGATCTCGACGACTACGCGAGCGCGCTCGTCGCGGCCGCGCTCTCGAGCACCCTGGCAGCGTCGCGGCCGTTCCGCAGCGTGTCGGGCGAGCACCACGTGCATCAGCTGAACAAGGGCTCTTTGCGTGAGGCTGCGAGCATCTAATGGGCATGTCAGCGAGAGACGGCGGCGGCGATGACGTCGTCAGCGAGATCAATGTGACCCCACTCGTCGACGTGATGCTCGTGCTCCTCGTCGTGTTCATCGTCACGGCGCCGCTGCTTTCGAACGCCGTGACGGTCAACCTGCCGAAGACCGCGATCAACTCGCCACCGCAGCAGAAAAAGGCCCTGTCGGTGAGCATCGACAAAGAAGGCAAGATCTTCCTGGATCGCACGCCGGTCCAACTGTCGGCGCTCGAAGGCGAGCTCAAGAAGCTCCACGCCGGCTCCGAGGAGGTCTCAGTCCAACTGAACGCCGATGAAGGCGTGGATTACGGGATCGTCGCCAAAGCGATCTCATCGATCGACCGCGGTGGCGTGAAGCGTCTGTCCGTGATGACTGCCGGCGAATGACCACGCTGTGAGAGCGCAGCGCGGTCAGACTCCGCGCTGAGCTCGCAGCGAAGCGAGCCAAGCGAGCAGCACCTCGCGCGCCTCCGCCCGCGTGCGATCGGGCTCATCTGCTTCGGCGATCGCACTGCCCGCCTCCGCGAACGCAGCGCCCAGCATGCGCGCGACGAGCAAGACGGGGGCCGGGCGCAGCACGCCCTCAGCGATGGCGCGCTCGATGAGTCCGGTGACGAGCGGCTCGCTCGCCGCACGATCTATCTCGAGGAAGCGCTCAGGCGGCACGACGCGTGGGCCATCGCGCAAGAAGACCACGCGCACCGTGGGATCGCTGCAGCAGTCGAGATAGACGTCGCAGGCACGTTCGATCCGGGCCCAGCCGCTTACAGGCTCAGTCGCCTCACGGATGGTCGAGATCAAGTCGCGCACCACGTCGTGAAGCACCGCTTCGAACAGCTCGAGCTTGCCAGGGAAGTGGTGGTAGAGCGCACCATGCGTCACGCGCGCACGGCTCGTCACGAGCGCGATGCTCGTGCCATCGAAGCCATGCTCTGTGAATAAGCGCCTCGCGATCTGCAGCAGCTTCTCGCGTGTCGCCTCCTTCTGCTCTGCGCGTGTTCTCGGACGCTTCATTGCGCGAGCCTACGCAGGACGCACAGCGCTCGCTACCACCGCGCGCGCCGTTCCACGCGCGAGGCGTGTGCTTCGTTCGGGCGCGAAACCCGCACGCGTGATCTCTGCCTCGAAGTCGCTGCGCGCCCAAGCGCCGGTCGGAGGTGGCTCGAAGCCGTGGATCATCGAGAAGATCGCCTTTGGCACGAGTCCCGCTTCAGGCTCCGCGTGATCCACCACGGCCAGCCGCCCGCGCTCGGTCAGCGCAGCGCGCGAGATATCGAGCGCGCGCGCTCGAGCGTCCGGTGCACACTCGTGCAGCACGAAGGCGAGCAGCACGAGATCATACGCGCGATCCGGAACGAACGATGTGATCTCGGAGCGCACGAACCGCGCCCCGCTCGCACGGGATCGTGCTACGCGCAGCATGGGCTCGGACCAGTCGACCGCAGTGACGATCGCGCCACGCCCGACCAGCTTCTGTGTGATGCCCCCGGTTCCGCAACCGAGCTCCAGCACCTGCTCGCCAGCGCGGACGTCGATGAAGTCGAGCGCGCGTTCGCGCAGGGCGTTTCGTCCGCCGATGGGACCATAGAGCAGCCACGACAAGGCATCGTAGCCGTGACCGATGATTGGGTTCTGGTAGCTGCGCTCGAGCGCGCGATCTATTGACATGATGCGGTAATGTGAGTCGCATTAGCGCATCATGTCAAATGGAAATCGGTCGGCCCAACATGTCGCCGCTCCCAGCAGCATGTCCGGCCCGCGAACGCGTTTTCGCCTCAGCTGAGGCGCTCCGCGCAGCGTGAGGTCCGCGAATTGATAGAGCAAGCGCGGTGAGGCCGCTGGCACGAGGAATGCAGCATAGGCATCCACTCGCCATGGTCCCAGCGCACCCACAAGTTCCATTCGCAGAGTCGCCGCCGCAAGCGTGGTCGAAGGAGCGCGAGCGACTGCTCCAACAGCAGATCAGCGACATGGGCTTGAAAATCGAGGGCACCTACCTCGAGAAGATCATCGACCGTTTGTACAGCGAGCTCGCTGCAGCAGGGATCGCGCTGCGACCGAAGGTTTATCTCAGCAATGAGTGGTCGTGTCCTGACGGCGTACCTGTCATCGGCATCCCTTTTTATCTCGCAGACGAACGCCTCGCGCGCATCGAAGACGAGATGATGGACGGCGTCGAAGCCCACAGCGAAGAGCAGATCCTCGCTTATTTACGCCATGAGGCAGGTCACGCGTTCAACTACGCGTACAAGCTCTACGATACAGAGCGTTGGCGCGCGCTGTTCGGCGATTTTCTCTTGCCGTATTTGGAAGAATATAAGCCTCGTCCGTTCTCGCGCGAGTTCGTGCGCCACATTCCCGGCTGGTACGCGCAGAAGCATCCCGACGAAGACTTTTCGGAGACCTTCGCCGTGTGGCTTACGCCAGGCTCATCGTGGCGTGAGATTTACCGCGGTTGGGCGTGCTACAAGAAACTCCAGTACGTCGACGACATCGTGCGCGAACTCGGTCAGTCGCCGCCGATCGTCACTGGTGAAGACTACGACTGGGCCAGCGAGGCGCTCAGCTATTCCGTCGCGGAGCACTATCAGCGCACCGCTCCCGAGACGCACGAAGTGCCTTCGGACTTCGACCTCGAGCTGCGCTTCATCTTTCGCGCGCGTGAGAGTGCGCCGTGCGAGATCATCCCGGCGCGCACGTTCCTCGCGCAGCATCGGCGCAAGCTCGTAGGCAGCATCGCGTATTGGACCGGTCTGTACGATGTACAAGTACGCGCGCTCATCGAGCACTTGATCGCCCGCAGCGACGAGCTGCAACTCCAGCTAGAGACGAAGCACGGCGAGACCGTATTGGTAGAGTTTGTCGCGTTCGCTTGCACCTTGTGCATGAACCGCCTCTATCACGGCGAGTACTCGTTTAACCGAGATAAACCATGAATCGAAAACGCCACGTGACGCTGCTCTACGATGTGATTGAAGACCAGGAGGAGCAAGCGGGCGCGGACGAGCCGGTCTATCGTCAAGTCGCGCGAGCCCTCACCGCCCGCGAACATCAAGTCAGCACCCTGGCTGCGACGCGCGACGTCAAGTCGTTGATCGCTGCGCTCGAGCGTGACGAGAGTGAGATCGTATTCAATCTCTGCGAGAGCTTGGGCGGTGAGGATCGGCACGCGACGAACGTCGCGAGTCTGCTCGAGCTGCTCGGCAAGCGCTTCACGGGCGCGGGCTCACTCGGTCTCACGCTCGCACAGGACAAAGCGCTCTCGAAGAAGCTGTTCGCGTTTCACGGCCTCAGCTCACCGCGCTTTTCGGCCATGCAGGCAGGGCAAGTCGAGTGGTCAGACGACCTCCAGTTCCCGCTGTTCGTGAAGCCGCGCGGCACAGACTCTTCGGTGGGCATCGACGAAGGCTCGTTGGTGCGCAACCTGAAAGAGCTGATGGAACGCATTTCCTACATTCAGACCGAGCTGAAGTCCCCAGTGCTTATCGAAGAGTTCATCGATGGGCGCGAGCTGTTTGTGAGCGTCATCGAGGCGGACGGCTACAAAGCGCTGCCGATCATCGAGTGGGATTTCTCAGCGTGCAAAGGCCCCAAGTTCGCGACGCAAGAAGCCAAGTGGAACAAAGCTTCGGAGGGCTACAAGGCACCCGAGCGGTTCCCGAGAGACATTCCAGAGCCGGTCTACAAGGCGATGCAAGACGCTGCGGTCGACGCGTGCAAGGCGCTCAGAATCTTCGACTATGGGCGCGTCGACATGCGTGCGCGCTGCGACCCCGAGCTTCCCAAGGAAGACCCAAGCAGCTGGAAGTTCTACATCATCGAGGTCAACCCTAACCCTTACCTCGAAGAGAACGCGGAGGTCGCCATGTCGGCACGCGAAAGCGGCCTGCAATACGTCGAGCTGCTCGAGCACATCTTGGAGTCGGCGGAGCGGCGCGCGCTCCGCAGCTGATCGTTACGGCGCGGTGACCTCAGTGATCGGCACGGCAAAGTCGCCGGCGAGCGACGCGCCGCGGCTCGCGATCACCTCCCTGTACCAGTGGTACGAGTCCTTCGGGACACGGCGCTGGGACTGATAATCCACATAGATGAGCCCAAAGCGCTGCTTGTAGCCGTCTTGCCATTCGAAGTTGTCGAGAAGCGACCACGCGAGATAGCCTTGCACTTGTGCGCCATCACGCATCGCGCGCCGCAGCTCGAGAAAGTTGCGGTGCAAATAATCGATGCGCTGCGGGTCGTGAACCTTGCCATCGAGGAAGATCTGATCGCGCGTGGGCAAGCCGTTTTCGGTGATCCACACCGGCAGCTTGTAGCGCTCGTAGAAAAAGCGCGGGCCGTAGTACAGCGCATCCGGCGTGATCGGCTGCCAATCGACGCCTGAGCGCGGATAACCGGGCGGCACGGGCAGCGCCACCGGCTTGCCATCCGGTCCGGCGCGGTGCGTCTCGGCGCGATAGATGTTCAGCCCGAGAAAGTCGAGCGGCTGCTTCAGCTCGTCCCAGTCCGCGCTCGGAAAGCGCGGCATGTCACGGCCGAACAGCTGCAGCCCGTCCTCTGGATAGCGACCGAACACCACGGGATCGGTCCACCAGCTGTTGTTGGTGAACGCGGTGTCGCGCACTGCAAACGTCGCGGCGCGTGCTGCTTCGAGATCGGAAGCGCTGTCGCTCGCAGGTCGTGCGAGCTGCGCTGCGAGCACATACCCGACGCGTGCTCCGCTGACAGTGCTTCGCAGCGCGCGGACAGCCTTGCCATGTGCGCGCATCGAGTTGTGCGCGGCGACCAGCACGTCGCACAGCGGCAATCGGAGGCCGGGCGCATGGATCCCCGAGCCGAGCCCAAACCCGATGTAACACTGCGGCTCGTTCTGCGTGACCCACAGCTTCACGCGATCGCCGAGCTTACGACCCAAGAGGCTCGCGTAGTCCGCGAACCAATCACCCATGTCGCGGTTCAGAAACCCACCGCGCTGCTGCAGTGCCTGCGGCAAGTCCCAGTGAAACAGCGTGCAAAACGGCTGGATCCCCGCTTCGAGGAGCGCATCGACCAAGCGATCGTAAAAGGCCAAGCCCGCCGCGTTCAGCTGCCCCTGCCCCTCGGGCAGCACGCGCGACCACGATACGCTGAAGCGATACGCGTGCACGCCGAGCGCGCGCAGCGACGCCACGTCGTCGCGATAGCGATGGTAATGATCACACGCAACATCGCCACTGTGCCCTTCGAACACAGCACCTGGACGCTTGCAGAACACATCCCATGTGCTCGGACCGCGGCCGTCTTCGTGCGCCGCGCCTTCGATCTGGTAGGCAGCGGTCGCCGCGCCCCACACGAAGTCGGCAGGAAACGTGCAGTCGCTCGGGCTTATCGTAGATTTTGACATATATCGGACACGCTGGCTGAGGCGCGGCGCTCGTGGTGTACTCGACAGTGTATGGGATCGGCAGCGGCACAACACACCATTTCTGACAGGCTTCCTCTCTCGCAGCTCGCGGCGTACGGAGCCGGCGGGATCATCCCGATCGCGTTGTTCAACATCGCCGGCATCCTGGTTGGCTTGATGGGCAATATCAGCTTGGGGTTGAGCGCGTTCTGGCTCGGCGTCGTGCTCATCATACCGCGGCTCTGGGATGCCATCGTCGATCCTGTGATCGGTCACGTGTCGGACAACACCCGCACGCGCTGGGGTCGCAGGCGACCGTTTTTGCTCGTCGGCGGCATCCTTGTCGCGGTGTTTTTCGTCGTGATGTGGTGGATCCCGAAGGGCGAGACTGTCCGTGCCTGGTTTCCAACTGAGGCTGGCTACCAGTGGTTCCAGCTCGGCTACATCCTGGTGATGCTGACGCTGTTCTTCACCTCGGTGACCCTGTTCGAGATCCCGCACGGTGCGCTCGGCGCGGAGCTCACGAACGATTCGCACCAGCGCACGCGTTTGTTCAGCGCGAAGAGCTTTGTGGGCAACCTGTTTGCGATGAGCACACCTTGGTTGTTCGTGCTCGCGAACATGGAAGTGTTTAAGGGCCCGGGCGGCAATGAGGCCGACGGCATGCGCTACGTGTCGCTCCTCGTGTTCGCGATCGTCGTGCCGCTCTCGTTTTGGTGGTTCTTCACCCTCCGTGAGCCTGGCTTCGAGAAAGCCGCGCAGCAGGAGAAGTCGCCGTTCTGGCAGGACATGAAGCGAACCATTCGCAATCGCAACTTCATACGCCTGACCTTGACCATCTTCACGCTCGCGATGGGCTTCAACTTCGTGCAGCTGCTCGGCTCTTACATCCCGATCTTCTATGTGTTCGGTGGTGACAAAGCCGCGGGCGCGCGGCTCCTCGGCATCAACGGCACGGTCTGGGCGATCGCTGGGCTGCTCGCGGTGTTCCCGCTCGATTGGATCAGCCCGCGCCTCGGCAAGCGCAACACGCTGATCGTCGCGATCCTCTTGATCGCGCTGGCGCAGCTCTCGAAGGTCGTCTGCTACAACCCAGCTTACCCATATCTGATAGTCATCCCCACGACCTTACTGTCATGTGGGATGTTGTTCTTCTTCACGCTCGGCGCGTCGATGGTGGGCGACATCTGCGACGAAGACGAGCTACAGACAGGCTATCGCGCCGAAGGCAGCTACTACTCGGTGTTCTGGTGGTTCATCAAGATGGGCACTGCGCTCGCGAGCTTGATCTCGGGCGCGCTGATCGTGCTCACGATGTTCGATGAGACACAGGTGACAAAGGTAGACAAGCTGCAAGGTGAGGTGCGCGCGCTGATCGCACAGCCATCGGGTGGCGATGTGCAAGCCAAGCTCGACAAAGCCACCAAGAATGCCGCTGAGCTTCGAACGTATCTGGCTGGAAAAGTGGCCACCGCTGGCAAGAGCGCCGAGCATTATCGGTCGCTAGCGCACACATCGGGCGAGGTCGAAACGCAGCTCTCGAAGTTGCGCGCGAGCGCCTCGGGCGACAGCTTGAAGCAACAGCTCACTGCTGTAGAGAAGACAACCGTAGCGCTCACCAAGCAGCCACCCTACACGTTGACTCTGATGCGGATCGTCGAGATCGGTTTGCCGCTGATCGCATGCTTGGCCTCGCTCTTGTTCGTGCTGGGCTACGCTCTCACCGAGGCTCGCAGTCGCGAGATCAAGGATGAGCTCGCGCGCCGTCACGCCGAGCCCGCTGTGGTGTAAGATCGTACTGTCAGAAAGAAAGACCGCGCGATGAAAGTCACAAACTCGGTAGGCCTAAGCTTCGACTTTTCAGACAGCGGCGCGGTGCGGAGCATCGTCGTCGGGCCGATCCGCATCGGGCTGCGCCCGCACTCTCCGTTCGCGCGCGCGGGGGCGAACATCTACCTGAGAAAGCG
>Ga0190269_10000903_pt1 | contig 14696 bp, 13 predicted proteins | sample Popmic249IS_FD_133749 | JGI IMG/M metagenome (GOLD analysis project Ga0190269, IMG submission 133749) | Populus adjacent soil microbial communities from riparian zone of Blue River, Arizona, USA - 249 IS | ecosystem: Environmental > Terrestrial > Soil > Riparian zone | place: USA: Arizona...
GAACTGGAAGCGGTCGCCCTCGTGGTACAGCGCCTCGCCTTCCTTGACGCGGCGGCGGGCGAACTTCAGGCCGTCGAGGCGCTGCACGTCGCTGCCCGTGAGGCCGCAGGGCAGGCACAGGTCCTTCAGGTGGCAGGTGGAGCACAGCGCGGCGGTGACGGGAGCGGCGGGCGTGCGCAGCGCGGTTTCGCGCGGAACGAAGCGGACCGGTGCGGCGGGAGCGGCGGTTTGCATGGCGGCGTTCATGAAGTTTCCTGCGGCGTGTTCGTTGTTCAGTGGACCGTGCGGGCGCCGGCCGTGGCGACGGCTTGCGGCAGCTGGTCGAATTCGGTGCTCTTGTCCAGGAAACCGGCCGCGCCTTCCTTGAGGTAGCGGCTGCGGTACACGCTGGTGGAGCTGTTGCTGAAGACGACGAAGGCAACCTTCGGGTCGGCCTGGCGCACGGCCTTGAGCACCTGCAGTCCGGTGCCGCCTTCCAGCTGCACGTCCAGCACCACCACGTCCGGGTGCAGGGCCAGGATCTGGTCGATCGCGCGTTCGGGCGTCGCGGCCTCCCCGACGACATCCATGTGGGCACGGGCGAAGACACCGTGCAGCCGTTCGCGGATGGGAGCGGAGTCCTCGGCGAGGAAGACCTTCAGGGATGCGTTGCTGGTGGACATGCATGAATGATGCGTCGCGGCTGCGTTTTCGCCCATCGGCCGGGACTGAATGGGGGCCTAGGCCCCGTCCGAATCGGGCCCGGGGCGGGGGCTGAGCCAGCCTCGGACGATTCCTAGGTCGGGCGCGATTCAGGCGGTGACGAGCCGCCGCAGCCAGTCCAGCAGCGCCGCGGGCAGCTGCTCCGGCCGCGGCAGCAAGGCGTAGTGCTGCGGGCCGAAGATGTGGGGGATGTAGTCGGCGGCCTGCCGGTCGACCGTGAGGCAGAAGGGGGAGATGCCCTGCAGCCGCGCCTCGGCCACGGCCTGGCGCATGTCCTCGACGCCATAGCGGCCCTCGTACTGGTCGATATCGTTGGGCTTGCCGTCCGACAGCAGCAGCAGCAGGCGGTGGCTGGCCGCCTGGCCCATCAGCGAGGCGCTGGCGTGGCGCAGGGCGGCGCCGGCGCGCGTGTAATGCTCGGGCTCCAGCCCGGCGATGCGCTGCGCCACGTCGGGGCCCCAGCGCTCGGCGAAGTGCTTGACCGGCCGCACCACCACCCCGGCCGGGCCTTCGCCCGAGAACGCCAGCACCTCGTAGGGGTCGCCCAGGCCCTCCAGCGCCACGCACACCAGCAGCAGGGCCTCGCGCTCGACGTCGACGATGCGGCGCTGGCCCGCCACCCAGGCGTCGGTGGAGCCGCTCACGTCCACCAGGATGGCGATGGCCAGGTCGCGCCGCGCCCGCCGCTCGTGCTGGTAGAGGCGCTGGCTCAGCGGCAGGCCGGCCCGGAAGTCCGCGCGGGCCTCGGTCCAAGCGTCGAGGTCGGGCGCTTCGCCATCGAGCTGCCGCCACAGCCGCGAGCGCCGCGCGCGCAGCAGCTCGAAGCGCCGGCGCACCTCGTGCAGCATCCCGGCATGGGTGGCGAGGGTGTGCGCGGCCCATTCCTGCGGCCCGGGCGCGGCCGGCTGCAGCCGCACGCAGGCGCCCGGGTGGCGGTAGGCGCCGGCGCGCCAGTCCCATTCCGGGTAGTGCAGCGCGCCCGTCGTCGCGGCGCTCCCCGCACTCCCCGCGCGCCGCAGGCCGTCCGGGGGCTCGTCGGACAGCAGCACCTCGCGCGGCCGCCCGGGCGCCGTCACCAGGCGGGCCTGCGGCAGCTCGGACAGGGCATCGGCGAAATCCTCGGCGGCGGTGCCGGCGTCGCGGTCGATGGGGCGCTGCAGGCCCATCGGATCCTCGGCCGCCTCGTGCGGCTGCGCCGTCTGGATCATCCAGGCGCCCGGCTCGCGCTCGTCCTCGCCCTCCGCGGGCTGCCGCACCTGCGGCGCGCGGGACAGGCGCGCGCTGCGGATGGGTGCCCGGGCGGCGTCGTCCTGCGGCTGCGCGTTCGGCAGCGAGCCCGCTGGCGCGGGTGGGGTCCGATGGTCGCCGGTCCAGTCGTCGCACCAGAGCGCTTGCGAGGGGGCGCGCCGCCCTGGCTCCCGCGGCCAGTGTGCCGCGAGGGCGCGCGCCTGCGCCAGCACGTCGGCCGGCGCCGGGGTGGCCGCGGACAACGCCTCGATGCGCGGCAGTCCGTCGACCGGCTCGATCGCCTGCGGCCCCGCGTGCATCAGTGCCCGCGCCAGTTGCTCGAGGCGCCGCAGCGGCGCGGGAAACGCGGCCAGCGGTGGGCGTTGCGCGAGCGAGCGCATTCGCAGCCGCGCGACCTGCGCGGCCACGCCCTGCAGCCGCGCCTGCAGGGCGTGCTCGCAGGCGCGTGCTTCGAGCAGCAGGACGAGATCGACCACGCCCTCCTCGCGCCCGGAGGCGAGCGTGGGCAGCGGCGCCAGCCGCAGCGCACGCATGCCTTGCAGCAAGGCGAGCACGCGGAAGTATTCGATCGCCTCCGCGTCCGCCAGGCCGGCAGGCGCATCGGCCGGCAGCCAGATCGATGCGCCATCGGTCGCGGGCACCGCGCGGGCCCGTACCGGCAGCGCGTCGCGGGTCATCCAGCGCGCCAGCCACGTGGGCGGCACCGGCGGCTGCGCGGTGCGCAAGGCGAAACCGCGCCCGAAGGCCGCGGACAGCAGCAGGTCGAGGCGGCGGGCGACGTCCGGCAGGCGCGGCGGCCCGCGCTCGTGCCCCGGCACGCGATGCCGTTGCCAGAGGTCCTGCGCGAAGCCCACCGCATGCCGGGCGGCATCGACCAGGACGTCCTCGGCCTCGGCCACTTCAGCTTCTCAGACGAAGCTCGCGTCGACCAGGTCGCGCATCGCCGCCAGCAGCGCCGGCTCGTCCGACAGCGGCGACACCACCGCGCCGTAGCAGGCGGCCCGCGGCTCGATGCCGCTGGCCATGAGCCGCGCCGCCGCGACCAGCAGGCGCGTGCTGGGCACTTCGGCCAGGCCACGGTCGTGCAGGGCGCGCAGGCGCCGCGCGAGTTCCACCAGCGCGCGTGCCTCGCCCAGCGCGAGCCCGCCTTCGTGGGCGACGATCGCCGCCTCGCGTTCGGCCGGCGGGAAGTCGAAGTCGAGGGCGACGAAGCGCTGGCGCGTGCTCGGCTTCAGGTCCTTGAGCATGCGCTGGTAGCCCGGGTTGTACGAGATCACGAGCTGGAAGCCTTCGGCCGCGGGCACCGCTTCGCCGGTCTTGTCGATCGGCAGCATGCGCCGGTGGTCCGTCAGCGGGTGCAGCACGACGACCGTGTCCTGCCGCGCCTCGACCACTTCGTCCAGGTAGCAGAGCGCGCCCTCGCGCACCGCGCGCGTGAGCGGCCCGTCCTGCCACACCGTGGCGTCCTGCTTGATCAGGAAGCGGCCCACGAGGTCGCTGGCGGTGAGGTCGTCGTGGCAGGAGATGGTCACCAGCGGGCGGCCCAGCCGCCACGCCATGTACTCCACGAAGCGCGTCTTGCCGCAGCCGGTCGGGCCCTTGAGCATCACCGCCAGCTGCCGGCGATGGCACTGCTCGAACAGTTCCACCTCGCCGGCCGAGGGCAGGTAATACGGCGCCTCGCCGGCAGCGCCTGTCATGCAGCGACCGTCGCCCGTGCCGGCGCCAGGCCGTCGGCGTCGCCGACCGCGGTGACCTCGAAGCGCGGCGCCCAGCGGAAGAAGTCCACGATGAACAGCAGCACGCCGATGGCGAACACGCTGGCGGTGGCGATCAGCATCAGGAAGTGCACCTGGATCTTCAGCTGCGCGTCCAGGTAGCCCAGGCCCATGATGCGTTCCAGGTACACCTGCCCGATGCCGGCGGTGGCGAAGGACAGCGTCATGCCGAACATGCCCGCCAGCTGCAGCCAGAAGGACCACCAGCCGATCTGCGTGCCCTCCTCCGGCCGGCGCGTCATCGCGGGCATCGCGTACGTGATCATCGCCAGCACGATCATGGCGTAGGCGCCGTAGAAGGCGGCGTGGCCGTGCATCGCGGTGATCAGCGTGCCGTGCGTCCACTTGTTGACGCCGGGCCAGGTGTGCGCCAGGCCCAGCAGGCCGGCGCCGAACAGCGTGAACACCGCGCTGCCCACCGTCCAGTGCATCGCCAGCTTGTTGGGGTGCGCCAGGCCCGAGCGGCGCAGCGCCGAATAGGCGTACATCGCCATGCCGATCAGGGCGAGCGGCTCCAGCGCGCTGAAGAAGCCGCCGATCGGCAGCCAGTAGGCCGGCACGCCGACCCAGTAGTAGTGGTGCGCGGTGCCCAGGATCCCCGCCAGGAACACCAGGCCGACGATCACGTACAGCCACTTCTCCATCGCCTCGCGGTCGGCGCCGGACAGGCGGATCAGCAGGTAGGCCAGGAAGCCGCCCTGGATCATCTCCCACACGCCCTCCACCCACAGGTGGATGGTCCACCAGCGGTAGAAGATCGCGACCGTGTAGTTCCGAAATTCCAGCAGCGAAGGCAGGTACAGCACCGCCGCGCCGGCCAGGCCGAGCAGCAGCACGCCTTCGGTCGTGGTGAAGCGGCCCGACTTGCGGATCGTCATCACGATGTTGTAGAGGAACATGAGCATCACGATCACGATCACGATCTTGTGCGGCAGCGGCTGCTCCAGCAGCTTGTTGCCGGTGCCCCAGCGGAACAGGTAGCCGATGACGGCGGTGACGCCCATCACCACCCACAGCGCGAGCTGGATGTAGGCCAGCTTCGTGCTGTGCAGCTCGGTGCGCGACTCGTCGGGCACCATCCAGTAGGTGGCGCCCATGAAGCCGGTCAGCACCCACACCACCAGCAGGTTGGTGTGGATCACCTTCGTCACGTCGAAGGGCAGGATGTACAGCAGCGGGTCGGGGCCGAGGTACTTGGCCGCGGACAGCAGCCCGAACACGAGCTGCAGGCCGAACAGGGCGACGGCCACCGCGAAGTACCAGTAGGCGACGGATTGGGATTGGTATCGCATGGACGGCTCGCTCTACTTGAGGGACGACAGGTAGGCCACCAGCTGCTCGAGCTGCTCGGGCGTCAGGCTGCTGCCGTAGGTGGCCGGCATGAAGGAGGTGCCGTTGGCCGAATACATGGGGCCAGGCACCAGGTGCGCGCTGGGCTGGGTGATGGACTCGCGGATGTAGCCCGCCGCATCCTTCGCCTGCCCCTTGTACTGGCCGGAAGCCAGCGCCTGCTGCGCCCGCGCCGCCACCCCGGCAAGCGAAGGGCCAGCCATGTTCACGCCGGGCGCGACCGAGTGGCAGGCCACGCAGGCCGGCGTGGCGGTACGGAACACGCGCTCGCCGAGCGCCATCGGGTTCTCCGTGCCCGTCATGGGGCGCGCACCGGGCGGCGCCGCGCCGGCCTGCCCCGCGCCGCCCTGTGCGGCGTCGGTGCCCGCGAAGGTGGCGCCGGTCACCAGGATGGGCCGCGGCGGCCAGTTCTGGTTGTCCACCTTGTCGACCCAGGTCAGGAAGGCGATCAGGTTCTGGATGTCGGCATCGCTCAGGTCCTGTTTCGGCATCAGGCGGCGGTGCCGGTTCTCGTCGTAGAACTTCGACGGATCCTTCATGTAGGCCGTGAGGTAGGCGTCGCCGCGCAGCCGTGCGATGCGCGTGAGGTCGGGCGCGTAGTAGGCGCCCTCGCCGAACAGCGTGTGGCAGTTGATGCAGTTGTTGCGGTGCCAGACATCCTTGCCGCGCTCGACGGCGGGCGTGATGCTGGCGGCGTTGGTCAGCTGGTCGAACTTGCGGTGGCTGTCGATCGTGAGCACCGCGAACAGCAAGGCTGCCAGCGCCGTGCAAGCGATCGCAAAACCGCGAGCCTGTTTCCGGTTCATGGGGCCTCCGCGTCAGACGCTGATGCCGGACCAGTGCCACACCGAGATCGCCGCGGCATAGGCGATGGCGAGCACCATGAGGACGACGACCAACCAGCCGAGGGCCTTGAGCCCTGCGGACCAAGCTTGCATGTGGATCTCCTTGACCCCTCCCCGGGGCGGCCGCGGAACGCGTGCCGTGTCGCGGCGCAGCGGATGCTAGCAAAGGCTTGCACCGCGGGGGTGCATTCCACGGCCGCGAAGCGCCCCGTCCGTCGCACGGCCTGCGCTTGCGGCCTTAGGGCTTAAGGCAAAGGCCGTGAATGCGCCCTGCGGGTACGATGGATCATCGCGCGGGTGCGCACCGAGGTCGCTGCATGAGCACGTTTCCCGACTACGCCACGCTGCAGGTCGCTTTGCACGGCGCGCACGTCCTGCAGGTCACCCTTCACCGCCCCGACGTGCTGAACGCGCTCGGCACGCAGATGGGCCACGACCTGCTGGACCTGTGGCGGCGCATCGACGCCGTGCCGGGCGAGCTGCGCTGCGTGGTGCTGACCGGCTCCGGCGAGCGGGCGTTCTGCGCCGGCGGCGACCTGAAGGAACGCAACGGCATGACGGTGGACGCCTGGCGCGCGCAGCACGAACTGTTCGAGCGCGCCTTCATGGCGCAGATGGAATGCCAGCTTCCCATCATCGCGGCCGTCAACGGCGTGGCCTACGGCGGTGGCTGCGAGATCGTGGCGGCCTGCGACTTCGTCTACGCCGCGGCTGCGGCCCGCTTCGCGCTGACGGAGGTGAAGCTCGGGATCATGCCGGGCGGCGGCGGCACGCAGAACCTGGCGCGCGCCGTCGGCGAGCGCCGCGCCAAGGAGCTGATCCTCACCGGGCGCGCGTTCAGCGCCGAGGAGGCGCACGCGTGGGGGCTGGTCAACCGCGTCTGCGGCGATGTCGCCGACCTGATGGCACAGGTTCTCGCCACCGCGCAGGCCATCGCCGCCAACGCACCGCTGTCGGTTCGGCAGGCCAAGCGCTCCATCCACTATGGCCTGCAGGCGGACCTGCTGACCGGCTACCGTTTCGAGATCGAGGCGTACAACCGGCTGGTGAACACCGAGGACCGGCTCGAAGGCGTGCGGGCGTTCAACGAGAAGCGCCCGCCGCAGTGGAAGGGAAGGTGAGCGGGGCGGCCTTCAGCGCGCCTGCATCGGGGCCTGGGGCGCCCTGCGCACCACCAGCATGTCGCAGCCGCGCAGCTGCGCGCTGGTGCCGAGCGTCACGGACTCGTAGCCCATGTCGGAGAGCTCGCTCTCGATGCGGCGCACGCCGTCGGCGCCGCGCATGATGATGCGGGCGAAGACGCGGAAGCTGTCGTCGCAGACGCCGATCTCGAAATCCTGCGCGAATTCGGCATCGGCCTCCGGGCGGTCGATCTCCATGACGGCGTGCTCGTTGTTTTGCATTCGGGCGAGTTTTGCGCAAGCTGGACCCAGCTCCGTGTAGGACACCGACTGACGCGGTGGTAAGGGCGGGACCCTCCGGCGAGCCGCTGGTGACAGGCTTCACATCCCGTTACGCCAGGATGGCGGCCCCGAGACGGATCTTGTCGCTGCCGTCGCGCTCGTAGGTGCCGACCAGCAGCCCGCTGGCGAGGCCGCGTTCCTCGACGGCCCGCAGCACGTCGGAGCGGCCGGGCTTGTCCGGGAACGGGTTGCCCGCGGCCAGCGCGAAGAGCTGGAACGCATAGCGGTGCGTGCCGTGGCCGGTGGGCGGATCCGGCGGCAGCCAGCCGGAGCGCAGCAAGGAGTTGCGGCCCTCGTGGGCACCGCCGCCTTCGTGGTGCGGGCTGTGCAGTTCGCCTTCGTGCAGCGAGCCGTCGGTGGCCGGCAGGTCCACCACGATCGCATGCACCAGCGGCTCCGGCGTCGGGGCGTCGGCGTCTTCCACGATCAGCACCACGCTGGCCGCCTGCGGCGGCACGCCGCTCCAGTGCAGCGGCGGCGACACGCCCTCGCCATCGGCGGTGTAGCGCGCGGGAACGGGCGCGTGGTCGGCGAAGGCGAGGCTGCCGAGGGCGATCGACCCGTGCCCGGTGCGCATGCCGCAGCGGTTGAAGACGAGCTTGTCCATGCCCGCGCGCGCATCGCGCAGCGCGTGGCCGACGGGCTCCGGCACTTTTTCCAGCATGCAGTGGCTCCAGCTTTGCCAGCCAGCGTAGGCTGCGCCGCCCGCCGCTGGCAGCCGCTCGCATCCCGGACGGTTGTCGGAGGCATCCTGCTTCTTGCTGGCGGGGCGGCTCGGTCCGCCGACAAGGCCAGGCAGATCTCAGTGGCCTCCTTGCAGCGCCTGCATCGCGACCCAGGCCTGGCCCAGCGCGAGCCCGCCGTCGCCGGGCGGCAGGCGCTCGGGCTGCAGCACCTGCAGATCCGCGTCCTGCAGCCGCCGCGCCAGTTGCAGCGACAACTGCGTGTTGAGGAAACAACCGCCGCCGAAAGCCACCGTGCGGATGCCGCTGGCCCGCGATGCGCGCAGCAGCCAGTCCGCCAGGGCGGCCGCGAGGGTGGCGTGGAAGCGCGCGGCGCCGGCGTGCGCATCGGGTTCATCGGCCAGCGAGGCGAGCACGGGCAGCAGGTCCAGCACGCCGTCGGCGGCCACATGCCAGCCGCCGCGCAGGGGTTCTTCGGACGTGCCGCCCCGTGCCGCCTGCTCCAGCCGCATCGCCGCCTCGGCTTCGTAGCGCATCTGCGCGCACAGGCCCAGCAGGCCCGCGGCGGCATCGAAGACGCGGCCCATGCTGGTCGTCGGCGGGCAGTTCACGCCCCGCATCAGCATCTCCGCCAGCCCGCCGGCGCCCGCTTCGCGCGCGAAGCGCATCGCGATCTCGTCGCCGCGCCCCAGCAGGTGCAGCACCGCCGCGGCCATGCGCCAGGGTTGGCGCGCCGCAGGGTCGCCGCCGGGCAGCGGCAGCGGCCGCAGGTGGCCCAGGCGTTCGAAGCGGCCGTCCTGCAGCCGCAGCAGCTCGCCGCCCCAGGCGCTGCCGTCGCTGCCGAGGCCCGCGCCATCGAGCGCGAGGCCCAGGACCGGCGCGCGCCAGCCGTGTTCGGCGCAGGTGGCCGCGATGTGCGCATGGTGGTGCTGCACGGCATGCGTGCGCAGGCCATGCGCGGTGGCGAAGGCCAGCGCGGCCCGCGAGGCCGGGTCGTCGGGGTGCAGGTCGTGCGCCACCACGTCGGGCCATGTCTGCAGCAGGCGCAGCATGCGCTGCACGTTCTCCTCCTGGAAGCCGCGGGTGGCGGCGTTGTCCAGGTCGCCCACGTGCGGGGACAGGAAGGCCTCGTCGCCGCGCGTGACGCAGATGCTGTTCCTCAGGTGGGCGCCGAAGGAGATCACCGACGGGCCCGGCGCGGGCAGGCGCAGCGAGGCCGGCGCGTAGCCGCGGCTGCGGCGGATGAAGCGCGCCGCGCTGCCCTGCAGCCGCAGCACGCTGTCGTCGCAGCGTGCCACGATCTCGCGGTCGTGGTCCAGGATGGCGTCGGCGATATCGCCCAGGCGCTCGCGCGCTTCCGCGTTGCCGCGCACGATGGGCTCGCCGCCGGGGTTGGCGCTGGTCATCACCAGCACCAGGCCTTGCGGGTCGTGCAGCCACTCCACGCCGGCCGGACGCCCCGCCGCCTCGTGGAACAGCAGGAACTGGATCGGGGTGGAGGGCAGCATGGCCCCCAGCGTGCGCAGGCCCGGTGCGACCCCCGGCAGCACCGCATCGAGTTCGCAGGCCGCATCGAGCAGCACCACCGGCCGCCCGGCGCTTTCCAGCCAGGCGCGGACGGCGGTCGGCACCGGCACGATGCCCGCCAGGCTGCGCGCGTTGGCGGCCATCACGGCGAAGGGCTTGGCTTCGCGGTGCTTGCGCCGGCGCAGGCGGGCCACGGCTTCGGCGTTGCGCGCGTCGCAGGCCAGGTGGAAGCCGCCCAGGCCCTTGAGGGCGACGATGCGCCCGGAGCGCAGCAGCTCCAGCGTCGCCGCGATGGGGTCGCCGGGCACCGGCCCCTCGTCGTCGATCAGCGACAGCCGCGGCCCGCAGTGGGGGCAGCAGGTGGTCTCGGCGTGGAAGCGGCGATCCGCGGGGGCGCCGTACTCGCGCGCGCAGGCAGGGCACAGCGGGAACGGGCCCAGGCTGGTGCGCCTGCGGTCGTTGGGCAGCGCCTGCGTGACGGTATGGCGCGGGCCGCAGTGCGTGCAGGTGATGAAGGCGTGGCGCCAGCGGCGGCCCTGCGGGTCGAACAGTTCCGCCAGGCAGTCGGGGCAGGTGGCCACGTCCGGGCCGATGGCGGCAGCGTTGCTGCCGCTCGCGCTGTCGGCGATCACGAAACCGCTGAAGCGCTGCGGCGGCGATTCGATGCGCTGCACCGAATCCACCCGTGCCAGCGCCGGGGCCTCGGCGCGCAGCCGCTCCAGCAGCACGGCGACGTGCGCGCTGGCGCCCTCGGCCGCGATCTCGACGCCAGCCGCGTCGTTGCGCACCCAGCCGCGGACGTTCAGTTCCTGGGCGAGCCGCCAGACGAAGGGCCGGAAGCCCACGCCCTGCACGATCCCGGTGACGCGAATGCGGCAAGCCGAATTCATGGCGGGCTCAGGTCGCCAGCCTGGCCTCGCGCTGCGCCGCCACCCCTGGCGCAAGGCCTGCAGTTCGCCGGTGTCTCATGGACGGCAATCTAAGCAGGCGGCTGCGGCACCAGCTTGTTCCAGATCAAGCGCTTCTCAGGCGCCCCGGTTCGAGGACTGGAGCGACTCGCGCAGGTGGGGTGGCAGCGGCCTCAGGAGACGTGCGGATCGCAGGGGCGGCTGTCGGCCTTCCAGGCGGCTTGCCGCGCCTGCGCGCCCTTCCTGACGGCGGCGAGATAGGCCTCGGGGACTTCGCCGGGGCGCGCCTCGCGTACCCGGAATGCGCGCCTGGCCGGCGCGGCGGCGGGCAGTTCTTCCGGCAGCGGCGGCAGCAGCGCGCCGAGTTCCTGCGCGGCATCGCGCGCGAGCGACCAGGCGAAGCCGACCACGCCGACGGCGGCCACCCCCGCCACCGCCACGGCGGCGGCCAGCCAGAGGGCGCCGAGCCGCACCAGGCTGTATGCGGCCACCGCGCTGAGGACGAGCAGCACCGCGGCGAGCACGCCGACGAGCGGGCCAGGGCGCAGCAGACTCTTCATGGCAGTCTCCCTCCAGACGGGGAAAACGATCCTACGCCAAAGCCCAGCCAGGGACAGCGGGCCCGCAGGCGCCGGCGGCAAGTCACGCACTTTTCCTACGAAGGTGCCCGGCCGCGCGCCGCGCAACGGGCTGCCCATCGCAAACAGCTTCATCCTCCGGCTCCGGGGCGCAGCTGCCTGCGGCGCCCACGCGGGAAAAACGGCTGCGTCCTACATGGCCGTTGCGGCCCCTGACCGACAGTGATGGCCGGGCTTACAGGGGGAAACAGGCCATGAAAGAAAACCTCAGCATCCTCGAAGCCGTCGGCGGCGTAGGCACCGATACGGCCATGGAACGCATGATCCTCTCGCGCGAACTGCCCAAGCGGACCATCGCGCTGGTCCTGGCCGGCGGCCGCGGCTCGCGGCTGATGGACCTGACCGACCGCCGCGCCAAGCCGGCGGTCTATTTCGGCGGCAAGTTCCGCATCATCGACTTCGCGCTGTCGAACTGCATCAACTCCGGCATCCGGCGCATCGGCGTGCTCACGCAGTACAAGTCGCATTCGCTGCTGCGCCACCTCCAGCGCGGCTGGAACTTCCTGCAGGGGGCGCACAACGAGTTCATCGACCTGCTGCCGGCGCAGCAGCGCGTGAACGAGGCCTTCTGGTACCGCGGCACCGCCGACGCGATCACCCAGAACATCGACATCCTGCGCGCCTACGAGCCCGAGTACATCCTCGTGCTCGCGGGCGACCACATCTACAAGCAGGACTACTCCCTGATGCTGCTCGATCACGTGGAGAGCCGCGCCAAGGTCACCGTGGGCTGCATCGAGGTGCCGCGCATGGAAGCCACGGCGCTGGGCGTGATGCACGTCGACGAGCGCCGGCGCATCACCGACTTCCTGGAAAAGCCCAAGGATCCGCCGCCGATCCCCGGCAAGCCCGACCGCGCGCTGGGCAGCATGGGCATCTACGTGTTCAACGCCGAATACCTCTACAGGCTGCTGGAGGACGACCTGCACGACGAGGCGTCGGAGCATGATTTCGGCAAGAACCTGATCCCGAAGATCGTGCAGGACGGCGGGGCCATCGCCCACCCGCTGAACCTCTCCAGCATCCCGGCGCAGACGCGCAACAAGCCCTACTGGCGCGACGTCGGCACCGTGGATGCGTTCTGGTCTGCCAACCTCGACCTCGCGGGGGACATGCCGGAGCTGAACCTGTACGACAAGGACTGGCCGGTGTGGACCTACCAGGAGCAGTTGCCGCCGGCGAAGTTCGTGCCGGACGAGCGCGGGCTCAACGGCGAGACCTCCAACGTGCTCATCTCCGGCGGCTGCATCGTCGTGGGTTCCAACATCCGCCGTTCGGTGCTGTTCTCCAACGTGAAGGTGCAGTCCTGCTGCACCATCAGCGAGGCCGTCATCATGCCGGACTGCGTGATCGGCCGCGGCGCGCGGCTGTCGAAGGTGGTGATCGACCGCGGCTGCACGATTCCCGACGGCATGGTCATCGGCGAGGACGCCGGGGCCGACGCCCGGCGCTTCCACCGCAGCACCGACAAGGGCGTGGTGCTGGTCACCAAGGAAATGATCGATCGCCTGCCGCCCGCCTGAGCGCCAAGCGCGGGACGGCGGGCTCTGGTACAACCCGCTCTCCCCGCCATGAACCCCGACGCTGGCCAGATCTGGACCGCCCCGCGCTGGGCGCTTGCATTGCTGCTCGCGCTGCTGGGCATGCTCGGGCCGTTCTCGATCGACACCTACATCCCGGCCTTCTCCGGCATCGCCGGCGCGCTGCACGCCACGCCGGTGGAGATGCAGCAGACGCTGTCGGCCTACCTGTTCGGGTTCGCCTTCATGAACCTGTTCCACGGTGCGCTGGCCGACAGCTTCGGCCGCCGGCCCGTCGTGCTGTGGGGCATCGCGGTGTTCACGCTGGCCTCGGTGGGTTGCGCGCTGTCCCAGAGCATCGGCTGGCTGGTGTTCTTCCGCGCCATGCAGGGCCTGTGCAGCGGCGCGGGCTGGGTCGTCTCGCGCGCGGTGATCCGCGACATGTTCCCGCCGGAGCAGGCGCAGAAGGTCATGAGCCAGGTGACGATCTACTTCGGCGTGGCCCCGGCGATCGCACCCATCATCGGCGGCTGGCTGTTCGTGCATGCCGGCTGGCACAGCATCTTCTGGTTCCTCACCGGCGTCGGCGTCGTGCTGTGGATCGCCAACTGGCGCCTGCTGCCGGAAACCCTGCACGCGACGCACCGGCAGCCCTTCAACGTGCGCAACCTGATGCGCGGCTACTGGCAGCTGGGGGCGAGCCCGCGTTTCCTGCTGCTGGCGCTGGCCAGCGGCATCCCCTTCAACGGCATGTTCCTGTACGTGCTGTCGGCGCCCGCGTTCCTCGGCGAGCACCTGAAGCTGGCGCCGACGCAATTCTTCTGGTTCTTCCTGCTCACGATCAGCGGGATCATGGCCGGTTCGTACGCCAGCGGCCGGCTGGCCGGGCGCATCCAGCCGATGAACCAGATCCGCTGGGGCTTCGTCGTGATGGTGGTCGTTTCGCTGGTGAACGTGGCGGCCAACTTCCTCTTCACCGCGCACGTGGGCTGGGCCCTGGTGCCGATCGCGCTGTTCTCCTTCGGCTGGGCCCTGATGGTGCCGGTGGTCACGCTGCTGGTGCTGGACCTGTACCCGCAGCGGCGCGGCATGGCCTCGTCGCTGCAGGCCTTCATCGGATCGGCGGCGAACGGCTTCGTGGCCGGCGCGATCGCGCCGTTGGTGATGGATTCGACGCGGGAACTCGCCGTGGCTTCGCTGGCGATGATGAGCGTGGGGCTGGTGGCCTGGGTGCTGGTGACGAAGCGGTGGCCGGAGACGGGGCGGGTGCAGGCTGCTGCGGTTTCGTCGGAAGCCTGAGTTCTCGTCGTCGGAAGCGTGAGCGCTCGTCATTCCCGCGCAGGCGGGAACCCAGAGCGCGCGAAGCCGCCGGACCGACGCCCCGCGGGCCTGCACCGCACGCCGGCTGGCGCGACGCCCCGGAAGCGAAGAGAGGCACCTGAGAGTGCCCCTCGAAAGCGAAGAAGGGCACCTGACGGTGCCCTTCTGGATACAGCGCGCCCAAGCAGCGCCCCACCCCTGCCCTCCCCCGGAGGGGGAGGGAGGAAGGCAGATCAACGGCCGCTGCGAGCCGGACGCGCGCCGCCGAAGTCGCGGTGGTGGCCGCCGGCGGTGTCGCGCGAACCGAAGCCGCTTTCACGCCGGCCGCCCGCGAAGCCGCCTTCACGGCGCTCGGCCGGCTTGGCGCCGAAGCCCGAATGCTTGCCGTAGCCGGTGGACGGGCGGCGGTCGCCGGGTCGCGACGGCTTGCCGCCGAAGCCCGCGCGGGACGGCGGACGCTGCTCGAAGCGCTGCTTCGGCTCCAGGCCGGGGATGGTGTGCGCCTCGAAGCGCTGGCGGCTGTAGTGCTCGATGTCGCCGATGCGGCGGCGGTCGCGGAATTCCGCGAAGGTCACCGCCAGGCCGTCGCGACCCGCGCGGCCGGTGCGGCCGATGCGGTGCGTGTAGTCCTCGCTCTTCATCGGCAGGCCGTAGTTGAAGACGTGCGTGATCGAGGGCACGTCGATGCCGCGCGCGGCCACGTCCGTCGCCACC
>Ga0190269_10000904_pt1 | contig 14695 bp, 12 predicted proteins | sample Popmic249IS_FD_133749 | JGI IMG/M metagenome (GOLD analysis project Ga0190269, IMG submission 133749) | Populus adjacent soil microbial communities from riparian zone of Blue River, Arizona, USA - 249 IS | ecosystem: Environmental > Terrestrial > Soil > Riparian zone | place: USA: Arizona...
GGTGCGCCCCCGCCGACGCCCACGGAAAAGGAACCGATGCCGTGCGCGAGCGCTTCATTTTCGAGCGCTGATCCTTCCGCTGGCTCACCGCTGTCTCGCGCCGCCAAGTCGTCATGATGGCGCAAAGGCGGTCCGTACCCATCTTCGACGTGATGCGCCGCAACGGGTGGATGGTCGATCTCAGGCGCTTCTTCGCCTCCGTCGGTCAACATGAGCTCCGTATCGTGCGCGTGCAGTCGAGGATGCTGCAGCCTCTCACCGTAGAGCGTCATCCGCAGCGCTGCGTCGATGTACGTGACAGCCTCGTGCGCGGTGACGCGCCCGTCCGTGTCGTCGTCTGCCCAACCTCGCAGCGCACCGAGCATGAGATAGGAGAACGCGGGTCGCTCTGGATGAGCATTGGGCAGTGGACCCGCCACCTGGTCAGCGTCGGCAGCGGTGAACACGACAGCGCCTGCCGGAATCGCACTGTCGCTGATGGCTGCGGACGGGAGATCCTCGGCGAGCGGACCGCGAGCTGTCTTCCCTGAGAAGCTCGCATCGAGTATCGCGATACCCGTCACCTTGTCGCTCGCGCGTGCGCTCAGGATCTGGATGAGCTCCGAACGCCGCAAGCTACGCTGCTCCAGGCTCGCAGCGCTCGGGCTCGCGTCGTAGCCAGCGAGCAGCCCGTCGCCTGCCTGCTCACTCGGCGCGCCATGCCCGATGAACACAAACCAAACGCGCCCGCCGCTCTTGGTGCGCTTCATCAGCTCCATGAGCGCGCTGCGGATCCTGACGTGTTTAGCCTCCCGGTCATGAAGCCGAACGATGTTGGAAGCAGGAACTCGCAGCGAGGTACGCAGAAACTGAAACCAGTCTTCCGCATTGGTGCGAGCCCCGGGAATGTGCACGAGACTCTCGTATTGTTCGATGGCAACAAGCAAAGCGGCGTCTTTCGACGCGTCGATGTCCATCAACACTGGCTCACTCACGGAGAAATCAGGCCACTCTGCGTACGCAACAGCGCTGATCGCAAATGTCGATAGAAATGCGATCGCCGCCCGCAGCTGACGGCTGCAACCACACCCGGTGCGCGCAGTGCAGCCGCTGTGGGCCCGCCTCACCCGCCCCGAGCTTGCGATCCGTCGAGCAAACCCTGAGACCGTCGCCAGACGAGCGATTCGCAACATTGTGTTCCCCCACAATGACTAGCCATCTGACTGTAACGACAGCCAAACCGCATTCGCTCATCGGATCGATCGTTGCGATCTTTAGCTGTCGAACGGCGCGCCCGATCCGGTGCAGACTTGCCACGGCCACAGTGAGGAGGTCGCTCGATCCAGGAGCCTTGCGTTGAGGTGCTCACGCGCCGGCGCTACACCACGGACAACACGATCGCAGAGGGATGCGTGGGGCTGTGGTGGATGTTTTGGCGCTGGGGGAGTCTCGGGGTGGTTTGTGCCAGCGGTGCGATGGTGCCGGGGTTGATGGCCCAACGGGGGTAGGCTCCGCTCGAGACTTGCACGCGCAGGCGATGGCCTTTGTGGAAGCGGTGGGCGGTGGGCCAGAGCTTGACTTCTATGCGCTGGGCGCCATCGCTCGACGCGGGTAGCTCGGGGAAGCGCACTCGAGCGAGCCCGTCGCAGATGTTGGTGGATACACCCGCGGGATCTACGTCGCATAGTCGGACGAAGAAGTCGCACGTGGCGCGGTCGGAGCTGACGTAGAGCTCTGCGCTGATCGGGCCGATGACGTCGAGGTCGCGTGGCAAAGGTCCGCTGGTGTATTTGAGCACGTCACGGCGGGCTTCGAGCACGCGGTTGTCCACGCGCGCGAGGTCGAGTGCCAGGGTGGGTCCGCCGATAGCGGGCGTGGGATCGTTGGGGTTGTACGTATAACTGTCAGGCTCGCTTGCCGCTGCAGGCTGCGGTGACAGTGCAGCTCGCGGCTGCAGGTAGAAGCGCTCGGCGCGCGCCTCGGCCGGTGGCCAGCGAGCGAAGTCGCGGAACGCGTTTTGCCCTGTGACATACACGCGCACAGGCAGCTCGCGCAGCGCGCTGCGATCACCGCTGAGCTGGGCGTGGAAGAACGCGAGCGCCTCGCGGAGGCCGAAGGAATTCACGGGCGGGTCGAGGTGTTTCCACGGCCCGACGACGAGTCGCACGTCGCGTCCGGCCTCCTGCATGATGGTGAAGTCCTGGAGCTGCCAGGGCGTAAAAATGTCGTCCCAGCCGGCGACCATGCACACCGGTCGATCGACCTCTGCCAGCGTGCGCTGGAAGTCGATCGGTCGCCACCAGGGATCATCGGGCGACGCGTACTTCAGCCAGTCCTGAAAGAACGACACGCGCCGGCCTGCAGCGAGCCCATCCGCAGTCGCCAGCGGCGGCAGCTTGCGCCACACCGCACGCAGTGGGTCCCCCATGGCACCGAGCTCGCGAAACGCTAACAACGGCGCGATCAGACGCTCTTGGTGCGTCACCAAGCGCGACCAGCCGAGCGCGTTGCGCAGCGAAAACGACCCGCCCGCGTACGTCATGTTCGCGAAGTGCGAGGTGGTGATCTGCGTCGCCATCGCTTTGAGCTCCGGCCCTGCGTCGCGCGCGATCGCCCACTGCACGTAGCCGAGATAGCTCTGTCCGAACGTAAAGATCGCGTCTCCGAACCAGGGCTGCTGCTTGATCCACTCTAGGGTCGCGAGCCCGTCGGCCCGCTCGTGATGGTGCGGATCGAAGCGCCCGGCAGATCCGAACGTGCCACGCACGCTCTGAATCAGGGCCTGATACCCGCGCTCCGCGAACGGCCGCGCCCACATCTCAGCCATGATTCCCCTGCGCCCGTAGGGCGACCGTATCAGCACCACCGGCAGCCCCGTGCTTCCTCGCGGCGCATAGCGGTCGGCACGCAACACCGTCCCATCTGGCATCGGCACCGCCAGGTTCCGCTCGATCACAAGGTCACGCGTCTGTGCAGGGGGCAGCTGCAGTGCCGCGGAAAGCATTCGACTCAGAAGACTCATCCAGTGACCTCCGTCATGCCTCCCCCTCACAATAGGTGAGCGTGAGCGTAGCCCGAATCCCTACATGCATCGCGCCTTGAAGATTTGCGAAGCCCGCCCGTCCAACGTAAACCTTGGGACCGGGGGTAGTCAGATGCGACACATGATCACGAGACTCGGACTGGCGTTCGGCGCGCTCGCAGGCGTAGCGGTGGCGGCTTCGGCGCACGCGGATGGCTCACTGCGCTGCAAGACTCGGCTGATCTCGCCGGGAGCTGCTGCCTACGAGGTCCGCTCGGTCTGCGGGACGCCGGACGACACGCAGAGCCGGACCGAGTCCCGGACAATCCGCCGCGCCGTCAGCGTGCCCTGTGCGACTGGCTACTGCTCCGCCATGGTGGATGAAACGGTCACAGTGAACGTCGAAGAGTGGATCTACGACTTCGGCCCGCAGCGCTTCATCCAGTTTCTGACCTTCGAGTCCGGCAAGCTGATCAACGTGCGCTCGGGCGGCTACGGCAAGAAGCAAGTCTTCGCAGAGTGAGCCCCATCGAACGCCGCTGTGGGCGGCGCCGCCTGTAGCGAGCTACGCACGATCCGACGAGTCCCAGCCACCCGAGCAGCGCGGCGCGCGTGGGCGAGCTGCCTGTGAATGTGCTGCAGCTGCAGCCGGCCTTTCGCGCACCATCACCGCCGCTCACAGCTGCACCCGCGACCCCGCGCGCGCCAGCGCCAGCATCAGCGCTGCTGCTGCCAGCTGCGGCACCATCCACGCCGCCTGCACCACCGCCGCCAAGGGCTGCCAGGCCACATGGAGGAGGCACCGGGGGCGCTCCACCCTCGCCCGCAGCTCCTGGCTTCTGCTTGGCGACACCAGCTTCGCAATAGACGTTCTGCGCTGCAGCAAACGCCGCGAATTCGTCGCGCTCGTACACACAGCACAGTGGCGCGATCACCCAATGGTCTAGCTTGCAGAACCCCGCCCCAGGAGGCTGACACAGCGACTGGATCTCTGGCCTATCCGCACACTCCACGGCGTGCTCGGCGCAGCGCAGGTCGAGCAGCGTCGTGAGCTCACCCGAGCGCGTATCGAACGCGCCGAAGCGATAGTTGTCGGCGCAGCCGAGCAAGCGCGAGCGCGCCGCATCGTAGCGCAAACAGCTGATGCGATAGACGCCTGAGATCAGCTGCGGTGGCTCGCCGAGCCGCTCCACTTTGAACAGACCTCGGCTCGCGAAGTTGTTGTCGCCAAAGTACAGCACGCCGTCTGAGCCAAACGTCACTGCGCCGCCCAGCGCAGGCGCGGCGATCGGCTTCCAAGTTCCCGCCTTGCCCTTCTCGGCGCTGAACACCAGCGCGTCCTCAGCGCGGTCGGGTCGCGCCACGAGACCCACGATGCGATTGGGATCGGTCGGATCGACGGCGACGATCGTGAAGTCGCCCCCCTGCTGCTCTGTGCTCTCGAACTGCGTCGGATCGAAAGCTTCCTCGCTCCAAGTTTCACCTTCGTCGTCAGAGACGCGAATGGTGTACGTGACCGTATTGGCCTCCACGTTCGTCGTGGTACCCGTCTCGTAGAAGCGGCGCGCCTCGCCATTTTTCACGACGTGCAAGCTGTCAATGAACATGCGGGCGTGCTTTCCCAGCGGCACGAACGAGCCGGAGCCATCGTTCATGTAGATGCCGTTGTCAGCCATCCCGTTGGCCGTCACGACGTACGTGCGTTTGGCATCGAAAGGATCGCCGGCGATCGCACGGACGAGCTTCTTGTCGAGCTCGGGCAAAGGTTGAAACCCGCAACCACTTTTGTCGCCGCGCCAGAGGCCATGGAACGAGCCCAGATATATCGACCCGTCGCCGCTCGCGTGACCGAGGAGGCCACTGTTGGAAGCGGGCAGCGAAGCGCCGGTCGAGCACAACCACTTCAAGGTCGCGCCGCCATCTTCGCTCACGAACAAGCCGCTGCCGCCGTACTGGTACGTCACGACCAGGCTGTCGGGATCGGAGGGGCTGATGGATACGCCATCGAGCAGCTCCACTGGACCGGCTTGCACAGCCGTGCTGCTGAGCGCGCATACCCACGCGCTCAGCCACAGCCATGCGACTCGATCTCCGCGTCTCGGCATCGCCCCCTCCGCGTTCGCGCAGGGGACGAGTCTACTTCTTCTGGAGCGCAGCCACCACGCGATCGCCGAACTGAGTCGTCGTGAGCAGCTCTTTGTCAGCTGAAGGTAGATCGCCAGTCGTGCCGTGCTCAAACACCTCGAACAGCGCATCCCAGATGCTGCGGGCCTCCGCTTGCAAGCCCAAGCACAGCTCGAGCATCAGGGCGATGCTGCCGATCATCGAGTAGGGATTGGCTTTGTTTTTGCCAGCGATGTCCGGAGCAGATCCATGCGCGGGCTCGACATAACTCTTCTTGGGACCCACGCATGCAGACGGCATGAGACCGAGCGATCCAATCACGCCACCAGCCTGATCTGTCAGGATGTCACCCTGCATATTCTCTAACAGCATCACGCCGTTGAACTGACGGGGACCGATGACGAGCTGGAACGCTGCATTGTCGACCAACACGGAGCGATACGGCACATCCGGATATTGCTTCGCCACGTCCTCGACCACGGCGTTCCAAAAGCGCCCGGTCGCGAGCACGTTAGACTTGTGCACGTTGGTCATCTGTGACTTGCGCTTGCGCGCTTCTTCGAACGCCACGCGAGCCACGCGCCGCACTTGTTCGTCGGTGTAGCTGCAGTCGTCCTTCGCGTAGCGCATGTCCGTGCTCGGACCCTCGGTCTTTTCGCCGAAGTAGATGCCGCCCACGAGCTCGCGGATCATCAAGATGTCGATGCCGTCGCCGATCACCTGTGGCTTCAGCGGCGAAAACGCGGCGAGCGACTTGGGCAATACCACCGGACGATAGTTCGCGAACGTGTCGTAGCGACGGCGCAGCGGCAAGATCGCGCCGAGCTCGGGCCGATGCTCCGGCGGGATCTCGTTCATGCGCTCGACGGCCAAACCCACCGGGCCTTTGACGATGACGTCCGCCTCATCGCACACCTTCTTGGTGGCCTCGGGAAACGGCGAGCCCTGGTCGAAGTAGGCCTGTGCGCCGAACGGGGCCGGGCGCTTGTGGAAGCGGTGCCCGTACTTGTCCGCGACGGCGTCCAACACCTTCAACGCCTCGCGCGTGATCTCAGGTCCAATGCCATCCCCCTCGAGGATTGCGATGCTTTTTTCCATGTGCTCCCTGTTCTACTCGCCAAAGCCGCTTGAGCTGCGGAGGGCCCCGAGCCTGCATCGATCCGTCCGAGACGCAAGCCCCCTTTCGCGTGGATCCTCGGGAAAAAAGCCTTACAGCCTGCGCGTCAGGCGCCCCAGGCTCACACGGCGAACAGCACGCGACCACTTCTTGTTTCGGCGCGAGGCTGCCGGGCAGCTACATTGGCGAGCGGCGACCGCGCAGACAGGCCTGCGCGAACGCACGAGGAGGACCCAACGTGGCCCAGGAAACGGTCGTGGTAACAGGGGGAGCGGGCTTCATCGGCTCGCACACGGTCGAGCAGCTGTTGCGTCAAGGCTGCCGCGTAGTCGTCGTGGACGACTTCAGCAGCGGCAAGCGCGCGAACCTCGCAGCGGTGAAAGACAACGAGCGTTTGACTGTGATCGAGGCGGATGTGTCCGATGGCTTGTGGGGCTGCCTCGCGAGCTACGTGCAAAAGCAGGGTCCTGTGCAGCGCATCATCCACTTGGCCGCGCAGACCTCGGTCGTGCGCTCGGTCGAGTCGCCGCTGCACGACTTACGCGCGAACTACACTTCGACCATGAACATCGCGGACTTCGCGCGCCGCACCGGCGCAAAACGCGTGGTGTTCGCGTCATCTGCTGCGATCTATGGTGACGTCGAGACTGTGCCCGTGCAGGAAGCTGTGCCGCCTGCGCCGCTCTCACCGTACGGTTTACACAAGCTCGCCTCTGAACAATGCCTGCGTTATCATGCGGTCGTTCACAACATCCCCGCGTCGGTGTTTCGTTTCTTCAATGTGTATGGACCACGGCAGGACCCGAACAGTCCTTACACTGGCGTAATCTCGATCTTCATCAACCGCTCGTTGCAGAACCTGCCACTCACAATCTTCGGTGATGGCGCGCAGACGCGAGACTTCGTATACGTGGGCGACATCGCGCGCATGCTTGCAAAGGCTGCGCTGTCAGACAGGCTCGGCTTTTCGCTCGCGAATCTCGGCACAGGGAACGCCACGAGCGTCACGCAGCTGGCCAAGGAAGTCGTGCGTTTGTGCAACTCGACGAGCACGATCAGCTACGGCCCAGCGCGCGCCGGCGAGATCAAGCACTCGCTCGCGGCGATCGACCAAGCACGCGAGCTGCTCGACTACGCTCCCGAAGTCGCGTTGGCCGAGGGCTTGGAACATACAGTCAACTGGTACCGAAGCGCGCAGAAGTAATTGCCTGTAAGCTGTCTGCCAACACGTTCTGCTCACGGAAAAACCATGATGAGACCACATCACTTAGCACTGTCACTGGTGTTGCTTGCGTCCACCGCATGCGACAATAAGCCCGCAGAAGGCAAGCCCAAGGCCGCCGTCGAAGAAGTGACACAAGCGCCGGCACAGCCAGCCGCACCGGCAGCCGCCACGACGCCTGAAGGCAAGCTCGCGAGCTACAACTTCTCGCAAGAAAACTCGAAGGTCGAGTTCACAGGCGCGAAGGTCACCGGCAAACACCTCGGCTCGTTCAAGAAGTTCTCGGGAACCATCCGCGCACAAGAAGGCGGCACCGATGCCAGCGCCGGCTCCGTGAACGTAGAGATCGAAGTCGGATCGATCGAGGCCGACGTGGAGAAGCTCACCGGCCACCTCAAGTCGCCCGATCTGCTGGACGCCGAGAAGTACCCCAAGGCAACCTTCAACTCGACCAAGGTCGAGAAGAAGGAAGGCTCCAACTACTCGATCACCGGCTCGTTCCAGCTGCACGGCGCGACCAAGCTGATCACCTTCCCCGCTACGATCCGCTTGGCGCCCGAGCAAGTCGAGGTCGACGCCGAGTTCGCGATCAACCGCAAAGACTTCGGCATCACCTATCCCGGCAAACCCGACGATTTGATCAGCGACGATGTGTTGATCAAACTGACGATCCGTGCCCCCAAGACCCCGACCTGAACCCACCACACCAAGGTCAGCGTCAACACAACATGACGTTGACCTTGACGGGGACGGCGCTCAAACGCTCCGCAATCGCGCGAGCGACCATTCGCGCCCGAGCACCTCGAGCACGTCGAACAATCCCGGGCTAGCAGTACGCCCGGTGAGGGCGACACGCGCGGGCTGCGCTACTTCCTTCAGCTCGATCCCCGCAGTCTCTAGCCACTTCTTCACGGCGTCTTCGAGCGGCGCTGCAGCCCACGGCTGCACATTTTCGATCACGTTGGCAAGCTCCTGACAGCGCGCCGCGTGCGCCCCGGACAAGAACTTCGCTTTGGCCTTGGCGTCGACTTCCGGCGGCTGCCGGAAGAAATAGTCGAGCGCGTCCGCGGCATCCACGAAGGTCGTGGCGCGCGGCGCGATCAGCGGCGCTGCAGCTATCAGCTTCGGATCGTCCGCGGCGATGTCGATCCCCCGCTTGGCCAAGAATGGCTGCACGTAGCTCGCGAGCTGTGCCGCGGAGAGCTGCCGCAGGTGATGCGCCTGCACCGATTGCAGCTTCTTCACATCGAAGCGCGCGCCGGTCTGGCCCACGTGCTCCCAGTCGAACTTCTCGATCAGCTCCTGACGCGTAAAGAGCTCCTGATCGCCGTGCGACCAACCGAGCCGCACGAGATAGTTGAGCAGCGCGTCCGGCAAGTACCCCTGATCGCGATAGTCGGTCACCGACACGGCAGCATGGCGCTTGCTCAGCTTTTCACCGCTCTGCGAGAGGATCATCGACAAGTGCGCGAACTTCGGCAGCGGCGCGCCGAGCGCCTGAAACAGCAAGATCTGCTGCGGCGTGTTGATCACGTGGTCATCGCCGCGCACCACGATCGTGATGCCCATGGTGATGTCGTCGACAGCTGCACCGAGGTTGTAGAGCGGCACGCCATCGGCGCGCATCAGCACAGCATCTTGCAGGGTCGCGTTTTGTACCTCGATCCGGCCCTTGACCAGATCGTCCCACGCGGTCGCCCCCTCGCTCGGCGCGCGCAACCGCACCACGTGCTTGCGCGCTGGATCGTCAGGCACATCGCGGCACGTGCCGGGGTAGCGGAAGCCTTGCTCCGAGCCGGTCTTCGCCTTGTGCTCGGCGCGCGCGCGATCGAGATCTTCCTTGGTGCAATAGCAGCGGTAAGCGGCGCGCGCGCTGATCAAACGTTTCACGTAGTCCTGGTAGATCGGCAGCCGCTTCATCTGAAAGTAAGGCTCGTGCGGCCCGCCTACGAGCGGACCTTCGTCCCAGTCCAGCCCGAGCCAGCGCATCGACTCGAAGATCGCGCGCTCACTCTCTTCCGTGCTGCGTTCCTGGTCCGTGTCCTCGACGCGCAGGATGAACTTGCCTCCCTTTTGGCGCGCCCACAGGTAGTTGTAGAGCGCGGTGCGAGCACCACCGATGTGCAGGTAGCCGGTCGGAGAAGGCGCGAAGCGAACACGTGGCTCGGTCATGCTCGGCGCGATACCAGACGCTGCGAAATCGGGCAACCGCAGTCGCTAAAACAGCTGCGTCGGCCAGCGGCCGGTGCGCGCGAGCGCGAGCAGGTCCATGCTCCAGGCCACACCGCAGTGTAAGAGCACGCCGCCCCAAATCGACCCTGTACGCAGCGCGATCGTGCCGAGCGCGAGGCCAGCCACGATCGAGCCGAGACACTCTGCGAGCGGCTTGTTGCCGTGGATCATCGCGTAGGGCACGACCATCACGAACAGGCCGAGCGACCCGATCACCCGCGCCAGCGCGAACGCCATAAAGCCGCGGAAAAACAGCTCCAAGAGCAAGAACTGCAGCCCGTACAGCGCTTCCCAGATCAGCAGCGGCACAAAGCCATCACCCGCAGCGCGGCTCTTTGGGTAGGTGCGCAAGAACGAATCGGTCGTGGATGCGAACAGCACGCACGGCACCATCACGGCCATCATCAGCGCATACAACTGCAGCGCGCGCCGCGACTCGACAAAGCGCACACCAAAGTCGGAGAGCGGGCGCCGCAGCACCCAGCGCATGCACAGGTACGGGATCAGCGCGTAGTTGATCAGCTTGAACAGTGCCCAGTGCGCGTCGCCATGCAGCTGCGGATAAGGCAAAAAGCCATAGAGCTCTGCGAGTAGGGGATACTTTTTGAGTGATGTCTGCTGACCGAAGTAGCGCGGCACGACCAAACACACAGCGCTCACGAGCAGCACGATCGGCGCGTGATGTGGTGGCGCATCGGGCTGCCGGTAATCCCGATCGATGGCCTGCCATTGCGCGGCGATCGCGGAGGCCGCTCTCTGGGCGAGGGAAATCAGCATCGCGGCCACTCCACACGAAATCGGCTATGCTGCCAAGATCGTTGTCAGCGCGCGCCCCTGTTTGTTTGCCGCAAGTCCGGAATAACGACGCGCTGATGACCTTGACTCGCCGCCCCCCGCGGCCCACCCTCGGAACCCATTTTGGCTCACCGCAAAGAAAATAAAAAACAGCTGGTCGCGCGCTGCAATCGCAAGGTCACAAACAGCAGTGCCCGATTGCGCGTCCTGGCAGAGTTTCCCTTCGGAGAGAGCGGCGAGCAGGTCACGCGCTACGCGCTCGGCAACGGGCTCACGATCTTGATCTTGGTCGATCGCCAGGCGCCGGTGCTCAGCTACCACACCTGGTACCGCGTCGGCTCGAAGCACGAGAAACCTGGCAAAACGGGTCTCGCGCACTTGTTCGAGCACTTGATGTTCAACGAGACCAAGCACGTGCCTCGCGGTCAGCTCGATCGCTTGATCGAGAGCGCGGGCGGCGAGACCAACGCAGCCACCTGGGTCGATTGGACGCACTATCAATCCGAGCTGCCGGCGAGCGAGCTACCGTTGATCGTGCGGCTCGAAGCCGACCGGATGCAGCATCTCGTGTTGCGTAAGCCGCAGGTCGAGTCCGAGAAGGAAGTCGTCGCGAACGAGCGTCGCTTCCGCGTGGAAGACGACATCGAGGGCGAGGTCAGCGAGCTGATCTATGCGACAGCGTTCAAGCGGCACCCGTATCGCTGGCCGACGATCGGTTGGATGCAAGACATCGAGTCGTTTACGCCGGAAGACTGCGCGGAGTTCTACAAGACGTACTACGCGCCGAACAACGCCACGCTCGTGATCACGGGCGACGTCGACGAAGCCGAGACACTGCAGCTCATCCAGCGGCACTACGGCAAGATCCCCAAGGCGCGGATCCCGCGCTTTCGCGCCGAGAACGAGCCGCCGCAGCGCAGCGAGCGCAGCTTGGAGCTGCAGCGCCCTACGCCCGCCGCGAAGCTCGCGCTGGCCTATCGCGCTCCGTCGTTCCGCGACGCTGACTACCCTGCGCTCGCGCTCGCGAGCGAGGTGCTGTTCGGTGGCAGGAGCTCGCGGCTGTTCTCGCGCCTCGTGCGTGACGAGGAGCTCGCGACGGATCTGCACGGCTCGCTCGCGCCGTTCGCCGATGCCGGGCTCTACGAGATCTGGGTGTCGCTGCGGCCCGGGCGCGATCTGCCGACCGTGCTCAAGCTGATCGAGCAGGAGCTGAAGCGCGTGTGCACGCACGGCGTGAGTCGCGCTGAGCTGCAGAAGGTCAAAAACCGCATGGAGCTGGGCTTTTTGCAAGGCATGGAGACAGCCGCCGGCAAGGCGGAGCAGATCGGCTTCTTCGAGGTTGTGTACGGCGATGCAGCGGCCTTGTTCGATCGCCTGAACGCATTGCGCGCGGTCGAGCCCGCTGACGTACAACGCGTCGCGCAGAAGTACTTCGACGCTCGCAAGCGCACCTCGATCGCGGTCGTCCCGCAGCGGGGAGCGGCAGCATGAAGAACGCAGCACAGAATCGTCGTAAGCCACGGCGCGCTCAGACGCCGAGTGAGCGGAACCCACTTGCCGCGCGTAGCGGCGAGGCCAAGACCTCGCAGCAACCCGTCCTGCTGATCGAGTCCGAACATGCGCTGCCACTCGTGCATGTCGGCCTCGTGTTGCGCACCGGCAGCCTGCACGATCCGCGCGGGCTCGAGGGGCTCACGCGCATGACCGCGCGCATGTTGCGCATGGGCACGAAGAAGCTGACGGCGGCAGAGGTCGAGGAGCGCATCGACTCGCTCGGCGCACAGCTCAGCGTGTCGTGTGCGCCGAGCTACGTGCAGCTGAGCGGCGCAGTGGTCGCGCACAACTTGGAGCCTTATTTCCAGCTCTTGTGCGAGCTCATCCAAGCACCTGCCTTTCGTGCGGCGGATCTCGCGCGCGCCAAGCGCGAGACCATCGCCGAGCTGGTGGGCATGGTCGACGACGATCGCTCGCTCGCCGCGCGTCACTTCCGCGGCTTTACGCTCGGCAAGCACCCGTATGGCCGGCCCGTCGCAGGCAACACGCAGACCGTGCGCGGGATTACGCGCGATCTGGTGCGCGCTCACCACGAGAAGCACTTCGTCCGCAACAACCTGATCGTCTCGATGTCCGGTGACGTCAACCTGGAGCGCGCGCAGCAGCTCGTGGCTGCACACGTGCAGCTGCCCGAAGGCCGCGTGCCCAAGGTCGAAGCACCGCCCACCACGATGGCAAAAGGCCGGCGCCTGCTGATCGTCGACAAGCCCGAGCGCACGCAAACCCAGATCATCGTCGGCACGCTAGGCACCCACGTGCTCGACCCCGATCACACGGCCCTGCAGGTCGCCAACGTCGTGTTCGGAGGGCTCTTCACCTCGCGGCTGACCCACGAGGTGCGGTCGGTACGCGGCCTCTCGTACGGCGCAAGCTCGAACCTCGGCCATGACCGCGAGCGCGAGCTCTGGACCATGTGGACCTTCCCAGCGGCCAAAGACGCCTACAAGTGCCTGGAGCTGCAACTTCGCCTGTACGACGACTGGATCAAGAACGGCATCAAGCCGAGCGAGCTCAAGCGCGCCAAAGACTTCCTCGTGAAGAGCCACGCGTTCGAGATCGACACCGCGCAAAAGCGGCTGGACCAGCGCGTCGAGGCCGAGCTGTTCGGGCTGTCCAAGGACTACTTCGACGGCTTCGTGGAGCGCGTGCAGAATGTCACGCGCAAAGAGGCCAATGCAGCGCTTCAAAAGCGCCTCTCGCGCCGCGACCTCGCGATCGTGGTGGTGGCTACCGCGAAAGAGCTCCGCAAGGAGCTGTCCACCTTGCCTGGGCTCGACGAAGTGAAAGTCGTGCCATTCGACAAGGTCTAGAGCCTGCGCGATGGACGCCGGGCAGCTCGACGCATACTTCGCACGCGTCTCGTACCACGGGCCGCGTGCGCCGAATCTCGCGCTGCTGCACGCCCTGACCCGCGCGCACACGCAGCACATTCCGTTCGAGAACCTCGACGTGCTGCTCGGGCGGCGCATTACCATCAGGTGCTGCAGCGTGGTCGATGGTGTTTAGAAAGAGCGCGAGCGCGACGGGCAGGCTGTTGAAAAAATCATCGACACGCCCGAGCGCTTGCTCCAGATCCTGGCTGAAAAGTTCGGTATTCAGCTGCGCGCCGGCACTCGCTTCCGGTGGCCTAGGTGACAGTTCGAGGGTGACGCTGCAGGCCCGCGCATGCGAACGTCGGCCATGGTCAACAGTCAGAACCTCGCGACGAGCTCCTGGGCGGACCAGTCATTTGCCCGCAAAGTACTGGACTTCTTCCGGTTCGCATCGCTCCTGCTCAATCCGTCGCGGCGCGGCGCGAGCACGCTCTACGAGCTGATCTCGACCTCGAACTACTTCACCGAGCGGACGCTCTTCCGCAATCTCGGTTACTGGAAAGACTCTCCTTCCACGCTGGACGACGCGTGTGAAGCCATGGCGCGGCTCGCAGGTGAGGCTGCACAGCTCGGGCCGAACGATCGCGTGCTCGACGTTGGCTTCGGCTTCGGCGACCAAGACATGTACTGGGCCGAGCACTTTCGGCCGAAGCAGATCGTCGGCATCAACGTGACAGAATCGCAGATAGCGCTCGCGCAGCGGCGCGTGGCCGAGAGCGGCTTGTCAGAGCGCGTGACGCTGCAGAAGGGATCTGCCACCCAGCTCGCGTTCGAGGCGGCATCGTTCGACAAAGTGATCGCGCTCGAATCCGCGTTTCACTTCGACACGCGCGAAGACTTCTTGCGCGAGGCGTTCCGCGTGCTCAAGCCGGGTGGACGCATCGTGCTGCTAGACATGATCCCAATGCCCAACCAAAAGGTGAACGTGCTCCTGCGCTTCGCGCTCAGCATCGGCTTTCAGCTCTGGCAGATGAACGAGAAGAACCTCTACGACCGCGAGATCTACAGGGGCAAGCTGCGCGCCGCAGGCTTCGAGTCCGCGAGTGTCATGAGCATCCAAGAGCACGTCGCACCGCACTTCACGCGTTATGTCGTGAGGCAGCTGCAGAAGCCAGAAGTCGCGCGCCGGATCAATCCGGTGGTGCGGTGGATGCTCAACCCTGCAGGGGCGCGGGATGAGAGCGAGATCAAGCGCAAGAGCGTCGGCTACGAGCTCGACTACGTCCTGGCAGTGGCAGACAAGCCCGCGCATTGAGTGAGCTCTGCGCTCCGCAAAA
>Ga0190269_10000905_pt1 | contig 14679 bp, 8 predicted proteins | sample Popmic249IS_FD_133749 | JGI IMG/M metagenome (GOLD analysis project Ga0190269, IMG submission 133749) | Populus adjacent soil microbial communities from riparian zone of Blue River, Arizona, USA - 249 IS | ecosystem: Environmental > Terrestrial > Soil > Riparian zone | place: USA: Arizona...
AAGGCCGAGAGCGCGCGCGACTCGATCAAGGAGATCAACCCCTACGTCGACGTCCGGCTGCACGAGACGCGGCTGGACAGCTCGAACGTCGAGGAGATCTTCAGCCAGTACGACCTCATCGTCGACGGCACCGACAACTTCGCCACCCGTTACCTGGTGAACGACGCGGCGGTGCTGCTCGGCAAGCCGTACGTGTGGGGCTCGATCTACCGGTTCGAGGGCCAGGTCGGCGTCTTCTGGGACGAGTACGGCCCGAACTACCGCGACCTGTACCCGGTGCCCCCGCCGCCCGGCATGGTGCCCAGCTGCGCCGAGGGCGGTGTGCTCGGCATCCTCTGCGCGTCGATCGCGTCCGTCCAGGCCACCGAGGCCATCAAGCTGATCACCGGCATCGGCGAGACGCTGCTCGGCCGCCTGATGGTCTACGACGCCCTCGAGATGTCCTACCGGACGATCAAGATCCGCAAGGACCCGACGGCGGAGCCGATCACCGGCCTCATCGACTACGAGGAGTTCTGCGGCACGGTCTCCGAGGAAGCGCAGGACGCCGCCCGCGGCTCGACGATCACCGCGTCCGAGCTGAAGGAGTGGGCCGACGCAGGCAAGGACTTCTTCCTGGTCGACGTCCGGGAGCCCGCCGAGTTCGAGATCGTGAGCATCCCCGGCGCGACGCTCATCCCGAAGAACGACATCCTGATGGGCCAGGCGCTTTCGCAGCTGCCGCAGGACAAGCAGATCGTCCTGTACTGCAAGACCGGCATCCGGTCGGCGGAGGCGCTCGCCGCGGTCAAGAACGCGGGCTTCAAGGACGCCGTGCACGTCCAGGGTGGAGTGATCGGCTGGGTCAAGCAGATCGATCCCAGCCTGCCCGAGTACTGACCTGTCCGAGCGCTCAAGAGCGTCGGTGGCCGACGAGGAACCGGGCCCGAATCGCAGGATTCGAGCCCGGTTCCTCGTCGGGTAGGGCCGTCTTCCGGCCGCGTTCGGCGTCAGTCGACGGAGGCCGAGGCGGGCGTCGGCTCATTGCCCTGGCGGGCCAGCCGGCTGTGCGTGCGGCCGTAGCCGAAGTAGATCGCGAACCCGATCGCCATCCAGGCCAGGAACCGCAGCCAGGTGGCGACCTCCAGGAACAGCATCAGGACGGCGCACGCGGCGACGGCGAGCGTCGACACCACCGGCAGCGCCTTGACCCGGAACGCCCGGTCGAGGTCGGGCCGGGTCCGCCGCAGCACCAGCGTCGCGATCGAGACCAGCACGAACGCGAAGAGCGTCCCGATGTTCACCATCTCGGCGAGCGCGGACAGCGGTAGCAGCCCGGCGAGGATCGCCACGATGACGCCGACGATCATCGTGATGACGTACGGCGTCCCGAACCGGGGGTGCACCTTGCCCAGCTTCGGCGGGAGCAGGCCGTCACGGCTCATCGCGAACGCGACCCGGCTCTGGCCGAGCATCAGCACCATGATCACGGTGGTGAGGCCCGCGAGCGCGCCGATCGTGATGAAGTCGGCGAACAGCGGGTGGCCGACGTCGCGGAACGCGGTCGCCAGCGGCGCCTCCGGGTCGAGCTCGCTGTACTTCTGCATGCCGACGACGACCAGCGACACGGCGACGTAGAGGATCGTGCAGATCACCAGCGAGCCCAGGATGCCGCGCGGCACGTCCCGCTGCGGGTTCTTGGTCTCCTCGGCGGCGGTCGCCACGACGTCGAAGCCGATGTAGGCGAAGAACACCAGGGCCGCGGCCGCGAGGATGCCGCTGACGCCGAAGCTGGCGGGGCCGGAGCCGAAGATCGTCTGGATCAGCGTCGCGGACAGACCCGACTCGCCCTCGGCAGGCTTCGTCGGCGGGATGAACGGCGTGTAGTTCGACGCCTTGACGAAGAACAGCCCGGCGACGATCACGAACAGCACCACGACGAGCTTGATCGCGACGATGACCGCGTTCAGCCGCGACGAGACCCGGATGCCGGTGACCAGTACCGCGGTGAGGAGCAGCGCGATCATCGCGGCCGGCAGGTTGAACACCCCGTCCTCGGCGCTCGCGATCGACGTCGGCAGTTCCCAGCCGAGCGTCTCCAGGAGGACGGCCAGGTACTGCGACCAGCCGACCGAGACCGTGGCCGCACCGATCAGCAGTTCGAGGATGAGGTCCCAGCCGATGATCCAGGCGACCAGCTCGCCGATGCCCGCGTAGGAGAACGTGTACGCGCTACCGGCGACCGGCACCGTGGAAGCGAACTCGGCGTAGCAGAGCCCGGCGAGCCCACAGGCGATCGCCGCCAGCACGAACGAGATCGCGACCGCGGGGCCGGCCGATTCCTGCGCGGCTTCCCCGGTGAGGACGAAGATGCCGGTACCGATGATGACCCCGACGCCGAAGACCGTCAGGTCCAGACCGGACAGATCCTTCTTCAGTTGATGCTCGGGCTCTTCGGTCTCCCGTATCGCCTGCTCGACCGACTTGGTGCGCATCACGCTCATGGGTGCCTCCCGGTCCGGATGCCGGTCCTGTTTCCCCCTTGACGCGACGTGCTAACCCGCAGGGGCGAGCCGGTTACGCCGGGTCGCCCGGCCACCAGCGGGCGGCGTCCATCGCGACCTTCACGCCGCGGAACCCGACACCTTCTGCGCGCAGACGACGGGTCGCCTCGTCCTCGTGCCCGGGCGGCAGGCGCCCGTCCGAGGCGACCACCCGGTGCCAGGGCACCGCGCTGCCGTACCGGGCCATCACCGCGCCGACCGTGCGGGCGGATCCGCTGCCCGTCCGCTCGCGGACCACTTCGGCGACCATGCCGTAACTCATCACCCGGCCGGGCGGGATCGCGTCGACGACGTCGAGGACCTGCTCGACGTACTCACTCGGAGGCGCTGCCGTCACCCGGGTCATTCTGCCGTCGACGGGGCGGAAGCGTCGTCGGCAACCGGCGAGAATGCGACGGCGGGGGCGACCTTGTCGCGTTCACCGCCGAGTGCTTCCGCCGAGCCCACCGCAACCGCCAGGATTGCAAACGTGACAGCTGCTCCGGTTTCCCTCCCGGCCCTGGGCCGGGGCACCCGCATCGGGTACGCCGCCGGTTCGCTCGTGCCCGGTGCCTTCGGCACCGTGCCGGGTCTGCTGTTGCTGCCCTACCTGACCGACACGCTGGCCGTCGCGGCCGGGCTCGCCGGTCTGCTCGTCCTGCTGCCGAAGGCGTGGGACGTCGTGCTCAACCCGATCGCGGGACGCATCTCCGACCGCACGACGAGCCGGTGGGGGCCGCGGCGTCCGTACCTGCTGGTCGGCGGGGTGGGGACGGCGGTGACGTTCGCCGCGCTGTTCGCCGGGCCGTTCGCCGGGGCGGCGGGCGCGGTCTACGTCACGATCGCGTTCCTCGCTACCGCGACGGCGTTCGCGTTCTTCCAGGTGCCGTTCGTGGCGATGCCGACCGAGATCACGGCGGGCACCGCCGACCCGTACGGCGAACGCACCCGCCTGATGACGTGGCGCATCGCCGTGCTGGCGCTGGCCATCCTCGCGTCCGGCGCCGCGGCACCGGCGATCCGTGACGCCGCCGGTGGCGGACTCGCGGGCTACCGCGCCGCCGGGGCGGCCATCGCGGTGCTGATCGCGATCGGCGCGCTCGCGGCGTTCCGGGGCACCCGGCACGCACCGGTGGGCGCGGTGCACGAGAGCGAGCCGTCGCTGCGCAGACAGCTGGCCGTGGCCCGCGCCAACCGTCCGTTCGCACTGCTCCTCGGCTGCTTCGTGGTACAGGCGGTGGGTATCGGCGTGATGCTGGCCGGTACCGACTACGCCGCCGCGGGCCCGCTCGGCGACGCCGGGGCGACGTCGCTGCTGTTCGTGTGCTTCGTCGGCCCGGCCCTGGTCGTCACGCCGGTCTGGGGTCGGGTCGGCGACCGGATCGGCAAGCGGGCCGGGTACGTCCTCGGCTCGGTCCTGTTCGCAGCCGGGGCGCTGCTGATCGGCGTCGCGTTCCTGCTTGGCCGGGCCCCGGTCGGCGCGGTGCTCGCGGCGACCGCCCTGGTCGGGGTCGGATACGCCGGTCAGCAGGTGTTCGGGCTGGCGATGCTGCCGGACACGATCGCCGCGGACGAGGCGATCACCGGGCGCCGCCAGGCCGGGGTGTTCACGGGCCTCTGGACGGGCGGGGAGACGCTCGGCCTCGCGCTCGGGCCCGGCGTGTTCGGCCTGCTGCTGCAGATCGGTGGCTACCGATCCGGGGTCGACGCGGCCGACCAGCCGGGCAGCGCACGGACCGCGATCATCCTGGGCTTCTCGCTCGTTCCGGCCGCGATCGTGCTGGTGGCGCTGCCGCTGCTCCGCCGTTACGACCTGACGCCGGCGCGCCTGACCGCGCTGACCGCAGGCGCCGCGCCCGCCGAGCCGATCCCGTCGGCCCCACCCCCGTCGGACTCGCCCCCGTCGGACTCGTCCCCGTCGGACTCGTCCCCGTCGGACTCGTCCGACCCGGCGGACAGGACGGACCCGGCTGCGGCCGGTCGGAACGATGACGCTGCCTCCGCCGGTGGGGTGGCCCCGACCCACGGAGAACGATGAGCCTCCCCGAGCGCGGTGTGCCCGCAGCGGACGTGCTGGCCGCCCTCGCCGATCTGCGCGCCGGCGACCTGCCCACCCACGGCGGCCGCACCTGGGCGTACGTGTACGACTCCGGCCTCGCCGAGGTGGACACGGTGGCGCAGCGTGCCGCGGAGGCGGTGACCGGGCTCAACGGCCTCGACCCGACCGTGTTCCCGTCGCTGCTGGCGATGGAGAACGAGGTCGTGGCCGCGGCGGCCGGCCTGCTCGGCGGGGGCCCGGCAACGGTGGGCACCGTCACCTCCGGCGGCACCGAGTCGATCCTGCTCGCGGTGAAGGCGGCCCGGGACGGACGGCCGGACGTGCAGCGGCCCCAGCTGGTCGCGCCGGTGACCGCACACGCGGCGTTCGCCAAGGCGGCCGAGTACTTCGGGGTCGAGCTGGTGCCGGTCGCGGTCGACCCGCTCACGTTCCGGCCGGACCCGGAGGACGTCGCTGCGGCGGTCACCGATCGGACCGTGCTGGTCGTGGCGAGCGCGCCGTCGTACGCGCACGGGGTGATCGACCCGGTGGCCGAGATCGCGGCGGTGGCGGCGGAGCGCGGGGTCCGGTGCCACGTCGACGCGTGCATCGGCGGCTGGATGCTGCCGTTCTGGCGCCGGCTCGGCGTCGCGCTGCCGGACTTCGACCTGAGCGTGCCGGGCGTCACCAGCCTCTCGGTCGATCTGCACAAGTACGCGTACGCGCCGAAGGGCACCTCGGTGTTGCTGCACCGCGACGCCGAACTCCGGCGGAGCCAGTTCTTCGCGTTCGCGGACTGGCCGGGGTACTCGATGATCAACGCGACCATGCAGTCGACGAAGTCCGCGGCGCCGCTGGCCGCCGCGTGGGCGGTGCTGCGGCACGTCGGCGACGAGGGGTACCTGCGGCTGGCGTCGCGGACGCTCGACGCGACGCGGGCGCTGATCGACGGCGTGCGGGCGGTCGACGGGCTGCGGGTGCTCGGGCCGCCGCAGGCCAGCCTCGTGGCGTTCGGCGCTGCCCCGGACGGCCCGGACCTGTTCGTGCTCGCCGACGAGCTGACCGCGCGGGGCTGGTACGTGCAGCCGCAGTTCGCGTTCGGCGACCTGCCGGCGAATCTGCACCTGACCGTCACCGCGGCGAGCGCCCCCAGGATCGAGCCGTTCCTCGCGGATCTGGGGGAGGCGGTCAAGGCGGCTCACGCACACGGTCCGGTCGCCGTGGACGCCGGGATCGTCGAGTGGCTGCGTACCCTCGACCCCTCGACGTTGACGTCCGAGGAGTTCGGGGGACTGCTGGCCGCTGGCGGCCTGGCGCCGGGTGACGAGTCGGCAGGCGGGTTCGCGCTGCCGACCCGGATGGCCGAGATCAACGCCCTGCTCGCGGCGGCGCCGCCGCGGCTGCGGGAGCGTCTGCTGATCGAGTTCTTCGGCCTGCTCTACCGGCCGTAGCGAGCCGCTTCCGGCGACCGGGCGCCGTCCTCCGACGGCGCCCGGTCGCCGTTCGGCTACCCGCTTCGTCAACATGGGTTGACGATGCCCCGCTTGTCAACTAACGTTGACGACATGAGTGAAGCGACGGAGCTGGCCGCGGCGGCCAGCAGCGGGGACGCGCGGATCGGCCTACGGGCCGTGCGCGCGCTCCGCCGACTGGCCGAGACGCTGGAGGCAGTGCAGGTGGAGAACGCCCGCCGAGCGGGCTGGTCCTGGCAGGAGATCGCCGAGGTCCTCGAAGTCAGCAAGCAGGCCGTGCACAAGAAGTACGCCGGGCGGGTCCCCGGCGGACCGAACTAGGAGGGCTGCACCGATGTTCGAACGGTTCACCAATGACGCCCGCGAGATCGTGCTCGCGGCGGTCGAAGAGGCACGGACGCTGCGTCACCCGAAGGTCGGTACCGAGCACCTCCTGCTCGGCATGCTCCGCCGCGAGAGCGCGGGTGCCTACGCGGTGCTGCGTGCGGCGGGGCTGGAGTACGACGGGGTTTTGGTCGAGGTCAAGCGGATCGTCGGCGAGTCCGGCCGCATCCTCACCGACGACGACGCCGAGGCGCTCCGCGCGATCGGCATCGACCTGGACGCGGTGCTGGCCAACGTCGAGCGTTCGCTCGGCGACGACTCGTGGAAGACGCCGCCGCCCGAGCGGGAGCGCAAGGGCATCTTCCGCCGCCCGCAGCGAGGCACCCGGTTCGGGCCGCGAGCGAAAAAGGCGTTGGAGCTGTCGCTGCGTGAGGCGATCCGGCTCGACCAGCGTCGGATCGGCAGCGAGCACATCCTGCTCGGAGTGATCCGCGAGGGCGAGGGGCTCGCCGCGAAGGTCATGGCGGATGCCGGCGTGAGCGTCGCCGACCTCCGGGCCGCCACCGAAGCCCGGCTCAAGGACGCCGCATGACGCCCCCGACCGCCCCGGCGGCGGCGACCGCCCCGGCGGGGACGGTGCGGGTGTCGGGGGCCGAGCTCTACACGGAGACCCGGGGGAGCGGGCCGGTGCTGCTGCTCGTCCCGGGCGGCACCGGCGACGCGGCGAGTTTCGGCGCCTTACCGCACCTGCTCTCCGACACGTTCACCGTCGTCACCTACGACCGTCGAGGGTTCGGCCGCAGCCGGACGGACGGCCCTCCGGACGACGACCGGCGCCTGACCGACGACGTCGAGGACGCCCTGGCACTGCTGGGCGACGCGCCCGCCCACGTCCTGGGCAGCAGCTCCGGTGCGATCGTCGCGCTGCATCTCGCGGCCAGGTACCCGGAACGAGTGGCCGGCGTGGTCGCCCATGAGCCACCGCTCGTCCCGCTGCTCCCCGACGGCGCCCGCTGGCTCGCGCTCTTCGACGACGTCCACGCGACCTACCGCGCGCACGGCGCCACCACCGCGATCCGCATCTTCAGCGCCGCCGTCGGCATCGACCACGTCCCCGAGCCGCCCGCCGACGTACCACCGCACGTGGCCGCGATGCTCGGCCGCCTGACGTCCAACCAGGAGTTCTTCCTGGAGCACGAGCTCCGCCAGTACGTCCGCCGGGTGCCTGACCTGCGCGCGCTCAAGCGCGCGAAGGACCGGCTGGTGCTCGCCGGGGGACGCGAGTCCCGGGACGCCGGCGGCTACCTCCTGCCGTACCGGCCCAACCAGGTACTCGCGTCCCGCCTGAACGTTCCGATCACCGAGTTCCCCGGCGCGCACCTCGGCTACCTGACCCATCCCGCCGAGTTCGCGACGCTCACTCGCTCCGTGCTGACTCCGGGCCGGTGAGCCGCCGCAGCAGCGGCAGCGTCGATCCGATCAACGCGAGCGACGCCTCGAGCCCCACCAGCACGACCCCGTAGCTGATTCAGTACTGCAACGGCAGGTACCGTGCCCTCGCCCTGGCTACGTGGGAAAGGTTTGTCAACGGAAGTTCTCGCACGTGATCACGTGCACGAACTCCCTTTGACGTCACCCAACCCCACCGCCGACCCAGGAACAACTCACCGAAACGGTCCAGGTGCCGGCGGACCTGCGACAGCTCGTCCCGGCTGACGAGACGGTTCCCCGAATCCTGCGACCAGCGACTCGTGGCTCATCGCCCTCGTACATCGACTGCCGTTGCCGTATTAGGGGACGTAGTGGGCGCCTCGGTGGGGCGGGGCCGCTCTTGTCGGGCGCGCGTGGTCTCATGCGAAGGTGGGTGAAGGAGAGCTGTACGCGGCGGCGCCACCGGTCTTCGCCGGTCCGGCTGCCCGCGCCGCGGCGGCCAGAGCGGCAGCGGCCCGCCCGGCAGCCGCCACCACCGCGCCGCCGGCCCAGCGCACCACCCCCACCCCCACCGAAGACTCACCCGGTCCGAGCGGCCCCGGCGGCCCGAGCGGCCCGAGCGGCCCCGGCGGGCCGAGCGGGCCCGGGAGCCCGGGCGCGCCCGGCGGACCGGGTCGTGGCCGCGGGCGGCGGCCGGAGAACCGGTACCGGCTGGTTCGTACGCCGGTCGAGCCGCCTCCGGCCGTCACGCTCGACGCCGATCAGCGCGTGGTCGCGGGCCACGCAGCCGGTCCGCTCCTGGTTCTGGCCGGTCCGGGCACCGGCAAGACGACGACGCTCGTCGAGTCGGTGGTCGCCAGGGTCGAGGCCGGGGCCGACCCGGAGTCGATCCTCCTCCTCACGTTCGGCCGCAAGGCCGCCGGCCGCCTGCGCGAGCGCATCACCGAGCGGCTCGGACGCACCACCACCGAGCCCCTGGCGCGCACGTTCCACTCCTACGCCTGGGGCCTGCTGCGCCGCGACGCGTCGCTGCGCGGTGATCATCCGCCGAGCCTGCTCACCGGCCCCGAGCAGGACGTGCTCATCCGCGAGCTGCTGGAAGGCGACGTCGAGGGTCACGGCGTCCGCTGGCCCGACCCCGAGCAGCTGGAGGCGCCGCGCGGCTTCGCCGCCGAGCTGCGCGACCTGATGCTCCGCACGCTCGAGCGCGGCATCGACCCGGTCGGTCTCGACGAGCTCGGCCGCCTGCAGCAGCGGGACGACTGGCGCGCCGCAGCGCGCTTCCTCCAGCAGTACTTCGACGTGCTGGAGCTTCGCGACGGCGCGGGTCTGGACAAGGGCCCCGGCTACGACAACGCGCTGATCATCCACGAAGCGATCAGCCTGCTGCGCAGCGATCCGGAGCTGCTCGACCAGGAACGCCGTTCCCGGCGCTACGTCTTCGTCGACGAGTACCAGGAGACCGACCCGGCGCAGCGCGAGCTGCTCCGGCTGCTCTGCGGCGGGGGTCGGTTCCTGGTCGCGGCCGGAGACCCGGACCAGTCGATCTTCTCTTTCCGCGGCGCCGATCCCGGCGGCGTCCGGACGTTCGTCGACGATTTCCCGGCGGCCGACGGTGAGCCGGCGCCCACCGTCGTCCTGCGCACGGCCCACCGCGCCGGTCCGACGCTGCAGGAGACGGCCGACCGGGTCGCCACCCGGCTGCGCGGCGGCGCCCGCCAGCGCACACCGCACCTCGGTCCCGAGACGCCGACCGCCCTGGCCGACGGCGTCGAGGTGGTGACCGTGCGCAGCGCCACCCAGGAAGCCGCGTACGTCGCGCACCGCCTGCGCCGCGCGCACCTGATCGACGGGGTCCCGTGGTCGCGGATGGCGGTGCTGGTCCGGTCCGCGCCGCGGTCGGCGGGGACGCTGCGCCGCGGCCTGCTGCACGCGGGCGTCCCGGTGGAGATCGACACCGACGAGCTGCCACTGGCCCAGCAGCGCGGAATCGCCCCACTGATCCGCGCGCTCGGCGTCGCACTGCACCCGGAGCGGCTCGACGACGCGGCCGCGGTCGGTCTGCTCACCTCGCCGCTCGGCGACGCCGACGCGCTGAGCCTGCGCCGTCTGCGGCAGCAGCTCCGGCTGGTGGCCTCCGCCGGCGGCGACACCCGGTCCTCGGCCGAGCTGCTGCCGGAGGCGCTCACCGACCCGCGCGACCTGATCCCGGTCGACGCCGAGTGGGGCCGCGCCGCCCGCCGCGTGGCGACGGTGCTGCAGGCCGTCCGGGAAGCCGCCGCAGCGCCCGGCGCTACACCGGAGTCCGTGCTCTGGGCGGCGTGGGAGTCCTCCGGGCTCGGCCCGCGCTGGGAGGAGGAGAGCATCCGCGGCGGTGCCGAGGGCGCCGACGCCGACTCCGCGCTGGACGCCGCCGTGGCGCTGTTCGACCAGGCGGCCCGGTACGTCGACAAGCTGCCGGGCGCCACCCCGGCGCTGTTCCTCGACTACCTGGAGCACCTGCGCCTCCCGGCCGACTCGATCGCGCCCACCGGCCGGCGCAGCGAGGTCGTCCGCATCCTCACCGCCCACGCGGCGAAGGGCCTGGAGTGGGACGTCGTCGCGGTCGCCGGCGTGCAGGAGGGACTCTGGCCGGACCTGCGGCCGCGCGGCACCGTGCTCGGCTCGGAGGAGCTCGTCGACGTGGTCGCGGGGCGCCCGCTCCAGCTGGCCGGCCACCTGGCCCAGCTGCTCGACGAGGAGCGCCGGCTCTTCTACGTCGCGGTCACGCGTGCCCGCCGGGCCTTGCTGGTCACCGCGGTCGACACGGTCGACGGTGAGGACGTGCAGCAGGCGTCGCGGTTCCTGGACGAGGTCGACCCGCCCGAGCAGCCGCTCGTTCCCCGCGATCCGGACGGCGGTCGGGCGCCGGCCGTGGTCCCTCGCCAGCTGACTCTCCCCGCGCTCGTGGCGGAGCTGCGCCGGGCCGTGCTCGACCGGGAGGGCGATCCGGTCCGGCGGCGGGCCGCCGCGCGGCAGCTCGCCCGGCTGGCGGGGGCCGGTGTGCCGGGCGCCGACCCGGCCGAGTGGTGGGGGTTCGCGCCGCTCTCCGACGCCGAGGCGCTCCGCAGCCCGGACGAGATGGTCGCGGTGTCCCCGTCCCGGGTCGAGGCGTTCCAGACCTGTGCACTGCGCTGGCTGCTGGAGACCAGCGGCGGCGGCACCACCAGCACCGCGCAGGGCATCGGCACGGTCGTCCACGACGTCGCGGCCGAGGTCACCGCCGTCCAGAGCGTCCCCGACCTGCGGGAACTCTCCGACCGGCTGAACGAGCGGTGGCGCCGCGTCGACCTGACCGGCTGGTACGGGCGCAAGCAGCACGAGCGGGCCAATCAGATGGTCGAGCGGCTCGCTGGCTGGCTGGCCGACAACCCCCGGCAGCTGGTCGCGGTCGAACGCGAGTTCTCCGTGGACGTCGGCCGGGCGACGATCCGCGGGCGGGTCGACCGGCTCGAGCGCGACGAGGAGGGCCGGCTGGTCGTCGTCGACCTCAAGACCGGCCAGAGCAAGCCGTCCGCCGAGGCCATCCCCACCCATCCGCAGCTGGGCGTCTACCAGCTGGCGGTCGAGCAGGGCGCTTTCCCCGAGCACGGCACGGAGACCGGCGGCGCGTCGCTGGTCCACATCGGCATGCCGACGAAGCGGGCTTCCGAGCAGGTGCAGGCCCCGCCGCAGCGCAGGTGGGCCGAGCAGCTGGTGCGCGACGTCGCCGACGGCATGTCCGGGAGCGTTTTCGAGGCCACCCAGAACAACTACTGCCGGATGTGCGCGGTCGCTTCGTCCTGCCCGATCGTCTCGGGTCAGGTGACCGACGCGTGACCGACGGCTGGCCCGCGGGTTCGTTCTCCGCACTGGAGATCGCCGAGCGGCTCGACCTCCCGCGCCCGACCGACGAACAGATCGCGGTGATCGAGGCGCCGCTCGCGCCGGTGCTGGTCGTCGCGGGCGCCGGGTCGGGCAAGACCGAGACGATGTCGGCGAGGGTGGTCTGGCTGGTCGCCAACGGCCTGGTGCGGCCGGAGGAGATCCTCGGCCTCACGTTCACCCGGAAAGCCGCGGCCGAGCTGGCCAACCGCGTCCGGCAGCGCCTCGGGCAGCTGCGCGGCGTGCTGCAGGGCGGTGTCCAGGTGGGCGACCCGACGGTGGCCACGTACAACGCGTACGCCGCCCGGGTCGTGGCCGAGCACGGCCTGCGCGCCGGGTTCGAGCCGTCCGCGCGGCTGCTCACCGACGCCCGCACCTGGCAGCTGGCCAGCGGATCGGTGGACGTCTACGACGGCGACATGTCCTACGTCGACTGGACCCCGCCCACCGTCTCCACCGCCGTGCTCGACCTCGCCGGTCAGCTGGCCGAGCACCTCCGCAGCACCGATGAGCTGGTCAGCTGGACCGAGTCCTTCGTCGATCGGATCGTCCGGCTGCCCAAGGGGCCGCGGCAGCGCAACGACCTCGCGCCCGAGCTGAAGAAGGTGCTCGACATCCAGCGGGCCCGCCTGCAGCTGCTCCCGCTGGTCGAGGAGTACGAGCAGCGCAAACGCCGGGACGAGGTGATGGACTTCGCCGACCAGGTGTCCCGCGCGGCCCGGGTGGCCAGCAACCACCCCGAGGTCGGCAGGGTCGAGCGCGCGCGCTACCGGGTCGTGTTACTCGACGAGTACCAGGACACCAGCCACGCCCAGCTCGTGCTGCTGCGCTCGCTGTTCGGCGACGGCCACCCCGTCACCGCGGTCGGCGACCCCTGCCAGTCGATCTACGCCTGGCGGGGCGCGAGCGCGGGCAACCTGACGAGGTTCCCGGAGCACTTTCCCCGCAAGAGCGGCGACACCCCGGTGCTGCCGCTCACCACCAGCTGGCGCAACGGGCCGCGGATCCTCGACCTCGCCAACGCGCTCTCGGCGCCGCTGCGCGGTACGCCGGGCACCGGCTCCCGCTCGTGGGTCACCGATGCGGTCGACGGGACGCCGGTGCCCGAGCTGCGCGCCGCCCCGCAGCGCACGGAGCCGGGGGAGCTGCTCTGCGCGCTGCACGAGACCGTCGGCGACGAGGCCGTCTGGATCGCCTCGCAGATCGCGACCCGGTGGCGGGCGGGTGGGCAGAGCCCGCCGACCGTCGCCGTGCTGGCTCGTACCCGCAACCAGTTCGAGCGGCTGGCCGACGCACTGCGCGCGGCCGGTCTTCCGGTCGAGGTGGTCGGCCTCGGCGGCCTGCTCGCCACTCCGGAGGTCCGCGACCTGGTCGCCACGTTGAACGTCCTGATCGATCCGACGGCGGGTGCCGCGCTGATCCGGTTGCTCTCCGGTGCCCGGTGGCGGCTCGGTCCGCGCGATCTGGACGCCCTGGGGCGGCGCGCCCGCGAGCTGGTGCAGGCCACGGGCGGGCCGGGGGAGGACGTTCCGATCGAGAAGGCCGAGGAGCGCAGCATCATCGAGGCGCTCGACGACCTGGGCCCGGCCGAGGCCTACTCGCCGACCGGGTACGAGCGCCTCACCCGCTTCGCCGCCGAGTTGCGCTCGTTGCGGCTACGGGTCAACCAGCCGGTGCCCGACCTGGTCGCCGAGGTCGAGCGCCGGCTCGGCCTGGACATCGAGGTCGGGAGCCGGACGCTGGACGCCGCCGCGCCAGGCACCGCCTCGCTCGCCAGGGCGCATCTGGACGCGTTCGCCGACGTCGCCGCGGACTTCTCCGAGGCCGCGGAGACGCCGACGCTCTCGGCGTTCCTGTCCTACCTCGGCGCGGCCGACGAGCGGGAGCGCGGCCTGGCGCCGGGGCAGGTCGACGTCCGGCCCGGCGCCGTCCAGGTTCTCACCGTCCACGCCGCCAAGGGGCTGGAGTGGGACGTCGTCGCGGTTCCCGGCCTGTCCGGCGGCGTGTTCCCCGGCACGGCGAAGATGTCCGACACGTGGAGCCGCGGCCTGGGCGTGCTTCCGTTCGAACTCCGCGGTGACGCCGGCGACCTGCCCTCGCTGGTGCTGACCGGGGTCACCGATCAGAGCGAGGCGAAAGCCGCGCTGGCCCGGTTCGGCGACGCCTGGAAGGCACGGGCGCTCGCCGACGAGCGGCGGCTGGCCTACGTCGCGGTCACCAGGGCGCGGCACGTCCTGCTCTGCTCCGGTGCCTGGTGGGACGCCGGCGTCGAGCCCCGCGGCCCGTCGGATTTCCTGCACGAGATCCACGAGCAGTGCCGGGCAGGCGGCGGCGTGGTGGACGTCTGGGCCGACGCGCCGGAGCTGGGCGCCGAGAACCCGCTGCTCGCCGCCGGCCGGGTCGCGCTCTGGCCGTTCGACCCGCTCGGCGCGCGCCGGGACGAGGTGGAGGAGGCCGCCGCGCTGGTCATCGCGGCCGCGAGCGCGGACGAGACCGAGGCCGAACGGGAGGCCGGTGCCGACTGGGCCGAGGAAGCGGAGATGCTGCTGGCCGAGCGGGAGGCCACCCGGTCGCCCGGCGACGTGGTCGAGGTGCCGCTGCCGTCCCAGCTGACGGTCTCCCAGCTGGTGCTGCTCCGCCGCGACCCGGCGGAGCTGGCCCGGTTGCTGCGGCGCCCGGTGCCCACGCCCCCGGCGCCGCTGGCTCGCCGGGGCACCGCGTTCCACCTGTGGCTCGAGCGACGCTTCGGTGCCGACCGCCTGCTCGACCTCGACGAGCTGCCCGGCGCCGCCGACGCCGGGGAGTCGCCGGACGACGAGCTCCCTGCCCTGCAGGAGGCTTTCCTGCGCAGCGAGTGGGCCGACCGGGTGCCGCAGCACGTCGAGGTGCCGTTCGCCACGTTGCTGGGCGACGTCGTCCTGCGCGGCCGGATCGACGCGGTGTTCCGCACCACCGACGGCTGGGAGGTCGTCGACTGGAAGACCGGGCG
>Ga0190269_10000906_pt1 | contig 14654 bp, 6 predicted proteins | sample Popmic249IS_FD_133749 | JGI IMG/M metagenome (GOLD analysis project Ga0190269, IMG submission 133749) | Populus adjacent soil microbial communities from riparian zone of Blue River, Arizona, USA - 249 IS | ecosystem: Environmental > Terrestrial > Soil > Riparian zone | place: USA: Arizona...
GACGGAGAAGACAGCCCGTTCACCTCGCACCACGATCTGGCGGCCGTGCTCACGCACGAGATGGGGCACGTGCTCGGTCTCGACGAGAGCCCGGACGATCGCGATTCGACCATGTGGCCGTACATCCGTGGTGGCGACGTTCACCAGCGGAGCTTGAGCGAGGACGACGAGGCCGGCATCGTCGCGGCCTACAAAGACGTGCTGTACGAGAGCAGTCTGCCGCTCGGTTGTACACAAGCGAGCGTGCTGGGTGTGATCCCGGGTGCGGCCAACCTGCGGATCGCGGCCTGGGTGATTTTGATGCTGGGTGTGGCCCAGCGCATGGCCCGCCGCCGCACACTCGCTGTAGCAGTTGGACGTGACGCCCAGAAGGTGGCCGCTCGTTCCAAGCCCACGCCGTCCGTACGACCAGCATTTCACGGCAACTTTTAGCAATTGGCCCGCTGCCGCCGTTGGCTGCGTAGCGTTTCCATGGGTCTGACGCCTCGCGTACCGTTTATGACGTGCAACGTCCCGGTAGGCGCGATCGCGTGGGCCAGATGCGAAACTTGTACGCGGGTCTGGCCTTCCCCCCTATACTCGTAAGCGGTCATGCTGCTCGATTACCGAGCTTTCCCCATTCTGTACGTGGACGGCGATGCCGCAAGCGCGTCGCGTTTTCGCGAGATCCTTGGCGAGCAATATTCAGTCTCCGTAGTGAACACAGGCGCGCAAGCGCTGCGTGCGCTCGACGTCGTGGAAGCGCGTGTGCTCGTCGCCGAGAACGCGCTCGCCGACATGACTGCCACAGACCTCTTCGAGCAGCTGCGTTTGCTTCGACCTGAAGTCGTGCGTTTGCTGACGGCTACTCAACTCACGGCGGAGATCGCAGAAGCGGCCATCAATCGTGGACGTGTGTCTGGCTACATGGCTAAGCCGTGGCAGGCCGACAAGCTATGCGCGCAGCTGACGGGTCTGCTCGAAGCACTGGGCCGTGAGTCGAGTGCTCGCAGCATGGAGATGAGCTTCTGGCATGGGGGACAGGTCGCCGCCGCGACGACGATCTACGAGGAGCTCGTGCACGAGCTGTCGAATCCGCTCGGTGCCCTCGAGATCAACGCCTCACTTGTTGCTGATTTGCTTCGTGAGGTCCTGGAGCAGCGCGGAAACAACGCAGATCTGGACGTGATCCAGAGCTCGGTGCAAACCGCCTGTGAAGCGCACACTGACTCGCTCGCAGCGATCGACCAGATGAAGAGCCTGGTTTCGCGCATGCGGCACGGCGGTATGTCACGACCACGCGCACAAGGTCATTGTGATCCGGCCCGTGTGATCGATGCCACGGTACGAGTTGTGCGCGCCGAGGTCGAGAAGGTGGCGCAGCTCGACGTGCGTGTCGCCGCAGCACCCACCGTGCAGATGGAAGCGTCGGTGCTCGGGCAGATCTTGCTGAACTTGCTGCTGAACGCAGCGCAGGCCCTTCAGCCGCAGAAGCGGGCGGAAAATCGCATCCAAGTATTGGCGTCGCCAGTCGCTGAACAGTTATTGATCAGCGTTCGGGATAACGGCCCAGGTATTGCCTCTGGATTACAAGAACGTGTCTTCGAACCCTTCTTCACTACGAAAGAAAACGGTACCGGGCTCGGTCTGGCCATTTGTCGCGAGCTTGTGTCGCGTGCGCATGGGACGATCTCCGTGGAGAACCTGCGAGCGGGTGGTGCCCAATTCGACATCCGAGTGCCCCTTGCAAAATAAGACTAGCCGGCGTTGTGTTCGACCCACCTGGGCAGGTGACAAAAATTCGCTGAAGACTAAGAATGCAAATGTTGATGCGGACCCAGGGGGGCCAATTTAGATGGGTGATATCAAGTATGAGGAGGCTAGCGCTGGCAAAGGGCTGACACGCCCGGAGCACGCATCGCATGCTTCCCGCGTGGCTGAGCGAAACGCTGCGCTTTCCGCCTTTTCGCGAGTGCTCATCGTCGACGACGACGCGCCCCTCCGGCGTGTGTTGTCGCGCTTCTTTCGCACGCTCTCGCTCGAAGTCTGGGAAGCGAAGAGTGTGGCGGAATCGCTGCCACTGCTCGACGGCGAGCCCGACTTGGTCATCACCGATGTGCGTCTGCCGGATGGCAGCGGGCAGAAGGTGGTGGAGGTTGCAAGCCGAAAACGCCCATCCCCTGTGATCGTCGCGATGAGTGGCCTCGCGTCGGCCCGTGAAGCATTCGCCCTGGCGCAGTCGGGTGCTCGCATCTACCTGACCAAGCCATTCGCAGAGCGCGAGCTTGTCGACGGCATCGCCGATGTCTGCCAGGAGAATCGTCGCGCGCCTGCGCCCGGTAACGCAGATGTCGATTTGGCGGTGAGCCTGGCGCTCTTTGCCGCGCGCTACAGCGTGCCGGAGCGCGAGATGGAGCTGGTCCGGCTCGCGACCGCGGGTGTCCCGCGCAACCGCTGTCCCGGCATGCTCGGCATCTCCGAGAACACCTGCAAGACGCTCACGCGTCGGCTGCTGCAGCGCTGTGGCGCGCGCAATCTGGCGCAGATCCCTCGCCTGGTTCTGATTGGCGAGGACGCCCCGACTCACGCATAAGAGCCCGCTGCTACGCGCGCAGCTCTTGCTCGGCGGTCGTGGCGATCGACTTCGCCAGGTTCTTGATCGCGTTGGCGTTCGGTCCCTCGACCATCACGCGCAGCTTCGGCTCGGTGCCGCTCCAGCGCACGAGCACGCGCCCTGCGCTGCCCAAGCTCTTCTCCGCGCTCTGGATCACTTTGGTGGTCTTCACCATTTCGGTGAGCGGGCGGCGCAACGGCAGCGCGACGTTGACCAGCACTTGCGGCACAGCCTCGAACACTTCGTCGACCAGCTCCGAGAGCGGACGGCCTTCGCGCAGCATGATCGCAAGCAGTTGGAGCGCGCCGAGCGTTCCGTCGCCGGTGCTCGAGTGATCGAGGAAGATCAGGTGACCGGACTGTTCGCCGCCGAAGTTGAAGCCCTTCTTGCGCATGGCTTCGACGACATAGCGATCGCCGACGTCGACGCGCACGAGCTTCCCCGAGTGGCGCGAGAGGGCGTGCTCCAAGCCGATGCTGGACATCACGGTCGCGACGAGCGTGCGCTTGCGAAGTGTATTGCGCTTGATCATGCGCGTGGCGCACAGCGCCATGACGGCGTCGCCGTTGACCTGTCGGCCTTTTTCATCGATCACCACCACGCGGTCTGCATCCCCGTCGAGCGCGAAGCCGACGTGCGCGCGGTTCTTCAGCACCTCTTTCGCGCAGTACTCCGGGTGCATTGCGCCGCGCTCCAGGTTGATGTTCTTGCCGTTCGGCTTTACGCCGATCGGGATCACCGTTGCGCCGAGCTCCGAGAACACGTGCGGCGCGGTCTGGTACGCGGCGCCGTGCGCGGCATCGACCACAACCTTCAGCCCATCCAACGTCATGTCCGAAGGGAACGCGCCCTTGATGAATTGCACGTAGCGGCCCCACGCCGTTTCGATGCGCTCGGCGCGACCGATGTGCATGCCGCTCGGACGGCGGCGATCGAGCTCATCGCTCTGCATCAGGCGCTCGAGCTCTTCTTCTTCGTCGTCTGGCAGCTTGAAGCCATCCGATCCGAACACTTTCAGCCCGTTGTCCTGATAGGGATTGTGCGACGCGCTGATCATCACGCCGGCGTCCGCGCGCATGCTGGTAGTCAGATGGGCAACCGCAGGGGTCGGAAGTGGACCGGTGAGCAGAACCCTGCCCCCGAGCGCGCAAATGCCTGCGGAAAGCGCATGCTCGAACAGGTAACCCGAAATGCGGGTGTCCTTGCCGACCACGAGGCGAGGCGGATGCTTGACGCGCTGACGCGCTTGGTAAGTGACCGCGGCGCCGAGGCGGAAGGCGACCTCGGGCGTCATGCTGCCTTCGTTGGCTTTGCCTCGAATACCGTCGGTGCCGAAGTAGGTGCGTGCCATCGCCAGAGCTTCCGGTGAAATGGTGGGGCGTCACGAACAGCTGAACGAGCAGATAGTCTGAGGCATGAAGCAGGTAGCTCGCAACCGCTTCTGGGGTGATTGGGAGGCTTGCCGCTGCCAGCTGCAGGTGACAGCGCACATGCGTGCATCACTCATGGTTCCCACGTCACGTCGACACCCCAGCTGCGCGTGGTTGGCGCGACGCGGCCTGCACCGACGATGTTCTTCGGGAAATACAGCTCGATCAGGAAATCAGGGGTGGCGCGCGAGGAATTCGCCGCGGGATCGCCGGTGCCTGCCGCTGTGCCGCTGCGCGTGGACAATGCGCCTTGGATGTACACGCGCTCGACGAGCGAACGCATGAATGGCGGCACGACTTCGAAGCCAGCTTTGACGCGCGTGCCCCGGCCATACGCGCTGCTCTCGACGGCCAGCTTAGGGATCAGGCCGCTCAGCTGACTGCGCGCTCCCAGCGTGAGAATGCCGCCCAAGATGCCGTACGCGAACGCGCTCTGCGTGGCGTTGGGATCGGTCATCGCGATGTCGCTCTCGTTGGGGCAGCGACCCGAGACGAGCAGCACGACCGCGCTGTCCCCGGGGCAACGATCCGAGTGAAAGCTGACGGCGGGTCGCGCGAGCGTGCCTGTCACGTTCACTGTCACGACGGAGCTGCCAGTCAGGCTCGGGCGGTGCACGGCGACCATGCTGACGTCCGGGTTGATCTCGTCACTGCCGTCGAACTGCATGCTGCCGCGACTGACCTCGAAGTTCTTGCCGAACAGCTCGAAGCTGCCGCGCTGAAACTCGATGTACCCGCCCACGCGCAGCTCGGGATCGCGGTACGAGACAGCGAGCTCCGTGCGCAACGCAGCTTCGAAGTCGTTGCGCTTGGCGGTCACCTGGTTGCGGCCGTCGACCATGAACTCGAAGCTGTAAGCCTGCTCGGTGGTCTCCTTGGGCTTGGCAGTGGTGAGCACGATGTCGGAGTGCGCCTCGAGCGACTGCGGTGTCCGGCCCGTGGTGCTCGGCAAGCGCACCGCGAGCGAGTGCAGCTTGACGGCCGTGCGCGCGCGCGTCGCATCGAAGTCGGTGACGATCGCGGAGCTGCCAGTCAGCCACGCCATGTCGATGCCTTCGCGCTGGATCGGTAGGTCGCGCACAACCAAGCCCAGTTGCAAGCGATCGGGGTTCCAGCCTGCGAAGCCGATCCCGCCCTTGGCATCGAAGCTGCCGCGGTCGATCTTTGCGCGCAGATCGTCGATCTTGATCCAATCGCCGTTCGCGCTCAGCACGATGTCGATGTTGTTGAGCTCTTGGCCCGTGGGAATGAGGTACAGATGCCCGTCCGAGAGCGCGATCTGGCCCTGTGCGTTCATCTTGCCTTGGCGCACGCGTGCTGTGAGCTGGCCCTTGCCGAGGCCTGAGAAGCCGCGCACCGCGGGCAGGTAGTCGAGCAAGGGCTCCAGCTCGGCATCCTGTAAGTTGAGACGGGCGATTGTGTCACGGGACACATCGGGGATGGGTGTTAGGTCTTTGGCATTCCAGTGCCAGGGCAGGAGCAGGTCGACCTCGGCGGGACCACCGGAGCAGCCTTTGCTGCGCGCTTCGAAGGTGAGCCGCGTCGGATCACCGTCAAGCTCCGCCGTGAGCTGCAGCGGGTCCTTGACGCAGCGGGCGATCGGCGTGGCCGCGACACCTTCGGCGATCGCGACCTGCGGCACGAGCTCGCCGCGCACCTTCACACTCGCGTGCGGATTATCGCGGCCGGCGTTCTTGATCTGCCAGTCGGCTTGCAGCTTGCCCTTGCCATGGCGACACAACACGGGCACGCGCTCCACCTCGTCGAGCGTTGCGTTGCCTCGCAGATCGATCCGCGGCACTTCTGACTGCGGCTCGCCGCGCAGCAATTCGGCGATCGGCCACTCGAGCTGCCCTTTGCCTTGCGCCACTCGGCCAGCGTTGAGCAACGTCTCGAAGCTCACCTCCGCGCCGCTGTTGTGCAGCTTGAGGTCGGCTGTCAGGCGCGTGTCGCCGCTGATCTGGCAGCTCGCGTCGTACAGGCGCTGCTTAGGCGTGACGTTCGCTTTGATCTCGCCGTCCACCTTGCCCGCTTGGCGCGAGATCACGAACTTGGTTCCGACGCGCAGATCGAGCGGCGTGTCCCACGGTACAGGGAAGGGGAGCGTGTCGAGCGAGCGCTGCGGCGTCAGCCCTTGCACGCGAAAGTCTTCGGCCATGACGGTGGCGAGGTAGCCTTTCGGATCGCGCGTGAGGGCCTGCCAATCCAGCTTCCATGTCGTGTGCGTGCGCGCGAGCGTCCCCTCGGGATCCTTGATGCCGAGCTGCGTGTCGAGCTCGCTGCCTTTGTACTTGAAGCGCGAGCTGACCTGCAGCGGCGCCCAGTCGAGCACGCGCAAGTCTTTCGCTGCGAGCTGCCCCTCGAACGTGGCCGACGCGAGCCCACCATGCGCGTCCAAGCTCCCGTGGAGCTTGCCGCCTTTGACGTAGGGCTCGAGCTGCGGAACGAGCAACAGATCGAGCTCATTGCCGGTGAGCTTCACGTCGTAACGTCCGCCGCGCAGAGCGGCGATAGGGTCGGACACTTCGCCGTCGATCGCTCCCTGGCCCGCGAGCGTGAGACCTCCCTGATCTCTGAAGTTCACGTCGGTGTCGAACTCGAGCTGTCCGTCGCGGTAGCTCACGGTGTAGAGCGCGTCGACGCCTTCCAGCTTGTACAGCTTGCCTTCGCGCAGCGCGCCAGTGATCGAAAGCTCCGGCTTCTCCACGTCGCCGCGCAGCTCGAGGCTGGCGTCCGCGTATCCGAAGACGAGGGGAAAGCGCTCGCCCAGCACGGCGCGCACCGCTTGTACGTCGAAGTTCTGCAGATCGGCCTTGAGCGAGTCTTCACCGCGCACGCGCATGATGCCCTTGGCCTCCAGGCGCTGCGCGCGGCTGCCCAAGCGCAAGAAGCCGAGCTCGATGGACTGATCGTGCAGGACGGCGAGATCGTGCAGCGCCCCGCGCCACGACTCTGTGCCTACGGTGAACTCGATCGGCTCGGCTTGCACCACGAAGCCCTCGCGGGTCGCATGCACTTCAGAGTTGAAGCTGAAGGTTTTTTGGCCTAGCGCTTCGAACTCACCGCGCGCCGAGTACACGTTGGGGCCGCCATTGGCGGTGAAGCGTGCGTTGCCGAGGTTGTACTCCAAGACGCGCACGCCCTCGCTGCGCACGTCGACCTCGAGCTTCGGCAACGCGGGATCTCCGTGCGCGTGACCTTTCACGAGCACGCGCTTCGCGAACACCGAGCCGAACTGCGCGTCTTGCAGCTCAAGCGTGCCTTCGATGTCGAGGTGCGTCGGGCGATCGGCAGGAGGCGTTCGAATGTGCAAGTTCGTCGCGAGCGAGCCCTCGAGATCCTCGGCGAGCACAGACATGTTCGGGTCGCGCTGCACGTCTTTGAACTGCGCGTTGACGTGCAGATCGGTGCTGCCGTCGAAGCCGATGTAGCCGCGCAGCCCGATGCTGCCGCCCCCCGTGGCCCGCGCTTTTTCGACGCGCAGGCCATTCTCGAGCAGCTCGCCATCCATCACGAACGGTGGAATGCGGATGCCCTTGTAGCGGATCGCGCCGATCTCCGCGTGCACCTCGGGCACCGCTTCGGGCTCGGGCCCGACCGACACGTGCACCACCCCGCGGGCTTTGACCGCAGGCGCTTCTTGCACCAGCTCATCGACCTGGATGCTGTCGCTGGAGACGTGCACCGACACGCCGCGCAGCGAGCTGATCGTACCCGTGACTGTCGCTGCACCCGCAGCGCTCGTGACGTTCGCGCTGAGGTTTAGCTCCTCGGGCGGACCGCTCAGCTCCACCGTTCCGGTGAGCGGTGGATAGAGCGGTTCCGCAAAGCCAAAGCCGACGCGGCGCAGCGTGTCCGGTGTGAGCTTCTGCGTCTTGAGATCCAGCTGCAGCTCGCTCGGCAGCGTCGCTGCGGCGCTGCGATAGCTGAGCTCGACGTGGATATCTTCGTCATCGCGCTGGCCGTTGAGCCCGAGCTTCAAGCCACGCACAGGATCCGTCGAGATCGTGCCCTGCACATCGCGGATGTATCCTGTGAAGTCGTAGGGCCTGATCATCTGCCCAGACGCGTCTTTGATCTCGATCTCCACTGTGTCGGCGATCGCGAGCGTTCCGAGCGCATGCACGCGCTCGACGCGCACACCTTCGAGCTCGATCACTTGGCCATGCAGCGTCACGTCATCGAGCTCGATCAGATCGACGCGTGCACGTAGCCCTGAGCCTCCGCCGGTGCTCGGTTTGCGCGGGTTGAAGCTGGTGAACAGGCTGGGTTGGCCGTCCTGATCGATCAGGTGCACGGTGGCCTGATGGATGCGGCCGACCTCGAAGTGCAAGAGGCCTGTGCGCAGCTGCTCGAAGTCGGGCACGAGATCTACGCGATCGGCGCTGATGACCTTGCGACCTTCTCCGTCACGCAGCGTGACGTGGCGCGCAGTGATCTCGTCGAGCGTGAGCAGATCCAGCCGGCCGATCTCCAGCTCGCCGCGGATCTCGCCGTTGACGAACTGCACCGTCACGTCGCGCGCGACCTTGCGTGCGATCGGGTGCTGCAGGTGCAGCGCCACGCTCAGCACGAGCGCGAGCGCAAAGGCCACCATCCACAGCAGCGTGCGCACGACGACCCAGACCAGATGCGCGAGCCAGAGCAGGCGCATCAGAACGCCTCGCCGATCGTGAAGTGGATAGCGCCACGCGAGCCGAGGATGTACGACTCGCCGAACGGTCGTACCGGCTCCAGCAGGTTGCGCGTGCGCGGATCGTTCGCCCCCACGACTTGCAAGCTCTTCGGCGCAAAGCCGAAGTCCAAGCGGATCGGACCGATCACCGTGCGATAGCGCAAGCCGAAGCCGAACGAGGTTTGCGGCACGTTCCAGCGGAAGCGCTTTTCGACCGACACGTCGCCGACATCGACGAACAACACTGCCCCGAAGTCCGGCGTGAGCGGCGCTCGCAGCTCGAGCGAAGCTTCCCATTGGCGCAGTCCGCCGCTGTCTACGATGTCGCCCACGCTGATCACATCGCCGAGTGTGTTCGGCGCATAACCGCGCACGCTGTTGTTTCCGCCGCCGCGCAGGCGCTGTCGGAGTGGTCCGAGCTCGCGCAGCCGAGCTTGTGCAATGCCGCTCAGACGCACATCCCAGTTCGCCGATTGCTCGTAACCTTCGTCAGGCTGATCGATCTTCGTGTCGGTGATCTCCATCAAGCCGAGGCGCGCACGAGCCGCGAGCACCCAGCCGAGCGGGAGCGGAAAGTAGCCACGCACATCCGGGGTGACGCGTACGTAGTCCCAATCGCCTGGCACAAAGTGCGGTGCGTGCTGCACCGTGAGCGCAACGTACGCTCCGCGCTTCGGCTCACGCGGTGCGTCGCGAACATCGAGCACGAGCGAGTATTGAAAATACGTCGCGTAGTAAGCCGGGTAGCGGATGTGGGGAACGACACCTTCGCGATCGGGCTGATCCTGCGGCAGGTACGCGTTGATGTTGTAGGTGAAAGTCGCGCGCACGCGGCCGTCCCAGAACGCACGCTCCGGGCCAGCACCTCCGAGCAGATCGGAGCGTGCGTCGTTGGTGTAGGGATCGCGACCGATGTCCCAGCGGCCGATCACCGAAAATGAAGTACGCGCTTCCAGGAAGGTCGGCTGGCGGAAGTCTAAGATCAGCAAGTTGCCGACGGTGGGGCTCGCCGCCGACGGGAATGCTTGATCGAAGATCACGCGCGGTCGGTCTTCGATGCTGATGCGCCTCATGCCTCCCAAGAAGTTGCGGTGCTCGATGCGACCGAGCAAGTGCAGGTCCCAGCGCGTGAGGCTGCCGTTCGCGTAATCTGTGGGCGTGAGCGTAGGATCGGTGCCGACTTGCAGGCCCGCGCCAATGGCTGTGCGCAGGCGGCGACCTGGGACCACTTTGAACAGCACATCGACGTACGGCTCATTCAGGCGCGGTTTTTCGACGACATCGACAGATGCGAACGGCCCGAGCTCGTAGATCGCGCGGCGCGCGTCCTCGAGCGCGCTGACGCTGAACGGCTCGCCCTTGTTGATCTGCGCGGCGGCGAGCACCGGGCGCGTGGGTAGGTTGCCTTCGCCCTCTACCTTGGCTTCGCCGAAGCGGAAGCGCTTTCCCGGGGTCAACGTGAACTGCACGTCGGCCAGGCGTCGCGGCGGATCGACGGTGGCGCTGCCAGCCACTTCGGCGAGCGCGTAGGCGCGCTCTCGAAGCACGTCGATGAGCGCCTGCTTGGTCGCGTCGTACAGCGCTTCGTCGAAGATGCCGCCTTCTCGCAGCTGCAGCGCATCGCGCAGCATGTTACGGGTGCGTTTGTCTAGTGCCGTTTCGCCACGGAGCTCGACGCTGTGCACCAGCACTGGTTCGTTCTCTTCGACTTGGATGGAGAGATCGACCGTACTGTCCTCGGGATCCGGCGTCTGCGTGGCGCTGACGACGCGCGCTTCGTAGTAGCCGCGGGCACGGAACCAGCGCGCAACCCGCGCAATGTCACGGTTCCAAACCGTCTCGTCATAGAGCGGCCAGTCAGTCCAAGGCCATGCCCACAGCTTGACGGGCAAGCGGCTCGCGTCGAAGGGTGGAGCGCCACACTCGGGATCGCCGACCGCGCCGATCGTAAAACCGGTGCGCTCGCGCTCTTCGGTGGCCAAGCACACTTTGAGCGATTCGTCGTCGAGCTTCGACATGCCTTCGACGGACAGCTCGCTGACGCCGATCTCGCCCTTGGGAATCGTGGCGCACGCGCTCAGCAGGGCACACAAAACTGCCCCGAGCTGCAATGGTGCAAGGAGTTCCCGTCCGCCCATGGACTTCCCAATCTACCAAGCGATCACGAGGCGGGCGCTGCAGTGCTGATCAAGCCAAACGCCATAAGTGTAGCGGTGAGGGTGCCACATCACCCTGCATGCGTCTAACCCTTGGGCTCACGCGCGGCGTTTGGCCAGCTCAGGAGGCTTTGCTCGTCCTCGATCTGCGCAGTCACGGAGAAGCGCTCGCGTCGAGGACGCCGTAATCCGCTGGATCTTCGAGGCGCAGCTCGCGCGGTGCTGCGCGCGGTAAATAGACGTGGCCGGTGTTGTCGCTTTGTCCCACGAAGACTGTGCCATCCGGATGGCGCAGTGCGATGACGCGGTGGGTGAGCGCGCTGTGGGCGTCAGGGTCGAGCACGCGCAGCAGCGTGTGTCCCAGGGGCGCGGGTCGTGGCCCGCTCGGTCTGCATGCTGCTGCCACAGTGCTGTCGTGGTCACTCACGCAACGCGAGAGTAGCGCGTTGCGTTCCGCGCTCTCTTCGGGCGAGTGCGGCCGCATGCTCTGCAACCACAGCGCGGCCGCAGCGCGAACCGAGCTGGGTTGGGTGGAATCGAGCAGCGGCTTCGGTTGCATCTGAGCGTCGCAGGCATCGGCGCCGAGCGTGGCGAGCGCGCTCACGATGTTGGCGAGCACAGCGCTGTCGCGCAGCCGTGCGAAACGACAGAGCACGCGCTCCAAGCTGTGTTTGCGTGTGACACCGCGGGCGGTGATGCGGGCGGTGGCGTATGCCGCTGCCGGCGGCAGTGGCCAGCTGCTGCGCTCGGCTGCACGGAGCAGGGCTTCGACGTCGCGGTCGGTGCCGAGCTCGGCCAGGGCGAGCGCGGCGTTGCTGGCGTTTTGAACGTTGTCGCCCCGCAGCATGTCGCGCAGCATGCGCCGTGCTTCGGGCTGGTCGAAGCCAGCAAGTGATTGGATCGCTGCCGCTCTCAGCTGCGGTGAGCTGCCGCGCAAGAGGCCTGCGATCCAAGGCGCTGAGCGCTGATCGTTGGCGGCACGCAGCGCGAAGATCGCGCTCATGGCTACGGTTTCATCGGGCTGGCTGAGGTAGGCTTGAAACTGCTGGAGGAGGCGCTCGTAGAGCGCGCTGCGTTTCTGCGCCCTCAGGATCGCGCCGGCGCAGGCCCGCAGCGTTAGCTCGGGATGCGGCGCGCCTTTTTCGAGGCGAGTGCTCAGCGCTTGCAGCGCGGTGACGTCTGCCGCGCGACCGAGCGCGACGCTGCTGTGCTCGCGCACGTCAGCGTCTGCATCGTCGAGCCAGCGCAGCAGCCGATCCAGGTTCGCGCGCTCCGCCGCGAGCGCGGGCTGATCCACCCAGAGCGCTGCCAGCGCACGGCGCCGGTCGGGCGATGCATCGGCCTCTGCGACGTGCAAGATCGCGTGGAGGGAGGAACGCTCGTCCGCGACGCGCTGGAGCTGCTCGCGGTGTGCTGCCACGAGCGCGGGCGCATCGGAGCTCGCGAGGAGCACCGCGAGCACTGCATCCGGCAAGCCCGCTGCGGCTGCCGCGTCCCGTGCGAGCAACGCAGCCAAGAGCTGCGCCCCGTTCAGGTGCTCGCGCTGAATCGCGATCACGTGCTGCGTCAAGGACCTGACATCACCGCGCCCAGCCGCGAGCGCCCGAACGAGACTCGTCACCGCATCCTCGACTGAGGTGAACGCCGCTAGCTCAGCGACTGCGCTCGCCAAAGCATCGAGGGCGAGCTCCTCTCTGGCCTGCTTCGTCGCGACCGCGCTTGTCGCTGCGCTGGCGGACCCCGCGCTGGATGTCGCGGCGCCTTGCGGCTCCGCGGGGCTGCCGGGGCGCGTGCTCAAAGCGGTGTGTGCCGTCGCTGGCGTCTCGCCTTGTGCCGCAGCGCTGGCGGAACGCGCGGTGGTCGTGGCGGCGCCTGGTTGCTGCGCTTGGTTGCCGGAGCGTGTGCTTGGCGCTGTTTGCGGCGACGCTGATTCGATCGCGCGTTGCAGCGCGCTGACGCTCTGCTGGTAGGTTTGTGCTTCGTTGATCCGCTGTGCTCTTGTGACGAGCGCGAGCGCAGCGCTCTGGACTAGTTCCGGGCGGATGAGCGCTGACGCTAATGGCGGCAGGGCGTTCGGGTCGTCGATCCGGCCGAGCGCGGCGAGGGCCGTACGCGCCGCGCGGAGCGGGCCTGCGCTGGCTGACGTCGTGTCGCGTAGCGGCCGCACCGCGCCGGGAAGGCCGCTGTCGCCGAGCGCAGCGATCGCGGCGAGGCGCACCGATTCGTCCGCGTCCGACAGCGCCGCGACGAGATCCGGAAGGATCTTCGCGTCACGCGTCCCGCCCATTGCGCGCAGCGCGGCCACTCGCACCTCGGCAGCTGGGTCCTTCGCCGCCGCCCGAAGCTGCAGCGCGCGCGTCGCCGCAGCGGCGGCAGGCACCTCCTGCAGCAGCGTGATCGCCGCGAGCCTCACGGCGACGAGCTCCGCACGCAGCACAGGATCGAGCTTCGCGACATCGAACGATCCGTCGCGCACGTAAGCACGGAGCGCGCTGACGGCCGTTGCGCGCACGAGAGGCTGCTGATCGCTGATCGCTCGCTCGATGCTGGCCAGCGCACGTGCAGGCGCGATGCGCCCGAGCGCCTCGAGCGCCGCCGCACGCTCGAGCGGATCCTTCGCCTCCGCGAGATCGAGCAAGTTGGTCGCGGCCCGCTCATCGGCCCCGATGCCGACGCACTGCGCCGCCTGCGCGCGAACTTCACTCGCGCCGTCCTCTAGCCCAGCGAGACAGGCGTCGCGACTGGCTTGACCCGGGTACTCCTCCAGCAAGCGCAGCGCTTCGACCCGCTCGGTCACCGATCCATGCGCCGCCTGATAAGTGACGTGCGGCACGCGCCCTGGCCAGGTGAACCCAAAGCCGCTGCACGCAAGCCACGCCCCGATCAGCAGCTGATGGCGGCGCTGTATCCAGGTAGGACGGAGCAGCTGGTAGCTGCAACTGTCAGCGGTGTGTGAATTGAGTCTTGGCATGGTGTCGCTTCGATCCGAGTAGCCCGGGCGGTCGCGTTGCGGCGCTCTGCTCATGGAGCTGCGTATTTACAGCGTTTTGACCCGCGTGCGCCAGATCGCAACGACTCCCGTGTTGTGCGGCACTTGCGCTTTTTCGTTTGTTCCGGCGCTCGACAGGCGCCGCATGAGCCAAATCGTACGCACTGCGCCACAACGTCACCGAGCAGATGTTGATGCTTCATACGACCGACTTGTCTTCCGTGGCGTCCAGCCGATCTTTGTTGAACGGCTCACGGATCCTTTTGGCTTGCCTTGGCCTGCAGGTGCTTGGCAGCGCTTGCTCGTCCAATACGACGACGCCGAGCTCGGCGCCGTCGCTGGGAGCGGCGGGCCAAGGTCCCTCTGTCGCTGCTGACGGCGGCACCCGCAGCGACGCGAGCTCGATGCAGCCCAGCGACGCCGGGAAGGTTGGGCAACCGGTCGCAACGCCCCCCGCACCGGTTGCGACAGACGCTGGTGTAGCTCGCCAAGACGCAGCCCAGCGCGAAGACGCAGCCCAGCGCGACGATGCCGCGCAGCCGCAAGAGACGCAGCAGCTCGACGTCGAAGCCATGTCGCGGTCGCTCGCCAAGTCGGTGTGCGCAGCGCTCCTCGATTGTCTTGGAGAGCAAAAGCTGCGCGCATTCGTCGACAGCGAGGTCTGTGAGGATCGCTTCGCCGCGGGCTTTGCACAAAGCGACTTCAGCTCGCTCAGCGACTCGATCGCGCGCGGCCGCGTCGAGCTCCATGCCGAGTCACTCGAGCAGTGCTACGCCGACACGCGGGCACAAGGCTGCGCGATCCAGACCGA
>Ga0190269_10000907_pt1 | contig 14648 bp, 13 predicted proteins | sample Popmic249IS_FD_133749 | JGI IMG/M metagenome (GOLD analysis project Ga0190269, IMG submission 133749) | Populus adjacent soil microbial communities from riparian zone of Blue River, Arizona, USA - 249 IS | ecosystem: Environmental > Terrestrial > Soil > Riparian zone | place: USA: Arizona...
GCGCTCGCGCTTGGACAACGTCGCGCCCGCGCGCTTCGCCTCCTGGAGCACCGGTAGGATGAACATGCCGCGGATCAGGGCCGAGGTCGGGATGTTCTCGATCTCCTGCGCTGCGTCGAGCGGTGCGTCCCACGGCGGATCCCGAAACTGCAAACCAGGGGCGGCAGACGGACGGGAAAGTGACACAATCCTAGCTTAACACTCATCCCGTCCGCGGCGCGCGCCGACTCTCGGCTAGCCCGCCGCCGTCAGCGGCAGATAAACCACTCGGCTTGTGGAACTAAGCTCGCACCGAGTAGTCATGCAGCGTACCAGCGCCGCAATCGTCCGCCGCGCAAAGCGGCGGCACATCCCCGCAAGGATTTGCGGGAGGGAGGCACTTGTTTCCGCCTGCGAGCGTGCTCTGTCGACTGGTATGTGCGTTGCAGTGAGCGCGGGCGTGCTCTCATTCAAGCGCTTTCACCACTGGGCCTTTGTGTTGCTAACAGGCGCGCTTTGCAGCTGCGATGCGCGCGTGAGCATCGAGCCTCCTGCCGAACCATTGCTTCAGAACATCGTGCAAGGCACGCCAACTACGGAGTATCCATCGGTGGTGCAGGTGCGGATGTACCTCGAAAATGGTCCGCGTATGCATTGCAGCGGATCGTTGGTCGCACGCGATCGGGTGCTGACTGCGGCGCACTGCTTGCCTGACCACTTCTGGGTGGACGAGGTGCCAAAGCGGATCGAGCGCGTCGAGGTGTTCTTCGGTAGCGATGCCTCACAACCAGCTGTGGCGCTGCGCGCTGCCTCTCATTGGCAGAGAAATCCCGATGCTCCGCTGCGCGACAAGCTGCCGGGCCTCGACTTCGACGCAGGCACAGTCGGGGAGCCCGACGCAGGCCCACCCCGCCCAGTCTTCGGAGCGCAGGCCTACGCGGGCCGCTACGACACCGCGATCGTGTACCTCGCACAGCCGGCGCCCGAGACGATCCCCACGCTGCCCGTCGCGTTCGATCTCCCGTCGCTCGCTGCGCCAGCGCGCATCGTGGGCTTCGGTGCGATCGCAGTGAACGATGACGACACGCTGGTTGGCGCAGGCACAAAGCGTGAGGGAAAGCCGAGCGTCATCGGCATCGCCGAGGGCGATGAAATCGACTGGAACACGGGCACCTTGGAGATCGCCCGAGCGGAAGGCGACGTCGCCGCCGGCTGCAAGGAAGACTCCGGTGGGCCTCTTCTCATGCAGCTCGACGGCGTCTGGACTGTGGTCGCAACCTCGTCGGGCGGCGACCGCTACTGTCAGAATAGCGCGTATTACGCGACAGTGGCCGAGTCAGCGAGCTTCTTGCGGGCGAACATCCCGTGAGCAGCTATGCGACCACAGCGGCTGCCGACTCGTCCTCGCGCTCGAGCGCTAGGCGCAGCTTGGCGAGCGCCGCTTCCTGGACCTGACGGATGCGCTCGCGTGAGAGATTGTACTTCTCACCAACCTCGCGCAGCGTCAGCGCTTCATCGCTGTCGAGGCCGTAGCGGAAGCGCAGCACAGCCGCTTCGAAGCTGGTAAGCACCTTCAGCGAATCTGCGAGCGCACGCGTGCGGTCAGCGCGCGCGATGTTGCTGTCCGTGCTGTCCTGCTCAGGGTCGCTAAGCACGTCGTGCAGCGTTCGCTCCGTATCGCCACCCAAGGCGCTGTCGAGTGACTTCGGCCGTGCATCCGACGCCTGCATCGCTTGCTGGATCACATCGAGCGGCAGCCCGGTTGTGTCCGCGAGCTCGGTCGCGCTCGCTGCGACGCCGTGCACGGTGAAGTACTTGCGCTGCGCCTGTTTGACGCGACGGATCGTGTCGGCCGCATGGACCGGCACGCGCACCAAGCGACCTTTGTCCGCGACCGCGCGGTTGAGGTGGTGACGAATCCACCAGGTCGCATAGGTGCTGAAGCGCAAGCCGCGGCGATGATCGAAGCGCTCGACCGCTCGCATCAGGCCGATGTTGCCCTCCTGGATCAAGTCAGCCAGATCGAGCATGCCGGTGTCGTAGCTGCGGGCCAAGCGCACGACCAGGCGTAGGTTGCTCTCGACGAAACGAGACTTCGCCCGAACGTGCTCGCCGCGCGCGGCATCGATACGCGTCAGGTAGGCCCTGGCGCGCGGCTCGTCCTGCCACTGCGCGCGCACGCGTGCGTCCACCTCACGCAACGCGGTGCGCTCGCTGTCTAGCTCATGCAGCGCTGCTGCGAGCGCGCTGCGCGCGTTCTGTGTCAAAGCTTTGGGCTTACTCGCCTCACGCGCGAGCTCGCTGGGGACAGCCTCCTGGAGGCTGGGACATGGGCGCGGCAGGCACTCCGCCACGGCATGGGCCACGCTCGACAGTGCTGGAGCATAGGAGAGCAATGCGCTCCAGTAAGCGACCTCGAGCGCTGCGATGTCGCGCGCCAAGAGCAGCTCCTGCTCGCGCGACAAGAGCGGAGTGGCGAGCAGCTGGTAGCTGTCGCCGGGTACGGCGTGTGAGAGCTGTACGGGTGCCCCGCTCACTGAGCGGGTCGGGCGCGGGCGGCGCTCGAGTAGCTTGTGTCTAGGCTCGCTTGCCTGCGGCGAGCGCGCAAACTGTTTGTCCTCCATCCTGAGTCCGACTGGCGAAGCGGCTGTCCGGCGCAATGCGCGACTGTGCCTTTCGCCAGCCAGACAACGTGGGGCCAATCGCGGCGACTGCAAGCCCCCTCTGCAAAAACTACTGCTTTCGTAGCTCTTCGATGTGCGCGACCAGTCTGTGCGCGGCACGTTCGATGAACACACGGTCTTTGGCTGTGACGGCAGCAAAGCGACGGCCCGGCAGCGGCCCAGTCGGACCGAAGCCAGTCAGGTCTTTGGCGGCGAGCAGAGCGCCGTAATCCGCGCAGTGCACGACAAGAAACCACTCGCGGCTCAACGGACTGTCGGTCACGTCGATCTGCTCTGCGTCGAGCTCGATCGCTTCGTCGCGCTCTCCGAACACAACGAGGCGTTCGGCCACGCTCGCGAGCTGCCGGTAACGCCGAAGCACCGGCCTCACACGCGACAGCTTTTCGAAGCCAGCGTAGATGCGCGCACCGCGAGCATGTTTGTCACGGGTCAACCGCTCCACGATGCTGCACCAATGCAGCATCGCCCGGGCGCTCGCGCTCATCGCCTGGCGATCGCCAGGGGCATTTGTGTCACCTAACGGCCTCAGCTCGACCTGTTCGACGCTCGCAGCATGTAGGACCCAGTCGTAGAAGGAAAAGCCGCCCATAGCGAATGATTCGGCTCCCGACGCCTGATCCTTGAGGCGAGTCAGGGCGTCAGCTTCTCGGAATGCACACGCAAGCTGCGAACGCGCAGCGTGCCCTTGTGCTCCACGACCTCCACTCGTTCCCACGCCTTGTCGTCGCGCTCATACGGCGTCGCGAGCGACACACGCGTCATGATCGTCGCCCCGGACGTCAGACTGTTAAACTTCCTGAGCGACCACGAGCTCTTGATCGGCGCAGCCTTCCCACGCGCCCCGAGCTGCGCGTGCACCGACCGCGACTGTGACAGTGCGCTCTGTAAGGCCCCCTCATCCCAGCTCGATGTCTCTGTCAGACACGCCACATCTTCTCGGGACATACACGCGCAGTGCCGCTCGATGAGCGCGAGCACCTTTGCCTTGTCGTCATCGAGGGACGAGCCGACGCGCTGCAAACCCACGGCAGTCACCCCGACGACCAACACAAACAAGCCACCGACAGTCAGCAGCACGCGCTTCATCAGCGGCCACTTCGCCGCAGGATGAGCGCAGCTGCTTCGAGCAGGTGGTCGACGCTGACGGCGGCAGCGTCGGCTTTTCCGCTCCGGATGAGGATCGGGAAGAGACCAGCGCGCGCGGCGAACCCTGCGTCACTCTCGCGATCACCGATCATGTAGGAGCGCTCCACCGCGATCGGAAAGTCGCGACATGCGCTGTGGAACATGCCGATGTCGGGCTTTCGCAGAGGCGAGGTCCTCCGGTAGTGCGGCACTGTCCCGTCAGGGTGATAGGGGCAGTAGTAGAACGCATCGATCGCAGCTTCAGCGCCGAGGCGCACGTTCAGCTCAGCGTGAAAGCGCTGCACGTCTTCTTCGCCGTATAGGCCGCGCGCCACGCCGGATTGATTGGTCACGACGATCAAGAGAAAGCCCGCTTGCTTGAGCAGCGCTAAGCCTTCGGCGACGTGCGGCAAGACCTCCAGATCCTCGATCGCATGCACGTAGCCATCGTCACGAACCAGCGTGCCATCGCGATCGAGAAACACCGCAGGTTTCATCGATAGCCGCCGGCGCGCAGGACCTCGTGGTAGCTTGCCAGGCCTTGTTCGAGCGAGCGCGCAGGCCGTTCGTAGCCCGCGGCTCGCAGCTCTGTGAGATCGGCCTCGGTGAACCTTTGGTACTTCGCCACGAGGTCGGCTGGAAATGGGATCAGCTCAGTCTTGCCCTTCCCTTCCAGTGTTCTCAGCGTGTCTGCTACATCCGTGAATGGGCGCGCCCGCCCGCTGCCGCAGTTGAAGATACCGGCGACGGGATGAGCGAGAAACCAAAGGTTGACCGCGACCACGTCGTCGATGTGGATGAAGTCGCGCAAGAAGCCGTCGCTGCCTTCGAACAGCTTCATGTTCTCGCCCGCTTGCAGCTGCCGGTAGAGGTGCAGTGCCACCGAGGCCATGCGGCCTTTGTGTTGCTCGTGTGGACCGTAGACGTTGAAGTAACGCAGCCCCGTGACGACCGCGTTCGGCCGCGCGGCGCGCTGGCGAACGTAGTTGTCGAACGCGAGCTTGGAAAACCCGTAGATGTTCAGCGGATCCTCACAGCTTGGTTCTTCGCGAAACCCTGCCTTGCCGTCGCCGTAGACCGCTGCGCTCGACGCGTAGATGAAGCGCACACCACGCTGGTCCGCGAAGTGCAGCAAGCGCTTCGAATACTCGTAGTTGTTGCGCATCATGTAGCGCCCGTCCGACTCGGTCGTGTCGGCGCACGCGCCCTGGTGGAAGATCGCCTCGACATCACCCAGCGCGTCGAGCTGATCTAACAGCTCGTTCTTGCCGATGATGTCTGTGAAACGCGCGCGGTTCAGGTTGCGATGTTTTTCGCCCTGGCGCAGATCGTCCACGACGAGGATGTCGTCGCGACCGCTTTCGTTGAGACCAAAGACGATGTTGCTGCCGATGAAGCCGGCACCTCCGGTGACGATGATCATCGCGAACGTACGTCCTTTCGCGCCCGCTGCACGAGCGCTGTGGTCGATCGACCTTCCATGAGCGGCACAACTTCCACGTTGCCGCCGGCGCGGCGCACGACGTCCGCGCCGACGATCTGATCTGGCTCGTAGTCGCCGCCCTTCACCAGCACGTCGGGGACGATGCGCTCGATCAGCGCGAGCGGAGTGTCCTCCCCGAACAGCACGACGTAGCTCACAGCGTGGAGACCGGCGAGGATCGTCGCGCGATCGAGCTCATGGTTGAGCGGCCTACCCTCACCCTTCAACCGACGCACCGACTCGTCCGAGTTCAAGCCGACGATCAGCACGTCGCCCATGGCTGCAGCGGCCGCGAGATACTGGACATGCCCTGCATGGAGCAGATCGAAGCAACCATTCGTAAAGACGATCTTGCGGCCTTCACTGCGGTAGAGCGCGAGCTTGCGCTCGAGCTCGGCGAGCTCGACGATCTTGTCGCCTGGTCCGATAGCGCGACTCGCGCCGTACGCATGGTCGATCTCGTCGAGCGTGACAGAGGCTGCGCCGACCTTTCCCACCACCACCCCCGCCGCGCGATTCGCAAATTCGCACGCTTCAGGCAGCGACATGTTCAGCGAGATGCCGAGCGCCAACGCCGCGATCACCGTGTCGCCAGCGCCTGTGACATCGAACACCTCGCGCGCCACGGTCGGCAGCCAGGTGTCGCCCTCGGGCGTAAACAGCGCCATACCGTCCTCACTCAACGTGATGAGACACGCGTCGAGATCCAGCTCGCGGCACAGCTTGGCGCCAGCCGCGCTGATCTGCTCGCGCGTGGCGAGCGACGACCCCGTCGCCTGCGCCGCTTCCTTGCGATTGGGCGTGAGCACGGACGCGCCGCGGTATTTCTCGTAGCGATGGCCTTTCGGATCGACCAGCACCTGCACCTTGTGACGCCTACAACACGCGATCACCGCGTGCGCGACCTCGTCGGTGACGAGGCCCTTGCCGTAGTCGGAGAGCACGACGACCTCCGAGCTCGGGATCATCTCTTCGGCGAGCTCCAAGAGCTGCGCGGCGCTTGCAGCGGAGCACGGCGCGGTGCTCTCCGTATCGAAGCGCACGATCTGATGGCGCGCAGCGACCAAGCGCGTCTTCACCGTGGTGGGGCGCGCCTCATCGACGATGATCCCACGTCGCTCGGGCACGATCGCATCGAGGAGTTTCTGCAGCTGGGCTGCAGCGTCGTCGCGACCCACGAGCGCGATCACTTGCGGACGCGCGCCGAGCCCAGCCAAGTTCGCGAGCACGTTACCGCAGCCACCGAGCGCCTGCGTCTCCTCCACGACCTTCACCACCTGGACCGGCGCTTCCGGCGACACGCGGTCGCAGGTGCCCCACAGATAGCGATCGAGCATGAGGTCACCGATCACCAAAACGCGCGGAGGATTCTCGTTGTCGACGCGAGGTAGCTTCATCAGCGGGGCGAAGGTAGCACGTCGCGAGCAGGTCCTGCCGGTGGCAGCGCGACGATCCGCGGCTCCAGCGCGGCCCAAACGTCCTCGACGGTGATCAAGTCGAGGCAGCGCATCCGCTCGATTTCGCAGCGTTCCAGCATGCAACCGGAGCACGGGAGGTCGCGACGCAAGATCGCGTGCGCGTCGCCGAGCGGATGCCAGCTGTCGCGATTTTCACGTGAAGTAAAGATGGCCACGCAGGGCACGCCCATGGCCGCGGCCAGGTGCATCGTGCCGGTGTCGTTGCCGAGGTACAGGCTGCAGCGCGAGAGGGCGGCAGCGGACTCGATGATGTCAGTCGTCCCTGCGAGATTCGCGATGAAAGGCGTACCGAGCGCGGACAGCAGCAGGTCTCCGTCCGCACGCTCTGCCTTTGAGCCGAACACGGCGAATCCGACGCCCGGGGCTCGTGCGACGATGCGCTTGCAGACCTCGACGTAGCGCTCAGCGAACCACTTCTTCGCCGGCATTTTCGAGCCGGGTCCGAGCGCGATGACCGGGCGTCCGAGCAGCGGCGCGAGGCAATCGTCGGCGCGCTTGGCTGCTGACGGCGGCGGGAATAGATGCGGTGGCGGTGGCATGAGACCCGCCGGGTCGACCGACTTCAGCAAGCGGTCCGACTCGCGGGGCAGCACGCGCAGCCGTCCGTGCGCATCGCGCGGGCTCTGCACGTCGTGCTCGTCCAGGCCGATGATCTGCTCGAAGCCGCAAGCCCAGCGGAAAAACAAGCGATCTCGCTGCAGCTGAGCGCGGCTGCGCGCTGGGCTGAGATAATAGAGTGTGTGGCCACGCCGGAGCCGGCAGCGGAGCGCGAGCTGCAAGAGGCGCTCGGGACGACTGGAATCGTAGAACAAGACGTCGTGGAAGAGGCGCGTGTGTTGCAGCACGTCCCAGGCGCTGACGATGCCTTCCCGAGCGGCGTTCGTGATCAGCCACAAGCGTGCGCCCGCGTGCAGCTGAGAGATGCGGCGCAGCGCAGGCAGCGCCACGAGTGTGTCGCCTAACTGCCCGATACGAAAGATGAATACGTCCGGTGGCGGCATCCGTTTGGGAGCAAGCTAGCAGGCAACTCGCGGGAAGTCAGCCGCGCCGCCCGTGCACGGCGAAGAAGTGCTCCTCCAGGGCCAGACACAGCGCGTGGTAGATGGGCAGATGTAGCTCCTGGATCAGGTGCGTCTCACGCGCTGGCGCGCGGAGCGTGATGTCTGCCGTGCGCGCAAGCTCGCCGCCATCGGCTCCAGTCAAACCGATGCTGATCACGCCGCGCAGGCGAGCCACGCGACACGCGTGGAGCACATTCTTGGAATTGCCGGAGGTGGAGATGGCGATCAGCACATCACCCGGCGCGCCGAGGCCCAGCACCTGTTGCGCAAAAACAAAGGGATACGCGACGTCGTTGGCGATCGCAGTGAGGAGCCCTGTTTGGCTCGGCAGTGAGATGGCGGCCAGTGGGCTCTCGAGTCCGGCGATCAGCTCGCTCGCAACGTCCGGAGCGAGCGCGCGCAGCGCGGCCTGATCGCGCCTGCTGATCGGTCGGTGATAGGCGAAGCTCTTCATGAGCTCGCCCACGATGTGATCGGCATCCGCAGCGCTGCCGCCGTTGCCGCACGCGAGGATCTTGTGCCCCGCGCGGAGCGCATCGCGCAGCGCGACAAACGCCGCGTCGAGCTCGGACGCGATGGAACCGAGGCTCGGCAGGCGCTCGAGCACCTCTGTCAGCGCAGTGGGTCGTGGTTCCGGCGCGGAGTCGTTCATGCTGTTAGCGTAGTGCCGCGTGGGCGCGCGTCGACCGGAAGTGTTGCCCCGGCTGACCGCCCTGTCTAGACTCCCGCCCGTGCTCCGTACGGCTGCAGCCACTTATGCAACTCACGCCCAGAGCGTTGTTCTGAAGCTCCTCGCCCGCGTGCCGTTCAAGGTGCAGTCAGTGCCGCTCGCCATTCCGAAGTGCACCGTCGCCACGGGCGGCGTGGGCCTCGCCGGTATGTACGACGAGCTCTTTGTCCATCACATGTACGAGAGCCCGAAGCCGCTGCCCGCCCGTCCTCGCATCGTCGATGTCGGTGGGCATCTCGGCCTCGCCTCGATCTATTTTCTTTCGCGTTATCCAGATTGCGATCTCACCACGATCGAGCCAAATCCTTGGCTCGCTTCGCTCTTGCGGGCGAATCTAGCGCCGTGGTCTGTCCGTTCGCGCGTGCTCGAAGGTGCGCTCAGCGTGAGCGCTGGGCACGCAGACTTTCACTTCTCGAGCGACAACGCGCTCAACGTCACGGGCGGGCTCGAAAATCGCGAGCCACCGGAGCGGGATGTTTCTAGCGTGCAGGTCGCCTGCCTCGACGCGACCGAGGTGCTCGCAGAGCCCGTCGATCTGATGAAGCTGGACGTCGAGGGCCATGAGTTCCAGCTGCTACCGCTGCCGATCTTCCGGCCGGCGCACATCCGCAACCTCGTCATCGAGTTTCACGACCTCGACAAGCGCCGCAAAGCATTCGCCGAGCTCATGCGCGAGCTCCGAGACGTGCGCGGCTACCGAGCCTCGAGCGCGGATGGTGTCGAGCTGCCCGCAGAGCTACCGGCGGACATGCCCGACTGCGTCGTGCTCAAGCTCTACTGATCTGGCCACGTCAAGACCGAGAGCCCTTCGCGCTCCGCCGCCGCAGCCAAGCGACGGTCGAGCACCACCATGGTGAGCGACGCAGGCTCGGGATCCGCGACGAGCAATGCCGCTCCTAGCTGCGCTGCGTCGGCCGCGCGCAGCGCATGGCGCGCGAGCACTGCAGTAGCGCGAGAGCGCACCGCTGCAAGATCCACGACTTCGTGCGCGTCATCAGCGAGCTGAAATGCTCGTCGAAGCGCTGCTGAACGCTCAGCAGGGCGAAGTCTGCCCTCGCGAGCCGAACGCTCGATCGCCGAGGCCAGCTCGACCCGCGTCAGTCCCCACAACATCACATCTTGATCCTCTCGCAACCACCCGAGCGCGAGCGCGCTGCCCGCTTCCTCGACGATCAGAGGCAAAACAGCGGATGCGTCCCAGAACCTCAAAATCGATCCTCGCGATCTGCATCCAGCGCTTCGGTCAGCTCGGCCTTTGCAGGGACCGGCGGCTGAGTGAGCAGCCAGCTCAGATCTCCGCTGCCGCGACGCAACACGCCCGATTTCGCGAGTCGCTCGATCCGTTCCGTGTCCCGTCCCGCCGCGGGTTGAATGCCAACGAGTCGCGCGATCGGCACACCGCGCTCGAGAACTTGCACCTCGGTCCCGCGCCTCACCATGCGCAGGTAGTGCGCGAGCTGCGCTTTGAGCTCGGTGACCGACGCTGTCTTCATTCTGACCAGTGTGGTCCGATGGGTCTGACCTGTCAAGTCAGCGCGATATTGCTGCAGAAAGCGCTCAGCCGGGCGACTCGCTTTCGCATTTTTTCGAGCAGCCGTCGCCGCTCACTTGATTGCCGTCGTCGCAGGTTTCGCTGTGGTCTTTGTCGATCTTCTTGTCGCCGCAGCGGGGACCCCAAGCGCAGCCTTTGGCGCAGCGGTTGTAGCCGCCTTCATTTTTGCCTTCGTCGCACTCTTCGCCGGCCGCGCTGTCGACTTGGCCGTCGCCGCAGTACGCGCTCTCCTCGCAGCCTGGCGCGCATCCAGGCTCGCCGCTCGCGCTGTAGGTGGTGAGGTTGACGCCGTCGTCGCACGCTTCTTGGGGCTCGTCGCGCTTGCCGTCACCACAGAACGCTGCGCGACCACACTCTGCCGTGCATGAGCCGTAGCTGCCGTCGTTCTTCCCGTCGTCGCAGCGCTCACGGCCGGCGACTACGCCATCACCGCAGCGCGGCTCGCAGCGGCTCTTCGCCGTGACGAAGCCTTGCAACGTAAGGAAGAAGTTGGAGGCATCGGTGTGACGCTCGGCGTGGAACAGCGCGATCTCATAGATCCTGCCGGCCTGCAGCTGGAAGCGGCTGGCGTTTCCACTGTCGAGCGTGATCGAGCGCTCGATCTGACCGTGGGCGCCGCCGATGTCCACCGCGAGACGACGATTGATAAACACCCATACATCGTCGTCACCGCTGAAGCGCAAGGTCTGTGGCTGGGTTGTGTCACCCGAGAACTCGAAGTAGGTGTGGATCTCGGTCGTGAAGCCCCAGTTGTGATCGTTCCAGGTCTGCTCATGGCCCATGCCGACCCAGCTGCGCGCGTCACCATCCCACGGGAAAAAGCTGGGGTTCTCGACGCTGAACACGCCGTCGCTCGCGCGCAAGAGCTGCATGCGCTCGACCTTCGACTGGTTCACACCGAGGACGTTGCGGTACCAATGATTGAAGTTACTCTCGGTGCTCAGCTGTTGATTATGAGGACACACGCCGGTGTTAGGTGCGACCTCAGGATACGGAGCGCCTGCAGCGTCACACTGATTGTTATAGACGGGCTTACCGTCCATCCCTAACAGTTCCTGCACGAGACCCGGTGTCACGTCGCCACCGCCAAACATCTCGAAGTCGGGGTGCTGGGTGGCCGACGGCTCCGGCAGCGAGATGAAATCGCGGTACGTCACTGCCACGTTCATGCTGTCCGAGAGCTCGCCCGTCTCGAGCGAGCAGGCAAAACCTGGCTCGCTCTTGCAGCTCGCCGAGCAGCCGTCGTCGTCCGCGAGGTTGCCATCGTCGCAGTCCTCCTCGCCACCCGGCAGCACGATTCCGTCGCCACAACGAGAGCGGCACGCGCCCTCTTTGCAGTCCGGCTCAGCTTCACAGAACGGCGTGCAGCCATCCCCAACATCCTGGTTGCCGTCGTCACAGGCCTCGCCGCCTTCCTTTACGCCGTCGTTGCACGTGGCCTTCCGGCATGCTTCGCCGGGCTTGTCGCACACCCAGCCGAGCTCCAGTCGGCAAGCTGCCGAGCAGCCGTCACCGTCCGCGGGTGGGTCGTCGTCGTCATCACATTGTTCGTCGCCCGCGACGATGCGGTCCCCGCACTTCGCGGCGACGCACAGCTCCCCAGGCACCGGACAGGCGAAGCCCTCTTGCACTTTGCATTCGCGATCGCAGCCGTCACCGTCGCGCAAGTTGCCGTCGTCGCAGCGCTCGCTGCCGGACACCTGACTGTCGCCGCAGACCACGGTCGAGACGCACAGCTCGCTCGGAGCCGGGCAGAGGAAGTTGCGCTCGATGCGCTTGCAGTCGGCCGAGCAACCATCCGCCGACGCGCTGTTGCCGTCGTCGCATGCCTCGCCCGGCTGCAATCGGCCGTCACCGCAGCCCGTGGTGTCGGCGTCGGGTTTCTCCTGGTCGTCCGGCTTGGATACACCGGCGTCATGGTCATTGCGCTCGACGATGAAGCTGCCAGCGTCACGCGGGCTCTGCTCATCGACGCGCGTTCCGTCGTCGCGTGCGCGGCGCGATGCGCCTTCGGGCGCGGAGATCTCGCCACCGCAGCTCCACGCGAAAACCCACAGAAATGCGGCAAACCGCTCAGCGCGCAAACGAAACCGCCTCAGGTGTTTCATGCATGTCTCAGCGACGTCGGTGCCTGGATTGTCTTCACACCGAAGCGGCATGCCTGACTGTTTAGCAAGGCCAGCGCCAGCGCGCAGTCACCGCGTAGCAACCTTGAGAAAGAGAGAGCGATGGCGCGCGGCATTCGTGGAAACCGTGGCGCGCGTGCTGTGCCGACAGGACAGAACCTCTGAGTGTCAGACCTCACGTGAGCCTATTTTTTTGTGTGCTGCTCGGATCCTGGGCTAATGTTGTCGCGTGCCTCCGGCGCGTCGCCTGCGCTTGGGGCCCGACACTGACTGACCGCTCGCGCGGTGCTCATTTTGCAAGCGACAGCTTGTAGGAGCACGGACCATGGAACATCGGGCCCGCGAAGCCATTCGGCCCCGCCTTTCCCTTAGCGTTGGACAAGTCGTTTACCTGGATCTGGTGCGAGCGTTCGCCGCCGGGCTGGTTTTGATCGACCACATCCACTGGCTCACCGGCGCACCCACGCGCGTGCTCGGAATCGCGCCGGGAACCCTCGGCGTCACCGTGTTCTTTCTGGTCTCGGGGTTCCTCATCGATCGCTCTGTCCACGGGCACAAAGCCGACTACGGCTTGCGGGAATTCTTGATCGAACGTGCCTCGCGCATCTACGTATGCTTCGTACCTGCGCTCGTGTTCACCGCCGTGCTGGTGTCGGCCTTGGTCGATAGCCCGGACTTCGTCGGAGGTCCACACACGGGTGCCTGGCAGTTCATCGGCAACCTGCTCATGCTGCAGGGCTATCCCGCCTTTCAGCTCGCCCGGCGCGCGGGCTTGGACAGCCCGTGGTTCGTGCAGCCGTACGCGCTCGCCGAGCCCTACTGGACCATCCCGATCGAGCTGTTCCTGTACGTCGCGTTCGGGGTCGCGTTCTTTGTGCTCGTGAAGCGCACTGCCAAGCTCACCACGCCGCTCACCGCGGCGCTCGCGGTCGCGGCGCTGCCTGTCCTTTATCACGCTGCCACGGGCTGGGGTGAGTGCCTGTCACTGGTGTGGCTGCTCGGGGTGCTTGGATCACGCTGGTTCCATCGCCAAGAACAGAATGGCCAGCGCACGGGTTCCATCCTCGTGCTCATGGCGGTCGCTGCGGTACTGCTCGGCTTGCGTCTCTTGAGCCGCGGCGGCGAGTTCTACGATCTGCAGAAAGCATTGTTCCTTGGCGTGCTGCTGCTGGGCGGCCTCCAGCTCGCCGCGCGCGCCGAGTGGCTCGCCGCGCGCATCGTGCGTGTGCCCGCTGCGTTCTTCGCGAACACGAGCTACGCGCTGTACCTGACACACAACGTCATCGTGGGCTGGGCCGTGATGCACTTCGGCAAGCAGCTCAGCCTCGTGCAGCTGAGCGCAGTGATCGTCGCGTGCCAGCTGTGCGCATGGACCTTCTGGTGGATGTTCGACCGCCACCACAAGCGCGTCGCCACCTGGCTCAAAGAGACCACCCTGCAGAGTGAGCCCACCCCGGACCTCTCACAGAGCTGACCGCGCCGCTGTGAGCGGCATGTCGGATACCGCCCACAAGCGAAGACAGTTGCGGTGGAGGTCGAAACTTGTGAGCCTCTGATGCCGCGCGCCGGCAAGGAGCCTTGTGATGACCTCCATCTACGACCGGGATCTGGATAAGCAACCTGCGAACTTCTCGGCGCTGACGCCGCTGCGCTTTTTGACTTGGAGCAGCGATGTGTACCCGGAGCGCCTCGCTGTCGTGCATGGCAAGCGGCGCTACACATGGCGGGATACGCGCAAGCGCGCGGAGCGCTTGGCGGCGGGCCTCGCGGCGTTGGGGGTGACGCGCGGCGATACGGTGTCGGTGATGCTCGCCAATACGCCCGAGCTCTACGAGGCGCACTTCGGTGTGCCGATGGCCGGCGCGGTGCTGAATGCGCTCAATACGCGGCTCGATGCCGATGCGATCGCGTTCATGCTCGGGCACGCCGAGACGAAAGTGCTGATCACCGATCGCGAGTTTTCGCCGATCGTCTCGGCTGCGCTGGAGCGCACATCGGCGCGGCCGATCGTGGTGGATGTGCTCGACTCGGAGTACGGGGGGACGGGCGAGACGCTCGGGCAGCTGGACTACGAAGCGCTGCTCGCCAAGGGTGACTCGAAGTTCAGCATCGCATGGCCAAAGGACGAGTGGGATGCGATCGCGCTGAACTACACGTCCGGCACGACGGGAGACCCGAAGGGTGTCGTCTATCACCACCGCGGCGCGCACTTGAACGCGCTCGGAAACTTGGTCCAGTGCGACATGCCGCGTCACTCGGTGTTTCTCTGGACGCTGCCGATGTTTCACTGCAACGGCTGGTGTTTCCCCTGGACGATGGCGGCCAACGCGGGCGTCAACGTGTGCTTGCGCAAGGTCGAGGCCGCGGCCGTGTTCGAAGCCATTCGCGCCTACAAGGTGACGCACTACTGCGGTGCGCCGATCGTCCACA
>Ga0190269_10000908_pt1 | contig 14643 bp, 10 predicted proteins | sample Popmic249IS_FD_133749 | JGI IMG/M metagenome (GOLD analysis project Ga0190269, IMG submission 133749) | Populus adjacent soil microbial communities from riparian zone of Blue River, Arizona, USA - 249 IS | ecosystem: Environmental > Terrestrial > Soil > Riparian zone | place: USA: Arizona...
GTGACCTTGAACAGCACCGCCGGCCGGCCGGCCTCCTTGGCCTCGCCCACCTTGCCGGTGACGTCGGCCACCGTGGTCACTGCCTCCTGGTTGACCTCGCGGATCACCAGGCCCGAGATGATCCCCTTGAGGTCGGCATCGGTGCCGCTGACCACCTGGGTCACCAGCACGCCCGAGACCGCCGGGTCGATGCCGTATTCCGCCCGGGCCGTGTCGGTGAGCGGGGCGACGTCGATGCCCACCATGTCCGCGAGCCCCGGTGCCGGACCGACCGGCGGCTCGGCACCGTCGGGGGTCACGGGACCGGGCTGCTCGGCGCTCGCCATCAGCTGCTCGCCGACCTCGAGCCGGCCCAGGGTGATGTCGAAGGATTGTTCCTTGCCGCTGCGCAGCACCCGGACCTTGACCATCTTGCCGACCTCGGTCTCGGCCACCAGCCGCGGCAGGTCGCGCATGCGGCCGATGGGCTTGTCGTCGAAATCGAGGATCAGGTCGCCCTCGGCCAGGACGCCGAAGGCAGGGCCGTCGCGACTTACGTCGACGACGAGGGCGCCCGAGGTGTCCGGCCGCCCGAGGCTGGCGGCAATGTCGTCGGTCACCTCCTGGATGCCGACGCCGAGCCAGCCGCGCCGCGTCTCCCCGAATTCGGCGAGCTGCTCGATCACCGGCCGGGCGAGGTTCACCGGCACCGCGAAGCCGATGCCCAGCGAACTGCCGCCCTGGGCGATGATGGCGGTGTTGATCCCCACCACCTTGCCGTCCATGTCGAACAGCGGCCCGCCGGAATTGCCCTGGTTGATGGACGCGTCGGTCTGGATGAAATTGTCGTAGGGCCCGGAATTGATGTCGCGGTTGCGGGCGGAGACGATGCCGAGGGTCACTGAGCCGCCGAGCCCGAAGGGATTGCCGATGGCCATGACCCAGTCGCCGACCTCGGCCCCGTCGCTGTCGCCGAACTCCACGTGCGGCAGCGGCGCGCCGGCATCGACCTTGAGCACCGCGAGGTCGGTCTTCTCGTCGGAGCCGACCACCCGCGCCGGCAGCCGCGTTCCGACGGTGAAGAAGACGTAGATCTCGTCGGCGCCTTCGATCACGTGGTAATTGGTGACGATCGTGCCGTCCGGCTTGATGACGAAGCCCGAGCCGAGGCTGCGCGCCTCGCGCTCGGCCTCGGGGCCGAGGCCCTGGTTGGGGTTGAGCCCGTCGAACAGGTCGCCGAGGGGGGAGCCTTCCGGCGCATCCGGGAACGGCAGGCCGCCGTCGCCGTCGACCCGCCGCGTCGTGCCGATATTGACCACGGCTGGAGACAGTTCGCTGGCCAGAGCGGCAACCGATGCCGGCCCCCGGGCCTGGGCGACGCCCGGCAGGGGCAGGCCGATCAGGACGCTCGCGGCGAGCGCCAGGAGCAAACCGCGCAGCGCCGAGGGACGTGCCATCATCATCAATCTCCCTGGCCATTCGCCGGAAGCAAAGTCTAGCGCCAGCAGCGGCGTAAGGAAACAAGAACGGCGGCATTTCGTTGCCGCCGTTCCACAAGGCTCGTCCGTTGGTCGCGGCCCGCTAGAGGGCCGGCACGGGGGCCGGCTCGGCACCGGCCGGCGGCGCTTCGGCAGCCGGCGGCTCGGGCTCCGCGGCCGGGGCCGCAGGCTCGGCCGCCGCCGGAGCGGCGGGGTCGACCGCCGCGGGAGCCGCAGGCTCGGCTGCGGCGGGCGCCGGCTCGGCCGGAGCGGTCGGCTCGGGGGCCGGCGGGGTCGCTTCGGCCGCCGCGGCCGGCGGAGTGCCGGTCCCGCCAGCCTCGCCCGCTCCGCCGAAATAGCGGAAGAACGGGCTGTCGGGCGAAAGCACCATCGTGGTGCCGGTATTGCTGAGCGCCGTGCGGTAGGATTCCATCGAGCGGTAGAACTCGAAGAACTCCGGATCCGCCGAATAGGCGAGCGCGAAGACGCGGTTGCGCTCCGCATCGCCCTCGCCGCGGAGGATTTCCGAGTCGCGGCGGGCGGCCGCGACGATCTCGACGGCCTGGCGCTCGGCGATGGCGCGCAGGGACTGGGCCTGCTCCTTGCCGCGTGCGCGCAGCAGGGCCGCCTCGGCGAGGCGCTCGGCCTTCATCCGGTCGTAGGTCTGGGCCGACACCTGCTGGGTGAGATCGGTGCGCAGGATGCGCACGTCCACCACTTCGATGCCGAGCTCGGCCATGTCGGGACGGATGAGGTCGCCGGCCTCGCGCATCATCTGCGGACGCTGCTCGGATAGAGCCGCGTTGAATTCGCGCAGGCCGTAGACCTGGCGCAGGGCGGCGTCGAAGCGGGTCGCGATGCGGCTCTCGGCCACCCGCAGCTCGCCCAGGGCGCGCTCGCGGAACAGGCGGGGATTGGTGATGCGATAGGTGAGGAAGGCGTCGACTTCGTAGAACTTGCCGCCCGAGACCTGCAGGGTCATGTTGGCGATGTCGTAGCGCAGCAGCCGATCCTCGATGATCAGCACCGTGTCGACGATGGAGGTCGGTACCTTGAAGTAGATGCCGGGCTCCTTGATCTCCTGCGTGATCTGGCCGAAGCGCATGACGATGGCCTGCTCGCGCTCATTCACCACGAACAGGGAAGAAAACAGGATGTAGAGGGCGCCGAGGACGACGACGCCCAGAACGATCAAGCGGTTCATCGCTTAGTTCCCCGTGTTGGCGGTGGGCTGGCCGGCGGCCGGCTGGCCGCCCGCGGCAGGCTGCTGGCTCTGGCGCAGCTCGGGCAGTGGCAGGTAGGGCACGACGCCGCTGCCATCGGCATTGTTCTCGACGATCACCTTCTGGGAGCTGCCGAGAACCTGTTCCATGGTTTCGAGGAACAGACGCTCGCGCGTGATTTCGGGCGAGTTGCGGTATTCCTCATAGACCGAGGTGAAGCGGGCCGCCTGGCCCTCGGCTTCCTGGACGACGCGCGTCTTGTAGGCGGCGGCGTCTTCGCGCATCTGCGCGGCTTGGCCGCGGGCATCGCCCAGCAGGGTATTGGCGTATTGCCGGGCTTCTTCCTGGAAGCGATCCTCGTCCTGCTCGGCGCGCTGCACCTCGTCGAAGGCGTCGGCCACTTCCGAAGGCGGGGCCACGTTCTCGATGGCGATCTGGCTCACGCGGACGCCAAGGTCGTAATTGTTGAGGATCTCATCGGTGATGCGCCGGACTTCCTCGGCGATGCCGGCACGGTCGTCGCGGAAGATGTCCTGGGCGGGACGGCGGCCGACGACTTCGCGCATGGCGCTTTCGCCGGCATTGCGGACCATGTCCTCGGGATCGCGCACGTTGAAGAGATAGTCGATGGGCTCATCGACCGACCACAGGACCGAGAACTTGACGTCGACGATGTTCTGGTCGCCCGAGAGCATCAGCCCTTCGTCATTGGCGTTGCGGCCGCTGGTGATCGAGCCGATCTCCGTCTGGTTCTCGGTGACGTTGACGCGCTCGACGCTCTCGATCGGCCAGAAGTGGAAGTGCAGCCCCGGATTGGAGAGCTCCTGCGGCTTGCCGAAGCGCAGCTTGACCCCGACTTCCTGCGGGTCGATCGTGTAGACGGAATTCAGCGCCCAAAAGGCGGCGACGGCGAGGACGCCGCCGATGATGGCCCAGCGCCCGCCAGGCACGCCGCCCTGGAAACGATCGCGGCCGCGGCTGAGGATCTCCTCGAGACTCGGCGTATTGCCGCCGCGACGGGGACCACCGCCTTGAGGCGCTTGCCCCCATGGGCCGCCCGAATTGTTGCGGCCACCGCCTCCGTTATTCTCCCAGGGCATCTCTCACCTTTCGGCTGTTCGCAGGATTTTCTGCAGCCTATATAGGCAAGCCCCCCCTGTCGATCAATGCATGCGCCCCTCGCGGCGCTCATAGACGAGCACGCGAAATGCCGCATCATCCTTCGGCGACGGCTCGACGGCCGGCTCCTCGACCACGACCCAGGCCGCCGGATCGATCGCCGGGAAGCGCACCTCGCCTTCGGGAGCCAGGGCCACATGGCTGATATAGAGGCGGTCGGCCTCCGGCATGGCCTGGGCATAAATCTCCCCGCCACCGATCACCATCACCTCGCCGGCGCCCTCGACTTCGGCAATGGTGCGCGCATGGGCGAGGGCCGAGGCGAGGCTGTCGATCACCAGCACCCCGTCGGGCTGGTAGTTCTTCTGGCGCGTCACCACGATGTTCACCCGGCCCGGCAGGGGCTTGCCGACGGTCTCGAACTGCTTTCGGCCCATGACGATGGGCTTGCCCATGGTCGTCCGCCTGAAGAAGGCCATGTCCGACGGGATTCGCCAGGGGATCGCACCCCTGGCGCCGATCACACCGTTCTCCGCCACCGCCGCGATCATCCCGATGCGGACGCTCATGGGCGGCCCAGCTCCTCGAGGGCCGCACCGGCCACGCGGCAGGTGATCCATTCCCGATGCAGCACCGCGCCCTGGGAGACGTAGAAATCGATCGATGGCTGGTTCCAGTCGAGCACCTGCCATTCGAAGCGACCGAGCCCTTCGGCGCGGCAGCGCTGCGCCAGGTGCGCCAGCAGCGCCTTGCCGATGCCGAGGCCCCTCGCCTCCGGCTCGACGAAGAGATCCTCGAGCCAGATGCCGTGCCGGCCCTGGAAGGTCGAATAGGTGTAGTACCAGAGCGCGAAGCCGCGGGGTGCGCCGTCCCACTCGGCGATGTCGCAGAACACCTTGGGATCGGCCGAGAACAGCGTCGCCGCAATGTCGGCCTCGGATGCGCGGGCTTCGTGGGCCAGCTTCTCGTAGGCGGCCAGATCGGCAATGAACCTGACGATGAGCGCGGCATCGCCGGGAACGGCTGGGCGAATTCGGAGTGTCATCGGCCTATCCGCGACGGGCGCGGTCCTGGTCTTCGCCGCGGGCCGGTCCGGCCGCCTCGGCGACCGGACCCCGCCGGCATTCAGTTGACGCTCTCGTTGTGCACGAGGATGAGGATCTCGAGATCCTTCTGGGGGTAGAAGTCCTTCTCGACCATCTCGAAAGTGGTCGGCCCGGTCTTGCGGACGTTCTCGCCGCAGAAGGAGACCAGGTTCTTGGGATCGCCCTTGTCGACGATCAGCTTGAACTCGCCGATCGGCCCGCCCCAGTTGGCGCCGGTGGTCAGCACGTAGGAGAGCCATTGCTCGGAGTACGGGCCGTAGGGCGCCTCGGGCGTGATGGTCTTCTCGACGGCGCTGACGAAATCGTCTTCGAGGCAGTATTTCTTGGTGTATTCGGCGCGCGGATCATAGTCCTCGTAGGGCTCGATCAGGAAGCTGGCCGCCACGGTGCCGCCGACGCTGGGCTTGTAGCGATGCACGACCTCGACGGTCTTGCCGGCGGGGAACTCGGCCTCCCAGGTATAGGTGGACCGCAGGGTCCAGCTCGGCCACCAGTGCTTTTCCCAGCCATTGCCGGCGTCGTATTCGTCCGGAACGACCAGGCCGAGGTGGAAGAGCTCGGCCGTCTCCTCGTCCGAGAGGGCATCGGTCGCCTCCCGCGCCGCATCGGTGAAGGGCGCCAGCGGCAGGCCCATGCCACGCAGCAGCTCCGACCGGTCGACGCCGGCGGCGAAGGCGTATTGATGCAGCTCGGCTTCGACCGGTTCGCCGTCGAATGTGGTCTCGAAGCGGAAGAGATTGTCCTCCGGTCCGTCGGGATAGGACACCGGCGACCAGTGATTCGGCGTGATGTCGGGCATCGGGAAGGCGACGAGCACGCTCTCGTCCTCGCTCCCGTTGTTGCGGAAGGCGTAGGTGACCCGGATCTCCTCGGTGGAGATGAAGAGCTCCTCGCTCAGCATCTCGACGTTCTCGTTCCGGACGAACTCGAGCCCGCCGGTGCTCAGCACGGCGGTAGTGTCGTTGGCTGCCGCGCTCGTGGCCACCAGCAGGCCGAGCAGAGCCATGCGCAGTCCGGACGTCGTCATACGGAAACCTCGGCTTTGATGTGCGGATGCGGATCATAGCCAGTGATGCGGAAATCTTCAAAGGTGAAGTCTTCCAAGGCCTTGATGTCCGGGTTGAGGGTTAACCGCGCCAGGGGCCGCGGCTCGCGCGTCAGCTGCAGCCGCGCCTGCTCGAAATGGTTGGCGTAGAGATGCGCATCGCCGAAGGTGTGGATGAACTCCCCGGCCTCGAGCCCGGTCACTTGGGCGACCATGTGGGTGAGCAGCGCATAGGAGGCGATGTTGAAGGGCACGCCGAGGAAGATGTCCGCCGAGCGCTGGTAGAGCTGGCAGGAGAGCCGGCCGCGAGCGACGTAGAACTGGAACAGGCAATGGCAGGGCGGGAGCGCCATGGCGTCGACTTCCGCCGGGTTCCAGGCCGAGACGATGTGGCGGCGGGATTCCGGCTTGCTGCGGATCGATTCGACGACGGCGCCGAGCTGGTCGATGGTGGCGCCGCCCGGCGCCGGCCAGCTGCGCCATTGGGAGCCGTAGACCGGGCCTAGGTCGCCGTTCTCGTCGGCCCATTCGTCCCAGATCCGCACCCCGTGCTCCTGCAGCCAGCGCACATTGGTGTCGCCCCGGATGAACCACAGGAGTTCGTAGATGATCGACTTGATGTGCAGCTTCTTGGTGGTCAGCAGCGGGAAGCCCTGCCCTAGGTCGAATCGCATCTGGTAGCCGAACACCGAGCGCGTGCCGGTGCCCGTGCGGTCGCCACGGTCCACGCCGGTGTCGAGGACGTGCTGGAGGAGATCGAGATAGGCTTTCATGCGCGCAATCTATGCGCGAACGCGGCACGCTGCACAGGGGTGTCGGCGCGCTTATCCCCCGCCGAGGCGGCTAGGCGTCGGGCCGCGGCGGCGCATTCTTGCGGAGGGCCTCGGCCACGGCCCGCGGATCGTGGGCGATGACCTTGAGCAGGTTGACCGAGATCCGGTCGGGAGAGCGGCGACGCTGCTCCCAGTCCTTGAGGGTGCTCAGGGACAGGCCGAAGCGGCTGGCGAACTTGGTCTGCGACAGGCGCAGGCGCTTGCGGATGGCAGCCACGTCGACCTCCGGGTCGGCCGGCTTCAGCGGCCTCGGCCGGCGCCGCGCCCGGGCCAGGGCGGCATTGGTGCCTTCGAGCAATTCCCGCACGAACGAACTCATCACGGTCTCCCCTTTCTGGGCCGGAAATTCGCTAACTCATGCTGCGCGCAAGCGGAAATGATCGGCGGGCTCGGTCGCCCCAGGACTATAGGACAAGGCTCGCGACAGGGTAAACCCCTCGGGACCTACGCCTTTCGGTGGTGTTTTCGCCGCGTCGTCCGCTTTTGCAGCGCCCCTCTTTGCAAGCGCCGCGGCAATCCCTATATTGAAGGTGCCGGCAACGGCTATGGCGATAAATGGCTATCGTAATAAACTCATCGGACCCGGGGGCAGTACCCGGCGCCTCCACCAATTTCCCGTCGTGGCGGGCTTCTGGGGGCGAAATAGGCTCGACGAGGGCGTAAAGGGTAAGTTTTCGCTCGGCATGGTACCGCCGATATCGGACCATCCTTATAGTTGCCAACGACAACTATGCTGAGGCCCGTCTCGCTGCGTAATGCGGCGCGATAACCTCGATCGAAGCCCTCTGCCTGTTGCAGGGTAGAGGCGGGGTTCGCAGGCACCTGGCAACAGAAGCCTGCACTTTGCTTCCCTACAGCGATTGCGCTTGAACTTCGCCCCCGACTTGGGGTGAAATGACGGCTTCTGAATCTCCCGGCGCCGGCCCGGGCGGCCCGGCCCTCTCGGATCCGGCCCTGCCCTGCGCCGCACATGAAGGACTCCGATGGCCGAAGATCTCATCCGCTACGACATCCTGGCCCAAGAGGCGCTGCGCGGCGTAGTCCGCAAGGTGCTGTCGGAAGTCGTCAAGACCGGCCTTCCGGGCGAGCACCATTTCTTCATCTCCTTCGTCACCCGGGCACCGGGCGTCCGGCTCTCCGAGCGGCTCCTGGCCCAGTACGAGAAGGAAATGACCATCGTCCTGCAGAACCAGTTCTGGGACCTCAAGGTCACCGAAACCGGCTTCGAGGTGGGTCTGTCCTTCGACGGACAGCCGGAAATCCTCGTCATCCCCTTCGCCGCGATCAAGGGCTTCTTCGACCCCTCGGTGCAGTTCGGCCTGCAGTTCGACGTCGACCGCAGCCTCGAGGAGGCCGAGGAGGCCGAAGCCGAGCGGGACGAACCGGTGGCGCCGCCGCCGCCTTCGGCCGAGGACGGCGAAACCTCCGCAGACAAGGTCATCAGCCTCGACGCCTTCCGCAAGAAGCCCTGACGGGCCTTGCTCAAGCGCTCCCTGACCATTGCCGGCCACCGCACCAGCCTTGCCCTCGAGCCCGAATTCTGGACCGGGCTCGAAGCGATGGCCCATGCCCGGGGCCTGGCCATGGCGGAACTGATCCGCCACATCGACGAGACCCGGGAAAGCCCGAACCTGTCCTCGGCGGTCCGCATCGCGGTGCTGCGCTGGTACCAGGACCACGCCTCCGGCGCCTGAGCGCCGCGCCGGCTAGTTGACCGGCGTCAGCAGGGAATTTCCCGGCGACGGCAATTGCAGGTTGAGCGGCCCGTCCAGGGGCGGCGCGCCAGGGGGCGGCACGTTATCGCCGGCCGGCGCCGTCGGATCGGCCTGCGGATCGGACTGCGGGTCTTGAGCCGCAGCCGCCGCGTCGTCCGCCGCCCGCTGCTCCGCCGCCAGCCGGGCGGCCTCGGCGGCGCGGCGCTGCTCCTCCTCGGCGGCGCGCCGGGCGGCCTCCTCGGCCAGGCGCCGCGCCTGCTCCTCCATCAGCCGCGCCCGTTCCTCGGCGGCGGCGCGGGCCCGCGCCTCCTCCTGGGCGCGCAGCTGCTCCAGCCGCTCCACCTCGAGCTCGTAGGCGCGTACCTTGATGGCATCCACCATGGTGCCGAGATCGAGCCGGCGCTGCGGCTCGGCCAGGGTGCCCGACAGGACGGCGGTGATCAGCGACGTGGTCTCGTTGATGAGGCCCTGCGGATCGTCCACCGACGTCGGCGTGAGGGTGAAGCTGCCTTCGAGGCCGAGATCGGCCAGGGAGATCGAGCCGCCGCCGAACAGCCGCGCTCCGGCATTTTCGGCCGCGAGGTTCTCGGCGCGCACGGTTCCGCCGGCGATGGTGAAGACGCCGCTGAGCTCGGGCGCCTGGAACGCACCCTGGTCGAGGGCGACGGCAACGATGGAACCGAGGTCGTCCGGCTCGAGCGTGAGGATGTTGTCGAGGCCCGCCACCGTCTCGAAGGCACGCGGATCCAGGTGTTCGATGGCGAAGTCGCCCAGGGCGAAGCTTCCGTCGCCGGTCAGGCCCCCGACGATGTCGGCGATGCTGCTGCCGGTGCCGTCAATGCGCACGCTGCCGCTCAGCACGCCCCGCAGGCTGGCGGCGGCGCCCGGCGGCAGCAGGGTTTCCAGGGAGACGCGGTCGAGGCTCAGCCGGCCGGTCAGCTGCTTGTCGGGGATCGGCCCCGTGCAGCAGAGGCCCAGGTCGAGCTGCAGCCGCCCGCCGCCAGCGGCCGCCTCGAGGCCGCGGATGCGGGTCTCGGTGTCCGTCCACACATAGTCGAAGCGCAGGTCGTCGACGCCCAGATTGCGTCCCTGGACGAGAAGGCTCGGGCTTTGCACGGTGATCCGCCCGCCGGTGTCGCGCGGCTCGCGGGCGAAGCCGAAGGGGGCCGAGGGCCAGAGACCGTCGCCACCGCCCTGCAGGCTGCCGCTGCCCGCCAGCGCCGCCGCCAGGGCGCCGATTTCCAGGGGGTCGAGCATGAGTGTCCCCGCTACGGTCCGCTTGCCCTGGGGATCGCGGGTCACGGCGAGGTCGCCGGTGAAATTGTGCCCGCCGGCCGCGCCGCGCAGGGCCGACAGGGTGAGGCTCCCGTCACCCGCGAACTGCAGGGTGGCGCCCCCCTCGAATGCCGGCAGCGGCAGGTCCGGCGCTCCCAGCAGCGCGGCGAGGCCGTCGCCGGCGGAAAGCTTGGCACTCAGCTTGCCGGAGCCGCCGGGACGGGCCTCGCGGTCGAAGGCGAGACTGCCGGCATAGGCCAGCATGTCGCTGCCGCCAGTCGCGGCGATGTCGGTACGGAAGCCTTCGGCGAGGCTGCCCTCGGCATCGAACTTGACGGAAGCGGGGCTCGAGGCGGGCAGGAGCTGCGCGTCCCCGAGCCCGAGTTGCCGGGCCAGGCTGGCCGGATCGCGGCTCGCGAGCGTGGCGTCGAGGGTGAGCGGGGCGCTCGACCAGGCCGGCAGGCCCGCGTCGAAACTGGCCTGGAGGTCGAGATCCGCCGCCCCGATGCGGCCGGTGGCGGAAAGGCCCTGGCGTCCATCCGCATCCGGCGCCGCCAGCGCGATGTTGAGGCTGGCCGGCATGGAGGCCGCGAGCCATGGGCGCAGGGACGGCGGCGCGCCCGCCCCGTCGAGGGCCAGGGCCAGCGCCGGGGCCGCGCCGGAGCGGATGCGGACCGATCCGCTGCCGCTGACCACCGGTGCCGCCAAGGTGCCCGAGAACTGGGCGGTAAGGTCGAAGCCGGTGCCGCCGAGCTCGCGCGCGACCAGGCGCTCGAAGCGCACGGTGCCCTCCGACCAGCCCCCATCGGCAGCCAGGCCCTCCGCTTCGAGGCCGTAGACGACGGCGCGACCGGCCTCAACCGAGAACCTTCCATGGGGGAAGGTGACGGCGAAGCCCGCGTCCTGCGTGTCCGGCAGCAGATCCGCCAGAGCAGCGCTGCGCGTGGCGTCGAGATCGTTGAACTTGGCCCGGAACTCGACGGCGCGCTGGTCGCCGAAGGTCATTTCGGCCGAGACCACGTGGCTCGTGCCGCCCAGCACGAAAATGCCCTCGGACAGGCGCAGCGTGTCGCCCGTCAGGGCCAGCTTGGCATCCACCGAGCCGGGCATGTTGAACAGGACATTGTTCTCGCTGGGCTCGCGCCAGATCAGCGAGAACGCATCCAGCCGCTCGGTGGCGAGCGAGACCTGTCCATCGAACAGGGGCCGGCCGCCATTGCCGGAAAGCATGCCCTCGACCTGGAGCCGGGTGTCGCCGGGCAGGCGCCCTTCGAGGCGGCTCAGGGTCCAGGTCTGGCCGCTGGCCACCGCTTCGGCCACCAGGTCGCGCACCGAGAAGGCGCGCAGGTTGAGCTCGGCGATGTCGACCTTGATCGTGCCCGGCAGGAAAGGCATGGGCGGCGGCGGCAGTTCCTGCAGCAGCCGGACGATCTCGTAGGGCTCGCCGCTCTGGTCCTGCGTCGCGTCGCGGGCAGGCAGCGCCACCACGGCGCTCGAGAGGGTGGCGTCGAAGGCATAGCGCTCGCCCAGGTGAATGGTCGCCGCGCCCTGCATGCGCGTGGCGGCGCGGTTTTCGTCGGGCTGGAGCACATAGGCGGAAAGCGTGATCCGCTCCGGGGTCGCCTCGACCGGGCTGGTCAGCACCAGATCGCCCTGGACGGTTTCGGCGCTGCCGGCGGCCGGGGGCACCTGGCGGTAGGACAGGTTGCCGGCGAAGCGCGGGCTCTCCCCCGTGGCGAGCTCGCCCTCGGCGGCGATGGAGAAGCCGATGCTCTCGGAGCGGATGAAGGTCGAGACCTGCATTCGCCCTTGGGGATCCATGGCGGCGGTGCTGATTCGCACGCCGTAGCGGTTCTGCTCGTAGCTGGCGCTGCCCTGGAAGGTGAACGGCCCGCGCAGGGCCTCGAGGCGCAGCTCCCCGTCCACGTCGCCCGCGGCCACCCGGCGGTCGCCGCGCACGTCGAAGATGCTGATGCCCCCGTCCACGACGCTGGCGTTGGCCACGGAGATGTTGGAGGTGGTCACCCGCTCGGCCAGGCGCAGGGGGCTGTTGAACCGGCCCTGGTCGTCGATGGCGAGATCGAGCATGGGCTGGCTGAGCAGCAGCCGGGTGACGACATAGCGGTCGCGCAGGAAATCCAGGAGCGAGAAATCGGCCTCGACGCTGCCGACCGTGAGGATCGGCGCCTCGATGGGGCCGACCGCCACGTTGGAAAAGCGCATTTGCGGCTGCGGCAGCAGCGTGAAGCCGATATCGCCGGTAATCCGGACTTCGGTCCCCAGCACTTCGGAGGCGAGCGCCTGCATGCGCTCGCGATAGTCGCCCCACTGGATGAAGCGCGGCACGACGAAGGCCGCCCCGAGTGCCAGGATCGCTAAAAGGCCTATGATGATGAAAAGGCGATTTAGCACGGGCTCAGTCGCTTTCTTTCGGCGTGGTGCGAGTTTAGGCAATCGCCACCGGCACGCAAGCCCGATCGGCTGCATGTCCTGCATCGCCCACGCTTTTTAGTCGCCGTGGCGACCCGAACGGGCTGCGCCGGGCACCCACCAGAGAATCGCCGGAGGCGGACCCGCCACGTTGCCGCCACGGCTTCAGATGTACAAGATCCGGGTCGCTGCTTATATTGCCGGTGAGAACAAAAAGAGATTCGCCTGTTCCTGCAGCGTCCCGGCCGCGCCCTCCCCGTGACCCTGCGCAGAAAGTTGTCATGCCGACCGAACCGCATCGCCTCGACCGCCCGGGCCCCGGCCCGATCACCAGCCAGCTCGGCCGGCGCGACATTCCCTATCTCGACGGCCTCAATGAAGAGCAGCGCGAGGCGGTCCTCACCACCGAAGGCCCGCTCCTGGTGCTGGCGGGGGCCGGAACCGGCAAGACCCGGGTGCTCACCACCCGCATCGCCCACATCCTGAACACCCGCAAGGCGCGCGGCGCGGAGATCCTCTCGGTCACCTTCACCAACAAGGCGGCGCGCGAGATGAAGGAGCGCATCGCCCTGCTCGTCGGCTCCACCGTGGAAGGCATGCCATGGCTGGGCACCTTCCACTCGATCGGCGCCCGCATCCTGCGCCGCCACGCCGAACTGGTGGAGCTCAAGTCCGACTTCACCATCCTCGACACCGACGACCAGATCCGGCTGATCAAGCAATTGCTCGAGGCCGAGAACATCGACGAGAAGCGCTGGCCGGCCCGCCAGTTCGCCGGCATGCTCGACGCCTGGAAGAACCGCGGCCTGCTGCCGCGCGACGTCACCCCGGCCGAGAGCAGCATCTACGCCAATGGGCGCGGCGCCAAGATCTATGATGACTACCAGGCGCGCCTGAAGGTGCTCAATGCCGCCGATTTCGGCGACCTGCTGCTGGAATGCATCCGGTTGTTCCGGGACAATCCGGGGGTCCTGGCCGAATACCACCAGCGCTTCCGCTACATGCTGGTGGACGAATACCAGGACAGCAACGTCGCCCAGTACCTGTGGCTGCGCCTCCTGGCCCAGGGCAAGCCGGCCAGCGAGGCCAATATCTGCGTGGTCGGCGACGACGATCAGTCCATCTATGGCTGGCGCGGCGCCGAGGTGGACAACATCCTCCGCTTCGAGAAGGACTTCCCGGGCGCCAAGGTAATCAAGCTCGAGCGCAACTACCGCTCGACCTCCAACATCCTCGCGGCCGCGAGCCATCTCATCGCCCACAACGAGGGACGCCTCGGCAAGACGCTGCAGACCGACGTGGGCGAGAAGGGCGATCCGGTGGCCGTGACCTCGGTCTGGGACAGCGAGGAAGAGGCCCGCCAGATCGGCGAGGACATCGAGCAGTTCCAGCGCCAGGGCGAGAGCCTCAACACCATGGCCATCCTGGTGCGCGCCTCGTTCCAGATGCGCGAGTTCGAGGAACGCTTCATCACCCTCGGGCTCAACTACCGGGTGATCGGCGGCCCGCGCTTCTACGAGCGCAAGGAAATCCGCGATGCCCTCGCCTATCTGCGCCTCGTCGCCCAGCCGGCGGACGACCTCGCCTTCGAGCGGATCGTCAACACGCCCAAGCGGGGCCTGGGCGACACCACGATCAAGGTCCTGTTCGACACCGCCCGGCACCAGGGCGTTCCGCTGATGACGGCCACGCGGCTCCTCGTCAAGACCGAGGAACTCAAGCCCAAGCAGCGCACCACGCTGCGGGAATTCGTCAACCAGGTGGACGACTGGGCCAACCGGGCCCGCACCGTGCCGCATGCGGAGCTCGCCGAGCAGATCCTCGACGAGAGCGGCTATACCGCCATGTGGCAGAACGACAAGGCGCCCGACAGTCCCGGCCGCCTCGAGAACCTCAAGGAACTGGTCCGCTCCATGGAGGAGTTCGAGACGCTGGGCGGCTTTCTCGAGCACATCGCCCTGGTGATGGACCGCGACAGCCGAGACGCGGAGGACGCAGTCTCGATCATGACGCTGCACTCGGCCAAGGGGCTCGAGTTCGACACCGTGTTCCTGCCCGGCTGGGAGGAAGGGCTCTTCCCCCACCAGCGCTCGCTGGACGAGAGCGGCCGCGCCGGGCTCGAGGAGGAGCGGCGCCTGGCCTATGTCGGCATCACCCGGGCGCGCCGCCGGGCGCGGATCAGCCTGGCGCAGAACCGCCGCATCCATGGCCTGTGGCAATCGGCGATCCCGTCCCGCTTCCTCGACGAATTGCCGGCGGCGGCGGTCGAGGTCAAGGACACCGGCTCGGCCTATGGGGGCTATGGCTATGGCGGGCGCACCGCCTCGCGCTTCGACAGCCGCGATCCCTTCGAAAGCGTCTACGAGACGCCCGGCTGGAAGCGCGCCCAGGCCCAGCAGGCCCAGCGAAAGGGGGCCGGCCCCATGACCATCGAGGGCGA
>Ga0190269_10000909_pt1 | contig 14637 bp, 17 predicted proteins | sample Popmic249IS_FD_133749 | JGI IMG/M metagenome (GOLD analysis project Ga0190269, IMG submission 133749) | Populus adjacent soil microbial communities from riparian zone of Blue River, Arizona, USA - 249 IS | ecosystem: Environmental > Terrestrial > Soil > Riparian zone | place: USA: Arizona...
AGTGGTGGTGGGGGTCCTGGATACGGTAGAGGTGGAGGGGAAGGTGGTCTTGATGGTATCGGTCGTGGAGGATGGTTCTGGAAATAATAATGATGTCTTCATGTGCTCAAGAAACGCCTCTCATTGTAGTGTATCCTATCGATATTGTAACTAGTACGATAACTTTTGCTCACGAATCTGCTCTCATTATTCGAATAAGTTGTCACCTTTCCGAGTCAAAATTCTGTCCACCCGGGCCTGCGAACGCAACATCACGAAAGTTGATCAGCGCTTAAGGTTTCAATCTTAAAAATTCCCCGTTGGTCTCCATTTACCGAGTCCGACTGCTATCACTTTGTTATTAGTCTCCTTTGGAACCGTCAGCTGGCTGTCGGAAAAACCATGAAAAACATATACTCATCCATATGCACGCATATGTTCGTATAAGGCCGTCAGATTTTCGGCTGCTTTGTCAGTTGCAGAGATTGCCTATAGATATAATAATGTTCATAAGTTGTATAATTAAATATGGTACAAATTCTCCCTGATTAAATATATTCATGCCAACAGTCTGTTTCGGTGATGATCATACTTATGTTACCTGATCAAGCATCTGAGTTCTCAGCCAGTGCTTGATCAGATGCAGAAGTTGCCTATAGATATAATGAGCTTCCATGAGTTGAATCAGTAGATATTATGTCAATTCTCCCTGACTAACCAATTTCATGCTGAGAGGGTGTTTCAGTGACCATAATACTTATTCCTCCAGTTCAAGCATTTAGGTACCACTGATAACAATAGTCAGTGCTAACAAGGGTAATCAAATCTAATGTACTGAATAATCAGCAAGGACTGGTAGGTCAAGAATAATCAGCATGATCAGTAGTGTCATGAATAATCAATAATGAACAGAATAATCAGTAGTGGCATCGAGAATATTAATAGTGATCAGAATGATTAATACCTGTAAAATATTTCAGCACGGAACAGCTCATGCTCGCTACTAATGACTCCTTGAAGAGTTAAATTCAGCTGGATCAATCATGTTATGGATTCCTGGGGCCATTTCATTTGTAACCAGAATATATTTGTGATATACTACATAATAAAGAAGCAGTAGCGCACGACTAGGGGGACATACGTCACACAATACTGAATAAAAACAAATATCAGAAGAGAGACGGCCGGTAGCGAAGTGCTTCGGGACGGGTTGGCGACGTGAGATTGGACAATAAGATGGGTCTAACCCCAGTGGAATGAGCAGGAGTAATCGAATCGAGATGAGTAAAGGTTGGACACTTGCCAGGTGATAGGCTTGGAAAAGATAGCGTAAAATCTGGTGACGAGGGTGAGAGTTAGAAGCAAGATCAGGATAAGGCAAGTTGGACAGACTGTTATCCTAGATTTGATTCTGCAGTCGAATTTCATGCAGAATTTCATCCAACTTAAGATCGACATCCGCCCTCATGTGATCCGCGATCCCCATCATGCGCTCTTTGATATCATCCATCCTATGTTCAAGCCAATCCATGTCATTGTCAAAAAGACAACGCCGCTTCTTCAAAGGACGATGATTAGCCATATCCGGGGATTCTAGGCCCCGCTTTGCTGAGGAGTTTGGGTCATCCTACGATCATTTATTGATTAGGGTAGCCCACCTGCGAGGGTCTGAGACGTACCTTGACTTGATTTACAGTAACTTGAACTGTATTGACAATATTTTTGTTTCCGAGCTTTGACCGTCGAGAACGAGATTGGCTAGGCCAAATGCACCGTTTCGAACGGTGGCCGGCTGAGGAATGACGGCGAGACGATTTGGGGTTGGGGGGATTAGGAGAGTCAGGAGTACTCTCGCTTGGTGGGAAATCCGAAGTTCCGTCAGAGCCGTCGTACAGTGAGAGACAGGGTTGCATGGGGCAGCAGTGGGGGAATTTGGTAGTAGTCTCTGCAGTTTATATGTTTGGAAGACGGGGTTGAGGGTTTGTGTGGAACGAGGAATCATTCCTGGACGACGTCATGGAGAAGACGAGGGGCCGACGGCTTGTCAAAAAAAGCCCTCCCTCCAGGCTCCACATCACTGTCGCTGTGACACAGGAGAAGACAGTTGGCATGGAACCAGCTTTAAGAATAGTAAATTCTTTTGAATTCTAATTAGAACCGATTAATAAACGTGCAATACTAATAACAATTTCCGAAGAAAAATAAACAGCTTACATAGTAGAGGTCACAGGATTCAGAGGGCCTTCTCCTCGTCGTTGATTGTGTCTTCCTAGGGGAGAACGATCGTAATTTTTGACGATCCCGAGGAATCGAGTAAACCACGGCTTGGCCGACCCAGCTTGGAGGGCCGACGGGGTGCGCCCTCTGATAGCCTGACAGAGTGGTGTAAACGGAGAAAGCAGAGTGGACACTGCTCGTCCTTGTCGTGACTCCGCCGCCGCTCTTGCTCTGCGAGGAAGGGGATCGTGGATATTCGCCCAATTGATGGCAAACGTGGACGCAGAGGCGGATTTCCTCATCCATGTCTTCCAGATGCTCATATTCTGTTTCAAGATGGCAACCCGAACTGACTGACAGAGACAGAGGATGCCGGTGACTGCCCATCGAGCCTGTTGTCGTGGATGACCGACGAGACAGATTGAGTGTTGACAGACGGCGGGAGAGCAGCATCTTCAACCTCACTAGACAAAAGTTATTAATGCTGGTCGTTACCTATCACGGAGGACTTCACAATTGGACCTGTCGAGTCGGTGTAGAGGCAGTCCCAGTGGGCAAGATCACTTCGGGGTGATTCCATAGACAGGGTAAACAGCGCTGCAGGTGATACTGGTTCAATACTCAGTGAATAGCCAACAGGACAGGACGATGCGAAAACGAATTGAGAGAGGAAGCAAGGATTGAGGCAAAACCACTGAAGAACAGTCAGATTCTTTGGCGGTACGAAAGATAATAACAAACGCACGAGCATTGAGTTTGGAGAGGAATAAGGGCATTGCATCGTAGGTGCTACGAAGTTTGGGTTTGTGACGTGTAGATGTCTTAAGTGAGCCAGAAAGGCGAGGTATTCATGGTATGCGAGATGTCCATTCAAGAGCGCTCTTTAAATCGCAAGTCCGATGTCCGGATTAATGCTTCTCCTCGAATGCGCCTGCGCAACGAGTTTGCGTGAGTGTTTTGGGATGACGACTCTGAGAGAATTACCTTCAGTATGCCTGCTGACTCTACTGCGAATCTCTACAAGTCTCGATGGGTGTTCAATCACTCATCCGGGACAGGTCGGGAAGGCGGTCCGCTCTCTGCCGCTAATAACGGTACGCTGTACTAGCATTCACCTTATACTGTCTATTAGCGTTAGTCTCTCCAGCGCTTTTGTACAAATCAGTGGTAGATCAGCCAAGGCTGTGCGATGACCAACTCTTCTATCCTGGAGTGAAGCTACGGAGGGACCTACTGTCGAGCCCAATTCAGGTTGAGACCAGCCTGGATAGTTTGCGATGAAAGCATGGTAAGTGTTGAATTCATTTGAAGTGATTGGCTCTGAGTCATCCGCTCAATTCCAGCTTGAATCCGCACCCGTAGATAATTTGAAGTCTACACTTTGTGGGTATTACTGTAACAGATAATTCAAATCGCATTCAGCTGTTCTCTCTAAGGAATATATCTGGATCGATACTATCAATAAAATAGTGCGACTTTTCCTCTTCCCGCTCGCTTACTGGACAGACGACAACTCCACGAAGTAGGTAGTCCATCTGAACCAAAGTGGTGTCTGACTCCTCGTCTAGTACTCTGCATCCACTCCATACCGTCCTTGGCTTCCATTTGCTGCAGTGGAAACGGCGAACGAGAGCTATGTCGAGTGTCTTTCCAGATGGAAGTCGGCAGCGAAATATATCATAGAGTCGAGCAACACTAAGTTTTGGCGCGTCATCGTGGATGATTACACAGTCAAATCGCCGCTGGCCGTGAAAATCTGGGTTGCAACGCAGGATGTCCGTTCCTTCAGTCCAATCTTCAATAGACTGATACTTGAGAGTCACACATTTGTACCTTTGCACCTAGTATGTGTGTCAGACATCATTTTTAAAATTTAACTTGGAATTGAAATTCAAGACCCACGAAGATGTCATCTTCCATACGCATATGAACTGCTTCCTCAGGCATGTTACAGGCAATGAAATTACGCAACCTTTCGTCAAGAGAGCGGTACTGGGGATCAGCGCTGGCAACAGCCATGACGTGAAGGTTCATCTTCTTTCCCTCGGGCGATCCCAAATACCATGTATTCAAATCTGAGCTTTCCGACTCCGGCAATGCCGATTCACTTTCACTGGTCCAGGTGGCCTCGGCAGACTCGAGATTTAATCGTGCCTTTTTGTCGTTATCTATGGCCATGCGTATCCGAGCAATGGCCTCCTGTTTCTCATCAATTACGGACATCTGTCGGAAGTTGTTCATTCATCTGTTCTAGTAAATATTTATTATGGCCCACCTGATGCTCCGCGTTTTTCATATTTGTCTGTTCATAAGCCTCTGCTGCTTCTTGTTGAAAGCCTTCACCAATCCGAGTTGAGAAATTGTCAACCGTTCCCTTTTCTCGTATATCTTGAATTACATGGTGAACAGCATGTTGCTTTAAAAAATCAAAGCTCTTGCTATATTCCCGCTCGACATCCTATAAACGAATCAGGTTTATTTACATCAGTAATAGGATTTGAGACTGACTTTGCAGGATTTCTGGTAGACTGAGACGGCTTTTTGAAGTCGTTCCAGTCGACTTTCCGTCATGCATCGGAGGCCAACAAGTATTCGAAAGCACAGATAGGCACGGATGCAGTGTACAAGAACAGAATTTTTTGGAAGGAAATCCACGATGCATGGCAGAATGCACTAAGAGTTGGATTAAATAACATGCTAAGTGGCACAAAACTCGGCACCTACCTTGAGGATGTCGTAGAATGCCTGCCCATCCGTATAATGAGTGGTGGTGACAGCGTTAAAATGTTTCAGATTGCTCCACCGAGGAAATATCGCCATTCTATGAGAAGTTGTGATCAGGTCAGAAATTTGATCTGTTCCGGTGTCAAATGGGGTGTTACCTCTGTGTAACCTTTCCTTTGGCACCACATTTCTCTAAAACTTTGAGTAATAACTCCCACAAATGCTTCCCCCATTTTCCCAAGTCGTCCGAGTGTAGAGTATCATATGAATATGCTCGGTATGGATCGGAAAACCGAAAATCCCAGAGGAAGTGCTATATGTTTAATTGAAAAGACATACACAAATACATTTTCGGAAGGCTTACCTCAATGTTATGCATTCCATTATCCTTAAGGATTTCCTCTTTTGCTGTCTTGGTTTTCGCCTGAGAGACTCGTGTAAGTACTGCTCGCATGGACTGTGGCGTGCGCAGCTCGAAGTTGCCTGAGATATTATGCAAATCTGGCTGTGAAACAAGGCATTTGGGACATGGATGGTTGGCTGACGCAGCGCGGCAGCCACAGAAAAATGCCGCTTCTTCAGCATCTTGTGATTCTATGAAAATACCGGGGTGAAGTATCCTATTGATTTTGTCTGCACAACGGTGAGCTTCACCATTTTGCGAACGTGGCTTTAAGGTTTGGAAAACCTTCTTTAACACCTTCTGATATACTTCTCTTTTGAAGTGCGCGAACTCTTCCTTCTCTGCAGCAGAGCGACTGGTAGGATCAGATGGGTCTTCAATCTATATCCAGCTTTGTCAGAATTTCTTTGTAGACAGGCAGTTATGACCTACAATCGGCATATAGCCAATGAGAACACCACCTCCGTTTCCAGAGGCATTCCTTATCTGGCGTGGAAGCCATGCAGGTCGCAATAGCATAGGATATTTCTTTACGCGCCGTGTAACCATGCCCTTGTCAAGCCAAAAATGGAGTGGGAGATAACAATGAGGGAAAATGTCATTGTCGGGAAGCTCAGACTTGGAAAAAAAATAAACATGACATTGGTTGGCAGAAATAAGACTCACATCAACGTTCCACCATGTATCGGCCGTGTTTGGTTCATCATAAATACGTTCTTCAAAGTCGCCTGAGCAGTAGTACTTCTGAACTGCATTCCACATTGCCATCGGCGCCAGAGACTCGTCTTGAATAATCGATAGGATCCATTCCCATGGATCTCGATACTCGAAGGTAAACTTGTACATTTTACTCCCATAACTCGCAGTGACAATGTTGCTCTTGAACTAAGAACACCGTGAGTAATGGAGTAATGAGCTTGGTAGGTGGTTTCTACTCACCTGAACAAAATATTTACGAGTGCTGGAAAGAGCCTTCTCCATTTCAGTGAAGTTCTTGAAAGTAACATGGCTCTTTTCGGCCCAATTAGAATTAAGGCCAGCCAGTTGCTTGTCAACAATCCACTTTGGTAACAAACCCAGTACCGCCGTCTCTGCGTATTCAAAATCGGCGAGATTTTTGAATGGGGCCCATGAGTGAGGGTCGAGTTGAGGCGTATAACAGCTAGTGACTGAGTTCGTAGCACCTAATACGATTATTTTTGCTGTTGGATTCGGGGAATGGGGATGTGGGATAATTTTAATATATTCCCGTGGTAAATTGGGTCCGAACGTGCCCACAGGGTCTGCAATTTTTTGAGTAAACATCTCAAGCTCGGATAAAGAAGTACGCCTACCATGACTTTGAGTCATTACAATATCATTTTGAGGGTCTAACTCCGAATATTCGACCTCCATCGAGCTACAACCTTGAACAAATTCATGGTTGACATCAGAATAGGTGAGCGAAGAGAGAGATGCTTCGGCAGGGGGGCAGTTGGTCATTGAATGTGTCCGCAACTCTTGAAGTTCCCTTCGGATGATCCACGTTTTCTTACACCAGGCTTCATGCTTATCGAAACCTATGGCATTTCGATGGGTCTTGCAAAAGCGACATTTCCGCTCAAGCTTCTCAACTTGGCGCTTCACGGATGTCTTCGAATATGTTGGACGACGTGCCATGGCAAGTTCACTGTGGAGCAAATATGACGCAATTTATTATTGTCACTGGAGCAGCATACAAGCATCGATATATAATGGCTGAGCGCTGAAACCTTGAATTAGAACCACCAAGTTCCAGCTACCAACCAAATCTACTCACTGGCCATGACACCAACACTTGATTCTTCAGAACTCTCAGATTCTGAGAACGCTCCAATACTCAGCTTGGACACATCTCAAGCCGACTTGCTCAAGGTGAGCACTTTGCATCCTGCAACTTACAACCCGATATCATGTGACCGTGTTTCCAGATTGCTCGCCGTTATGAGGTCGACAAGAACACGGCACAGGCTGAATTGAAGCGTCTCAGCCGCAAACTTGCAGACATCACCAACGACAACAATGACAACAGTGGTCAAGGGTCTAAACGTCAAAAGGTCCACCACCACAAGTCTCCATCTGCAGACCTCGAAGACGATGACAACGATACCGAAACCGTCAATCGCGCTGATGAACACTTCGTTTTCCAAGCTGGACATAAATTCTTCCTTCTCCATGCTCCCTGGATCCATTCAGGGGAGGGTCTCTTCGAAATCAGTATTGACCAGGACTACAATCCGTCTGAGAGATTTGAGAACGACGAGAATAAGTCTCAGGGCCAGCTCAAGGAGATTTTTGATCTTCTTCAGGTAAAGTTCCAGCCGCAGGCCCAGAATCAGAGGTGGCTTCGAAGACAGGTGAGTTGTATTTATATTCCACAACCATGTACTTACTAGTGTTTAGTTTATGAATGGTCTCCGAACCCAACGATATAACACTGCACACCGTATTCGTCACACCTGCGCGTCAATCCTGGGTGCCTCTGAAACCGACCTCCTCAAGCCAGACATCAGGAAGGCCAAATTTCGTGAGGAGATTGGATGGATAAGCGAGACAGGGGTGTATTCAACCATCGACGTTCCAATTCTTCACAAAAATTGGCATGGCGAGTACTCCCTTTCGTCTGTCTTTCTTAATATGAAATTGATGGGGGTGAGTCTTTCACACCTACTAGTTGTATACCTCAACCGACATTTCACCCAGGTCTATGTTGCCCTCATTCGCGGGCCCAGGGCTGGCAAGCTGTTCATGGATGGTGAAGTGATTCATCCCCAAACCGAGACGATGGCTGTAATTCATAACATCCGCAATATCACACCTGGTGCTATTGCTTTGTGCGCTATACTGGTATGTTATTGTTAACCATATCATCGATCTAGTATTTCTAACTCTTTGTCAGGCACGCTGGGCGCTTTCGGCTGATGAGACACTTCAAGAAGTGGGCTCAAACACTGGTATACGTTATTTCCGTGATTTCGAGGAATACTTGATGGTTCTTGAGACTGGCCTACGCCAAAAGAAGAAGAGCATCATCAACGTTATCAAGCAGTGGGACGAGAAGATATTCCCCAATTCGGATTCAAGTCTTGTGAAGGGTAACCTCAATAAGAGCGACGAGAACAGCAGTATAAAGAAGGCGATGGATCTCTTGGCGGAGGATCCAGTGGAGGAATAGACGAGGATGGAAATGGAGGGGCAAGATGTGGTGAGGCATTGTCCTTACTGTAATATATTGCATGTCTGGCTTGAAATTTTAAATAGTATACTGTATCATTCAATTATTATGTCTCTGAAGTCTAATTCGATATCAGAGTGTCAGGCTGGTGATATCAGTCTGATCCACTTGACCTTATCGTTCTTCCCAGACATCGTCATCTGAGTTGGCACCACCAGTTCCCCCAGTTAGCGACTACAGTGAAGCGAGCCATATGCAAAGTTACGCTCCGGTTTGGCAATCAATCAAAAGTCAGCTCCAGATTTGTGGAGGACAACAGTACTAGTTTCACATCGTCTTCTATATCCATCCGTTTTCAGAGAGGGCCATATGATACGACAATTTCTATGGCGGCGGTCGGGCTTGCTGTCATTGCATGGAGGAACAGAAATTAATGATAAATGTAGTACATAATATAAGGGTATCGCTACAAAGAATTTGGGAGAGTTACATATTTGTGATTAATTCAGCGTTTTCGACGATGGTCAACAGTGCATCGGTATCAAGGATATTCACCGCTTCTGAGTCTAAACCTATGTCTTCAAAAACGACATCAAACCGCGGTCCAGCACGCTTGAGATAGTAATCCTGAACCAAAAGTGTCCTCTTCATAATCGCCTCGCCTGTGATAAAAGACTTTCCAACAAGGTCTTCGGGATTCGATCGCCAACGAACAATGTCTCTGGAGGTAACGCGTAAAGTTTTTGGATTGTCCGGTCTAAGTGTACAGACTGTGGGAGCAAAGGTAGGGATTGGTTGGTTGGGTTTTGATGACCTGTGAAAATGTATGAATATAATGAATGTTTTATGAACAAAAAAACTTACATTAACTGGGTAGCCCGAGCAAAAACCCAATCCCTGTTCTTCTTGTCCAAATTCCCAATCACAAAAAGGATCAGGACTTGGACAAAGCCTGAGGCTGCAAATGCAATGCGGACACGACTAGGAAGGTTTCAGGTAAGGTTAAGTGGTCTCATAAAAAGCAAAGGTCTTACTCTTCAAAAGAGTTCGGAGTCATATTGGAACGCCTAGCATACTCGTTCAAATCTGCCAAAACAAATGCGGCACCAATTTTATTGTCTGCACTGTGCTGCTCCATGGCAAATTCTGCGGCTACCTGGTCGTATGCACGCTGCCTTGCCACCGTATCCTCACGCATTGCAGCGCCCTGAAGCTCAATTAGATTTGTATATGCCGCATATAGTTGCGCGTATCGTTCCAACTTCTCCTGAGGTTGACGCGCCCCAGTCGGTAAGAATGAACGGTCGTAGACTGGCATTGATGAGTGTTGATGACAAAGTGTGTTGACAGGGTATCACAGCCGGGTGGGTGCCAATTTATATTGATGCGATACGAATACAAAACCTCCCCAGAAACCCTCCAAATGAATGCCATGTAGCCACATTGACGAAGCCTTGACGAGACATCTCCAAATCATTGACGAAGCTCTGAGGAAACCTTGACGAAATCTCTCCAAATCATGACAACCCTCTCCATGGGTCCACCTTCAGCCTCGTATTAAAAGCCCAAGCAGCAGGCTTCATAGTAAGTTATGTTATGGCACTTAACTTTCAACTCATTGCGTTACCTGCTAACCTGTTGAATCTTTCATTCGGCAGTTGGGGCATCTCCTACGATATATCCACCAACCAGACTGAGCATGATGCTCCTGATGGGTGGAATGCACGGCGAAGTGAGCTTTCTCAAATTTCGGTGATTGTCTTTAACTAACAATTATTATAGGTGCAACTTATAGGGCACTAATTCGACAATTAATGCTACTCGGTTTCCACCGTCACCAGTACTCCGACTACCGCGCTGACAACATTCATGGTGCAAATGCTTGGTTTACGGCAATCTCTTTGAAGCTCATCGACCCTCCAATGAAACTCGAGACCACGATGCAGAGTCTCAAAATCCATCACTACTCCAATCTACACCTTCTTGATGTTACGGCCTTCATGACTATCGGAGGACCTCTTTCAACACACCTTCGAGGGCCGATTCCGGCCTCCCTTCTTCCTGGTGGAGCAGGTGTAATTGGGATGAATGGGGGGCCTCCAGCCCCTCCAGGGCCCAATTTCCAAGTACCGAAGAATACAAAATGGTCAATACACTCATCAAACCGCAACAATTGGAGGGGTTGAATCTGACAGGAATTGCGTACTGGTACGTATTTGATTTGCTCCAACTAGTTGCTCTTTTCTCATTTCTCGATGATATTCTATTCAACAATGACCATTTCAGTATGTTAAACTACCTCTCTCACTATCATTGGTACCAGTCGGTGCAGAATTTCAATGCGAATCGATTGCGCATAAAATTATAGAAAACTATGCAGAATTGAATTAGATATGAGGTGAAGAATTTGCCAGCACACGACTTGCGACCGGCCCATCAAAATCGGACAGAAAATCCGCCATGCCCTAAGTTCCGCCAACAGCTGTAAATTGAGATAACATTGATCTATCTCTTGGCAAACGCAACATTCAATCCTACTCTGGACACCGTTACACAGCGCACTGTCTGCTTTAAATGCTGAACGTTGATTAACATTGATTAGTGATTACCCAGTCAGATCTCCCCATTGCAACTGGCCAGAAACGGAACACGATCAGACGTCTGCTGTGGTGTTCCAGAGACCTTCTCTTGCTTTAACTCAATGCACACGGCTGATGCGCGTGAGGATGAGCATGTCATGAATCTGGACCGCATTCACATAAGTGCGTCTCGTCTCCATCAGATTGTTTCCATCTTAGACCTTCTCCTCTTCAGAACAGATTATTGGACAACGTGGGTTCCACCATTTTGGATTTGACCCTTCTCTCTGATTGGCAGGAAGGAAGAGCCATTGTGTCGCTCGACCTCTGAAGCATTTCACTGCGATGGGGATGATGTTGTGTTTGTCAATGGGGAGCCGAAAGTTGAACGTCCACTGAAGGAAGTCCAACAGGCCTTCGATGTCGATGCTGAGGAAGGGGATTCACCATCTCTTTCATCTTTTGGTCCTTCGACTCTGTCTGCCACATCATCATGCCAAAGGGAACGTCATCACCATACCCCAAACCATACCGGACGGCGAGAACCAATGCCCAGTGGTTCAACAAAATCCAAAGTCTTCAACGCCATAGGTTACCCTGCCCGGATACCAACACTTCACAGCCCAGACTTGTACTAAGTCAAAGAGATGGGAGTTGGACTCTTCGACAAGTGAAACATCAAGCACGGAGATCTTTCCCTTGCAGAACGCCCTCTCCTTTTCACTCGTCAAGGGATAAGGCCGATGTCTCGAGACGTCATTCCCGACACATCGTAGCAAATCATGCAAATTACCATGCCCGAATTCAAAGGTTTGCTCGAGTTCGCCATCTCCCGCTTACCGACCGAAAGCCAGGCTGATTACAGAGCCCTTCATAATGTTCACACAGCCGATGGGAGTGGTCCTCTCCTCAGCATAATGAAGTCTAACGCCTATGGCACCAGTTTATATGACTCCAATCAGTCTTCCGATGTTGCCCAATACGGGGCTGTTTGCAAAATCGGTTCTCGCATTAACCATAGGTGTGTGACTCGGACAAGTTCTGCCAGAAGGCTTCCAAAATTTTTTAGAGCGACAGGAAGCGACATCTTTGGGTCCACTGGTCCACTCAAAGAGACACAACTTAGACGACACACAGGCTCGCACTCATTCGGAAGATGTGTCGAGCGTTTTGGAGAGTACCCCACAGATGTCGTCATGCTCCACTCTGGTGGCAGAAACATATAAAGAGTTGACTAGTCAAGGTGGTCATTCCGTAATGAAACGCGATAAATACGTTCCGCTCGACTGCAACCAACCCCAGAACGGTTCAGAAGATATCGATGATATTTGGTACTTCCCACCCATACGAGTACGGGATAGCACACCTGAGCATCGTTACGGCCGCAATGGACCCCAGAATGCTTCAGAAGGCAAACTTTTGGACTTCCCACCCATCAAAGCACGGAATAAGACACCTGCCCCCACTATTCCTGCTCATTCTCGTTCACCTCGTCTGGGGCCCAGGAAGAATTCACTGCAACCTTTCTCATCCAGCAACGAGGAACCTCGTGAAGTGCGGCATCGCCAACAGCCCAACACGGGACTTGGACAGACGAACATAGTCAACACAGTCAACGCAATGGTACGGCATGCCAAAATTGAAAATCATCTTGCTAATCCTGACTGTAATTACCAGGGTGTTCGCTCTCATGGGGCCAAATCCCTGTTGAAGCGAGGCTCTAGCATCCAAGACGTTGCCGATGAACGTCCATTGAAAAAGCAGCATGTTTCTTCTCTTGATGAAGATCTCATAAGATGGGTGGAACATGAGATATCTGGAGTTAAGGAGGGCCTGGAGAAGATTGCTACTGAAGCAAGAGAGGATAGACGAAGCATCCATGCTACATTGCAAGACCTTCTCCATGAAATCCGACAAAGGCGGGCACCTTGAGCGTACTGCATAATCAATGTAACCACCTGTATTAAGAAATGTCAAATCTATATTATTTTTGTAGTTATATCATCTTACAATTTGTTATTCATCTTTTTATGTTTAATAAAGCTGAAAGCCTAAAAATACTGGGTAACAAATTTCGATCTTGGTGATTTCGCACCGAAAATCTCGTATGCGAAAGTCAAAGAGTCATTACAGAGTGTCGTGAATGCCCCTGCAGGTTGCGTGAAGTTTATCGAGAGCGCCGAGACCGTCGATGATGAGTGCGTTGTGTCAGTCGCCGTTGTTCGTCACGTCCTGCCATTTTCGCCTATTGGGACCTATAGAAAGGGTCAGGTTGGTGTAGAAAGTTTGGATAGTGGTGGGGAACTTACCTTGGACGATACTGCACATCTTTTGCGACCCCCTGGATGTGTTATCGAATGTCGTTGGTGGAGTTGTCAAGTTTAGCGCACAGCAGCTGCTAGGGTGGACTAGGAGACTAGGAGACTAATGACTACCAGCTGAAGCAACTGGCCTCCAACCAAGCTTTGCAGCAAAGGTTGGGGCACTATCACGCCTATCCAGGGGGACGTGCACAGCAAGTAGACGAAGCTCTAATCCAGAAGTCGAACCTACTCAAGTTTGTTGATCGCGATTGTTGATGCGTGTCACATGGTGTTGGAACATCAGGTGATTTCCCTTTTTGGAGCGTTATAGGTGTCGGAGGCTGATGCAAGTAAGACGGACTTGAACGACACCAACGGCTGCTCACTTACAAGGGGTTGGGGTTGATTTTGCATGGTTTGATATTATCTATTCTTCCTCATGGTACACAATCAGGTGTACCTCCTTTTATTTCTTATTTGTCTGATTTTATATATTTGATTTATACATTTTGCCCATGAACAACCACCTGTGATGAATTGTTACGACGACGTTACATGGTAGTAAGTTACTGAGGACCCCATCATGGGCCATCTGATCTGATACTTGATTACCCATAGACCTGAGCCCCCTGGTCAACCGTAGGTAACAGTAATCATCAGGGATATCAAAGATTAGCGTAGTGACACAACCTGATGAGGTTTTGATACACTCGCCCGTTAAAACTTATCGTCACTCATCACATGTATCAGAGATTATACAGCCCTGACATTCTTGCCTGCGCAAACTTATTGGGGCCCACCATACATACCAAGTCTTGCATAAATTGATAATGTGCAGATATGTCGTCTGCATAGATTAATGAGCACTTGTAAGACCATAACCTGGCGCAAGTGCTGATAAGTTAATTGATATTTTTCCGACATACGTCTTGCGGTAACTTTTGAAGACGAAGGATCATGGGATAATGATGGCCATCATCTCATGAAGACTTTGACCGTCAAAACTGCGTCAGCATTCAAATTGTGATATGCATTTGGGTCAAGGGAAACTGCTGTAGTGGAAGGGGAACTGAGCTGTTCTATCAATTTGTAGCAACTCACTACGAGTCTTGTCATTAAAAAGTTATCTTTTCATATAATTCATTGTGTATGTACCAGCGTTGTGTACCAGCGTTGGAAAGTCATGATGCGCTGTTGGCGGCGGGTGTGCCAGCGGGAGATGAAGATCATTGACGAACA
>Ga0190269_10000910_pt1 | contig 14635 bp, 13 predicted proteins | sample Popmic249IS_FD_133749 | JGI IMG/M metagenome (GOLD analysis project Ga0190269, IMG submission 133749) | Populus adjacent soil microbial communities from riparian zone of Blue River, Arizona, USA - 249 IS | ecosystem: Environmental > Terrestrial > Soil > Riparian zone | place: USA: Arizona...
ATGAATCTCACACGCAGACATCAGCAGAATACTTGGGATCCTTTCCGTGAGTTTCAAGAGCTGTCAGATCGCTTGAACAGCTTGTTTTCGCCGCGCTACGCACCTGCCAACACGGACGCGCGCGAGCAAGCGCTGACGGTGTTCGATTGGGCACCGGCGGTGAACATCAGCGAGACCGATAAGGCGTACGTCGTCAAGGCAGACCTGCCCGACGTCAAGAAGGAAGACGTCAAGGTCCGTCACGACAACGGCGTGCTCACACTCGAAGGCGAGCGTCGTCAGGAGAAGCGCGAGGAGAACGAGAAATTCCATCGCGTGGAGAGCAGTTTCGGCAAGTTCCTGCGTCGCTTCACGCTGCCTGAGGACATTCAGGCTGAAGCCATCGAGGCGGCGTTCAAAGATGGTGCGTTGACCGTGACCATCCCAAAGGCTCAGCCCAAGGCGCCGAAGGCTCGCGAAATCCAGGTCTCATAGTGTCGGGTTGGACGCGCACGTGCATGTGGCGCTTAGCGAAGCGCCACGTGCACTGTGATGTCTCTTGGACCTGTCTCCGTCCACTCTTCTGATCCGCCGTCGTCGCGCATGTCTGGCCCGACGGCCCACAGCGTGAGCTCCGCCCCGTTCTTTGCGACGCGATAGCGCAAGCGTTGACCCTGATAGGGATCGACCAGCGCTTTTTCTTGGAGCACCGCAGGATCGAGCGGCATGTTGCCGCGATAGGCGCGCTCGGCGAGCGCGCTGAGCGCCACGCATAAAATACGTACGATCGCCACGGCGCGGCGATCATCATTCAAGCGTGCGATCACATGGGCTTCGATGGCTTCTGCCTCGGGGCCTGTTTGCTTTTGTAGGTCGTACTCGCGCTTCCAGAGCTCCATCGCGTCAGGATAGTTCTCTGGCATAACCTGCCGGTAGCGCTCGGGGTGCAAGTAGCCTTGCAACGCAGCCAGTAGCTGCGGACGATCGAGCGCTGTCTGAAATACTTGCAGTGGACCTTTGTCGGTCAGCGCCGCTCTACGCTGCAGGTCGCCTGCCGCCGCGAGCGTCTCGAGCTCGATGGCTGTGCCGATCGGCGCCGGGTGGGTGGCGAGCACGCGCAGCTCGTGTGACGAGCGGCGCAGCGCCTGCAGATCCGCGTTGCGCGCGCAACGGGCGATCACCCGCGCACTGAACGCGGCGAGGTGAGCCTCGACCGATGCCGCTTCCAGCGGCGCGTACGGCACGATGTCCTGGCCGATGCGCAGGACGTCCGCGGCTTGCTGCAGACACGATGCCGGCTCGCTGGTCTGCGCCTGGGCGAGTAGGGCGAGCCCCGCCTCCATCAGCTTCGGATAGTCAGGGACGAGCAGCCCGGTACCGCGCTCGAGCGCGAGCTCCGTGCGTGACCAGCCCTGCTGGACCGAGTCGCGCAAAGCGCGCAGGGCGACCTCGCGTCGGCTCAGCGCCTGCTGCTGGTCGAGCTCTAGCGGCTGTCCGAAGAACACCTTCTCGGCGAGGCTCTTGCGCAGGGTCGGACCGAGCGCTGGGAAGTCCTGGAGCGCGTTGTAAAGCTCGCCCGTAGCGTTGCCATCCCGCATGGCTCCGCGGAGCACTGGGCGTTCCCAGCGCTGCGCGCGCGCGCTCGCCAGGGCATCGGCGAGCCGCCCCGACAAGTCGCGGTAGTGACTCTCATGGCTGGCCACCACGCTCGCCGCCGCGAGCAGCAAGAGCGTGCACAGGAATGGGAGCTGCCGGGCTATCTTCGCCATGCGTGCCGCACGAGCGATCCATGGTCTCAGACTCGCGCGCGCTGGCGCAATCGACAGCGCATGTACGAACCGCCCCACACGTACACGTGCGCGTGCCCTTGCCCGTACACGCGCTTCCTCGCCCCCGTGCCTCTGTCAGCTCGCCTCGACGATCCGGGGCTTCTGCCGCAACTGCCGCAGCTCCACGTTCCCGAGCTGCCCGCAAGCGGCCATCACACTGCGCCCCTTCGTGATCCGCTTGCGCACCGGCAGCCCCTGATCTCGCAGCGCATGGATGAACGCGTCAGTCTCGTCGTCGGAAGGCGCGCGTGTGATCGGCACATTGCCCGGGTTGTACGGGATGATGTTCACCATCACGCGCCCGATCGGCCGGCAGAACTCAGCGACCTCGCGCACATGCTCGGGCGCGTCGTTGATGCCGGGCATCAAGCAGTAGTTCACACCCAACACGAAGTTGCTGCGCGGTCGATAGCTGATCAGCGCGCTCTGCAGCTCCGAGAGCGGCGTCACGCGGTTGATCGGCATCAGCTCGCTCCGCAGCTTGTCATTGGCAGCGTTGAGCGAGATCGACAGGTTCAAGCGCTTCATCCCGAGCGCCTGCAAGCGCCGGATGCCGGGCACGTTGCCGACTGTGCACACCGTGATGCGCTCCTGCGACATGCCGAGGCCACAGCCGTCGGTCAGCACAGCGAGCGCATCCAGCATGTTCGGGTTGTCGAGCGCCTCGCCCATGCCCATGAACACGACGTTGCGGAACTCCCAACCGAGCCGATGTCTCGCAGCCAACAGCTGCCCGACGATCTCGCTACAAGTGAGCGAGCGCAGGATACCCATGCGCGCAGTCTCACAGAACTTGCAGCCCATCTTACAGCCTACCTGGCTCGACACGCACAACGTGCTGCGCCCGCGCCCCATCGGCAGCAGCACGCACTCACTCTCCAAGCCATCGCGCAGTCGCAACACGGCTTTGGCGGTCGTCCCGGTCTCGGTCTCCTCCGAGACCACGCGCTGCAGCTCGGGCAGGTCGAGGCAAAAGTTCTTACGCCAATCGGCCGCTGCGCGCTCACCGAGCCCGTGACGCTCCGGCTCGAAGCGCCCATAACGCAGCGCGTCTTTGTACATGCGCGGCGCTACGCCCCGGCCAAATTCCAGGCGGCCGAGCGCCAACTCCTGCAGCTCCTGGCTGCGCAATCCAGCGATATCGATCGGTGCATCCACGGCGGCAGCATCCTGCACGATGCCTCCGCCCAACGCCACCCGAGCGCGCCTGCGAATGAACCGCTAGGGCTTGGGCGGATTGGTCCGCCCGTCCGCATCGGGCCGAGCAGTCGCCTTGGGCGGCTCAGTGGTGCGGGCGGCAGCGCTTCCACCGGGACGTACACTCGTCCGCGGTATCTGGCTCGGCATCGTAGAAGGCCGCAGGTGCCGATTGATAAACCGCTCGTACGTTTCGCGGCCCTTGTCGAAGCCGACGATGCGCACGCCGACGCCGGTCTTGTTGTCCGCGGTCTTGCTGCCGCGCCACACGACTTCCATCTGCAGCGTGACTTTGGCGCCGTCGTCCTCGAGCGTCACTTTCATCTGGGAGCCGATCTCCGGCGCGTTCTCCGCGACGATGAACATGCCGTTGCGACTTACATCTCGCGTCTCGGCTCCGCTCGGAGCGTCCTGGCCTTCACACCACAGCCGCTGGCGTGTTGCGATGCGCTTTTCTCGTCGTTGCTCGTCGCCCATCCCAGCTCCCATTGCAGCTTGGCATCAATTTTACGCCCCCGGCAATGTGTGCTACCACCCGCAGCTTGACCAGAAGCGGCGGTAGGCCGACGTCGTTGTACCGCCATTAGTGTGGCCTAGATCACTCTCTAGGATCTCCGGGGTGACACACCCTGGCGGCCAGCGTAAAGTTTCTTCGTTTCGCTAGAGTTCATGCGAGTTGGCAGTGGCTGACCCTGCGATGCCAAAGACTGGCGATTTGATCGCCGCAAAGTATCGGATCGAGCAACTCATTGGGGTGGGGGGCATGGGAGCGGTGTTTTCTGCGACCCATCAGTACACCGGCAAACGAGTGGCTCTGAAGTGGATGCTGCCGGAGCTCGCCAAAGACGAAGACGCGGTGCGGCGCTTTATGCGTGAAGCGCGCGCAGCAGGTCGCATAAGCCATCCGAACGTCGTCGATGTGTACGACGTCGGTCAGCACGACGACTCGTACTTCCTGGTGATGGAATACCTGCACGGTGAGCCGCTCACGTCTGCACTGGCACGGCGTGATCTCACACCAACAGAAGTACTGACGTTGCTCTTGCCCGCGATGCGCGGCGTCGCCGCTGCGCATCGTCAGGGCGTCGTGCATCGCGATCTGAAGCCGGACAACATCTTCCTCGCCTACGAAGAAGACGGCGTGCGACGCGAAGCCAAGGTGCTCGACTTCGGCATCTCCAAGCTCGCGAGCGACGATCAAACGAGCATGCATCTGACGCGCACCGGCGCGGTGATCGGCACGCCTTATTACATGTCGCCCGAGCAGATCCGCGGCACCGGCGAGATCGATCGCCGCTCTGATGTGTATGCGTTCGGCGTGATCTTGTACGAGGCGCTCAGCGGCCAAGTCCCATTCATGGCGGAGACCTACGGCGCGCTCGTGTTGGAGATCGCCACAGGCACACCCCAGCCACTCACCGAGCTCGTGCCCAACCTGCCTTTGGAGCTCTCGCGCATCGTGCTACGCGCGATGGCGCGTGATGTGTCTGCGCGCTACCCGACCATGGAAGACCTGATCGCTGCGCTGGAGCCATTCACGCGGCCCTCGACGTCGTGGCGATCGAGTCAGCGCATCCACGTGGGCAGCGGCGAGCGTCCGCTGTTCGATCAAACGCACGCTGCGCCGACGCCCATGCCGGCGCGTGTCCCGTCGCCGCTCGATTCGCCCACGTATTCGCCTTCCCTCCCACCGCCCGTGGATACGCGACCGTCGCGCGCGACCACGCCGTTCGCTGCCGAAGCGACGCGCAGTCGCTCAGCAGCGACCGGTCAGATCTACGGCGTCGCAGGTCTGATCGCGGTGGCAGCTGCGATCGTCGCGGCTGCGCTGTATCTCACGCGCGATCCCGCACCTGATCCAGTGGTCGTCGCGCCGGTCGTGCCACAAGCGACCGAGAGCAAGAGCGCTGCTTCGACGCAGCTCCAGATCGAAGAGATCCCACGTGGCGTGTCGGCCGGCGCCGTCCCGCCCAGCGATCTCTCCTCGAGCAGTGCGGGCAGCGACAGCGCGCCAGGCGTAGAAAGTGCTCCTATTCTGCCGCAGCGGTCCAGCAACATCTCGCGCCGCGACTCACACCGCAGCGGGGCGCAGTCTCGCAAGGCAGGCGACGGCGACAAAGAGCGAGACAAGGACAAGCTCGTCGAGCAGCGCACGGTGCCGAACGTCCTCGACACGCCGGAGCCGAGCCCTGCTGCTCCGCCGCGCGAGCCGCGCCAGTCGCAGCAACAAAGGGCGCGCTCGGGCAGCTTGAACGTCAACGAGTTCTGAGCGAGCGCTGCAGCCATCAGCTGCCGAAGCTGCTGAGAGTGCCAGTCGGCCGGAGCGATGGATGGACGTGCGTCGCAGGCGCCGCCGCCTCGCTGGTGCGGAACGGTCCCAAGCGCTTGCGCTTCAGCTCCGCCGTCGCGAGCTTCTGGTAACGCTCGTTGTTCAAGAACGCCGTGAGGATCGTTCCGTAGTAGCCGAACGGCATCTTCGCCGTCTCGTCGAAGTGGCGCAGCTTCTGGTACGGCCGCGCTGCCTGCGCGTGATGGTCCGCGTGCCGCGACAAGCCGACGAGCGTGTACAGCGTGAACCAGTTGTCGGTGTCCCACGAGTCGACCGACACCACCTTCTTGCCGGTGCGCGCGAGGCCCCAATGCTCGATGTAGTTCACGGTCTCGAGCAGGAACACGGCGGTTCGCGCTTGCAGCACGAAGAACGCCGCAGCGAGCCAGCCGAACACCAGCACGTACGCCACCACGATCAGCACTTGCGCGACCACGCCCTGCAGCACGCGATGGCGCAGCATGCGCGGGCTGTACCACGGCAAGCTAGCATCACCGAGCCGCACCTTCTCCAAGTGCCAGGCGCTCTTGAACTGCGCGGGGATGGTGCGCCGCACGAAGTCGCGGTGCGACTCGCCGAAGCGCGCGGTCGCGGGATCGTCAGGCGTTCCGACGCGCGGATGATGACCGCGCACGTGCTCGGTCGCGAAGTGCTCGTAGAGCACGCCCATCAGCAAGACCCGTCCCATCAAGTACTCGATCGGATTGCGCCGATGCACGAGCTCGTGTGCCACCACGATGCCTGAGTAACCGGCGTTGGTCCCCGTGAGGATCGAGACTGGGAAGATCATCGCGAAGGTCTGCAGCGCGTCTGGCCACGTGGCGATGCTGAGTTGCGAGGTCACCACGCCGAGCAGCAGGTGATTCAGCACTTGCAGCGCGAACAGCGCGTAGACCTGCAGATCGAAAGGCCAACCGGGTAAGTCTTCGGGCGGCTGACGGTGATCTGGCGGCGCGTGATTGTCGATGTAGACGAGCGCGACGATCGGCAAGATCCAAAGGATCGATGCCCACCACGCGTGCGGTCCAGTGAGCCAGAAAACCAGCGTGATCAGCGGCAGCGCGAACGCCCAAAGGTGCAGCGCGAGCGCGCGCGAGACTGAAATCGAACGTGGAGCGATCCCTGAGACCGTGCGCATACGAGCCCTCCGTAGGACGAATTCGTCCGATGCAACAACACGCTCAATCCCTTGAAGAAATGCCTCACATGCTGCTCCGTATGTCACATACGAATGCGTATGTCAACTTGATCGGCGCGTTTTGCCTGGTAGCTATTGCGGAGATTGTGTGGCAGGCAATCGCCGCAGAAATCGGAGCCGGAGCCGCTGATGAAAATCGTAGTCGACTTTGATCTGTGCCAGAGCCATGGGTTGTGTACCGAAGCAGCGCCCGAGCTTTTCGAGCTGCGCGATGATGGTTTTCTCTACGTGCTGAACGACACGCCAGCACCTGAGCTCGTACGCAAAGCCGAAAAGGCAGCGCTCGAATGTCCGGTGGGTGCGATCACCCTCAAGGACGAGTAGTGATGCAGCGAGTCGTGGTCGTGGGCGCGTCGCTCGCGGGGCTGCGCGCGGCGCAGGCGCTGCGCAAGCGCGGCTTCGCGGGCAACATCACCCTGATCGGCGAAGAGCCTCACGCGCCGTATGACAGGCCGCCGCTCTCTAAGCAGCTGCTGTCGGGCGAATGGCCTGCGGACAAGCTGTTTTTCCACCAGCGCGAAAAACACGACGCCTTGGAGCTCGAGCAGCGCTTTGGGGTGCGTGCGCGATCGCTCTCCGCCGCAACGAACGAGGTCGAGCTGGAAAACGGTGAGCGCGTCCCATACGACGGCTTGATCATCGCGACTGGCGCGCGAGCCCGGCAGCTGATGGCTGCGGAAGGTCTCGCGGGCGTGCACTGCTTGCGCACGCTCGACGACGGGCTCGCGATCCGCGCAGCGCTAGAGCAGCGACCGCGCGTGGTTATCGTCGGTGCGGGCTTCATCGGCCTGGAGGTCGCCGCGTCGTGCCGCAAGCTCGGAATCGCGGTGACGGTGGTCGAGCCTCAAGCTTTGCCGCTGCTGGGGCCGCTGGGAGCGGCAGCCGCGCGCAGCGTGCTCGAGCTTCACCACGCGCACAGCGTGGCGTTTCATCTCGGGCGCACGGTGGCGGCGGTGCACGGCGGTGGGCGCGTAGAGCGCGTGCTGCTCGACGACGGCAGCGCGCTGGAGTGTGACCTGCTCGTGGTTGGCATCGGCGTGGATCCCGAGACGCGCTGGCTCGCAGGCTCCGGCCTGGAGCTGGAAGCTCGCAGCGGCGGTGTGATCTGCGACAGGACGCTCGCGACGAACGTTCCGAACATCGTCGCGGCTGGCGACGTGGTGCGCTGGCCGAACGGGGGCCAAAGCGAGCTGGTCTCGGTGCCGCACTGGTCCAACGCGGTCGAGCAGGGCAACGCGGCCGCGACGCGTCTCCTCGAAGGGCCGGGCACGGCGCCGTTCACCCACATGCCGTACTTCTGGTCGGACCAGTACGATCGCAAGCTTCAGTCCGCGGGCAGCGTGCGCGGGAGCGATCCGTTCGAAGTCGTGCAGGGATCGCTCGCTGGAGCCTCGTTCGTCGGCCTATACTCGCGCGGCGATCGTGTCACCGGAGTGTTGAGCAGCAACGCTCCTGCGGCCTTTCTCCGCGCGCGCAAGCTGATCGCAGCGTCAGCGTCACTGACCGAGGCGCGCGCGGCGTTCCAATGAAGTCTCATGAATCAAGCGCTCGTTCATCTACTCCAGTGGCTCGATCTCGAGCCGATCTCCTCTGACATTTTTCGCGGCATCGGTCCCGGCGGCACGCGCCGTCGCTTGTTCGGCGGTCACGTGGCAGCGCAAGCGCTCGTCGCAGCTACGCGCTGCGCACCGGAGGCGCTCGCGCATTCGCTGCACATCTACTTCCTGCGCTTGGGTGATCCCCACACCCCGATCGAATATCGCGTCGAGCGGCTGCGCGATGGGCGCTCTTACAGCGCGCGGCTGGTGCGCGCAGTGCAGCATGGCGACGAGATATTGGTCGCCACCGCCTCGTTCGTGAAGCCCGAGCAGCCCGGGCTCGAGCACCAGATCGCGGCGCCGGTCGTGCCGCCACCAGCTGCATGCATGAGCTGGGAAGCTTGGGCAGGTCCGCGGCTCGCCGAGATGTCCGAGAAGACGCGCGCGCAGTACCTACGCGAGCGTCCGATCGAGATCAGGCCCGTGGATCCGATCGACGCGCGAAGTCCGAGCAAAGCAGATCCCGCACAAGCGTTCTGGCTGCGTGCACCGGCGGAGCCAGGGCAGCTCGGCGACGATCAACGCCTGCATCGAGCGCTCGCGACGTACGCGTCGGACCACACGCTGCTGAGCGCGGTGCTGCGTCCACATGGCGTGACATTCATGAGCCGCGGCGTGATGGCTGCCAGCGTGGATCACACGATCTGGTTTCATCGGCCATTCCGCATGGACGAGTGGCTTTTGTACGCCCAAACCGCCCCGATCGCGTTCGCAGGGCGTGGGCTCGCGCTCGGACATTTCTTCGACGAACAAGGCAACCTCGTCGCGTCGATGGCGCAAGAAGGCGTGGTGCGACAGCTCTGAGGCGAGCCCCCTACGTCTCGACAAGCGCGTGGATATCCGTTACGCAAACGCCCAGCTTTTATGCGAGGAATCTCCATGCGATCACCCCGGCACCTGAGTGCGATTTGCGGCGCTGTGCTCGGGCTGTGCTTGTCCGCGTGCCTCTCTGGGTGCAACGCGAAGCCAGCCGCTGAGTCCGAGAGCGCGAAGGGCAAACCCGAAGAGGCGCAGGATCAGAAGGGGAAGAGCGAGACTGCCACCACGGCAGCACCCGCCGCGAAAGAGGGCGACATTCCCGCGCCGCCTGATGTCGCAGCGCCGCCAGCTGATGCGCCGCGCACGCCTTCGGGCTTGGCCACCAAAGTGCTCGGACCTGGCACTGGCACCGACAAGCCGAAGCCCTGGGACGAAGTCAAAGTGCACTACAGTGGCTGGACCACCGACGGCAAGATGTTCGATTCGTCGGTGAAGCGCGGCGAGCCGACTAAGTTCGGCGTGCAGCAAGTGATCCCCGGCTGGACCGAAGGCTTGCAGCTGATGGTCCCCGGAGAGAAGCGCCGCATGTGGATCCCCGAGGAGCTCGCCTACAAGGGCAAGCCAGGCCGGCCGCAGGGCATGCTCGTGTTCGATGTAGAGCTCTTGGAGATCATCCCGGGGAAGGAGCCGATCCCCGCGCCTGCAGACGTGGCAGCGCCTCCTGAAAAGGCCATCAAGACAGCGTCGGGTCTCGCGTATGTGGTGCAGGAAGCCGGCAAGACCAAAGAGCACCCGACTAAATACGATCGCGTGACGGTGCACTACACAGGGTGGCAGACCGACGGGAAAATGTTCGACTCGTCGGTGCAGCGCGGCACGCCATCGACGTTTGGTGTCGGCCAGGTGATCGAAGGCTGGACCGAGGGTCTGCAGCTGATGTCGCCGGGCGCGAAGTACCGCTTCTGGATCCCCGAGAACCTCGCCTACAAAGGTCGACAAGGACCTCCCGCTGGCATGCTGGTGTTCGATGTCGAGCTGATCTCGATCCAGAAGATGCCGGAGCCTCCGCCTGTGCCGAAGGACGTGGCAGCGGCGCCGAAGGACGCGAAGAAGACGGCGTCAGGTCTCGCGTACAAGTTCCTGAAGCGCGGCAAGGGCAAGGTGCACCCGAAGCCTGAAGACCGGGTCGAGGTGCACTACACGGGCTGGACGACGGACGGCAAAATGTTCGATTCGTCCGTGACCCGCGGTCGCCCGATGACCTTCGGGCTCAACCAAGTGATCCGCGGTTGGACGGAGGGCGTGGCGCTGCTCGCCGAGGGTGACTCGGCGCGGCTGTGGATCCCTGAGGATCTCGCCTACAAGGGTCGTCCAGGCGCGCCAGCGGGCATGTTGGTGTTCGACGTGGAGCTGCTCAAGATCGAGCCAAGCGCCCAGCCGAAGACGCCTGACGCGAAGCCTGCGGAGACGAAGACTGAGGAGAAGAAGGCTCCTGAGCCTGCGAAGGCTGCTGAGCCGAAGTCGACGGGTGCGACGACGGTGAAGCCGCAAGAGTCCCCTGTCCCGAAGCAAACCCAGTAGCGTGCGCGGGTGGGTGGGCCGTCACGCTGTGCGGCCCGAAATACTCATCCAGCTTTCGCTGTGCGAGCGGTCCGAAGAGAATCTCACATGCGTCCAGTAGGCCTGGCGCGACCTTGATCTCTTCGGTCCGCGCGATCAGCGCGATCTTGCTTCGACGGCGTAGAAAATCGCTGAGCTTGGTGACCATCTCGCGCTGCGCCGCGTGGTGCATCTCAGCGCGAATGTATTCGGTGCCCTTGATCAGCACCTCGGCCATGCTCGGATCTTGGCGAATGTCGTCGAGCAGCGCGAGCGCAGAAGCCGCGTAGCGACGCCACAGACGTGTGCTGAGCTGCTCGCTCGACTCTTTCGCGGTGAGCTTGTCGAGGCCCATGAGCTTGGCCTGATGGAAGAACTCGTCGCGGATGCTGTCGTCCGGCTCGCCGTACCAGCGCCGATTGGGGTAGGGCAGGGCGATCCCCAGATCTGTCACGGCGTCGGCGATCTCTTGGCCGACGTTCAAGCAGTCGGTGAGCTTGCCGCCGAAGATGCTGATGTGCTTGTCGGATTCGTTGATCTCGACGATGTGCTTGCGCGAGAGCGCGACCCAATCGACGGTGCCGCCCTGTTCTTGCTTTGGCACCACGAGCGGCCGCACGCCGCAGCGCTCGGCGATGATGTCCGCCTCCGTCAGCGGCCGATCCAAGAGCAAGCGCTTGTTGACGTTATCCAAGATGAACGAGCGATCCGCGGCTTCGACGCGCGGCGGCAGCTCGTCGACGCGCGTGTCGGTCGTGCCGATGCACGAGACAGGTCCGAGCGGGATGACGAAGAACAGCCGGCCGTCGTCGGCGAAGAACGTGAGCACGCGCGGCTCTGGCGTGATGCGCTTGACGATCAAGTGCACGCCCTTCGAGAACACATGGGTGTGCCGCGTGGGCTCGTCGTTTTGGGCGTTCAGCTCGTCGACGTAGGGGCCTGCCGCGTTGATCAGCACCTTGGAGCGGATGGTCCAGCTGTGGCCATCTTCCTCGTCGCGTACGCGTGTGGACCACATGCCAGACGCATCCCGCTGCGAGCCGAGCGAAGCGACGTAGTTTGCCGCGATCGCGCCGTGGTCCAAGGCCGCGCGCACGAAGTTGAAGACAAAGCGCGCGTCGTTGTCGACCAAGTAAGCGTCGGAGTATTCGAAGCCGCCTGGACCGCGCGGCGCTACCCGCGGCTCTTCACGCGCGATGTCGGCTTGGCTGAGCAAACGCGGTGGCTTGGTGAAGAAGCGCCCGATCACCCAGTACAGGAGCGCGCCGAGGAACAACGTAAAGCGCGAGCGCCGGAAGCCGTGCTCGATGCTCGCGAAGAAGCGCACCTCACGCACCGAGGACGGATAGGCGCGGATCAAGCGGTTGCGCGAGCCGCACAGCTTGGTCACTAGACCCAGCTCGCCGCTCTCCAGATACTTGATGCCACCCCACACCAGGTTGGATGACTGCTGGCTGGTGAAGCCCGCGAAGTCACCGCGATCGATCAGCGCGACGCTGACGCCACGAGCGGCAAGCGCTGCGGCGCTCACCGCGCCGTTGATCCCTCCACCGACGATCAGAACGTCGAAGGTCGTGTTTTCAAGTTTGTTGAGATTGCTCTGCCTGAGTTTCATGGGGTACGCCGCCAGACACCCTGCTGATCAATTGTACCGTGAATTTGACGATCTGGCCGCTCTGTCATGCAAATGAGCGAGAACCGGGCCAAATCCAGAGAGCCGGGTGCGCGCTTCTCCACTTTCAGCGCAGACGCCCTCCGATGACGCCAGGCTGAAACATTTTCGTCCACTGGGTGGTTCCCTTGGGGAATTCATTGTCCCGCCGGGTTGAGCGGTGAGGCCTGTATCAAAGCCTTGCGAGGCATGCCCCCCGCGGCGACAATGCGCGTCGAGAGAGGTGTTGTTCGCATGGCGATTCGTAAGGTTGCGCGGCTCGGTCATCCTGTGTTGCGGCAGAAGACGCGCGAGGTCACGCGCGAGGAAATATCGTCCCCTGAGATGCGCAGGCTCGTCCGGGATATGATCGAAACCATGCACGAGTACGGTGGGGTCGGGCTGGCCGCACCGCAGGTGCACGAGTCGGTGCGCTTGGCCGTGATCGAATACGACGAGGAGGAAAAGCCCGAAGGGCAATCGTCGCTGCACGTGATCTGGAACGCGCGCGTGAAGGTGCTCGACGAGACCCTCTCTGGCTTCTGGGAGGGCTGCTTGTCAGTGCCAGGTCTGCGCGGCTACGTGGAGCGTCCGAGCAAGATCGAGGTCAGCTACTTGGACGAGCGCGGCAAGCCGCAGAAGCTGGTGGCGTCAGGCTTTCTCGCGACCGTGTTCCAGCACGAGCTCGATCATCTCGATGGCGTCGTGTACGTCGACAAGATCACAGACAAGTCGCGCTTCGCATTCACTGAAGAGTACGCCCGCTACCACGTGGAAGAGGGCGAAACTCCCGTCTCTGAGTAGTTAGCTCTTGCGCGCGCGTGGTGCGCGTGCGCGCAGCTTCACCAGGTTGACGTCGCCGCCGCAGTAGATGTCGAGCGAGCTCGCGGCCGCGACGGCGCGGCGTGCGACCGACTCGGCCGGCGTGCGGGGCCCGTACAACGCGTGCATCGCACCGAGCGCGTACGCTGCGCCTGATCCTACCGCGTAGTACTGGTCGAACTCGGTCACGCTCATGTCACAGGCTACGTAGAAGATGCCGCTCTGAGCTGCAACGAGAAACGAAGCGTCGAGATCACCGAACGGCGAGTCGGTCTCGCTGCATTGATCATTCACGAACGCGTAGCGCTGATGCAGCGCTTTCCAGAAGTTGCGGAAGAACGTGAAGATGCTCGCCGAGTCGCCGAGCTGTACGCGTCTGTTCTTGCCGATGTAGTCGTCCAGGATGTTCGAGTACACGCCCCAGCCCGTGGTGGCGATGTATGCATTGCCAATGCGGCGCAGCTTGTTGTCGCGCAGGTTCTCGGCTGGGACGGCTCCGCCGCCAAACGTTCGTTTGCTGTCGGTGGCGAGCACGATTTCATCAGCGGTACGGACTGCTACTGCGATCGACATATACGGTTCGTGTCTCCTTAACCAGGGGGCGCGCATCGTATCACCGGCGTCAAGGCTTGTGGCGTTTCGTTGGCGGCAGGCCGATCCAGTCAGGCACCCGAAGGTGCTAAGCTCGCTGTGATGTCGGTGAGTTTGCGCCCGTCTTATATTCCTCCCGAGCACAGCGTCGGCATTGTTCTTTCGGGCGGGGGTGCACGCGGCGCGTACGAGGCGGGCGTTGTGGCCGGACTCATGGAGGTGCTGAAGCCCCGGCGCGCGCCGTTCGACGTGTTGTGCGGGACCTCTGTGGGTGCTCTGAACGCGGCCTATCTGGCATCGCATGCGCATATGCCCGACATGAACGCCGCGGGCTTGATCTCGCAGTGGCAGTCGCTGGAGCTCGGGCGACACTTGCGACTCGACCTGCGAGGTTTACTTGGCGTGCAGCGTAACTTCAGTGAGCGTAAGCCGCTCAAGAAGACCGCGCCCGCAGATATGCCGCGTTATGCGGGCCGATCGCTCCTCGATGCAGGTGCGCTCGAAGCGGTCGTGCAGAACGCCGTGGCTTGGTCGCACTTGCATAGCAATGTGCATAGCGGCCGCGTGCGTGCGCTGATCATCGCGGCTTTGGAGATCGCCACTGGTACGACCACGCTGTTTGCGGAGCTCGCGCCCGGTGTCGAGTATCGCGCAGGGCGTGACCGGCGGCGCATGCCGGTCGCAGAAGCGATCAGCCCGGATCATGTGCTCGCTTCCGCGGCTATTCCGCTGATGTTTCCCGCGCGCCGCGTGGGCACCGAGTACTACTGCGACGGTGGGGTGCGCTTCAACACACCGATCGCTTCGGCGATCCGTGCGGGTGCGCGGCGGTTGGTGGTGATCTCGCTGCTGACTGCGAGCACCGAGAGCGTGCTGAATGTGCCGCTCGAAGAGCGCTTGGACGCGTACCGCAGCCCGATCTTTCTCGTCGGCAAAGTGTTGAACGCGCTCTTGTTGGATCCGCTCGACTACGATCTGCAGGTGCTGACGCGCTTCAATCGCTTGCTCGAGGTGCTCGAGTCGACGCTGACGCCCGATGAGCTCGGTCGCGTGCAAGCGGTGATGGAGGAAGAACGCGGGCTC
>Ga0190269_10000911_pt1 | contig 14622 bp, 12 predicted proteins | sample Popmic249IS_FD_133749 | JGI IMG/M metagenome (GOLD analysis project Ga0190269, IMG submission 133749) | Populus adjacent soil microbial communities from riparian zone of Blue River, Arizona, USA - 249 IS | ecosystem: Environmental > Terrestrial > Soil > Riparian zone | place: USA: Arizona...
CGGCACAAGCTCGTGCCGAAGCAGGTGTGACATGAGCGAGCTGCGCGATCTGATCGCGGCGGCGAGCGCGCTGCGTGCGTCGCGCACGCCGTTCATCAGCGCCACCGTGGTGAGCGTGCAGGGGTCGGCCTATCGGCGACCCGGCGCGCGCATGCTCGCGACCGAGGGCACATGGCAGGCCGGCTCGATCAGCGCGGGCTGTCTCGAGCGAGACGTGCTCGGTAAGGGGTTCTGGCGCACGCAGAGCGGCAGCGCGGTGCGCGTACGCTACGCGGAAGCGGAGGACGCCCTAGAGGAAGCGCGCGGCTCGGGCTGTCAGGGCGTGATCGACTACCTGCTCGAGCGCTGGGATCCCGCGCAGTCCACGGCGGCAGATCCCTGGCTGTGCCTCGAGCGCTGCTGGCGCGACGAAGCGCCGGGTGTGCTCGTGACGGTGAGTCGCGCGCCGGGCGCTGCGCTCGGCACGCACGCCTGGCTGAGCGCGGGCAAGTTCGAGACGAGCGCGACCGACCCCGAGCTGAGCGCCGCGCTGCGAGCGGCCGCGGCGGCGGCGCTGCACACCGGCCCGGCCACGCGCGTGACGCAGCTGGCAGCGGCCGGCCCCCACCCCGAGCACCTCGAGCTGCTGGTGGAGCGCATCCTGCCGCCGCCGCACCTGTTCATCTTCGGGAGTGGCCACGACGTCGACCCGGTGCTGCGGCTCGCGAAGCAGCTGGGCTGGACGGTCAGCGTCTGGGACGGCCAGCCGCGCTTCTCGGCGCGCGAGCGTCTGCGCGCGGCCGACCACTACCTCGGCGGCCCGCTGACGGATGCCGTGCGCCAGCTGCAGCGCGCGGCGCAGCCGCTGGCCATGGTCATGGGCCATGACCTCGCGCAGGACCAGGAGGTGCTCGCTGCGCTCCTGACGTGCCGGCTGCTCTACCTCGGGGTGCTCGGCCCGCAGCGGCGCACGCAGCAGATGCTACAGGGGCTGACGGCGGCGGGTGTGCGCAGTGACGAGAGCACGCTCGCGAAGCTGCGCGGCCCCGCCGGGATCAGCCTCGGCGCACAGACGCCCGCGGAGATCGCGTTGTCGATCGTCGCGCAGATGCAAGAGGCCCTGCACCTCGCCGCTACTAGCGGCGAGGCCAGCCCTTGACGACGAAAAAAGAAGCTCAGGCGTGCGGCACGTGCCGCACCACGACGAAGCCGCGCGCGGGCAGGCGCAGCTTGAGCCGCCCTTCCTCCGGGTGCAGCTCATCCGCGTTGCACACGCCCGCGCCGCCGTACTCCTCCCAGTCGCTGCTGAAGATCTCGCGCCACGAGCCGGTGGGCATGTTCGGCACCGGCAAGTCGTAGCCGTCCGACCAGCCGTGATTACTGAGCGTGGCGGCCACGATGTAGTGCTCGGGACCCTTCCAGCGATGGAACGCCAGCACGCGATCGGCGTTGTGGACGTGCAGGATCTCGATGTTCGGTGCGGCGAGCGCCTGGTGCCGGCGCCGCAGCCCGATCAGCTCGCTGTAGAACCGGAACAGCTGTCGCCCGGTGCCGCGGCGCTCGCCCAGGATGTCCTCGCGATTGTCGAGGAAGCCATCGTAGAGGAAGTCCTTGGCGGCGCCGACCTCTTCGCCCATCAAGAACATGGGCGTGCCGGCGGACAGCAAGTTGATGCCGGCCACGAAGCGACAGCGCGCCTCGGCCACCGCGCGCAGCTCGCCCTCCGGGGGCTTGGCGCCCTTGTCCGCGGCGATCGCGACCATCAAGGTGCGGCCGGAGTGCTCGGAGTTGCCGGCCTCGTCGTGCGACTCGTGATACACGATGGTCTTGCGTCCGGACTCGAGCAGCACGGCCGCGAAGCGATCCATCGCGAGCGGGTCGTCGCCGCCCATGCCCGCGGTGCGCAGCAGATTGGCGCACTCTTCGCCGCGCCCCGTGTCGCCGATCAGGTTGTGGTAGAAGTTGGAGTACCAGGTCGCGTCGAAGCCCAGACCCGCACTGTCAGGGTGTTCTGTCACGAGCACCCAGTCTGAGTGATCCTCACAGGTCAGGAGCGTGCTCGGACGGATCAGGCGTAAGGTGCGGCTCAGCTCGCGCAGGAACTTGGCGCCTGCGGCGTTGGCATTGCCGGCTGGCCGGCCATCGGCGTGCACCACGTTGTAAGCGTGGATGGACGTGGTCTGGTCGACGCGGAAGCCGTCGACGTGGAAGTCGATCACCAGGGCCGCGGCGCTGCTGATGAACAGCTTACGCACCATCTCGTCGTGAAAGCGCGGTGCATAGCCGGTGGACAAGTTATCCAGATATCCACCGTCAGGCTGTGGATAGTCGGAGGGCTTGCCTTCGTACCAGTAGTAGATGTTGTTTTCGTCACGCGTGGAGTCGTAGTACCACTGCGCGCGATCGCCGTTGGGAACGTAGTGGTTGTAGACCACGTCGACGATCACCGCGATGCCGCGCTGGTGACAGGCCCGTACGAAGTGACGAAACTTGTCGCGGCCGCCTGCGCTCGACTCGATCGCGAAGTGGTGGGAGTTGCCGTAGCCCCAGGTGTTGGTGCCGCTCGCTTCCGCGATCGGCAAGAGCTCCACGGCGTTGACGCCCAGGTCGGACAGGTGGTCCAGGAACTTCATCGCATCCTCGAAGTTGCCGGGCCGATCCGTGCCGAAGCCGAGCGAGCCCACGTGCAGCTCGTAGATCACCATCTCGTCGATGCGGTGCGGGAAGGGCCGCGAGTGGTCGAACTCGTCCTTCCAGAACTCTTCCTCGCTGATCACCGCCGCGGTGCCGTCCTCGGGCTGGGCCTGCACCTGCTCGGCGTCCAGCACGAGCGAGCAGCTCACGACGCCGTTCAGCTTCTCCGGCTTGCCGCGGTACGGCTTGCCCTCGGGGTTTTCGTCGCCTCGACCCAGCTGCGCGCGGGAATGGAGATCGGTGCGATACGCCGTGCTGCCGTCCTCGCGCTTGATCCGGTACATGTACGGGGCGCCAGCGAAGTCGTCGAAGCGCCTCAGCTCCGGCGCGTCATCGGGGCCGGCCAGCCAAACGCCGTCCGCGCCGCGCTTGAGCTGGATCACGGGTCGCTTGGGGTCAATGCCGGTGCCATCGTCCGCGATGTAGCCACACGCAGCGTCGCCGAACACGACCTCGACCCGCTGCGCATTGGGGGCCCAGACCGAGAAGCGCAGGCCGAAGCCCTCTTCGCCGCTCAGCGACACCTTGCGCGCGCCGAGGCGGCGCACGTGGGTCATGTAGTAACGCTGCTCCGGCGCATCGGCCGTGAGCTGAAACCTGCGGTAGAGCGCTTCGTGGTCACCGTCCAGCTGCTCGGTGACGATGCCCTCGCGATCGCGGCCTAGACTGCTGTCGACCAGCACGCTCCAGCGGAAGGTCTCACCTTGCTGCGTGGGATCGAGCTTGACCTCGGCCTCGTACGCCAGCGCGCCGTCCACACCGCGCACCTCGCGCATCGGGTGCTCGCTCCAGGTGTCGCTGTGCTTGCCATGCTGATCCCAGCTGCCGCGGAGCCTCACATTGCGAAACAGCCTGCGCCTGATTCCGGTGTCATAGATGAACTTCAAGTGGCCCCTCCTGCCTTTCTGTCTGCGAGCGCGCGAAACGCTGCTCAGCCAAGCAGGATCCGGACCGCAGCGCGCGAACCTGCCACGCCACACGACAGGGGCTCGACGCGTAGCCGCGGTTCGCCAATGTGCCGCAGCCTGGGGCGCGAATGCGGCAGCGAAAGCGCAACGGACATGTTTCTTTCTGTGCTTGTCGGTTGGAGGCTTGCATGCACGTCGTGGTGATGCGGCCTCAAAGTAAGGAGCAGACATGAAGCTATATGAATTCCCACCTACGCGCTCGATCCGCGCTCGCTGGGCACTGCAGGAGCTCGGCATTCCCTTCGAGGCGACCCGCGTGGATCTCACGAAGGGCGAGCACCAGCAGCCCGGCTACAAACAGGTGAACCCCGCAGGCAAGCTGCCCGCGATCACCGACGGTGAGCTGACCCTGACCGAGTCCGGCGCCATCTTGTTGTATCTCGGCGAGAAGTACCCGGAGAAAGGCCTCATGCCGCGGGAGCTGGTCCAGCGTGCGGAGCTCTATCGCTGGCTCCTGTTCACGATCACGGAGCTCGAGCAGCCGCTGTGGCGCATGGCGCGGAACACGACGGTGTATCCACCCGAGCAGCGTGTGGCGGCGGACGTGGCGAGCGCGAAAAAGGACTTCAGCGACATGGTGCGAGTCATCGACGCCCATATGCGCGGCCGGCAGTACGTCGTGGGCGACCGGTTCAGCGTGGCCGACATCGCGCTGGCTTACACGCTCGACTGGGCGAACGAGGTCGAGCTGCTGCAAGACTGTCCGGGTCTCGTGGCGTACATGGAGCGTATGTACGCGCGGCCGCACGCGGGGCTCCGCATCCAGCAGGCGTTTGCGTCGCTGCGCGCGGGCTGATGCTGGAGTTGGGGCTAGCCTGGGCTGGTACGCATTTCGCACTCAGCCAACGTTCATGACGTACGTGACAGGCGTGGACGAGGAAGCGCGCGTGTACATCCGGGCGCTCGAGGCGCTCGGGCCACAGGACTACAGCAAGCTGACCGTGCGTGAGGCGCGCGCCATGCTGGCGCGCTCCACCTGGCAGCTGCCGGCGAGCGCGCGCCGCATCGTGTTGTGCGAGGACCGTCCGCTGCACGCCGTGCTCTACGCGCCGTGCCGGCGCGGTCCTCGCGCGGGCCTGGTGCTGTACCTGCACGGCGGCGGGTTCGTGATGGGCGACGCGGCCAGCGCAGCGCCGCTGTGCGAGCGGCTGGCGAGAGAGGTCGGCTGCTACGTGCTCGCGCTGGAGTACCGGCTGGCCCCGGAGGCGCGCTTCCCGGCGGCGCCGGAGGATTGTCTATTCGCGCTGCGCTGGGCTGTGGAGCATGCAGCGGACGGCGGCTGGGACGCGACGCGCATGGCCGTGGTCGGACAGAGCGCCGGCGGCAACCTGGCCGCGGTCTGCGCGCAGGCCTGGAAGCGCGAGGCCCCCGCGTTGCGCGAGCAGATCTTGATCTGTCCGCTCACGGACTTTCGAGCCGAGCGCCACGCCTCGCGCGCGCGGCTCGCGGATAACGCGGTGCTCTCGGCCGATGCGATCGCGTGGTTCGAGCACCGCTACCTCCGCTGGCGCTCAGATCGGGACGACCCGCGCGCTTCGCCGCTCATGGCTGCGGACTTCAGTGGCTTGCCGCCGACGCTCGTGATCACGGCTGCCGGGGATCCGCTGTGTGACGAGGGTGAGGCTTATGCGTGCGCGTTGAGCGCGGCCGGGGTGGAGGTGCGGCTCGAGCGCTATCCGTCCATTCACGGGTTCGTGGAGCTTTGGACGGATCTGAAGCAGGGGGAGTTGGCGTTGCGCAGGGTGATTGGATCGCTTCGGATGGCTTTAGAGACGCTGCCAAACTCTTCGGGGGCCACGTAACCGTAACCGTAACCGGTTGTTTCTGAGGTGTCGGTTACGGTTACGGATCGAGGGGGCTGTTCAGCCGGCGCTTTTAAACGCTCGCGGCGAGCGAAGCCCAGGGCCTCGCTCGCCGCGACACCGATCAGTCACTCTCAGCCCGGGGTGATGGTGGCACACCCCAGCAAGATATCGATCCGCGCGTCCGGCGCGCCGGTGATCGCCTGGCACGACTGCTCACACGCGATGAACCTCGTGGGCGCATTCGCGTCGTCGAAGTACCACGCATTCGGCAGGCACTTGTCCTTTCCGCCGACGCGCACGAACGTGGTGCTCTTGCCGTCCGCGCTCAGGCGGATGTTCACGCGATCGCGGTCGAAGGTCTGGCCGCCCGTCGTCGCGGGGATGGTCCACTCGCAGGGCACCGCGCTCTTCACGACCTGACTCACGACCTGCGTCTTCGTCACGGTCTTGGTGATCGTCTTCGTGACTGTGTGCTTTACCGTCTTCGTCTCGGTCTTAACGACCTTCTCGCGGATGGTGTTGAGCGCCACGGAGAGCTTGTCAGCGCCCGACGATACGTCGCACGCGTAGCGCGCGTTGTTGGCTTCGCAGTCGGGCGCGCCGCCCTGCTGTGCGATCTTGTCGAGCAAGGTGAAGTTGGCGCCGTTCAGGCCTACCGCAAACGTGATCACGCCGCTGTCGTGCGCCGCCTTCGCGATCGCCGCGAGCTTGTCCGTGTTCTCCTCGCAGCCCGATGCGAGCTCCGCTTTGCCATCGGTCACGAGCACCGACACGCACTGCTCGTCCGGATGCGCGGCCTGGTACGTCTTGCAGTACTCAGTCACGCCGCGCAGCGCGCCTTCGATCGGCGTGCCGATGCCCTCCGGGTTGTGGGCATCGAGCGAGTTGCTGATCTCCTGCGCCTTGGCCGGCAGGGTGCCCACGGCCACCGCCGGAGTCTTGTAGCCGTTGCCGTTCGAGCAGCTGCCGCCCGAGATCGGGAAGTACTGCAGCGCGACGCCGAGGCCCGCCGAGTCCGGATCCTTCACGAACGACTTCACCGCGGCCACCGCGGGGTCCCACTTGTTCGCGCCGTAATTCAGACCACCGGCCATGCTCAGCGACTGATCGAACATCAGATACAGCACAGTCGGCTTGATGGTCGTGATCTCTTCGGTCACTTCCTCGGTGACCTCTTCCGGCACCTCTTCGGTGATCTCTTCCGGCACCTCGACGATGCTGTCGACCACCACCTGCTCGGCCTCGAAGCTGCTCGCGCCGCAGGTCGGCTCGCCGTTCGGATCGACGACCTGCACCACGCCCGAATCGTAGGGCTTGATCAAGCCATCGCCGTCGGGATTTCCCCCGTACACCGGCACGCCGCCGTCAGCGGCAGAAGCGTCGTTGTTCACGACGCCGCTGTCAGCGGCAAGTCCGTTCGAGCCGGGCAGGCTGACGCCCGTTCCGCACCCCGTCATCGCCGCGAAACTAAAGCACAACCAAGCGCGATACTGCATATGAGACACAGCTAGGTACTCCCAAATGGGTACCTAGAATCTGACCCATACAGGTCACAAGCGCATTGTGGTTATTGGAGTTCCGCCTCCTACAGCGGCGACACTCAGAGCTCCGACAGGTAGCGCGCGCCCGTCATCGACTCGGACTTTTGCCAGAGGCGCTTGCTGAGCTGCATATCGCGCGCGTGTGGGTGCATGCGTGCGGGCTTGGGTGCACCGCCCAGCTCGAACAAGCCGCCCGGCCCGTAGTATTCGCCGCCTGACACGTGCGGCGCAGTCGCCGCGAGCACGACGGAGCGCGCGGCGTTCTCCGCCGACGGGATGAGCTTCTGCATGTGCCTCGCGTACCAGCGCCGAAAGCGGCCCGGCGGTTTCAAGCGCTCGCTCGCCGCCTTGATGTTGGTGTTGGCAACGCCCGGATGCGCTGCGAGCGCGATGATGTGGCTAGACGCGGCGCGCAGGCGCCGGTTCAGCTCCAACGTGTGGTTGAGCAGCGCCACCTTACTGTTAGCATACGCCTTCCACGGATCGTACGCGGCGCTCTCCCAGTTGAGATCTTCGATCGCCAAGGTCCCGAAGCGATGCGCGATGCTGCCCACGTTGACGATGCGCGCCGGACGACGCTGCGTGAAGTGCGGCAAGAGCGCGCCGGTCAGGCTGAACGCGCCGAGGTAGTTGGTGGCGAGGAGCAGCTCGTGCCCCGCGCTGGTGCGCGTCAGCGGCATCGCCACCGCCCCCGCGTTGTTGATGAGGATGTCCAGCTCACCGACCCGCTCGGCGAACAATCGCGCGAACTCGCGGATCGACGGCAGCTCCGAGACATCGAGCGGCAGCACCAGCGTGTGCGCGTTCGGCACCTGCGCGTGGATCTGACGCTCGGCTTCACGCGCCTTGTCGAGGCTGCGGCACGCCATCACCACCCGCGCGCCGAGCCGAGCGAAGTGCAGTGCGGTCTGAAAGCCGATGCCAGAGTTGGACCCCGTCGTGACCACTGTTTGCTGTGTCATACAGTCCGCTTCGAAGCTCGACCGTATCGGGCATAGACGCGCCGCTCGATGCTCGGCGCGGACAACGGCGTTCACGCCTGGCCGGCGCGCCACGTCTCGAGCTTACGCTCAGACGCTCAGCGACACTGCGCCCTGCATTGTTGCGTGCGGCACGTGTCGGCCATGTAGGCCTTGCCGAGCGTCGTGGCCGGATCGTTGGCCCTCACGGTGATGACGTTGCTGTCCGTGGATCCGGCTGCGGCCTCGATCTGCGTGCGGCAACTGCCATTTGGGCCCACGCACAGGAACGCATCGCCGCAATAGCAAGCCGTCCCAAAGCAGTCATTCGTGCGGGCGCACTCGAGCACGGCCGTGCAGCGCCGGGCTGCGCTCGAATCCGCGGGCTCGCTGCACGCATTGTAGCTGTCCAGGCAATTCATGCAGGAGCACTTGGCGCATTCGTCCGCCGCATCGCCGAGTCTCTCGAGGCAGCGCTGCTGCTCGGGCTGTAAGGTCAGCTTGCAGCCGCTGCTGCAGCCCGTGGTGCCGTCGCAATCCTCGCCGGCCTCGCGGACTCCGTTGCCGCACTGCGGCTTGCAATCGGCGTCGCTGTTCGCGTCACTGTCCGGGAGGCAGCAGCCGTCGCCGCCCTTGGCGGCAGTGACACGCGTGTGCGTGCAGAGCGCGTTGCAGTTGCTCGCGCTACCCACGAGCTTGTCGAGGGTGCAAGGGTCGCCGTCGTTGCACTCGGCGTCGCTGCGCTTGCACGGCGTGCTCGACTCGGCCTCGCAGGTCTCGCCCGCGTCGGGTTGGACCAAACCGTCGCCACAGTGGGACGAACAATCGGTGTCGTTTTCGGCCGTGCACTTGCCGGGACAACAAGCGTCGCCGCCGGTACACACGAGCTGCAGCAGGACACATTCAGCCTGACAACCCGAATTGTTGAGGGCGCGCGGGTTGCAAGCCGCGAGTGGGGGACACTGCGTCGGACAACTGCCCGGCGCGTCCGCGGGGATGCCGATGTCGCACTTCTCTTCGCCCGTGACGCGCCCATCACCGCAGTGCACCTCGCTCGCACCCGGCGGCACCTCCGCATCGCGGTCCGAGCCGCCGCCAGCGGCTGCGACTTCCGTGGGCTGTCCCGAACCAGCGCCGCTGCCTGCGGCCGGCGGGTTGTCCGTCCTGGGCACCATGGCGACGCCCTGAGGCTCGCCCGAGATCAAGGCGGCGTCGTAAGCCGTGCACGCGGCGAGCGCGGCCGCGAAAAACAGGCTCCGCGCAGCCCGAACTAACGCGGCGAGGGTCTGGACACTGCACGTCACTGACAAACTGTAGCTGAAAAGCGTCGAACACTCAGCTCACGTACGGAGATAAGCGCTGACTGTCGCGTGCATTGGAGCGATCAAACGTCCGTCGTAGCCAATTTCGCCGCGCAACGCCGCGCTGCGTGCGCTCGATCCCCGCGCTTTCGGACAGTCCGTCCCAGGACAGTGTGTCCGGTGTGCAGCTGATGGCGGACGCAAAGTGGGCCCCGCATGTCCGGTTTGCCGACCGGATCGCGTTCGAAGGGGCATGGAAGCTCTCTCTTCACAGTCTACTGCGACGCCGGCCGCCCCACGCGTCTCGATCACGGTCGCGTGTCTCATGACCGTCGGGGCGCTCACCGGGGCGCGCGCTGAAGGTGTCGCTCTGCTCTCCGTCGCCGCGCTGCTCTGGGCCTTTGTGGCGATCGACTGGAGCCTGGCACCACGGCCGCTCTCAGCTGCAGGAGATTGGGCACGAGCACCGAACAGGTGGAAGCGTCGTGGCGCACTGCGTTCGCTTGCGTGCAGCGGGCCGAGGGGGGAGCTCGGCGCGGGGCCACAAGACTCGACAAGCGAGAAGAAGCCGAGGCCTCCAGCCTGTTCGGTGCTGAGTGGTACCCTGCCACGTTCAGACATGGACATGCGCGGATCAACCTGTGGATAACTCGTCAATCTTTGGGGATAACCCGTGAGAACCCGCCATGCGTTGAGGGGGTGTGGCTTCGAATAAGCGCGGCGGCGTTGCGTCCTACCTGCGTCCCTCGCGGTAGGAGCATGTGACGGGCCAGCATGCGTGCCCGGCGTGTCGCTTTAGCGTGAACAACCAGCGTAGGTTCTCCGTCGCTCTTCTCTGTGCCGCTGCGCTCGTGAGCGTGTGGCCCGGCGCCCGCCCCGCCCGCGCGCTCTCGGAGCAGCGCGAGATCGCGGCGGTCAGTCGCTCGCAGAGCACCGATCTCTTCGCCATCGACTCGGACTTCAGCATCAAGCACTACTTCCGCTCGCCGCGGGCGGCCGAGTTCAGCGGCGTCGTGCAGCTCGACGGTCTCGGCCGCGACATCGCCGCGGTCGAGCGCGGTGACGGAAACTTCGAGGTCTTCGTCGTCGGCATGGATGGCGACGTCTGGAGCAACGTCCAGCTCGGGCGTGCGCGCTGGAGCGGCTTCCGCTTGCTCGGCTTTCACTGCAAGCGCATCGCCGTCGCGAAGACGCGCGGCGGGCGCTACGAGCTGTTCGTCATCGGCAAGGACGACGTCGTCTGGCGCTCGGTGCGCGTGGGTGATGACGGTGCGTGGTCCGAGTGGCGCTCGCTCGGCAACAAGGCTCAGCAGCTCACGGCGGCGAGCGACGGCGCCCACGTGCGCCTGTTCACGGTCGGCCTCGACGGAGCCGTCTGGACGTCGGACAGCGTGCAGGTCGCCTGGACGAGCCTCGGCGGGGTGGTGCGCGATGTCGCCGCCCGCGGTGACCGGGATGGCAAGCTCACCCTGTTTGCCGCCGATGACCGCGGGCACGTCTGGCAGCGGCAGGGCCTCGCGACGGGGCAGTTCGACGCCTGGCAGAGCCTCGCCGGCTCGGCCACGCGCATCGCTGCGGGCGATGCGCTCGGCACGCCTGCCGCCCTGTTTGCGCTCGGGGCACGCGTCTCGGAGCTCGAGCCGCGCACGCAGCACTGGCGCGAGCTCTCTGACGAGCTGCCGCTCGAGCTGACCTTCTACGGCACGGCCACAGTCTCGCTGCCGGCGCTGAGTGTGGTGCAGCGGCAGCACCTGCACATCGGCGTGCGCTTCAGCGCCGACCACCGTCACATATCGGTAATCACATTCCCCTCGTTCACCACTCAGGCCTTCAACACGCCGTTTGGCAAGAACAAGACGACGGTCAGCCTCGCAGCGGGCGGCAGCGGCAGCTTCGATCCGAGCACCGGTCGAGTGTCGCTCCAGGTTACGTTGCACTTCGATCAGAGCCTCGACGTGCCGCTCATCCAGGAGGACACGGACGTCGCTCTGACGCTGACGACCGACGGCTCCAAGCCCCTCGCGCAGGGCCAATTCTTCGCCGAGACCGAGCTATCGGGAGCGGGCCCGCTTCGGGTGCCGCAGGGCGTCAGCCCGCTCGCGGGCATGACTTGCAATGTCTCCGTGGCGGGCTACTTCGTCGCACCTGCCGCGCTGTTGCGCACGTCCACCCTGTGAGCTGCGCCGCGTGATAATGTGGCGTCATGAACCCTGCGCGCAGCGCCTATGCCTCGGGCGTGGTCACAGAGATCGGATCAGCAACGTGGACGTGTTGTACGTCCACGGCAAGATGACAGAACAGTCGTTCGAGCACATGCAGAGCTGCGCATGGAGCTGAGCCCCCACCTGCCCATGGTCCGGGCCGACGCCACGCAGATGCAAATCGTGATGAATCTGATCACGAACGCGCGCGACGCCGTGGGGCCGGGCGCAAGACGCGCGAAGTCGCGCTTGAACGTCGCGCGCCGCAGCGCAGCTGGCCAGGGATCGAGGCTGTGCCAGGTCGCGCTCGGCCCGAGCCGCAGCGCCAGCTCGAACAGCGGAAAGCCCGCCCCACAGCCCACGTCGAGCACGGTCATTCGTGGTCTCATGCGCACGTGCTCGAGCAGCGCGAGCCCGAACGGTGCCGCCCACGACGGCAGCTCGTCGAACGCCGACGCCTCGCTGTCACTCTCGGTATCGAATAGCTCCAGCATGCTCCGAGCATACCGCTCCGAACGCCCACGGCGCGGCAAGAAGCACCGCTTCACCGCCGGCCGGGGCTTCGCCGAGGTCGTGCACATGCGCCACAACGGCCGCGCGCTCGGCTCGACTCCGGTGAAGCTGCTCGTGACCTTCACCGGAGCCAATGGCCAGCCGTTCACCGTGCGCACGTACGCGCCGCGCTGAGCTGCAGGCTCAACGCGACCATTCGTTCAAGTGCGGGCCGAACTGCTCGCGCTGCTTGCGCACGACGCAGAAGCGGTGCCCGCTCGGCGCCTCCATGACCCACCAGCGGTTCACGAACTCGATCTTCTTCGCGCCGAGGCGCACCAGGCGCTCCGCCTCGGCCTCGATGTCATCCGTCTCGATGTCGAGATGGACGCGACTCTCGTGCTCTACCTTTTGCAACAGTAAGAGCGGCTCATCGTTTTCGGTATGCAGGACGGCGTACTTGCCATCTCCTTCACTGTCCGCCTCGGCGACGCGCTTGCCGAGCGCCTGGCTCCAGAACTCCGTGGCGGCTTTCAGATCCTCGACCTTGCAGTCGAGCACGAGTGAGCACAATCGGCTGTGATGCATGCATCTCTCCGTGAGGGTTTGCGCCCGCTCATACTACTCGCTCAAGTAGGCGCGAACGACCTCGCTGAGCCAGTCCATCACGGCGCGCACGTGGCGTGGAATCTGGCGCGCATAGCCGTGCACGAGTGACACCGGCATCGGCGCGCTCGCGTACTCCGGCAAGATCTCCTGCAGCTCTCCCGCTGCGAGGCTCGGGGCCATGCCGATGCGCGGCGCTTGGATGATGCCAAGGCCCGCCACGCAGGCGGCGTGATACGAGGCGGTGCTGTTGACGGTGATCAGGCTGCGCATGGGCAGCGAACGGACCTTGCCGCCCTCTCTATACTCGAAGCTCGCGGGCTCCGTGCCGAAGCGCAGCGAGTAGTGCACGAGCACGTGCCGCTCGAGGTCGGCCAGACTGCGCGGCAGCCCGTAGCGAGCGAGGTACGCAGGGCTTGCGCCATTGAGCATCGGCAGGCTGCCGAGCTTGCGCGCGTACAGGCCCGACTCGCGCAGGTTGCCGACGCGCAGCACGCAGTCGAAGCCGTCCCGCACCACGTCCACGCGCCGGTCGGTCGTGCTGAGCTGGACGTGCAGGCGGGGGTGCGCGGCGAGGAATCGCGGCAGCGCCGGGATGATCGCGCGCCGCGCGAGCTGCTGCGGCGCGTCGAGCCGGACGTTGCCCTGCAGCGCGCTCTGTGCGCGCAGCGCGCTGCCGAGCTCGTCTGCGTCGGCGATCAGCTGACGCGCGCGCTCCAGCACTTGCTCGCCGCTCGGCGTCAGGCGCACCGCGCGCGTGGTGCGCGACAGGAGCGGCGAGCCGAGCTCGGTCTCCAGGCTGCGAACCAGCACCGAGATGCGCGCCTTCGACGTGCCCAGCCGCTCGCCCGCGCGCGTGAAGCTGCCGAGCTCTGCGACCTGCACGAATGCGCGTACGGCGTCCAGCTGCATGGGGATTGTCTCGATTCGAGTAACAGTCTGTCGGCAAGCCTCTGCTACCGCAAGAGCCGGCCGGCGCTTACAAAGTGGAGCAAGGCATTCGAACCACGAGGCAAACGATGAGCACGAGCCAAGAATCCCCCATCGCACTGATCACGGGCGGCAGCCGCGGCCTGGGCGCCAACATGGCCTTGCACCTGGCGAAGAGCGGCGTGGATGTCATCCTCACCTACCGCAGCGGCGAGCGCGAAGCCGCCCAGGTGGTCGCGCAGATTGAGCAGCTCGGCAAGAAGGCGCGCGCGCTCGCGCTCGACGTCGCCGACAGCAGCAGCTTCGCGGCCTTCGCCGAGCGGCTGCGCGCGGAGCTCTCCCGCAGCTGGCAGCGGCAGCGGCTCGACTTCCTGGTCAACAACGCGGGCGCCGGCCTGGACGCCCCGTTCGCGGAGACCAGCGAGGCGCAGTTCGACGCGCTCTTGAACGTGCACCTCAAGGGCACCTTCTTCCTGTCACAAAAGCTGCTGCCGTTGATCAAGGACGGCGGCCGCATCTTGAACGTGTCGAGCGGGCTCGCTCGGTTCAGCCTGCCTGGCCACGCGGCGTACGCGGCGATGAAGGGCGGCATCGAGGTGCTCACGCGCTACATGGCCAAGGAGCTCGGCCCGCGTCGCATCGCGGTGAACGTGATCGCACCGGGCGCGATCGCGACCGACTTCGGGGGTGGCGTGGTGCGCGACAACCCGGACGTCAACCGCGCAGTCGCCGGCATGACCGCCCTCGGTCGAGCGGGCCTGCCGGACGACGTGGGCGCGGCCGTCTCGCTGCTGCTGTCACCGCAGGCGGCCTGGATCAACGGCCAGCGCATCGAGGTCTCGGGCGGCATGAACCTGTAACGCTTGCTGCCGCCGCAAGTGACGTTAGCAGCTCTGGCGGCCCGGCTTCATGCGCAGAATCTTCAGCGGACGCGGCGGCGGCAGGTGTATTCTGCTCGGTTCGGAGCCGCCGCCCACCGCTGCAGACCCGCATGACCTCCACGCCCTCGCAGACCAAGCTCCTCTTTCGCAAAGGCTTCCTGGCGCTGTTCACCACGCAGCTGCTCTCGGCCTTCAACGACAATCTCCTGAAGAACGCGGTGGTGATCTGGATCAGCGCCACGCAGGCCCAGCTGTTCGGGCTCGC
>Ga0190269_10000912_pt1 | contig 14616 bp, 13 predicted proteins | sample Popmic249IS_FD_133749 | JGI IMG/M metagenome (GOLD analysis project Ga0190269, IMG submission 133749) | Populus adjacent soil microbial communities from riparian zone of Blue River, Arizona, USA - 249 IS | ecosystem: Environmental > Terrestrial > Soil > Riparian zone | place: USA: Arizona...
CGGGTTCCGGTTCGGGTTCCGGTTCGGGTTCCGGTTCGGGTTCCGGTTCGGGTTCCGGTTCGGGTTCCGGTTCGGGTTCCGGTTCGGGTTCCGGTTCGGGTTCCGGTTCGGGTTCGGGTTCGGGTTCAGGTGACCCTTCGGAGGGAGTCCCAGGGTCGACTTTGCCGGTGCTCTTGCCTGGGCCGTCGAAAGGATCGTGCCCCGTCGGGGGCGTGGAGGGAGCTCCGGGTGCCGGCGCTTCAGGAGGTGCGGGAGGGCCTGCGCCCTGGTTGCCGTGGCGGCGCAGGGATAGTCGCAGCCGGTTGACGACGGCGGGCCGCCTCAAGATGTCCCTGTCGCTGCACCGCGGCGCCGGCCGACCGGCCTCGCTGTTGGCGCAGATCGCAGTCACACGCAGCTCGGGGCCGCCCGAGCGAGCGAGCGAGAGCCCGGTGCCCGTCAGGGAGACGGCGAGCAGCAGGGTCAGCCCGATCAGGCCAGGGGACACTCGACGAAGCATCGGCAGGCGCAAAGCTCCTCCTCCCGCTCGTGGGACTGGTTTGCGGCGGATGTCCCCCGATCAGAACCCAGCTGGCGGTGGACATCTGTTCGATACCCCCGTACACCTCGGGAAAACCTCGCCGCTCAGGGACCGAAGTGGCGATCGGCCGGCGCCCAGGTGACGCCGCGGGCGCCGCGCAGCCGGTAGTCGTCCCGCTCCGGCGCCAGGAAGCGCGGAGAGCAGGAGATCACCTCGCCGACGGCGGGCGTCGGCCAGGAGCCGCCAGAGGATTGCCGCTGGCAGCGGGTGTTGTTGCGGAACCGCGCCGCGGAGAGGTCGGTCGAGGTCCAGAACTTGTAGACGACGTTGGCTTCGATTCTCGCCCGCGAACCGTCCGCTTCCTGGAAGGCGGCGATCGCCCCGTTGCCCCAGATCGTGTTGCGTCGCATCGTCAACCCCGAATAAGGCCCGAAGACCTGGAGGTCGCTGGGGGCCCCGCAACCCTCCGCGCCCGCTGCGCAGGGCGCGTCGTTGCGGACGATCAGGTTGTCCTCGATGCGGATGCCCCTGATCGGGAAGGCCTGGTCCTTGACGAAGAAGCCCTGGCAGCGATTGTCGTGCAGGTAGTTGCCGCGGTAGACGAGGTGGTCTCCCACCCAGACGGTCTGCAGGCAGTCGCTGTGGTTGCCGTTCTCGCGGATCCCGGTGAACTCGTTCTTCGCGACGAGAGCCCCGATGCCGTCCCCGTTGGCGTCGTGGTAGCGATTGAGCCTGATCGCATCCTCGCCGAAGGGTCCGACGAACTTGTTGCCGACGATCGCGACGTCGTCCACGGTCGTGGTGGTGGTGGGCCCGGCGTCGATGCCGAGGTAGCCGCCGGTCAACCGGTTGTGGGCGACGGTGACGGCGACGGTGCCGGGTTCGACCGAGACCCCGTCGGCAATCACGAACCGCGCCAGCGTCAGTCGCGAGCGCCCAAGGTCGGCGGCGGCGAGGGTGGCGCGGCCGGGGTTTTCGGCCCGCACGGTCACCCACGGCGCTCCCCGGTCGCCGTTCAGTGCCAGCCGTCCGTAGGAGCCGTCGGCGAGGCAGATGACGTCGCCGTTCTTGGCGTCCTCGACCGCCGATTGCAGGTCCTCGAGCGAGTGGCTGACGATCCCGCACCCCGCACGCTTGGACCCGGCCGCGCCCGGGTCGCCGCCGGAACCGTCCGGTCCCGGTCCCATCGCGATCGCGACCAGCGCCACGATCGCCACCGCAACCATCGCCAGACCACCTCTCATCGAGCCCATCCTCAGTTCCTCAGGCCGACCGGCGAGGTGGCGTCGCGAACCAGCAGGCTCGGTTCCCCGCCGCCGTCGGCCGGCACGGCGTAGACGTTGATCCCATCTGAATAGACGAGCGTGTCGGCGTCGAGCCACTCGGCCTGGTCGTCGATCGAGCGCTCCTCCGCCACCGGGTGGTCAGCCAGCGTCGCCAGGTCGAGCACGTGCAGCCGCCAGCGGTTGGTCCCGTCGATCCTGCTCTTGAAGGCGATCCGCTTCCCGTCCGGCGAGAGCGACGGGCACTCGACCCCGTCGCGCACCACCTGCAGCCGGCGGCGGCGCACGCTCCCTTCGACCAGGTAATGGTGGCCCCCGGTGCCGAGGGTCGCGTAGAACCGGTCCGAGTCGGTGGGATCGAAGGTGATGCCCCAGAAGTTGAAGTCGACGGCGTCGAAGGGAGCGCCGTCCTTTCTCACCTCGAACTGCTCCAGCTGGCCGATCCTCTCGCCGCTCTCCATGTCGAGGAGATAGGTACGGGTGGAGAAGGCGGTCGGCGAGGAGAGGTAGGCGTCGCCGCTGACGAAGATGGTCATAGCTCCGTAACGACCGTCGGCGGAGACGCGGGCGCGGGAGGGCAGGCCGGTCAGGCGCATCGAGTGCTGCGGCACCAGATCCTCGCCGAAGACGGAGGCCGTGTAGTCCACCCCCGAGGGCGCCACCCCCATGCAGATCCCGTGGCCGGCTGCGTAGTAGACCCGCTCGCAGGCCAGGTTTTCGGAGCGGCGCCGCACCTTGCCGTTCTCGACGACGAAGACGCCGCCGTTGAGGGCGGGCCTGGACGGGTCGACCGCGCGAACCATCACCGCGGTCTCAGAAGGCAGGCGGCCGGCGCTGGGGCTTGCGTCGGTGGTCGTCTCGCCGGGGCCGAGGGCCGCGTAGACCACGTAGCCGCCGCCGAGGAGAACGCAGACGACGACCAGCGCCACGGTGATCCTGCCCCCGCGGCTAACCATCGGCGGCGGCGCGCTGGGCGCGGAGGAGGAGTGGCGTCGCCAGCGCGATCGCCAGCGCCAGCGCCGTGGCGAAGACGAGGACGGCGCTGTGCAGACCGATCGCGAACCAGAGCGCACCGAAAGCGACCGAGGAGACGAGGCGGCCGAGGCTGACCACGGTGATCAGGATCCCGATCCCGCTCGCCTGCAGACCCTCCGGCAGGACCGCCCCCGCCAACGCCGTCATCACCCCTTCGGTCGCGGCGAAGTAGCCGCCGAGGCAGAGCAGGCAGGCGACCAGCGCGAGGTAGCCGACCGAAGTCATGAGCAGCACCCCGTAGACGACGAACAGCAGCGCCTGCCCTGCCAGCAGCACCGGCACCCTGCCGACGCGGTCGGCGAGCTGGCCGACCGGGATCGCCAGGGCCATGAAGGAGATCGCGGTCATCACGTAGAGGAGCGGGAAGACCGCCGGGTCGAAGTCGATCGTCCGCTGCAGGCCGACGTAGATCAGGGCGTCGGAGACGCTGGCGACGGACAGTCCGGTGGCGGCGACCAGCAGCGGTGCGAACCTGCGGTCCCTGAGCAGCGAAGCGGCAGCGCGCAGGCGCGGCGGCGCGCCCTCCCGCGGCGCCCGCCGCGGCTTGCCTTCGACGTTGAGGACGAGCACGGCGAGGCCGAGGACGGCGAAGAGGGTGCTGACGACGAAGACGGCGTCGAATCGCGCCGGCGCCAGGAAGAGGATGCCGAAGGCGATCAGCGGACCCATCATCGCCCCGACGCTGTCCATCGCGCGGTGGACGCCGAAGGAGGTCGCGAGCTTGTCCCTGGCGCTTGAGAGCGAGATCAGCGCGTCCCGCGGCGCCGTGCGGATCCCCTTGCCGACCCGGTCGACGGCGACGATCGCGCCGACCCCGCCGATCGTGTTGCCGGCGGCCAGCAGCGCCACCTTGCCGAGCGCCGAAAGGCCGTAGCCCAGCCCGGCAACCTCCTTGTGGCGGCGCCAGCGGTCGGAGGTGAAGCCGCTGGCGACCTGGACCAGGGCGGCGGCGCCGCGGTAAGTGCCGTCGATCGCGCCGAAGACGAGCGGGCTGGCGCCCAGCGAGAAGACCAGGTACATCGGCAAGACGGTCGCCACCATCTCCGCGGAGACGTCGGTGAGGAGGCTTACCAGCCCCAGCATCACCACGTTGCGCGGGACCCGCAGGCGGGTCGATCGGCGCGCCCAGAGGCGCGGTTTCAAGAGGGCTTTGGAGGCTTCTACCTGGTACATGGTTGCCGGCGAGAGCCGGCTCCGGGTGGCGGCGGACCCTCTAGGGGTTCAACGCGCCGACTAGTCCTTTTCTCGCACTGTCGGCGACCGGACGACCGGGGAGCCCGACCCGCTCGGACACCTGCGAGGCGACCTCTTCGGCGAAGCCCATCACCGAGTCGCCGTTGAGGAGGTAGGGGTAGATCTGCGCGTTGGAGGCAAGGGCGAGGCCCGGGACCCCCGGCCAGACCGGCGCGACCCGCGGCCCCTCGCCGCTCTGCACCTGGTGCACCGGCTCGACCAGCTTCGCCCGCTGCACGGTCCAATCGACCACCTCGTCGCGGCTGAAGCCCGGCGAGAGTCGGGCCAGGTAGTCGGTGAAGCGGCGGTAGACCGACTCGTCGTCCTCGCTCTGCTCCGGCGCCCCGGGGTCGCAGTACTTGGGCAGGTACACCAGCTGCAGGCCTTCGGTGTGCTCGGTGCCGAGGACCTGGGTCGTTTCGACGGCGCTGGTCAGCGGCGTCGGCTCGGTGATATTGATTGCGTAATAGGGGAGCAATCGGCGCCGGACCTTGACGATCGGGCAGACGACGCCGAGCCAGCGCTGCGGGTAGGGACGCAGCAGCCCCTGATGGCGCTCGGGCAGGAGGAAGCGCAGGGCCGGCGGCTGCAGGGTCGGGATCGTCAGGTCGAACTCGAGCGTCTCGCTCTCGAGCTCCACCCCGGTCACCGATCCGTCCTCGGCCAGCGCCAGCCCGGTCACCGGCGCCCCCGTACGGGCCTCCACCCCGAGCTCGCGCGCCCGGGCGACCATCGCGTCGATCAGGCGCTGATGGCCGCCGACGATGTGGCCCATTTCCTCGCCGCCCTTGCCGCCCCCGTTGCGCGCGCCAGACATCCGCCGGGTGCGGGCCCAGAGGTAGGTGGCCGGCAGCCCCGAGGGGTCGCCGTCGAAGCGGGTATCCAGCAGCGGTTTCCAGATCCGCTCCCAGACCTGATTGCCGCAGATCCGCCGCAGCCAGGCCTCGAGCGGGATCTTCTCCAGCTTCTCGTAGAAGCTGCGCAGCTGGCACTGGGCGACGAAGGCGCCGAGGCGCAGCCGTGCCGGGGGACTCAAGGGCGAGAACCGCAGCAGGTCGCCGACGCCGTTGAAGTCGTGCATCTCGCCGCCGGAGAAGAAGCCGGCGCCGACCGGCGTGAACCGGAGCTGGTCGCCGAGCCCGACCTCCTCGGCCATCGCGATCATCCGCTGATCGGCGGGCGTGATCACGTGGTAGAAGCGGTCGACCTCGTGACCGCCGAAGTCGAAGGTGCCGGCGAGGCCGCCGAGGCCGGGGCCGCGCTCGACCACCGTGACTCGCGCGCCCTGCTGGGCGAGGCGCAGCGCCAGGGAGACTCCGAGGACGCCGCCGCCGACGACGCCGATTCGCGGTGCGGCGGAGTCCATCAGCTCCGCACTGCCGGCGCCGCACCGGCCGCCGAAGCGCCCTCGGTCGCGGTCGCAGCGGCCGGCTCGGGCAGGCCCTTGGGGGCCGTCGCCTCGGCCAGCGGCGAGACCGGCGGCGGCTGGATCCGCCCAATCAGGTGCGCCGCCATCACGCGCATGTAGGCGAGCACCGTCGGTTTCAGCTGCATCTTCGACTCGCCCCTGCGGGTCGTCCAGTCGTTCGTGGTCGGCACCTCGGCCACCTTTGCGCCGGCGTTGAAGAGCTTCAGCAGGAGCTCGACGTTGGCGGCGAAGCCTGGCTCGCGGACGAGCAGGTAGCCGTAGGTGTCGGCGGCCTTGCGCAGGGTCCCCGCCCGGTAGACGCGGTAGAGCGAGGAGAGGGTGTGCATCTGGCGCAGCCCGCCGAGGTAGCGGAAGGTGTTGGAGACCGATTTGCTCGCCGCCAGGCGCCAGCCGGCGACGCCGACGATCTTGCCGCCGGGCGCGTAGACCGAGGCGAGGACGACGTCGTTGCCCTGCTCGAAGAGCTCGATCATCCGCGGCAGGTCGGAGAGGTCCGAGGTGGTGTCCGCCTCGAGGGTGACGATCGCGTCCTCGTCGGAGGACTCCTTCAGGGCCGAGCGGATGCCGGTGTTGATCGCGGTGCCGAGGCCGCGGTTGACGGTGTGGGTGACGACCGCCAGGTGCATGTCCTGGGCGTGTTCGCGGATCACCTCGCCGGTGCCGTCGGTGGAGCCGTCGTCGACGATGATCACCCGCGCCCCCAGCTCTCGCGCCACCGGCGCCAGGTCCGAGAGCAGCCGGGGGATGTTCTCGGCCTCGTTGTAGGCCGGAATCACGAAGCGGATCATGCGAAGACCTCCAGGGGCCGGGGGGAAGGGATGTCGAGCAGCTCGACCGGGCGGCGGACGGCGGCCGACTCGCGCACCGCGAGCGCGGCGGCCAGGGCCTTGACGCCGTCGTGGGCGCTGACCGGCTCGGGCAAGTCGTCGAGGACGCAACGGCAGAAGGCTTCGAGCTCGGCCCGCAGCGGCTCTGCCTTGGCCAGCGAGAAGCGGACCGCCGCCCCCTCGCCGTCGCCGCGGAGGACGGAAAGCCCATCCCATTGCAACGGCGCCGTCGTCGACTCGACGAACCAAACGTCCTGGGTGATGTAGCTCGCCCGCAGCAGGCCGTTCTCGCCGATCAGGGCGATCTCCCGCTTCTTCTCCGGGGTCAGCCAGTTGACGTCGAGCAGGCCCAGGGTCTGCTCCTCGCCCTCGCCGCCGAAGCGGGCCAGGCAGGTCAGCAGATCCTCCTGAGAGCCGTGCTGGAAGCGACCGCCGTCGGCGTAGATCTCGTGGATCGTGCCGTCGAGGACGTACTGCATCACGTCGAGATCGTGGGTGGCCAGATCGATCGCGACGCCGGTGTCTTGGATCCGCGTCGGCAGCGGCCCGACCCGGGTCGTGTGGGCCCGGTAGACCCGGCCGAGGCGGCCGTCGGCGACCAGCTCGCGCAGCTTCTCGACCGCTGGATTGAAGCGCTCGACGTGCCCCACCATCAGCTTGCGGTCGGCCTCGATCGCGGCGCCGCGCATTCTCAGGGCGTCGGGCAGAGTCGTCGCGATCGGCTTCTCGACGAGCACGTGAAGGCCGGCGGCAAGCGCCTCCAGCGCCACCTCGGCGTGGTGCTCGGAGGGACAGGCGATCGAGACCGCGTCGAGCTCGTCGGCGTCTTCGATCAGGTCGCGCCAGTCGGAGAACTCGAGCGCCTGCGCGCCGGCCAGCGCCCGCGACCGAGCCTCGGGCGAGGGATCGGCGACCGCAACCAGCTCGGCGCAGTCGAGCTGGGCGTAGTTGCGAAGGTGGAAGGCGCCCATCCGGCCGCAGCCGATGACACCGACTCGAAGCTGTTCAGACAAGGGACTCCTCCCGGGTGCGATCAAGGTGGGCAACGGTCAGCTCGGCGATCCGCTCGGCGGCGTGACCGTCGCCGAAGATCGGCGGGCGCTCGCTCGGCAGCGGCTTCGCGAGGGCGGCGCGGAACTTCTCGCTGTCGACGCCGACCAGCGTGTTCCAGCCGGTCGAGACGGTCTCGATCCACTCCGTCTCCTCGCGCATCGTGATGCACGGCACCCCCCACAGATAAGCCTCGCGCTGAACCCCGCCGGAGTCGGTCGCGATCGCCGCGGCGTCGCGCTCGAGGGTCAGCATCTCGGTGTAGGTCACCGGGTCGCGTACCTCGACGTTGGCGGGGACCTCGAGGTTCCAGGTCTCGATGCTCTTCCGCGTCCGCGGGTGCAGGGGGAAGATCACCCTGCGCCCGGCGGCGCCGAGGCAGTCGAGGACGGCGCCGAGCCGCTCGGCGGAGTCGGTGTTGTAGTTGCGATGGGCGGTGGCGAGCACGTACTCGCCCTCCTCGCGCCGCTCCGGCAGCCGCGGCATCGTCGCCAGCAGGACGTCGGCGAGGACGTCGCCGGTGACGTGGACCGTGCCCTTGACCTCCTCTTCGAGGAGGACGTCGCGGGCGTGCTCGCAGGGAGCGAAGAGGAGGTCGGAGAGCCCGTCGGTCTCGATCCTGTTGGCCTCCTCCGGCATGTCCTGGCGGTAGCTGCGCAGCCCCGCCTCGACGTGAATCAGCGGCACCCCGGCGGCGACGGCGGCGCGGGCGCCGGCGATCGTCGCGTGGGTGTCGCCGCGGACCAGGACCGCGTCGGGCTCGCGACTGGCGATCACGCGACCGATCCGCTCCTCGGCCACGGTCACCGCCGCTCCCGGCGGCAGCGAGCCGACGCCGAGGTTGAACTCCGGCAGCGGCAGGCGCAGGTCGGCGATCTGCAGATCGGACATCCCCGGGTCGTAGTGCTGGCCGGTGTGGACCAGGATCTCCTCGACGCAGTCCGAGTAGGCGAGGGAGAGCGGCGCCGCCTGCACGATCTCGGGGCGGGAGCCGATCACGGAAACGATTCGGGCTGCCATGCGTAATCAACGCACGAGGCGGCCGCGTCTTTTCGCCGCGGCGGAAAAAAGTTGCCGCGGGGGGTGACAAGACCCGCGGGGATAGATCGCGGCGGGCGCTGGGCGCAAGTGTTCCGGCCCCGGCACCGTTGTCTTAGTCGATGGAGGCCCACGGACTCACCCGCGAGGAGGCGCTCACCGGGAGCGCGACCCGGCGTCGGACGGCCGAGGCACTGCGCCGCTGCTTCGACGTCGCCTTCGCCGTGAGCCTGATCCTGCTGCTGAGCCCGCTCTTGATCGCGGTCGCGCTCGCGGTGCGGATCGACAGCCGCGGACCCGCCTTCTTCCGCCAGCGCCGGGTCGGCCACCGGGAACGCGAGTTCACCCTCTACAAGTTCCGCAGCATGCGGGTCGACGCCGATCCCCGCGGCCACAAGGAGTACGTGACGGCGCTGATCAAGGGTGAGGAGCAGCCCCCCGACGGCGGCCGCGAGAACCTCTACAAGCTCGCCGTCGATAACCGGATCACCCCGGTCGGGCGCTGGATCCGGCGCTGGAGCCTCGACGAGCTGCCGCAGCTCTTCAACGTCGTCAAGGGCGACATGACCCTGGTCGGACCGAGACCGGCGATTCCCTACGAGGTTGCCGAGTACCCGACCTGGTACCGCCAGCGCTTCTCCGTCAAGCCGGGCCTGACCGGCTACTGGCAGGTCAGCGGGCGCAGCGAGCGCACCTACGAGGAAATGGTCCGCCTAGACATCGAGTACGCGAAGGGCCGCACGCTCGGCCTCGACCTCACGATCCTTCTCAAGACCCCATGGGTAGTCCTCAGCCGAAAGGGAGCAGAGTGAATCCAGCAGGAGCAATCGGAACCTTGGTCGTCGGCTACGGCTACTGGGGCCCGAACATCGTCCGCAACGTCGTCGAGAGCCCGGAGTTCCGGCTGATGGGTCTCTGCGAGCTCGACGAAGGCCGCGCCGAAGACTTCCGCCGCCGCCATCCCGGAATCTGGATCGAGCCCGATCTCGACGCCGCGCTGGCCGACCCGCGGATCGAGGCGGTGGCGATCGCCACCCCGCCCCACACCCACTACAACCTGGTCCGCCGGGCGCTGGAGGCGGGTAAGCACGTCCTCGTCGAGAAGCCCCTGGCGCGGACGGCAGAGGAGGCGGCGACCCTGATCGCCGTGGCGGAGGAGCTCGAGCTGGTGATGATGCCCGGCCACACCTTCGTCTACAGCCCCTCGGTCAACGCGGTCCGCGACCTGATCCAGGGCGACGAGCTGGGCGAGATCTACTTCATCACCTCCTCGCGGATGAACCTCGGCCTCTACCAGCAGGACGGGGTCGTGCTCGACCTCGCCCCGCACGACCTCTCGATCCTCCTGCACTGGCTGGACCGGCCGCTGCTGGAGGTCTCGGCGACCGGCCGCAGCGTCTTCCAGGACGGGGTCCACGAGACCGCTTTCCTCACCCTGCGCTTCGAGGGCGGCACCCAGGCGAACGTCCAGCTCTCCTGGCTGGCGCCGCGGAAGATGCGGCAGATGGTCGTCGTCGGCAGCCGCCGCATGGTCCAGTACGAAGACACCGCCGCTGACGACTCGGTGCGGATCTACGACCGCGGCCTCGACTTCGCCGAGCCCCCGGCCAACTTCGGTGAGTACCGCCTCACCTACCGCACGGGCGACATGGTGGCGCCGCGGGTGCAGGCGCTGGAGCCGCTGGGCCAGGAGCTGAAGGACTTCGCCGCGGCGATTCGCAAGGGCAAGACCCCCGTCTCCAACGCCCATCTGGGGCTGGAGATCGTCCTCTGCCTCGAGGCCCTGGAGGAGTCGCTGCAGAACCGGGGCAAGCCGGTCGCGGTCCGCTCCGTGGCCGACGCGGTGGCGGCGGCTCGCTCCGAGGCCTCGGCCCCGATCTCCCGCGCGGACTAGCTTCCGTTCTCCCCGTTCGGCGCCGTCTCCCCGTGGCGGGGGACGACGCCGAGGAACTCCAGCTCGGCCAGGTAGATCATCACGGCATGCGTTGCCAACAGGGTGACGGTGGTGTGTTGCCGAACGGCCTCCTCGGCAAGCACGGTTTCGCTCGCGCGATCGAGCGTGAGGTCGAACTTCGCCGCCGTATCGGGCGGCCCCTTGAGAAATCGGGGCGCCGCGACGGGCTTGCGGCCGGCTTTGAGCTTGTACACATAGTGCAATAGCGCTTTCCGGGCGCCGGCTTCGACGTCTCCGAAGTGAGCGGAGAGTCCGGTACAAGCAAGTTTTCCAAGTTCGACGTTGACCATCCCGATGTAAAGAACTCCCCAGGGGTGGGCAACATTTGCACCCGGCTCGGTTAATCCTCCTAACTTCAGCCTTTCGAGAAACGGTTACCTTCGTAGCCGAAATTGGTCCTTTTGCAGGGAAGTTGAGTCAGCCACTCCTAATAGTCGAACTTTGTCTTTGACATTTCGCCGTCTGGGTGATCAGCTTCCGGCGAAATTACCCCGCGTTACGCGGGCTGGACGTTTGTATGAGTTCCCACTTTGCAATATTTTTGGAAACCCAGTTTGGAGTGCATGCGGTGAGCATGAGGGAGAAACACAATGAGCAGCGCGTCCGACGGCTCGGCATTGAGCCACGGGGCCGGCAATCTGACCCAGCAGGCTGTGACCCGGGCCAAGGCCGGAGAATCCGAGGGACTGCATTACCTCTACGTTCGTTACGCCGATGACGTCCTTCGGTTTGTAAACGGACTAGTTCGCGATCATCACGAGGCCGAGGACATAACGCAGAACGTCTTCGCCAAGCTGATGTCCGCGATCAACAAGTACGAAGAGCGGGCGGTGCCGTTCGATGCCTGGATCCTCCGCGTCGCCCGCAATGCGGCGCTGGACCACCTGCGGGCGAAGCGGGCGATCCCGACCGAGGAGGTGAGGCTCACCGACACCGGGCGCGCCGAGACCGCCCAGGACCGCGGTCGCGCTCTGCGGCAGGCGCTCGAAGACCTGCCCGAGGACCAGCGGGAGGTGCTGGTGCTGCGGCACATCGTCGGCCTCTCACCGGTGGAGATAGCGGACACGCTCGACAAGAGCGAGAGCTCGGTCCACGGCCTTCATCACCGCGGCCGGCGCTCGTTGCGGGCCAACCTCTCCGAGCTCGGGGCGGCGCCGGTGGTCGGGTCGCCCCAGGGCTCCTAGGCGCGGTCGTCGCCTTCGCCCAAGTCGAGGTCGTCGAGGATCCGCTGGGTGGCCCGACCGGCGTCGAGCTCGGCCGCGAAGTAGAAGGCCGCGTGCTCGGCCAGCTGCTCGACTGAAACCCCCTGCCGCTCCGCCTCCTGCTCGAACTCGCGCCACAACTCGGCGTCGATGTCCAGTTCGATCGAAGCATCCCCCTCCGTCTCGCTGCCGCGGAGGAACTCGGGATACGGCCAGGCCGGTCGCTCCGAGTCCCGGTCGCCCAGGTAGCAGCGCAGGGCGCCATCTAGAGCTGCCGCCGCCGGTACGTCGCCGCCGCCCGTCAACCCCTCGAAGGCAAGGCGACTGAGGACAACCTCCACCCGCTGCTTTTCCCCGTCGTCGCGGGCCAACTTGAGTCCTCCCCCAGTCATGGTCACGTACATCGCCTACCCTCTCGACTGGTTTGGCGAACTAGCCAGCTCTTCTTCTATCCGATTTTCACCCTACGCGCCACTGGCCACGCACTGGACAACTAGTCGAGCAGGCCCTTCCGGCGAGCGCCCTCGACCGTCTCGGCAAGGGTTTCTTCCGCACCGTAGAGCGGTTCCCAGCCGAGCTCGCGGCGGGCCTTCCCTGCGTCCATCAGGACAGGAGTGTCCAGTGCGGTGGCCCACTCCAGCTTCGAGGAGGCGAAGGTGAGCCGCCGGGCGGCGGCGGTCCCGACTCCCACCGCGGCACCGGGAAGCGGGAGAGAGCGCCAGCCGAGGGCGCGGGCGAGATCGGAGATCTGGATCTCTCCCTCGCCCGCGAGGTTGTAGACGCCGGGAGGGCCGTCGCCGCAGATCGCCGCCGCCATCGCCCGGGCGACGTCGTCGTGGTGGACGAGCTGGAACGGGACGCCTGGATCGGGCAGGACCGGGGCAACCAGAGGGAGCTTTTCGACCCCCTTGCGCAGCAACGGCACGGGGTCGCCGACGCGCACCGCCTCGACGGTCTGCTCGACCAGCATCGTCGCCCGCGGGCCGGCGACGATGCAGGGGCGGAAGACGTAGGGCTCGACCTCGCTCCCCGACAGCAGCTCCTCGAGCAAGTCCTCAAGCTCCGCCTTCTGGGCCGAGTAGTAGAAGCTCTCCGAGCCGCGGGCGGGGACGTCCTCGGTCAGCGGCTGCGGGTTCTCGGGGTGGAAGCCGTAGGCGGCGACCGAGGAGGCGTAGACGAGCCGTTTGACACCGGCCCGGATCGCCGCATCGAAAACGTTGCGGGTCCCCTGCAGGTTGACCTTGCGCGTCTCCTCGCGGCTGCCGAAGATCGCGAAGGCGAGGTGGACGGCGACGTCGACCCCGTCGAACAATGCGGCGAGCGCCCCTCGGTCGAGTATGTCCCCGCGCCGGTAGGCGACCTTCTCCCAGCCCTCGTCGGCCGGATCGAAAGGCCTGCGCGCCATTCCCAGCACCTCTCCCACCTGAGGCCGGCTCTCCAACTCCGCCATCAAGGGCTTCCCTATCTCACCGGTGGGGCCGGTGACTGCAACCTTCAGCGCCATCCACCAATCGTATTGGGAGGGCCGAGTGCCCCTCCCAGGACACTCAACATCGAGCCATAGCGAGATGTGTCCGGGGAGGGGGCACCCGGCCCTCCCTAAGCGGCCGGCGTCACTCGATAAGCGTCAAAGACCGAGTCGACGTTCCGAAGCCGGCTGATGCAGTGCTTCAACTGCTCCGTATCCCCCACCTCGACGACGAACCTGTTTTTCACCATCGGGTGGTTGGTCGTGCAGGAAGCGCCGATGATGTTGATCCCCGCCTCCGAGAAGGTCCGCGAGAGGTCCTCGAGCAGGCGGGTGCGGTCGTAGGCGTCGATCTGCAGCTCGACCCGGTAGGAGGCCTCGTTTTCGCCCTCCCACCGCACCTCGACGAAGCGCTCCGGCGCCCGTTTCAGCGCCTTCACGTTTTTGCAGTCGGTGCGGTGGATCGTGATCCCGCGGCCGAGCGAGACGTAGCCGGCGATCTCGTCGCCCGGCACCGGCCGGCAGCACTTGGCCAGGCGCACGGCGACGTTCTCGACGCCCTTGACGATGATCCCGTAGTTGGAGGCGTCCTTGGTCCGCCGGGCCTTGTCCTCGCGACCGAGCGGGGCGCCGGCGGCCTCCTCCTCGACCCCCTCCCCCGCTTTCAGCCTCTGCATCAGCTTGTTGGCGGCGGTCTTGGCCGAGATTTTGCCCTGGCCGAGGGCGATGTAGAACTCGGTCCCTTTGCGGAAGCCCATCTCCCGGATCACATCCGCCAGCAGGGCCGAGCCGGAGACTTTCTGCATCGGGATGCCGCGGGTGCGCAGCGCTTCCTCGAGTTTCTCGCGGCCGTCGCGCTCGGCGTCCTCGCGCCGCTCCTCTTTGAACCAGGAGCGGATCTTGTTGCGGGCGCGGTTGGTCCGCACCAGTTTCAGCCAGTCGAGCGAGGGGCCGCGCTTCTGCTTTGCGGTCAGCACCTCGACGATGTCACCGGAGCGCAGCTGGTAGTGCAGCGGCACGATCGAGCCGTTGACCTTGGCGCCGACGCAGCTGTGGCCGACGTCGGTATGGACGGCGTAGGCGAAGTCGAGCGGGGTCGAGCCGGCGGAGAGGTTCTTCACTTCCCCTTTCGGGGTGAAGACGAAGACTTCGTCCTCGAAGAGGTCGACCTTCAGCGATTCGAGGAACTCGGTCGGGTCCTGTTCGCCCTCGGCCTCGACCAGCTGGCGCAGCCAGGTCATCTTCTCCCGCTCCGGATCCCCCTTGGCGCCCTCTTTGTAGGCGACGTGGGCGGCGATCCCGTACTCGGCGAGCTTGTGCATCTCCTCGGTCCGGATCTGGATCTCGAGCGGCTTGCCCTCCGGCCCGATCACGGTCGTGTGCAGCGCCTGGTACATGTTCGCTTTCGGCATCGCCACCCAGTCCTTGAAGCGGCCGGGCAGCGGCTTCCAGAGCGAGTGGATGACGCCGATCGCGCCGTAGCAGTCTTTGACCGAGTGGACGATCACCCGCATCGCCGTCAGGTCGAAGATCTCGTTGAACTCGCGGCCCTTCTTCGCCATCTTCGTGTAGATCGA
>Ga0190269_10000913_pt1 | contig 14613 bp, 10 predicted proteins | sample Popmic249IS_FD_133749 | JGI IMG/M metagenome (GOLD analysis project Ga0190269, IMG submission 133749) | Populus adjacent soil microbial communities from riparian zone of Blue River, Arizona, USA - 249 IS | ecosystem: Environmental > Terrestrial > Soil > Riparian zone | place: USA: Arizona...
CCCCCATGTAGTACTGGAGGAAGTCGTCCGTGTGGGCGATGCAGCCGTCGCTGAGTTCATCCTTGTCGACGTTGCACCACTTGCCGCCAGGCGCCTCGCCGGGCTCCGGGAACCCGAAGTTCCGGAACTCGAAGCCCTCGAAGTACTGCTGGCCGGCGTGCTTGCCGGCGTACACGACCTTGCCGCCCTCGTTGAGGTAGTCGCGCACGGCGAGTTCGGTCTCGAGGGTGGACCGGGCGGCGGTGCCGGCCGGCTGGCCGACGGCCCGCGGGATGATGTCGTCGCCGGTCTCCCACAGCACCGCGTCGTAGTGCGACAGCACGCCGAGCGGGTGCGGCGCCTGCCGGCCGTTGGTGTCGAGGTCGTAGACGTCGGCCGAGTAGCCGGCCTTGCGCAGCGACGCGACGTGCTCGTCGGCGTACCGGGCGCTGGTCGCGCCGTCGGTGGCGGCGGGCGAGACGCCCGTGACGTCCTCGGCGGCGAGCACCAGCACGTCACCACCGATCTTCTTCGCGACCGTGTACGTGAAGTCGGACGAGGTGATGGTGGCGCGGCCCTTGCGGGCGGTGAACCACACCTTCACCTTGTCGCCGGGGCGGGCGCGCGGGACCGTGCCCCGCAGCTCGGCGAAGTACTTGTCGAAGCCGTCGCCGTAGCGCTCGCCGCCCTTCCACTCGGCCGTGCGGGCGGTCCGGGCGCGGGCGCCGTTCACCGAGTAGTGCAGGGTGACCGCGCGCAGGCTGCGCTTGGCCGTGACGGCGACCTGCTGGCGGGAGCCGTACGAGGTGGCGAACGCGTCCACCGCCAGGTCCGGCGTGCTGCGGCCGATCGACGACACCGGGTTGGCCGGGTCCTTCGCGGACTGCGCGACGGAGAGCGCGAACGGGATGTTCTTGACGAACTCGTCCTGGACCAGCTTCTCGTCGTCCGGGAAGTTGAAGCCGCTCTCGCAGTCGGCGGGGTCCCACGGGTCGTCCGGGTCCAGCGCCGAGATGGTCCCGCAGGTGCTCATCTCGGGGGTGAAGGCGATCGTGCCCTGCCGCTCCTGGACGTGGTTGTCGGTCTCGCCGTTGGTGGTGTAGAGCTCGGCCGAGAGGTCCGGGTCGTAGCCGGGCACCGCCGGGCGGGCGTCGTCACCGGCCAGCGCCACCGCGATGTGGTCGTCGGGGCTGGGCGTGCTCACCTGCCACCCGACGCCGTAGAGCAGCAGCTCCGCGGCGGAGTGGTAGTTGATGAGGAACTCGAAGCCGATCCGCTTGAAGAGCCCGTCGAGCGCCTGGGTCTCCGGCTCGGAGTTCGGGCCGCTGCCGCGGTAGGTCTCGCTCGCCGGGTCGGGCGAGGAGCCCTCGTTGTCGTAACCCCACTTCTCGGCGAAGTTGCGGTTGATGTCGACGCCGTCGCCCGCCGTGATCTGCCCGTCGCCGTTGTTGTCGCGCAGGTTCTTGCGCCAGAGGCGGTTGCCCTCGGTGAACGTGAAGTCGTACCCGTCCGGGTTCGCGACCGGCAGGAACCACAGCTCGGTGGTGTTGAGGGTGCTGGTGATCGTGGCGTCGGTGCCGTACCCGCCGAGCACGTGGTGCAGCAGGCGGCGGGTCATCTCCGGCGTGATCCACTCCCGGGCGTGCTGCGCGCCGGCGTAGAGGACCGCCGGGCGGCGCCCATCGGGGACGACCCGCGCGTCGCGGGTCACCTTCACGGCCTGGATGGGTACGCCCTTGAGCGTCCGGCCGATCGTCACGAGCTTGGCGAGGCGCGGGTGGCGGGCGGCCGTGGCGGCCAGCTCCTCGCGGATGCCGCCCGGGCTGTTGTACGGCCGGAACACCGTCGGCGCGGCGGCGGCCTCGGCGCGCATGCGGGCCGTGGCGCGCTTGGGCGTCAGGGGAACTCCGGCGGCGACGAGCCGGTCGGCCTGCCGCCGTCCGAGGATCGTCTCGACGGCTATCTTTCCGTTCGCGGCGGCGTGCACCGCGCTCTCGTCGTGGTCGATGCCGACGCTGCGCAGCTTCGCGAGCTGCGTGGCGTCGAGGGTGCCGACGTACACGCCGAGGGTGTCCTCGGCGGGCGCCGCGGCGGCCGGCGCGATCCCGGGCAGGACCGCGGCGGCCGCGGTCACGAGGGAGAGCGCGCAGGCGGTCGCCCAGCGGGCTGGTGTCATGGTGAAGGCCTCCATGGATGGGAAGGTCGTCTGTGGACCTTCCCCAGCCCCGGCGGACGTGTCAAGCATTCGCTCCGCTGGATGTTCAGTTTTCTCACAGCCGGCGCGGGCAGGGTAGGGGGATGAGATCCGCCACGCGCTGGGGTCTGGCCGCCGCCACGGCGAGCGCCGCCCTGCTCACCGCCTGTTCGGGCGACGACGGTGGCACGGCCGCCGCGCCGCCCTCGCCGGCGTCCTCGTCGTCCTCCCCTGCCGCCTCAATTGCGCCTTCCCGCAGCGGCGGCACGCCGGATCTGGGGAACCCGGAGACCGTGGCCACCGGCATCGAGGCGCCGTGGGGGCTGGCCTTCCTTCCCGACGGATCGGCCCTGGTGGCCGAGCGCGACAGCGGCCGGGTGCTGCAGGTGTCCACCGGCGGGGGCTCGCCGCGGGAGGTCCACCGGGTGCCGGGGGTCTCGGCCTCGGGCGAGGGCGGCCTGCTCGGCCTGGCCGTGGCGAAGGACTACGAGAAGACCCGATGGGTGTACGCATACCACACCGCGGCGGACGACAACCGCATCGTCCGGTTCAAGCTGGGCAGCGACGCCGAGCCGGAGGTGGTCCTCGACGGCATCGGCAAGGCCGGCATCCACAACGGCGGCCGGATCGCGTTCGGGCCGGACGGCATGCTCTACGCGGGCACCGGGGACGCGGGCGACGCCTCGGTCTCGCAGGACCCGGACGACACCAACGGCAAGATCCTGCGGCTGACGGCGGAGGGTGAGCCCGCGCCGGGCAATCCGCGCGACGGCTCGCCGGTCTGGAGCCTGGGCCACCGCAACGTGCAGGGCCTCGCGTGGGCGGCCGACCGGACGATGTACGCGATCGAGTTCGGCCAGAACCGCCTCGACGAGGTCAACCGGATCGAGGCCGGCAAGAACTACGGCTGGCCCGAGGTCGAGGGCAACGGCGACGACAGCCGGTACACGAACCCGGTCGCGACGTGGAGCACCGACGAGGCGTCACCCTCGGGGGCGGCGATCGCCGGGGACACCCTGTACGTCGCGGCGCTGCGCGGGGAGCGGCTGTGGACCGTGCCGCTGGGCGGCGGCGACCCGAAGGCCGAGTTCGAGGGGCGCTACGGCCGGCTGCGCACCGTGGAGGTCGCTCCCGACGGCGCGCTGTGGCTCACCACGTCCAACACCGACGGCCGCGGCGACGTGCGCGACGGCGACGACCGGATCCTGCGGTTCCCCGCCCGCTGACGGCGGGCCGGCGGGGAACCGGAGGAGTCAAGCGGTCCGGTTGTTGGGCGGCAGCAGCGGCAACTGGCTGATTGCCGCCGCGTACTGAGCGATCTGCCGGCCGTTCGGCACGACGCCGACACTGCGGAGCTGATCGTTGATGGCCTGCGCAACCGCATCCTCGGACTGGCCGCGATGCGTCTGCATGACCTTGTTGACCACGTAGTCAACGCGAAGCTGCATCTGCCAGCCAGCGGGGCGCTGCGACGCGCCGCTGGCGAGGCTTACTGAGGCGACGGGTTCCATGCCCCTGAGTATCGGAAGCACAGCGTGCCCACTGAAAGATTGGGGGAGGCTGTGCAACCAAGCCGCACCCGAGCGGCACCGCTTTCTCCATCAAACGGCCCGGCGCGGTTGCCGTTCAGTGGCCGCCCCGGCGTCCTGACGTCCCGGCGGCGGCGTAATCTCTGCGCGGCCGATCTTGAGGGGAGACCGATGTCCGAGCAGGGCCCCGACCAGCCGCAGCCCGGCGGCACCGTCTACGGGCGGGGCGGTGTCGACGTCCGCGCCCCGCGGCAGGGCCTGCTGACCCGCGTCCACCCGGCCGCCACCGCCGCCGTGTGCGCGGGGATCATCGCGGTGCTCGGGCTCGGCTACGGCATCTGGCGCGCCACGGGCGACTCGCCCGAGCCGGCCGCCGCGACACCGCCGCCGCCACCGCCGTCGGCCGTCCCGTCCAGCTCCTCGCCCACCCGGCTCGCGCCCGGATCGTGGCTGCTGTCCCCGCGCGACGAGGCGGGCACCTACCTGACGTCGGACAACGGGTTCGCCGCGCTGTCGGCCCGGGAGCAGCTGGAGCTGCACGTCGTGCCGGGGCTGGCCGACGGGGCCTGCTTCACCTTCCGCCTGGACGACGGCAGGCACCTGCGCCACTTCGACTACCGGCTCCGGTTCGACGCCGTCGAGGACTCGGACCTGTTCCGCAACGACGCCACCTTCTGCCCGGAGCCGGGACAACCCGCCGGAACCGTACGGCTCGCGTCGAAGAACTACCCGGACCACGTGATCCACCGGCGTGGCGCCGAGCTGTACATCGACAAGCCGGACGGCTCCGACGGGTTCGCCGCGGACAGCACGTTCGCGGTCGAGCCGGCTTAGCCCTTCGGGCCGTTCTCCTGGGCCTCGCGCAGCTCCTCCGGCGACGGCGCCTTGACCGGGCGCCACCAGAGCCAGAGCAGGAAGAGCAGGCCCAGCCCGAGCATCCCCAGGCCCATCCAGAGGTTGATCCGGACGCCCTCCGCCTTGTCGATGTCGGCCTTCGAGTCGAAGAGCCCGAGCAGCGCGACGATCACGCCGTACACCACGAACAGGCCGCCGATGACCCGGCGGACGTCGAAGAGCCGGGCGGCCGCGGACCGCTTCTCCAGCTCCTCGGTCTCCGCGAGCAGCTCGTCGTCCGGACGGTTCAGTTCCTCAGCCATGACAAGTCCTCCTCGTCCGCCGGTCACCAGACCGGGATGTACAGCAGGAAGGCGAGCACGACGGCGATGCCGCCGAGCAGCGCCGGGTTGCGCCACCAGACCCGGTCGGCGACGAGGACGGCCTCGCCCGAGGTGGAGCTGCCGGCCAGGCCGTAGACCAGCCCGCGCAGGGCGTTGTCCGGCTTCGACGGCGTGACGAAGGTGACCAGCACGGCGACGACGACGGCGGTCACGAACGCGAGGCCCGCGCCCCAGAAGCTCTCCTCGAGGTCGGAGTTGAACTTCACCACGTCGCCGAGGTAGAGCAGGTACAGCGTCAGCGACGACAGCGTGCCGAGCAGCAGGGACCAGAAGCCGGCCCAGGGCGACATCCGCTTCCAGAACATGCCGACGATGAAGGTCGCGAACAGCGGGGCGTTGATCAGGGAGAACAGCGCCTGGATGTAGTTCATGATGTTGTCGTAGCCGGACGCGATGAAGGCGGTGCCGATGCTGATGATGATGCCGGCGACCGTGGCGATCCGGCCCACCCGGAGGTAGTAGTCGTCGGAGCGGCCCTTGCGCACGTACGACTGCCAGAGGTCGTACGTGAAGACGGTGTTGAACCCGCTGACGTTGGCCGCCATGCCGGCCATGAACGAGGCGACCAGGCCGGTCACCGCCACCCCGAGCACGCCGTTGGGCAGCAGGTCGCGCATCAGCAGCGGGATCGAGTTGTTGTACGTGTAGTCGCCGGACTCGGCCCCGAGGCCGCGGACCGTGACGATGGCGATCAGGCCGGGGATGACCGTGATGATCGGGATGAGCAGCTTCGGGAAGGCGCCGATGATGGGCGTACGCCGGGCCGCGCTCATGTCCTTGGCCGACAGCGCGCGCTGGACCTCGGCGAAGTTCGTGGTCCAGTAGCCGAACGAGAGGACGAAGCCCAGGCCGAAGACGATGCCGATCCAGTTGGCGCCCAGCGGGTTGTCCGAGCCGGCGGTGCCCTGCCAGGTGTGCAGCGCGGCATCGCCCAGCCGGCTGTCGCGGACCGCGTCGAAGAGGCCGTTGATGCCGCCGACCTTGATCAGGCCGACGATCGTGATCGGCAGCAGGCCCGCGATGATCACGAAGAACTGCAGCACCTCGTTGTAGATCGCCGAGGAGAGCCCGCCGATGGTGATGTACGTCAGCACGACCGCGGCGCCGGCCACCACCGAGGCCCACAGCGGCCAGCCGAGCAGCGCGTCGAGGATCAGCGCGAGGGCGTACAGGTTGACGCCGGCGATGAGCACCTGGGCGATCGCGAAGATCACCGCGTTGAGCAGGTGGGTCGGGCGGTTGAAGCGCAGCCGCAGGAATTCGGGGACGCTGCGGACCTTGGAGCCGTAGTAGAAGGGCATCATCACGATGCCGAGGAAGACCATCGCCGGCACGGCGCCGATCCAGTAGTAGTGCAGGGTCATCAGGCCGTACTGGGCGCCGTTCGCGGCCATGCCCATGATCTCCAGCGCGCCCAGGTTGGCGGAGACGAAGGCGAGCCCGGTGACCCAGGCCGGCATCGATCTGCCGGACAGGAAGAAGTCGGCGCTCGTGCTGATCGCTCGGCGCGCCGCGAAGCCCACGCCCAGGACGGTCGCGAAATAGATCACGAGGATGAGGTAGTCGAAAATGTCGAGATCGAGCCTGAGCCCGGGCCCTTCCGCCGCGAACACGCCCATGGGCACCTCCTGTGCAGTCGGACGCCCGGTTACCCGAGGTGAAGATCCTTCACACCTGCCTGCGCCGGCGATGTAAATCGGACTGACGCCTTCCGCCGCACCCCTCCCCGCGATCGAATGACGTAGATGTCTGAATGATCTCCGGAGGTGCCTTCATGCCCCATGCCGTACCCCGCGCCCTGCTTGCCGGTCTTTTGTTGGCGGTAGCCGCGCCCACCGCCGCCGCGCACGCCGCGCCCGGCTCCCCGCCGCACATCGCGGGCCTGGAGACCGTGCCGGTCTACGACTACGCCGACGCCGTCCGGGAGAGCGTCTGGGTGCAGACGCCCGACGACGCCGACCAGGACGGCGTGCCCGACCGCGTGGCGGTCGACCTGGTCCGGCCACGCACCGCGCCGGGCGTCAAGGTGCCGGTCATCATGGACGCCTCGCCGTACTACGCGTGCTGCGGCCGCGGGAACGAGAGTGAGCTCAAGGAGTACGACGAGAACGGCGTCATGACCAAGGCGCCGCTGTTCTACGACAACTACTTCGTGCCGCGCGGGTACGCGTTCGCCGCGGTCGACCTGACCGGCACCAACCGTTCCACCGGCTGCGAGGACGTCGGCGGCCCGCACGAGGTGGCCGGCGCGAAGGCGGTGGTCGACTGGCTGAACGGGCGCGCGCCCGGCTTCGCCGCCGACGGCACCCGGGTGTCCGCGACCCGGTGGACCACCGGCAAGGTCGGCATGATCGGCAAGTCCTGGGACGGTTCGGTCGCCAACGGCGTGGCCGCCACCGGCGTGCGGGGCCTGGAGACCATCGTGCCCATCTCGGCGATCTCCAGCTGGTACGACTACATGCGCTACAACGGCGTCCTGCGCGCCACCGGCTACCCGAACTACCTGCAGTCGGTGGTGAGCGACAGGATCGAACAGTGCGCCGCGGTGACGCAGTCGCTGGCCGAGGACAGCGAGGACGCGACGGGCGACTACAACGGCTTCTGGCGTGCCCGCGACTACCGCCCGGCCGCGCCCAAGGTCCGGGCGAGCGTGTTCGTCGTCCACGGCGTCAACGACCTCAACGTCACGACCACCCAGTTCGCCGAATGGTGGGACGAGCTGGCCGAGGCCGGGGTGCCGCGCAAGATCTGGCTGCACCAGACCGGGCACGTGGACCCGTTCGACGTCCGGCGCGGCGCCTGGGTCGACACGCTGCACCGCTGGTTCGACCGCTATCTGCACGGGCTGCGCAACGGCATCGACCGGGAGCCGCGGGCCACGATCGAGACCGCGCCGGGCACCTTCACGGAGGCGCGGAACTGGCCGGTGCCCGGCACCCGGCCGGTGACCGTGCGGCTGGGCTCGAGCAAGGCCTCGTACACCGACGAGTCGCTGCCCGAGGACGAGGCGGTTGCCGATCCCGCGGCGCAGACGCCGGGCCGGCTGGCGCTGCGGTACGGCCCGCTGACCGCGCCGCTGCGCATCTCCGGCTCGCCGTCGGTGCGGCTGCGGGTGCGGGTGGACCGGCCCACGACCCAGCTCACCGCCCGTCTCGTGGACTACGGCACTGCCGCGCGCGTGCAGTACGACCGCGGTGACGGCGTACGGACGCTGGACACCGAGTCGTGCTGGGGCGAGTCGACCGCCGCCGACGACGCCTGCTACTTCGACGTCGCCGAGCGGGTGGCGACGACGGACCACGCCGTGCTCACCCGCGGCTGGCAGGACGCCGCTCACCACGTGTCGCTGCGGTTCACCACGCCGCTGCGGCCGGACCGGTGGTACTCGATCACCGTGCCGGTCAACGCGTACGACGTGACCGTGCCGGCCGGGCACACGCTGGGGCTGGTCCTGACCCAGAGCGACCCGGAGTTCACCGAGGCCCCGAACACCGGGGCGACGGTCGAGGTGGATCTGGCCCGCAGCACCCTGACGCTGCCGGTCGCCGGGCCGGCCACGCTGACGCCGTCCTCCGCGGCGCCGCGTACCCGCGACGGCGTGACTGCCGAGATCCGGCCGTACCGAGAGCTTCCCAACGGATAGGTGTTCATGGATATAGTTCGAAACCATGCGGACGTTACCGTTTGTGTTCGGACTTGTTCTGACCGCTACCCCTCTCGCTGTGCCGGCTCCGGCCCACGCCGCGGCGAGCTGGACTGTGACCGGGCCGGGCGGCGCCGTGGCCGCCCGGCTCGGGCTCGACGACGCCGGGCGGCTGAGCTTCGGCGTCGACCGCGCCGGCGCCGCGGTCCTCGCGCCGGCCCCGATCGGCATCACCACCACGGCCGCCGACCTGAGCGACGGGCTGAGCTTCACCTCCAGAAGCAGCCGTACGGTGCGGGAGCGCTACACCCGCACCACCGGCAAACAGCTTCACCGGGACGTGACCCTGACCGAGTCCACCTTCGCGTTCACCGGCGCGGGCGGGGCCCGGCTCGACGTGGTCGTGCGCGTCTCCGCCGAGGGCGCCGCGTACCGCTACGTGCTGCCCTCCGGCGGGACGGTGACCGGGGAGGCGTCGTCGTGGTCGCTGCCCGCGGACGCGCCGGCGTGGCTGCTGCCGTACACGCCGAACTACGAGGACGTCCGCGTGCAGACGACCGCGGGCGCCGCCGCCACCGGGGACTACGGCTTCCCGTCGCTGTTCCAGGTCGGCGCGAACTACGCGTTGCTCACCGAGTCCGATGTGGACGGCCGGTACGACGGCGCGCGGCTGACCCATGAGGCGGGCTCCGGGGCGTACCGGATCGAGCTGGACGACCCGCGCATCGCCGCCGCCGGGCCGCTGACGACCCCGTGGCGGGTCGCGGTCGTCGGCGACCTCGCCACGGTGACCGAGTCCATGCTGGTGGACGACCTCGCCCCGCCCTCGCGGCTCGCCGACACGTCGTGGGTACGCCCCGGCATGGTGGCCTGGTCCTGGCTGTCCGAGCACAGCAGTCCCGCCGATCCCGTGCGGCAGCGGCAGTACATCGACTTCGCCGCCCGCAACGGCTGGCCGTACGTGCTCATCGACGAGGGCTGGAGCGCCGAGTGGGTGCCCGAGGTCGTGCGTTACGCCCGGGCCCGCGGCGTCGACGTGCTGCTGTGGCTGCACTGGACCACGCTGGACACCGAGCAGGAGCGGGCCGCCCGGCTGCCGCAGATGCGGTCGTGGGGCGTCGCCGGCGTCAAGGTCGACTTCATGGACTCCGACAGCCAGGCCCGGTTCCGGTGGTACGACGACATCCTCGCGGCCACCGCGGAGCAGCACCTGATGATCAACTTCCACGGCGCCACGATCCCGCGCGGCATCCAGCGCACATGGCCGCACGTGATGACGCTCGAGGCGATCCGCGGCGCCGAGCAGTTCCGCACCCGCGCGGCGACGAACACGATGTTCCCGTACACCCGCAACGTGGTCGGCAGCATGGACTACACGCCGGTGACGTGGGCGGTGACCGACCGGGACACCACGGACGCGCACGAGGTCGCGCTGGCTCTGGTCTACGAGTCCGGCTGGCAGCACCTCGCCGACATGCCGGAGACGTACGAGGCGCACCCCGAGGCGCTGCGCACGCTGAGCCAGCTGCCGACGGTCTGGGACGAGACGCGGCTGCTGTCCGGTGCGCCCGGGCGGGAGACCGTCGTCGCGCGGCGCCACGACGACCGCTGGTACGTCGGCGGCATCTCGGCGCTCCCCGCGCACACGGTCACCGCGCCGCTCGACTTCCTGGGCGGTGGGCGCTACCTCGCGGAGACCCTGCGCGACGGCGACCACGGCCTGGTCCGGGAGAGCCGGATCGTGCGGCGCGGCGACACCCTGGCGGTCCCGGAGGCGGCCAACGGCGGGTTCGTGACGGTGCTGTGCGCGTACACCGGGTCGGCGACCTGCGACCGGCCGGTCCGGCGGGTCCCGGCCACCGCGCTGACCGTCACTCCGTCCACTGCGGACGTGCAGCCCGGGGAATCGGTGACGGTCAAGGCCGTCTTCACGCTGCCGGCGGGCGGTCCGATCACGGGCGTACGGCTCGCGCCCCGCGCGCCGCAGGGCTGGACGGTCAGCGGCGCGCCGGTGACCGACAGCCTCATGCGCGGCGGCGACTCGCTCACCGGCACGTGGACGTTCACCGCCGGAGCGGACGTGCCGGTGGGCCGCACCGACCTCCCGGTGGCCGCGGAGTTCACGTTCGCCGGCGACCCGGGCTCGCCCGACACCCCGGGCAAGCGGCCGGTCCACGTCGAGCAGGCGGTGGCGGCGCTCGTCCCGCCCGCCGACCCGTCCGGCAATCCGGCGGTCAGCGACCTGCCGTTCCTGTCCGAGACCAACGGGTACGGCCCGGTGGAGCGGGACCGCTCCAACGGCGAGGCGGCGGGCGGCGACGGCAACCCGCTGACGATCCGCGGCGAGGTCTACGCCAAGGGCCTCGGCATGCACGCGCCGGGCGAGGTGACGATCTGGACGGGCGGCGCCTGCAGCCGCTTCTCCGCGCAGGTCGGCATCGACGACGAGGTGACGCAGTCCGGCTCGGTGGACTTCCAGGTCCTCGGTGACGGGCGGCCCCTGGCGGCGAGCGGGGTGCGGCGCAGCGCCGACCCGGCCGCCACGCTCACCGCGGACCTCACCGGCGTGCGGATCCTCACGCTGCGGGCCACCGACGGCGGCGACGGCAAGAACTTCGACCACGCCGACTGGGCCGACGCCCGCCTCAGCTGCGGCTCCTGACCAGCGCCTCGACGCCGTCGAGGATGCGGGCCAGGCCGTACTCGAAGGCCTGGTCCCGGCCACCCTCGGCGGCGCCGGCCATCGCCGCGGTCAGCTGCGGGAAGCGCTCGCCGTGCTCCCGCAGCACCGCGGCGACGGCCGTGCCCATCTCCGCCTCGCCCAGCATGGCCGCCGCCTGCTGGGCGAGCATCCGGCCGTGCCCGGCCAGCACCGCGATCGTGTCGAGCCGCTCCGCGCCGGTGAGCGGCAGCTCCGCGATCCGGGCCAGCGCGCCTTCCATCCAGCCCAGCTCGTACGGCCCGAGCGGGCGCCGCCCCACGGTCGCCTCGATGGTCCACGGGTGCGCCAGGTAGCGCCCGAGCAGCAGCCGTGACCACTCCTCCAGGGCCGCCCGCCACCCGGTCGCCGACAGCGCGGGCGGCTCCCCCACGGCCCGCTCGACCATGACCGCGAGCAGTTCCGCCTTGCCGGGCAGGTAGCGGTACAGCGACATCTTCGTGTACCCGAGCTCGGCGGCGACGCGCTGCATCGACACGGCGGCGAGGCCCTCCGCGTCGGCCACGGCGATCCCGGCGTCGGCGATGCCCTCCAGGGTCAGCGCCGGCTTGGGCCCGCGGGTCGGCCGGGCGCGCTCGCCCCACAGGAACTCCACCGTCATCCGTGCCATCCCTCTTGCGCTCCGGCGAGAACTGTCTCTACCGTACACAGAAATAACTGATTCCTCTGGACACAGTTTTGGAGCCCTCATGACCCGTACCGTTCTCGTCTCCGGGGCGAGCATCGCCGGCCCGGCTCTCGCCTACTGGCTCGGCCGTCACGGGTTCCGTCCGACCGTCGTGGAGATCGCCCCGGCGCTGCGGACCGGCGGAAACGCCGTCGACTACCGCGGCCCGGTGCACCTCGGTCTGCTCCGGCGCATGGGCGTGCTCGAACGGCTGCGGGAGGTGCAGACCGGCGGCACGGCCATGCGCTTCGTCGACGAGCACGGGCGCACCCTCATGCGGATGCCGGCCGACTTCGCCGGCGGCGACCTCGAGGTGCTGCGCGGGGACCTGTCGCGCATCCTGTGCGAGGCGAGCGGCGACCGCACCGAATGGATCTTCGGCGACACCGTCACAACGCTCACCGAGACGGCCGCCGGGGTCGACGTGACGTTCCGCAGCGGCGTACGCCGGACGTTCGACCTGGTCGTCGGGGCCGACGGGGTGCACTCCACCGTACGCAGGCTGGCCTTCGGCCCCGAGCGCGACCACGTCCGCCACCTCGGCTACTACGTGGCCGGGTGGGACATGCCCAACGACCTCGGGCTGGGCCGCGACACCCTCAACTACAACGTGCCGGGGCGGCTGGCGGCCATCGGCGGTGACCACCGGGATCCCGCCCGGGCCGGGGCGTTCGTCGCGTTCTCGTCGCCGGCGGAGATCGCGTACGACCGGCACGACCTCGCGGCACAGAAGGAGATCGTGCGGTCCCGCTTCGCCGGGCTGGGCTGGGCGGTGCCGCGCATGCTGGCCGCCCTCGACGCGGCGGGCGAGCTCTACTTCGACGCGATCTGCCGGGTGGACGTCCGCCCGTGGTGGCGGGGGCGGATCGCCCTGGTGGGGGACGCGGCGAGCGGCGCCACGATCGGGGGCATGGGCAACGGCACGGCGCTCGTGGCCGCGTACGCCCTCGCCGGCGAGCTGGCCGCGGCCGACGGGGACCACACCGTGGCGTTCCCCCGCTACGAGGCGCTGATCGGCGGTTTCGCCCGGCGCGCGCAGAAGGGCGGCGACACCACCGGGCGGTTCCTGGCGCCGCGCACGGCCCGGGGCATCCGCCTCCGCAACTGGGCGCACAACCGGGACTGGTTCCTGCGCCTGTCGATGCGGATCGCCCGGGACCGCGGCGCGGCGATCGACCTGCCCTCCTACGACGGCGCCGGGAGCGTCAGCGCAGCCCCTCGACCGCCTCGACGGTGAGCTCGGTCAGGTCCCCGATCACCAGGCTCGCCAGCGCGAGCGCGTCCTCGGCCGGCGGGTAGACACCGTGCGGCACCGCGATCACCGCGAGCCCCGCGGCGCCCGCCGCACGCAGTCCGTTGCTGGAGTCCTCGACCGCGGCGCACACCGCGGGCTTGAGACCCAGGCGCTCGACCGCCGCGAGGTAGACGTCCGGAGCCGGTTTGCCGCGGGCGACCTCCTCGGTGGACAGTGTCGTGCGGAAGGCCTCGGTCAGCCCGGCGGTCTCGAGCACCTGGTCGATGAGCACCCGGGCCGACGAGCTCGCCAGCGCCAGCGGGAACCGGGCGGCCAGCCGGCGCACCGCCTCGACCGAGCCCGGGATCAGCGGCAGCGCCTCGCGGTAGCGCAGGGCCATCCGTCCGAGCACATCGGACGCCACCTCCCGCGGGCTGCGGGGCACGCCGACGTCCTCACTCAGGTGCCGGGACCACTCGCCGGTGCTCATGCCCATCATCCGGGTCTGGCTGTCCGGCAGGAACTCGCGGCCGTGCTCGGCGACGTAGCCGCGGCGGACCTCCTCCCAGACCTCCTCGGTGTCGATGATGACGCCGTCCAGGTCGAAGACCACCGCCTCGATCGTCACAGCGCCTCGATCGCGGGCATGACCTGCGTCCGCAGCGTCTCGATCTTCCCCAGGTCGGCCACCCCGGCGATCATGCCGTGGCCGACGGTGAAACCGAGGCCGGCGAGGCGCGTCAGGCTCGCGACGATCTCCTCGACCTTCTCGCCCTTCTCCCCCGGGTCCAGCTGCAGCAGCGCCGTCTTCTCGATGTCGTCGTAGTCGCGCCCCTCGTTCTGGCAGTGCTGACGCAGCACGTCCAGCTTGCGCTCGATCTCCGGGCCGTCGAAGAGGTTGCAGGCGTCGGCGTACTTCGCGACCAGCCGCAGCGTCTTCTTCTCGCCACCGCCGCCGATGAGGATCGGCGGGTGCGGCCGGGACAGCGGCCGCGGCGAGTTGAGCAGGCGGCCGAGGCGGTAGTGCCGGCCCTCGAAGGCCTCCTCCTCGCCGTGGAACATCCGCAGGCAGATCTGGAGCGTCTCCTCCAGCCGCTCGAAGCGCTCGGCGGTGGGCGGGAAGAACAGGCCGAGGCCCTCGGACTCCTCGGCGTTCCACGCCGCGCCGATGCCGAGCATCGCCCGGCCCCCGGAAAGGACGTCGAGCGTGGTGACGGCCTTGGCCAGCAGGCCGGGGTCGCGGTAGGTCACGCCGGTCACGAGCGTGTGCAGCTTCGCGCGCTTGGTGTGGGCGGCCAGGAAACCGAGCGCCGTGTACGCCTCGAGCATCTCGTGCTCGGGCGGCCCCACGACGGCGATCTGCCACAGGTGGTCCATGACGCTGATCCGGTCGAAGCCGGCCTCGTCGGC
>Ga0190269_10000914_pt1 | contig 14611 bp, 14 predicted proteins | sample Popmic249IS_FD_133749 | JGI IMG/M metagenome (GOLD analysis project Ga0190269, IMG submission 133749) | Populus adjacent soil microbial communities from riparian zone of Blue River, Arizona, USA - 249 IS | ecosystem: Environmental > Terrestrial > Soil > Riparian zone | place: USA: Arizona...
CAACGTCACGCTGGTGGAACTGCCGCGCGGCGACTTCGCCTTCACGGTGGTGCGCAACACGATGATGGCCACCTTCTTCAAGCTGCTGTGGGAACGGCTGGCGCAGTCCGGCGACCCGGACCTCGCGGCGATCGCGGCGAAGGCGGTGAAGGAGGCGCGCTATCACCAGCAGCACGCGGCCGACTGGCTGGTGCGGCTGGCGGGGGGCACCGACGAATCGCGCCGGCGCAGCGACAAGGCGCTGGCCGGACTCTGGCCCTATCACGCCGAACTGTTCTCCGCCGACGCGGTCGACGAACACGCCGCCGCCACCCGCCTGGGCCCGCGCTGGAGCGAACTGCGCGAGCCCTGGACCGCGGAGATGACGCAGGTCCTCGGCGAGGCCGGCCTTCCCGTTCCCGCGGCGGTGCCCTTCCTGAGCACCGGCAAGCACGGCGTGCACAGCGAGCACATGGGCTTCATCCTGGCCGAGATGCAGCAGTTGCAGCGCGCGTATCCGGGAGGCGTGTGGTGACACGCACCGAGCGGGCCTGGCGCGTGCTCGACGCCGTGCTCGATCCGGAAGTGCCGGTGCTGTCGGTGCGCGACCTCGGCATCGTGCGCGACGTGATCGACCACGGCGAGCAACTCGAAGTGGTGCTGACGCCGACGTATTCCGGCTGCCCCGCGACCGAGGTCATCGAGCAGGGCGTGCTCGCGGCCATCGAGGCCGAAGGCCTGGGACCGGCGCGCGCCACCCTGCGCCGCGCGCCGGCGTGGACCACCGACTGGATCACGGAAGAGGGCAAGCGCAAGCTGCGCGAGTACGGCATCGCGCCTCCGCACGCCGTCGCCGCCACGCAGGCGGGGGCCCAGCGCATCCGCATCTTCCGTCGCCAGCCGGAGCCCGCCATCGCCTGCCCGCACTGCGGCAGCGAGCACACCGAACGCCTCTCCCCCTTCGGCTCCACCGCCTGCAAGGCCCTGTGGCGCTGCCTCGCCTGCCGCGAGCCCTTCGAACACTTCAAGCCCTTCTAGATGTCCGCCCTGTTCCACCCCCTGCGCGTGCGCGCGGTCCAGCCCGATACGGAAGAGGCGGTGGTCGTCTCCTTCGAGGTGCCCGAGGAACTGCGGCCGGTGTTCGGCTTCACCCAGGGCCAGTACCTCACCCTGCGCCGCGAGATCGACGGCCAGGACCTGCGCCGCTCCTATTCGATCTGCGCCGGCGTGGACGAAGGCGAGTTGCGCGTGGGCGTGCGCAAGGTCGCCGGCGGCGTGTTCTCCAACTGGATCAACGAGCACCTGAAGCCCGGCGACACGCTGCAGGTGATGGCGCCGCAGGGGCGCTTCTTCGTGCCGATCGAGCCGCAGGCGCAGCGCCACCACCTGGGCATCGCGGGCGGCAGCGGCATCACGCCCATCCTGTCGATCATGAAGACGGTGCTGGCGCGCGAACCGAAGAGCCGCTTCACGCTGGTCTACGGCAACCGCAAGCTGCGCTCCACCATGTTCAAGGAGGAGCTCGACGACCTGAAGGACCGCTACCTCGCGCGGCTGGTGATCCACCACGTGTTCTCCGACGAGCACAGCGAGGTGCCGCTGAGCATGGGCGTGATGAACCGCGACAAGATCGCCGAATTCCTGCAGGTGCTGGTGCCGCCGCAGGGCATCGCCCACGCCTACGTGTGCGGGCCGTTCCAGATGAACGACGAGGCCGAGGCCGCGCTGCTCGCCGCCGGCGTGCCCGAGGAGCGCATCCACATCGAGCGCTTCGGCATCGCGCACAAGCCGGGCGGGCAGGTCGGCGCGGTGCTGCACCAGTCGCACGCCAGCGACGCGGCCAAGGCCCGCATCACCGTCGTGCGCGACGGCCTGCAACGCGACTTCCTGTTCTCGCGCGAGCAGCCCAGCATCCTCGATGCGGCCTCGGCCGCCGGCCTCGAAGTGCCGTACTCCTGCACCTCCGGCGTGTGCGGCACCTGCCGCGCCAAGCTGGTGGAAGGCAAGGTGCGCATGGAGCGCAACTTCGCGCTGGACAAGAAGGAGGTCGCGGCCGGCTACATCCTCACCTGCCAGGCGCACCCGCTCACGGAGCACGTCGTGCTCTCGTTCGACGAGCGCTGAGTGATGTTGGCCCCCACGCTTGTCACTTCGTGTACTGCGCTGCCCCCCCCAGGGGGCTTCAGCCGCCTTGGGGCGGCCCGGCCGCGGCTGATGTTGGCCCCCACGCTTGTCACTTCGTGTACTGCGCTGCCCCCCGAGGGGGCTTCCGCCGCCTTGGGGCGGCCCGGCGGCGGCTGAGCTTCCCATGGGCCGCGGACGCCACGCCGGCTACGACGGACAGCGCGAGATGATCCTCGCGCGCGCGGCGGCGCTGTTCGCGCGCGGCGGCTACCCGGGCACCTCGATGAACGAGGTGGCGCAGGCTTGCGGGCTGTCCAAGGCCACGCTGTACCACTACCACCGCGACAAGTACGAGCTGCTGGTGAGCATCGCGGAGGAACACGTCACGCGGCTCCAGGGCGTGGTCGACGAGGCGCTGGCGGAGGAGGCCACGCCCGCCGGGCAGATGCGCGTGCTGGTGCGGCGGCTGGTCGAGGAGTACGCCAGTGCGCAGAACGAGCACCGCGTGCTGACCGAGGACGTGAAGTTCCTCGATGCCGCGGACCGCGAGCGCATCCTTGCCAAGGAGCGCGAGGTGGTCGCCGCGTTCGCGCGGGTCGTCGCGGCGCTGCGGCCCGACCTGCAGCAGGCGGCCATGAGCAAGCCGCTCACGATGCTGCTGTTCGGGATGGTGAACTGGATGTTCACGTGGATGAAGCCGGACGGCGCACTGGCGTACGAGGACATGGCGCCGGTGGTCTGCGACCTGTTCCTCGGTGGGCTGCAGTCGGTGCAGGCGCCGCTGCGTGCGGCGACCGTGGATTAGGCTGTTGCTCCCTCCCCCGGAAGGGGAGGGAGTCAAGACAGGGGCTCAGGAGAGGAGCGGGCTCCACTCTACCCCCGGCGCCGCAACGATCCGCGCCCGCCCCGGCAGCTCCATCCACTCGCAATGCAGCCACAGCCGCGTGGTCCCCAGCCACTGCGCCACCGCGCGGTTGTGCGCGCCCTTGCCGTGCGTGGTGTCGCCCACCAGCGGGTGCGCGATGTGCTTGAAATGCCGGCGGACCTGGTGCCGGCGTCCCGTCAACGGCTCGGCCGCCACCAGCGCATAGCGGCTGCTCGCGTGGCGCGCGTCCACCTGGAACGGCCACTCGAAGCAGGCCAGGCGCTCGAAGCGCGTGACGGCGGCAATGCGTTCCTGGCCCTGCGATGGAAGCTCGGGGTCGCGCGCCAGCGGCTGGTCGATCACCCCGCGTTCGTCGGGCCATCCGCGCACCAGCGCGAGGTAGCGCTTGCCCACCCGCCCTTCCTCGAAGGCGCGGCCCCACTCGCGCGCGGCGGCCTGCTGGCGCGCGAACAGCAGCACGCCGCTGGTGCCCTTGTCGAGGCGGTGCAGCGGCCACAGCCACTCGCCGCGCGCGTCCCGCAGCAGCTTCAGTGCGCTGCGTCCCTCGTGCGCATCGAGCGCGCTGGGATGCACGAGCAGGCCGGCCGGCTTGTCGATGGCGACGAGGTCGGCGTCCTCGTACAGCACGGAAAGGGCTTGCATGTCCATTGGAGCAAGTGCAACCAATCGTAGGTGGATTCCCACAGGAACGGTGGATGAAGCTGTGGAAAACCGGGTGCGCAACTGGCGGGGGCCGCGCCGGTGCTGGCATCGGACACGGTGACCATTGCGCAGGCAGGCTACCGTGCGTCGCCTGCGGGGGGGCGGCAACTGACGATCGGCGGGTGCGCGACGGGCAGCGCTTGCCCTCACCCCAACCCTCTCCCGGTGGGAGAGGGAGGAAGACGGAGGGAGAGGGGAGATGAAACTAGGCCGTGGCTGCGTATTCGAGGGCGAGCTCGCCGTCGGTTTCGGGATCGAGCAGGTCGTCCAGCAAGGGCAGCATCGCCATGGTTTCCTTCTGGATGTGGGAGACCTGGCGCTCGATCAGTTCCAGCGTGCCGAGGCGCAGGCGGTCCCACGCTTCCTCGTCGACGGCGCCCTGCACCACCTCCTGCGCGAGCGGCAGCAGTTCCTGGGCGACCTCGCGGATCGCGTCGTGCTCCTCGCGCATCAGCTCCGAGATGGCGCCGTCGCCCGCCTCGGCCAGGCGCGGGAACAACTGCTGCTCCTCGAATTCGAAGTGGCGCGCGATATCGACCTCCATGCTGCGCGCGAACTCGCCGAGCAGCTTGCGCAGCTCCGGCGTGGCCTCGGGCGCGCCCGCGATGGCGCGCTCCATGCGCTCGAGCAGGTCGAGGTTCCTGCGGTGTTCCTCGTCGAGCATGCGCCCGGTTTGCGTCGTCATGGTGCGGACTCCTTCGATTCGATGGGAGAGAAATTAACCCGAGCGAGGCACTGCGCTTTGCGCCACCTCAAACTCCGGCCGCGCGCAGCTTGCGCATCAGGTGAAGATGGAAAACGGCGAAGGCCACGGCGCCGGCCAGGCCCAGCGCCGCCCCGGCGCGCGCGAGCCAGGGGGCATCGATCGCGACCGCCAGCGCAAGGACGGCGAAGGCCGCGAGGTGGCAGCGGAAGTGCGCCTTCAGCGCCTTGTCGTGGGTGAGCATGGAGGCCGTGGGGCCGCGCCGTTTGCCGGCGGCGGCATGCAGCGCGCCGAGGAAGGGCAGGATGCGTTGCAGCATGCCCAGCACGAAGGTGAGCAGCCATGCGATCAGGGCCAGCCCGAAGGCCGGCTCGGCGCGCGGAAGCTCCACGCCCGCCCATAGCACGCCGCCCAGCAGCACGGTGGCGAGCAGCGCCGCCCAGGCGAGCTTCACCAGCACGAACGAGCGCCCGAGTTCCTTGCGCATGCCGGCGGCCAGCGCACGCCGCATCAGGTGCAGGTGCAGCAGCACGCCGGTGGCGCCCAGCGTCCACGACAGCGCGCGCGCCGCATCCGGCATCAGCCCGAACACGGCGGCCGCGGCGAGCAGCAGCGCCGCGACGATGCAGGCGCAGGAGGCCAGCTGCGTCGACTCGCGCGGCGGCGGCGACAACGCGAACATCGGCACCAGGAGGTACGACAGGCCCAGCGCCAGCAGGCCCATGAAGCCGAAGGGCGCGAACAGCAGGTGCAGCGGCAGCGTGAGCTGCCGCCCCGGCACGTCCCATCCCAGCCACGACGCGGCCAGCAGCAGCGCGCTGGCCAGCAGCAGGAACAGCGAGGCCAGCGCCGACCAGGCATGGGCGCACACGCCCGGCATGCCGCGCGCGCCGCGCAGGTGCCTGGCCGCCAGGATGGCCCAGGTGGCCAGGGCCAGTGCGACGGCGATGCCGCCGGCGGCCAGCAGCGCCGGCAGCGCCAGGCCCATGCCGAGCGCCAGCAGCGCGACCCCCGGCGTGTACAGACCCCAGATGCAGGCCAGCGCGCGGGCGCCCACGGGGGCCTGTCGCGTGGCCACCGGCAGCAGTTGTGCCGCGGCGCCCAGCGCAGTCATCCCCAGCACGCCAAGGGTGAAGAGGTGCAGGGCCGCCAGCGGCCAGCCCAGCCCGCCGCGGAAGGCCATCCAGTCGCCGGGCGCGACCACGAGCACCAGCCAGCCCAGCACGTGGTAGGCCACCGCGGCGCCGAAGAAGCGCAGGGGGATCGAGGCCGGCAGCAGGCGCCCGCTGGCGCCACCGAGGAAGGCGCCAGCCACGGTCACCGCAGGGCCCTCAGTCGCAGTCGCACCTCGCCCAGCGGCGCCGGGATGCGCTCGGCGTCCCAGCCGATTTCCGCGAGCTCCGGGTAGAGCATCATCGGGTCGCGGTCGTGGTGCACGATCAGTTCGCCGCCCGCGCCGAGCATGTGCACGCGGCGCAGGATGGCCACGAGCGGCTGCGGCGGCGGCAGGCCGCGCACGTCGATGTGCGCGGCGCCGTCCTCCGTCCACTCGCGGGCTTCGGTCATGGGGCGAGGCGGCGGTTCATGCGGCCAGCCGCGGGGCGTCGGCGTGCAGGATGACGGTGGTGCCGCGGCGCAGCGCGCGCAGCGTGCCAAGCATGCTGTGCGCCGGGGTGAGCGGCAGCACGCCGGCCTGCGCGCTGAGCGACAGCGCGAAGCGATGCGGCAGCACCCGCGCGCTGCGGGCGCCCCAGGCGCGCGGCTCGGTCCAGCAGGCCGGCGACCCGGGTTCGCAGGGGCTCTCCGCTGCCGCGGGCAGGTCGCCGAATTCCGCCTGCCATGCGATCCAGCGGGTGCCGCCGTCCCCGTTCGCCTGTCCCGCATGCGGCCTCGAGCCGTCCAGCGCGAACTCCACGTCGTGCGCCTCGTCGCCGGGACGCGGCAGCGCCGCGCGCAGGGGCACCGGCACGGCGCCGGCCCACATGGCGCCGAGGAAGGCGACCACGTGGTCCATGCCATGGTTGCCGCGCAGCATCACGACTTCGCCGGGCTCGACGCCGCGCTGGCGCCAGGCACTGGCCGCGCGCGCCACGCTGCGGCGCAGCTCGCCATACGACAGGCTGCGGCGCCCGCACACGAGGGCGGGCCGCTGGGGGGCGCCGCGCGCGAGCAGCAGGGCGGCGGCGTTGATGCGGTCTTCGGCGATCATGCGGCGAGCCCGCGCAGCAGGCGTTCGGCCAGCACCCCGGCGGCCTCGCGCCGGTATTGCGGGGGCGTGACGGTGCTGCGCATCGGCTGCACCTGCTTGAGCACCATCTGGCGCAGCTTCTTCGCCGCGGCGTCGTCGACCGCGGCGCCTTCCAGTGCCGAAGTGCCTGCTATGGCGAGCGGCAGCGAATTGGTGCCGGACAGCGCCGCGCGCAGGCTGGCGATGCGGCCCTCGCGCAGGCGCAGGGCGATGGCGGCGGCGGCGAGCGGGAAGTCGACGCCGGCGCGCACGCGCGTCTTGGCGAAGCCGATGCGCTCGCCCGGCACCGGCGGCGGGATGTGCACGCGCACCAGCAGTTCGCCCGGCTGCAGCGCGAGGTGCGCGGCGCCGTCGTCGCGATAGAGCTGCGCCAGCGGCAGGGTGCGGGTGCCGCCCGCGCTTTCCAGTTCCACCTCGGCGCCGGCCACCAGCAGCACCGGCGCGACGTCGCTGCAGAAGGCCGCGTGGCAGCGTTCGCCCTGCGGCGCGACGTGGCAGCGGGTGCCGTTGCGCTTGAGGCAATAGCCATTGGAGGCGCGCCACCACTCGCTCTGGTTGTAGAAGATGCAGCGCGTGTCCTGGCACAGGTTGCCGCCCAGCGTGGCGCTGGCCCGATGCGTGTTGGCGGCCACGGCGCGGGCGGCTTCGGCCAGTGCCGGCAGGGCGCACGCCACCAGCACGTCGTTGGCGATCGCATCCAGCGTCACGCCGGCGCCGATGGACAGGCTGCCGTCGGCCGCCTGCGCCAGCTGCCGCAGCTCGCGCACGCGCGAGAGGTCCACCAGCGAGGCCGGCTGCTCCAGCCCGCGCCGCAGGTTCGGCACGAGGTCGGTGCCGCCGGCCAGCAGGCGCGCGCCGCCGGCCGCGCCCAGGGCCACCGCTTCGGCCAGGCTGTCGGGCCGGTGCAGGGTGAATTCGGACAGGGCGCGCATCACGCCACCTCCTTCTCGCGCCTGAGTGCCGCGAGCTTGCGTTCCCGCTGGCGCGCGCGCAAGGCATCGAGCACGCGGTCGGGGGTGAGGGGAATCGCCGCCAGCCGCAGGCCCAGCGCATCGGCGATCGCGTTGGCGATCGCGGGGGGGCAGCCGTGCAGCGCGCCCTCGCTGCCTTCCTTGGCGCCGAAGGGGCCCAGCGGATCGTTGCTCTCGATCAGCGCGACCTCGATGGTCGGTGTCTCCGCGATCGTCGGCAGCCGGTAGTCGATCAGGTTGGTGCGCAGCGGCAGGCCCTCGTGGTACTCGGTTTCCTCCTGCAGCCCCTCGCCCATGCCCATGATCACGGCGCCCTGGATCTGGCCTTCCAGGGCCAGCGGGTTGAGCGCCTTGCCGCAGTCCTGCGCGACCCAGATCTTCTCGACCTGCACGCTTCCGGTGTCCTCGTCGACGCGCACCTGCACCACCTGCGCGGCGTAGCTGAAGCCCGCGGTGGAGCCGACCGCGGCGCCGCGGAACTTGCCGCCCTGCGTCTCCGGCGGGGTGGACCAGGCGCCCTTGACCGTGATCGTGCCGCCCTCGGCCAGCGCCGCCTGCACGCAGTCGGCGAAGCCCAGGCCCTGGTCCGAACCGGTGACGACGCAGCGCTCGCCCAGCCATTCGATCTGTTCCGGCGTGACGTTCAGCCGCTTGGCCGCCGCCTCGACCAGCAGGCGCTTGAGCGATTCGGCCGCGCGCAGCGTGGCGTTGCCGACCATGAAGGACACGCGCGACGAATAGGAGCCGTTGTCCTTGGGCGTCAGCATGCTGTCGGCGCTGATCACGCGGATGCGGTCCATCGGCAGCAGCAGCACTTCGGCCGCCACCTGCGCCATCAGCGTGCTGGAGCCCTGGCCGATGTCGGAGGCGCCGGTCAGCAGGGTGATGCTGCCGTCGAAATCGAGCTTGAGGTTGACCACCGCATGCGGCTCGCCGGTCCAGTGCACCGGCTTGGCCGAGCCGCTCACGTAATGCGAGCAGGCCAGGCCCAGGCCCACGCCCTTGGGCAGCTTGCCGCGCCGCTCGTGCCAGCCGGAGGCGCGCTCCACCGCATCCAGGCACTGCGGCAGCCCGTACGAGTTGACCTGCAGGTCGTTGAGCGTGCGGTAGGGCGCCTCGATCAGGTTGGCGCGCCGCAGCGCGAAGGCGTCGATCCCGAGCTTGGCTGCGGCTTCGTCGAGAAGGGCTTCGATGGCGAAACGCACGCTCACCGCGCCGTGCCCGCGCATCGCGCCGCAAGGCGGCAGGTTGGTGTAGACGCGAAAGCCGCGATAGCGCACCGCGCCCACCTTGTACAGGGCGTGCAGCAGCGCGCCTGCGTACAGGATCGTCACCAGCCCGTAGCCGCCGTAGGCGCCGCCGCGCTGCACCACCTCGGCCTGCAGGGCGGTGATCTCGCCCTTGGCCGTCAGCCCGATCTTCAGGTCGACGAAGGCATGCGGGCGACCGCGGTGGGTGAGGAACACCTCCTCCCGCGAGAGCTCCATCTTCACGGTGCCGCCGGCCGCGCGGGCCAGCGCCGCCGTCGCCATCTCGAAGTTCAGCGGCTCCACGCGATGGCCGAAGCCGCCGCCCACGTAGGGCTTGATCACGCGCACCTGCGATTCGTCGAGTCCGAGCGTCTGGGCGAGCGTGAGGTGCAGGTAGTAGGGCACCTGGGTCACCGACTGCACCGTCAGGCGCCGCTGCACCGGGTCCCACTGCGCGATCGTCGCGTTCAGCTCGATCTGGCCATGGTAGATCTCGGCGGACTCGAAGCGTTTCTCCACCACGAGATCGGCCGCCGCGAAGCCGGCGTCGACGTCGCCGAAGTCCTGTTCGACCACCCGTTCGAGGTTGCCCGGTTTCTTGTCGTGCAACTGCACCGCGTCGGCGGCGCGCGCCGCTTCGGCCGTGAAGTAGGCCGGCAGCTCCTCGTAGTCGACCCGCACGGCGGCGAGCGCCGCGAAGGCGCTGGCCTGGTCCTCGGCGGCCACGGCGAACACCGGCTCGCCGCGGTAGCGCACCCGCCCGCGTGCCAGCGGCCATTCGTTCTGCGTGATCGGGATCACGCCGTAGGGCGCGCTGAAGTCCTCGCCGGTGATCACCGCGCGCACGCCGGGAATCGCGAGCGCCGCGCTGGCGTCGATGGAGCGGATGCGCGCATGCGCCACCGGGCTGCGGCCGATCGCCCCGACCAGCGTCGGCCCGACCGGCAGGTCCGCGGTGTAGCGCGCCGCGCCGGTGACCTTCTCCACCCCGTCGATCAGCGGCGTGCGCACGCCGATCGAATGGGTGGGCGGCGCCGCCGGCCGGGCGGGCGCGTGGCTGTCCTTCATTGCGCCACCTCCGCCGCGGCGGCCTGCACCGCCTCGATGATCTTGGTGTAGCCCGTGCAGCGGCAGAGGTTGCCCGCCAGCGCGTCCCGGATCTCCTGCTCGCTCGGGTTCGGCACCCGGCGCAGCAGCCCCTCGGCGGCCATGATCATGCCCGGCGTGCAGATGCCGCATTGGGTGCCGAGCTTCTCGTGGAAGGCCTGCTGCAGCCGGCTCATCTCGCCGCCCCGCACCTGGCCCTCGACCGTCTCGATCGCCTGGCCTTCGACCGTCGCGGCCAGCGTGATGCAGGCCAGGCGCGGCTGGCCGTCGACCAGCACGGTGCAGGCGCCGCATTCGCCGCCGTCGCAGCCCTGCTTGCTGCCAGTCAGGTTCAGCGTGTCGCGCAGCACGTCCAGCAGCAGCGCGCTGTGCGCGGCCGCGATCTGGCGCACCCGCCCGTTCACCTTCAGTTTCAGCAATCGCATCGGCATCTCAGGCTTCCTTCTTCCGCAGGTCGCGCACGCGCACGGCCTTGCCTTGCGAGCGGGCGACGCTGCCCGGCTCGAGAATCTTGACGGTGGTGCTGATGCCGCATTGCACCTTCACCGCATGGGACAGTTCGCGCGCCAGCGCGGGGTAGAGTGCGCGGCCGACCCCCGGCTGCGCCTCCACCTCCACCTCCACCTCGTCCAGCACGCCCTCGCGCGTGACCACCAGCTGGTAGTGCGGCGCGAGCTGCGGCCGCCCGACGATCACCGCCTCGACCTGCGAGGGATAGACGTTGACGCCGCGGATGATCAGCATGTCGTCGTTGCGGCCCGTGATGCGCAGGATCCGCAGGTGCGTGCGGCCGCAGTCGCACGGCGCCGTGGTGATGCGCGTGATGTCGCGCGTGCGGTAGCGCACCATCGGCAGCGCCTGCTTGGTCAGCGTGGTGATCACCAGTTCGCCGGCATGGCCCTCGGGCACCGGCGTGCCGGTCTCGGGGTCGATCACCTCGAACAGGAAGTGGTCCTCCCAGCCGTGCAGGCCGTCGCGGCACTCGCACTCGCAGGCCACGCCCGGGCCCATGATTTCCGACAGGCCGTACACGTCCACCGCCTTCAATCCCAGGCGCGCCTCGATCTCGCGGCGCATGGCGGCGCTCCAGGGCTCGGCGCCGAACATGCCGACCCGCAGCTTGCCCATGCGCAGGTCCACGCCCTGGGCCTCGGCGGCTTCGGCGATGGCGAGCGCGTACGAAGGGGTCGAGCACAGCACGGTGGCGCCGAAGTCCTGCATCACGGTGACCTGGCGTTCGGTGGCGCCGCCGGAGACGGGCACGACCACCGCACCGAGCCGCTCGGCGCCGTAGTGCGCGCCCAGGCCGCCGGTGAACAGGCCGTAGCCATAGGCGTTGTGCACGACGTCGCCGCGGCGCGCGCCGGCGGCGAAGTAGGAGCGGGCCATCAGGTCGGCCCACTGGTCCAGGTCCTGCGCGGTGTAGCCGACGACGGTCGACTTGCCCGTGGTGCCGGAGGAGGCGTGCAGGCGCGCCAGCTGGTCGATCGGCCGCGCGAACAGCCCGAAGGGGTAGTTGTCGCGCAGGTCGGACTTGAGGGTGAAGGGCAACTGCGCCACGTCTTCGACCGAGCGCAGGTCGTTGCCGCGCACGCCGATCGCCTCCATGCGGCGCCGGATCGGCGGCACGTTGGCGTAGACGTTCTCGATCGTGTCGCGCAGGCGGCGCAGTTGCAGCGCGCGCAGCTGTTCGCGCGGCATGGCCTCCAGTTCGGGATGCAGGTGGCGCACGGGGGCGCTGGTTTCGACAGGGCGGACGACAGCTGCCATGGTCACTCCTTGACGGGGGCGGTGCGTGGCACGCCGCGCACGGGCATGCGCGGCAGCGAAAAACCATGCTGGTGACCGGTGCGGGTGACCAGCATGTACTTGAGGGACCAGCCGGCCGCGGTGGCCAGCAGGCCGGCCAGCGCGAGCAGCGTGGCCGCCAGCGCAGGCATCGAGGCGGTCACGGCCGCCAGGGCGAGAGCGGCGAGCGGGGCGGCAGTGCCGGCCCACTGCAGGAAAGGCGCATTGGCGTCGATGGCGCGCAGGGCCGGCAGCGCCGCATCGCGGCCGAGCCGCACGCGCCACAGCCGCCACAGGACCGCGCGGGCAAGCAGCAGCGCGGCGAAGGGCAGGGCCAGCACCAGCGGCGGCTGCGCCCACGCGGCCAGCAGCCAGAACAGGCCCAGGCCCTCCGTGAGGCCGGTGACGATCAGCAGCGCCACGGTGAGCGGATGGCGCCAGGTCGGGATGCCGCGCGCGGCGCCGAGCAGTCGGGCCTGGCAATAGAGGAAGGCCGCCGCGGCGATCGCGATCGGCCAGGCCGGCTGCATCAGCCCGGCGACCAGCCCGGCACCCAGCAGGAAGAGCACCCCCGCGGCCAGCGCCTCGCGCGACATCCACGAGGTGCGCAGGTGCACCAGCACGTTGGGCGCGCGCAGCGGCCGGCCGATCTCCAGCCAGACGAAGAACAGGCCCAGGCCGACGAGCCCCATGCCGGCCAGCGCCAGCGGCAGCAGCAGCGGCGCCGGCGCGCAGAGCGCGGCGAACAGCGCCAGCCCCGCGCCCGCCCCGCCGCAGACGAAGTTGCCGGCGGCCCGCCAGTCCCAATGGGGTTGCGGGCGCTGGAAGTGGCGGTCGTTCATCACTTCTTGTCCCAGAGGTAGTAGAAGCCCGGCCCGGTGCCCAGCTCCTCGTTGATGCGGAAGTGCTGGTTGCGCGCGAGCAGCCGCGACACGTTGCTCTTCGGGTCCTCGATGTCGCCGAAGGCGAGCGCCTCCGCGATGCAGGCGTTCACGCAGGCGGGCGTGGCTTCCGGGTCGACGCCCGGCGTCAGGCCCTTGGCCGTGCCGGTGTCGAGCCGCTCCACGCAGAAGGTGCACTTGGTGGCGACCTGCCGCCGGGATTCGTCCTCGCGCAGTTCCTCGTTCGCCGTGGGCTGCTTGCCGTAGGCATACGCGCCCTTGGGCGAGACGAAGCGCGCCTGGTAGGGGCAGGCCACCGTGCAGTAGGCGCAGCCGATGCACAGGTCGTAGTCGATGGTCACCACGCCGTCCGCGCGCTTGCGCGTGGCCGTCGTGGGACACACTTCGGCGCAGGGCGGCTCGTCGCAGTGCTGGCAGCCCATGGGAATGAAGGCGCGCTGCACGTCGGGGTACTCGCCCACTTCGACGTCGAGCACGCGGCGCCACTGCACGCCGGGCGGGGTGGCGTTGGCGTGCTTGCAGGAGGCGGTGCAGGTCTGGCAACCCACGCAGCGCCGCAGGTCCGCGACCATCGCCCAGCGCGTCATGCGGCCTCCTTCGCGCGCTGCAACTTCACCCGCACCACGTCTGCGCCCGAGCCCGTGGCATCGGTCAGGTCCATGCTCATGGTGGTGAGCGAATTCATGCTCGGCACGTCGAAGTCCTTGGCCAGCGGCGTCGCCCAGTGGCCGAACTGCCCGATGGCCAGCAGCGTGTCGGGGCGGATGCCCTGGCGCAGCACGGCGCGGCCGGTGATGTGCCGCTGCGGGGTGGCGATCTCCACCATGTCGCCGTCGGCGATGCCCAGTTCCCCGGCCGTGCGCGTGTTCATGATCACGCCGCGGTGGCCGGCGATGTTGTCGGCCACCTCCTTGATCATCTGCATGCCGACGTTGCCGCCCCAGGCGTACTGCATGCTGCGCGCCGTCAGCAGCCAGAACGGGTACTTCTCGGGCGTACCGCCGTCCTTCTTCAGTGCGGCGACCCAGGGGGCGCCGAAGTCCTTGCAGGCGGGCAGCGCCTGGTATTCCTTGAGCTGCTCGTCCCACCAGTCCATGCCGTTCTCGTGCAGGCGGCGGCCCAGTTCCACGCCCACGCGCGCGAGCCGTTCCTGGTAGGGCAGCTCGAAACGCAGGCCGCGTTCCACCATGGTGGGGTAGAGGTACCAGTCGCTGCGCGGGAACGGCCGGGTCGCGAGGCCCTTTTCCTTCCACCACTCCAGGCCGTGGTTCTCGGCGCCGTCGCTCAGTTCGGCGCTGGCCGCGCGGCACACCGCGTCCCACACTTCCTCGCAGGCCGGGGCCTTGTCGGTGGGCAGCGAGAAGTCGCCGTGCGGGTTCTTCAGCGGCACGCCGGCGGCGCCCTTGTTGATCGCCGCGACGTACTTCGCCGTGAGGCCGGTGCGCTCGGCCAGTTCGGTGGCGACGTCGGTGAAGTCGCGCGCCTCGCCTTGCGGCTTCACGGCCGGCTGGCGCAATGCGAAGCCCTGGTGGTCCCAGAACTGCTCGATGAACTTGGTGCCGCCGATGCGGATCAACTGCAGGCTCTCGAGGTCCACGGCGTCGGGCAGCAGGATGTCGGCGAAGTGGTTGGTCTCGTCGTGGGTGTAGGCGAAGGCCACCACGAAGGGGAAGCGCGCCACCTTCTCGGCCAGCGCCGCGGTGTCCCAGAACGAGATCACCGGGTTGGTCCGGTAGAAGAACCAGACGTCCGGCAGCGTCACGCGCGGCAGCCCGGTCGGCGTCGCGTCCAGGAACATCCAGGAAAAGTGGGTCGGCCCGAGCGCCTGGCTCCAGGGGCCGTCGCTCGCCAGCGGCACCATGGTGCGGTAGGCGTTGCGGATGTTCGGCTTGGCCGACCAGTGTTCCTTGTCGGTCGGGTTCAGGCCGAAATGCATGAAGCCGTCCGGCCC